>JADMIO010828222.1_pt1 | contig 52946 bp, 74 predicted proteins | sample 8958161 | NCBI WGS metagenome assembly JADMIO01 (sample SAMN16585339, study PRJNA669376) | soil metagenome | isolation source: Crop rotation soil | place: USA: Cullars Rotation, Alabama | collected 2011 | reverse complement strand
GATCTGGCGGCGTCGGCGGCGGCGGCGTTGGCGTTGGCGGCGCGGGCGGCGGCGTAGGCGGCGTTGGCGTAGGCGGCGGCGTTACGGGCCTTGCGCCATTCGTCGTTCGTCGGGTTGTCCCCGGCTATACGCCGCGCGTACAGCGCAGCCACAGGCTTGCACGAGTCGTACTTGCCCAACTCGTCGGTCAGCAGCCAATGCATAAGCCGGTCCCTGACCTGGACCAGCGTGTCCGTTGCCGGAGCCACAACAGGCAGGCTCACGACGACCCCCGGTCAGTCACCGGCCGTGGTACCATCCCGCGGCCGACGTCTATCGGGTGGGCTACTGCATCGTGTCTGGAATAGGTGGCTTCAGGTGTGCCAGACTGGCGAAGTGTCTGGGATGGTATTCCACGCTGACAGTCAGCGTCTGAAACAAAACTCATCCTAGAGTCCTCCCGGAAAACCACACGACCGATTGGGCCCCCCCGGTTGCATCCGACCGCCCAAGCTTCTCAGGTCCCGGGGAGCGGGAGCAAACGCGGAGGCCGAATCGGTCGTGTGGTGGTTGGTCACTTTCCGAGACCTGAGATGTTCGATTAAGTACCTGTCCGTACGCCGAATGCAAGTATTTTTTCGCGACCCTCCTGCGTCACGGTGGGCGGCACGCGCTGCGGGCCACGTCGCTTCTTCATCGCTGCGGCCACTATACCAGCCTCGAAAAGCTTAGCGGCTTCGCGGAGATGGCCGGTGTCAGGATGCACATATCGCTCGGTCATCTTGAGCGATGAGTGGCCCATCTGGTCGCGGACGCTCGTTATGGGAACGCCCCTGGCGATGGCGTTCGTGGCGTACCCGTGGCGCAGGCCGTGGCTACGTGGGGGCTTTCGTCCTCGGTATTCGAGTTCCACTCCCGATCTCTTGACCGCCCGCTCCATCCATCTGGCCAGCGTGCGTGTTGAGAACAGCTTGCCCGTGTTGTGATTCCAGAAAAGGTGTCCCGTCTCCGGGTGCGCGGTGAGGCGCAGTAGAGCCTCTATGGCCCTGGCTGTCGCGACGATTGTCCGAGGCTTTCCACCCTTCGTGACGCCTAGCCAGATTTCCCCGGTCTCTACGTCGATGTTTGGCCGTCTGATGTTCCTGATTTCGTTCTGCCTCGGCCCGGCATCCTGGCCTATGAGAACGTAGGCCTTAGCCATGTCGTGGGCGCAATGGCGCAGCAGCAGCTCGACATGCTCCTCGCGCACCGGCGGTTGGCTCTGCGGCTTGACGCGGTCGCGCTTAATCTTGCGGGCGTTGTTGCTCGGCACCAATGCCCTGTCTTCGCCCCACGTCATCGTGGCCTTGATGATGTCGACCTCGCCGTTGACAGTCAGCGGCGATATCAAGTTCCCCTGCTTGTTCTTGCACGCGAGCCTGGCGACTCGGTAGTCGGTCCACGTAGCGACTGTGATCAGGTTCACTGGCCAGCTGCCGAAATACTCGACGAGCGGCTTGGCTTTGCGCCCGTTCTCTCTCCCCCACTCCGGCCTCCCAATAGACTCGGAACGCATTCTTTGCGCCCACAACTCGCCGAACGTAGGTACGTTCTCGGGTTCACCCTTAGCCACAAGGCCGTACAAATGCTCTACGGCGGCGCGTACGTCGTCGTCAAACCGCATCCTACACACTCCCTCGCCCCTTGAGCCGCGCTGGGGCTTGCCGCGCGACACGATGGGTGTGTTGTGCCCTAATTTGCGGGCGGTTTCTGTCTAGATTCGGATTCGTGATACGTTGATCTTGGATGTCCCGGCGGGCCAGGCGGTGATGGGTATACGGTTTCGTGACCGCTATTTCAGCCGCTTTCCCAGGTCGGTTATACGTCGAGAGATCAAGCCTCTAAGTCGCCGAAGAAAGGCGATCTGGTCTCGCACGCTGTCGGCGGCGAACCCAGCAATGGCCTCGGCAATCTCGCGCAAATGCTCGTATCCAGAGCCTCCGCACTTGGGACAGGGCTGGCCGCGAAAGATGGTCCCGCGTCCCTTGCACTGGCTGCACGTCGGGGCCGCCCGCTTCGCTCTGTTCTCCACGGTCATATGCGATGCCTCATTTGCGTCCATGGTATCCCCGTTGCGGTTTGCTAGGCAATTACTGCCTATTGCAAGGCATAGTGCCGCCCCGCGGACCACGCTCGGCACGATGGGAGGGAGGGGGGATTGAGCGTGGTCCGGGGGCGACTGAATCTTCTCGCTAAAACTGGGGTTCGTCGTCCCAGGACGGCCCGCTGCTGTCGTTAGTTGCTGGCTTGCTCTGCTGTGGTGCTTGCCGCCGCTCGCCCTGCGCCTCGCCACCACCGAGGAACACCACGCGGTCAGCGATGATGTCTGTCGAGTAGTGCTTCTGCCCGTCCTTGTCGTAGGACCGCGTCTGCAGCCGCCCCTCGATGTAGACGGAGCGCCCCTTCGACAGGTACTTCGAGCAGTTCTCAGCGGTGTCACCCCATGCCGTCACGCGATGCCACTCGGTCCGCTCCTGCTTGTCGCCTGACTTGTCCTTGAATGACTCGGACGTGGCAATGCGCAGGTTGGCCACCGCCCTGCCAGCGGGCGTGTATTTCAGCTCGACATCGGCGCCGAGCCGGCCCACCAAAATCACCTTGTTGACGCTTCCCATTGGTTACCTTTCTGTCTGTTGCGCAAATGAACACCTCCCCATTCGACGCTCCCAACATGGGCCGCAGTGCTCACCCGGTCGCGGCGTCTCGTCGAGCAACGCCGCATCCTCGACATCAGCCCACAGCGCTGCCGCATGGTCCCCGTCGAGTTCGATGACGTCGCTCCACTCAAATACCCCGTCACGGGCGTAGTAGATGCCGAGCCGCATGTGCCCCGAGCCGAACATGTCAGCGGCAGCGAAGCCCAGCGCGGCTAGTTGCAGGTTCGTCGCTGGCGCCTCCACCGCGTACCGCCCGGTCTTGAAGTCGAGCACGGTGGCGATGTCGCGTAGGACTTCGCCAGGTTCCATGCCACCGTCTCGCCACACGACATCGGCGCGGCCCGCGGTCAGCAGCGGATACGGCCCCTCTGCATCATGGTCCACGGCTACGTACTGGTGCGAGTCGGGCGGGTCTTCGACCACGTCGACGTAGCGGCCTGACGGCGACAGGCCCATGGCGTGCTCGAGCATGGCCCGTGGCGGGGGCGACCACTGCATCGCCAGTAGTTCCAGCCAGCCGCGTACCTCATCGCCTCCGCAGGCATCCGGCGGTGGGAGTGCACCGGTCTCTGCCCATTTCGCCACGGCTGCGTGAAAGGCGGTGCCCAAGTCCGCAGCCGCCTGCACGCGGGCGGACTTGGGCTGCTCACGCGAAATCTGCCGCGGGTGCCCGCAGTGGCGGCGAAGGGCTGAGGCCGAGACGGTCACGCCTTCGCCCGCCCGTTTGCCACCAGAACGGCTAGCGTGTCACGGTACGCGGCTTCGCTCTTGCCCGCCGACAACAGACACATCAGCACGTCGGCTGCTTGCTGCTTCGTCAGGTCACCCGTAGATGCGACGCCGAAGTGCTTTTTGAGCCACGCACCCGCGCGAGGGGCGGCCCATCCACATGCCTTGGCGGCAGCTCGGACGGCCTGTTGCTCCTCGTGCGAGGCTGCTTCGCCGACGTCATCGGCATAAGCCTCGGCTTTGGGGACATCACGTGTCCCAGGGGTCACATCTGCCGGTGCCGTGGACCCATTCCCAGCCGTCCGCGTCGTGTCCTTCTGCGGGATCACATTCGTCCCGCTCTCTGCTTTTGGGGCGGTCTTCACCTCCTTCGCTGGTCCCCCGACGTTGCGTGCCGTGGGCTCGGCGCCGCCCTTCTTGGCCTTGTCGACCTTGCTCCAGTGCGGGCGCTTCTGGCCTGCGTACTTGCCCGTCTTCGCCTCCTTCCATTCGCACACGGCGTAGTTGGCCTGCCACCAGTCCCGCCACGACTTGTCCCACAACTCCGTCGCCACCCCGAGGTCCTTGCAGCAGCGGGTGAGGCAGTCAGACCGCGCCCCCTCCAGTGCCGATGCGTAGCTCATGCTGTCGTTGTTCGGGTGGTAGTTGCACTCCCCCACGGCCTCGGAGACGAACCGACCCAGCGCGAACAGGGCCCCGTGGTACACGACCAGATTCCCCATCACGCGCGATGGCGTGCGCGGGGCAAGGGCCCACCCGCCAGCTCCGAACGCCCGCGTGAGGATGCGCCGGTAGACGACGTGCGAGATGTACACGATGCCGTCGGGCTTGATTTCAACCTCGTCGGGGTTTACCGGCGCCCCCAGCACGTCACGGGCTGACTGCGGGAACGGCTCGGTTGCGATGCCTTCGAACCCCTGCACGTACTGCGGGAGTTGCTCGGCGGGCTTCACCGCTACGGCCGTGCTGCCGTTGGCCTTCGCCAGCGCCGTGCTTGGCGGCGGCGGGTCGGCGCGTTGCTCTTGATACTGTCCCTCTGACGTACTCATGGCTTCTCGTCCCCCTCTTGTTGCGTGTCGCATTCATCAGGATTCGGCCACGGCCACACACCGGCTGCCAGGGCTGCCATTTCATCGGCCGTGGGACGGCGGAATTCACCGATCAACTCGCTGTTCCACTCCTCCTCGCCCGGGTATCCGCACTTGTACCAACGGACCTTCCCCTGCCAGATGGAGACACCGTCAGGCGCATCGTCAAGGCCAAGGTCGGCAAGCAGAGGACTCACGTCGCTGAGTTCTTGCTCCATGGCGACATCGGACGGGAAACCGGCAACGCCCTTTCCCTTCCAGTTCATGATAACGAGCCTAGACGGTTCCTCGCGCTTAAGGTCGGCATTTGGCACCGCCAGCACGTAAGGGAAGCCCAACTCGTCATCGCTCATGGCTTCCCGTCTCCTCTCCCACTTGTGATCCGCGAATCGTTCCAGTCCGGCTCTACCCGCTTGCGTGGCTTGGGGGTCCCATCGTCGGCCGCCAGTTCCCGCAGAAACCGCAACACGGCATCCGTCACCGACAGTGAGATTCCGTAAAACGGACCGCCCGGGATGCTGGCATCCAGCACCATGCGCACCTCGTCGGCCATGGTCGCCCTGAGCATCTCGTCCCCGAAGTCGATAACGCTGGCTTCGAGCTCGCCCACGCGGTCGGCCATCTCGCGGAGGCTGTCGGCAAGCGTGGTCACCCGACCACCTTGGCGAACCGTTCGGCATTACGACGTGCAGCCGCGCACAGGAACTCGCGCACGGCGGGCAGTTCGTCCTCCCGCACTTCCTTCACCTCCACGCCGCGCGACGCCCCCTTGCGCGGGTGAATCAGCCACAGCACCACGCCAAGGCGGCCGGCGGGCGATGTGAACGTCTCTCCATGCCCTTCGCACACGTCGCAATGTACGGGGATTCCGAACCGCTCCAGGCGCGTACGAACGGAGATGCAGCGGTTGATGGCATCGTGGCTAAGGAATCCAGCGCCACGTTTCCCTTGAGCTGCGTTCACCTCATCGGCCGTGACTTTCTTGGCATTCTTTCCGTAGTCCCGCAGTCTGCCCTCCTTGACCAGCACGTCCACCTCTTCCTGGGTGATCCGGTCTGACCAGCTTCCGTGGATTCGCATCTCCTCGCAGAAGGCGCGGAACCCCGGCCCATACTTCGCGAGCACACTGGGCGACGGATAGTTGTCGTGTCCGAGAATTTCTCGCTCACGAAACGAGCCCCACATCCGATTCATACCCTCGCGGACCATCTCCTGTTGCGCGTCCCGGTGGGTAAACGGAGAGGAGTGCGAATACCAGGACTCGGAGACCCACTGCGCGTCAGGATGGTACCCATTGCCGCCGCAAGTCTCGCACTGCTTGCTGTCGCGGTGGAGGTAGAAGTAGAAGTTGACGACCTCGTTCAACTCGTTCAACTCGATACCGAGGTCTTTCCACTTATCTTTCAAGATGGGCGTATGCCAGCCTTCGCCCTTGACCCACATATAGTCCTCGTGCGGGCCCCAGCTAACGTATCCTGGGTTGAGGGCCAGGGCCTCGACCATCCACGGAGCGCAGTTCAGCCGCGCTAGTTCCTTGACGTCGCTCTCGTCCTTTGCGTCGAAGCCTCTCATCTAACGTACCTCCCTCTCATCTCTCTTCCCAGGTTGTACGCCCCTAGGTGTTCAGACCTCGGCGCTTCGTCTGCTCCGTCAAGGCCCGTGCAGAACCACACCAGCCAAGCTGCATCTACACCCAGGGCTTGTGTCACAGTCTCAGCCCACCACATTCCCCCGTCAGGTCCAGGTGGCAGCCGCTCATGGACAATCAGAGCGCCTAGCGGGGTTACCCCGGTTGGTAGCGGGTAAGGTGCCGTGTCGTCCCATTCCACTCCCCACCCAATGGCATCGGCGAGAATGGGGATTTCGCGAAGCTTGATGGCGTCGCAGGCAGCGGTAAGGCGGGAGCGGATGTCGTTGGTGGTGGTCATGGCCAGCGGCGGTCGTCGGTTGCGATGGGAACGGCCGGCTCGTCCTCTGCCGTCTGCGCCTCTTCGGCAGGAAGGAACTCCACGATCACCTCGTGCAGCGGGCCGGGCCTGCCAAAACCCCAGACGCTGTCACCGTCGTTCTGCGAACGCGCGATGATCACACCTCGCTCGCCCGCCTCCAGCTTGCGCGGGAGAAACGTCTCCTTGACCAAGGGCATGTTGATGCAAGACGGGCCCCGGTTTCCATGGCCTTCCAGCAGCTGCCCGTTCGCGCCTACGATCGCCTTGCACAGTGCGTACATGGTTCATCCCCTCCAGTTCGTTACTCAGTCGCGACGCAAGCGAGCACCGCCCACGCCTCTCGAATCAGCTCGTCTCGTTCATCGCCGGTGGTGCGGAAGGCCCGCATAGTGAGGCCAAGGGCCCGTCTGTAAAGGGCACAGGTCATCGCCGCGGGTACCCGCAAAATCCCCAGTACGGATGCGGGTACGGAATCAGCACTCGGCGTCGACACGTCTTCTCCGACGCTGCGTTGACGTACTTACAATTGTGGCAGCGCCATCCCGTCTTCGTTGCCATCAGTTGAGCCTCGGTTTCGCTGCCGGCTTCGGCGGGTCGGGCAGGTCCACGGGGTCAGCTGCAATCGCATCAGCGAGGCAGTGGACCAGCTCGGCGTTGTCCTCGGCGTTGCGTCGCCATAGGCGGGTCGCGTTCTCTGCTTCCCGTGCCCGCTGGTTCGCGAGACCAGCAGCGCCCCGCCACACGCGTGTCGTCTCCTCGGCTTCGAGGCGAAGGCGGACAGCTTCACGTCGTCGGCCGTCGAGCGACTTGCAGCGGCGCATGGCCCCATCCCGCTCCCGGAAGGCGCGCAGGGCGAAGAGGAGGATGCCGCCGACGGAGACGAGGAGGGCGGCGTGGAGAAATAGGAAAGCCACGCCGCGCCCTAGATGTGGCAGTCGTAGATCGACACCAGCGTGTCGCCCGGGAGACCATCGAGAAGATTCGAGACCTGCTGATTCCAGTCGCCCTCGTCCTTCTCATTAGAGACGCAGGCGAACCAGCCCATCTCGCCGCGCTCGTGCCACTTGCCGTCCTTGACCACTGCGAAGGTGGCCAGTGCCTGCGCCCGCGCCCGACCGGCGTACTCGTCCTCGGTGCACGCGAACTCCTCGATCGGGTCGTCGCCGAATGCGAACGTGTGGTCACGGTCGGAGCGGAAGGCGGCGACGATGGGCTGGGCACCGTACTCGTCGCGCGCCGCCGCGATCTTGTCGTCGCCGTGCTTCTCTCGAATTGCCTTCCAGGTCTGACCGGCGGGACACCCAGCGGTGAGGGCGACGTACTTGCGGTAGCGCGCCCGCCACCTGCCCTCCGCCTCGTTGCGCATCCCCTCGACGTCGACGTCGTAGAGCGGGCACTGATCGGCGGGCCCGCCCTTCTTGCGGAGGATCGTCCCGCCGAATCGACCACCCAGGACGTACCAGTCCCACTTCGCGTTCGGGTTCGTACGGTCGATGGCCTTCACCAGCGCCCCGTCGACCACGACGGCATATCCGTAGGCGTACTTCTTCTTGTGGCACCCGCCCACGGTCAGCACGTCCTCCTCCCGCGCTACGATCCGCTCCTCCAGGCCGTGATAGCCGAGGGCTTCTTCGAGCGACTCGCCATCCGACATGCGCTTCTTCACATCTTCGGTGATGTCGACATTGACCACGAACTCGTTGTCGTCGCCCGTGCACTCGTACTCGTGATAGGGCGCGAGCTGCTTCTCGGGATCGGGGCCAAGGACCATGACGCTGAAGTGGCTCAAGGTTTCTCTCCGTTGGTTGAAGTGACAGTGACCTGATCCGGGGCCGTCTCCCCCAGCGTGACGATGCCGCCGATGGCGGGGATCGAGACGGCGGAGAGGTCGATGCCGGCGAAGTCGATGGCACTCACGGCATCCTCGCAACGCTCACCGACGACGCGGCGGCATCAGAGACCAGAACGAGGAGCTTCTTCGGCGGCGGGACGCGGAACGGCTTCCACTGGCACACGGCGCAGACCACGAACTTCCGCGAGCCAACCATCATCGTCGCGTGCTCCCCGGCGGGGAGTTGGTCGCAGACGTCGCACACCACGATCGCCATCACCGCCCCGCCTTCCCGCCCGCCAGGGCCACCATCGCCTCACACGCCGCCATGTCCGGAGCCGTGATGCGGAGGAAGGCGGCATCCGCATCCCGGCACGCGGCGCAGGCCGGGAGCACCTCGCCCCTCGGCCCGCTCTTGAGGTCGCAGACCACCGGACCACGCCAGCAGTGGCACTGCATGATCGTGGTCCCGAGGCAGTCCGGGCAGCTGCTGTCGTCGTCCTCGGTCTCCCCGTGGACCGTGCCGTTGTTGCAAGCGGCGTTGGTGCAGGGGCGCTCGCCGGTCACCGCCGTGTTCATTTCCATGTGTCTATCAATATCCTCGAATAGACACGGACGCAAGAAAGAAATAGACACGACCCTGTTGATTCTCACGCATGGCGTCAGATACCGACGGGTGGCGGCTAGCTCTGAATCCCGTTCTTCCAGGCCTTGCGCGGGATGCCCCAGGGGGCCTTCTCGAAATACTGAACGGCAGCCTCGGGAATGGGGCGCTTGTCGCCCTCGTTCGTCGTGTACCAGGACCGCACGCGCTGCCGGGTGACGGGCTCGTTCAGAGTGGGCCTGAGAGCCTCCGTCAGTTCCTTGGCCACCCTCGGCATCGACCGCTTCAACTCTTGTGCGCGCTTCGCAAGCGGGTGCTTCGACTTGAACTTGGGGCCGCTCGGCTGCGGGCCTGCCACGATTCCGCTTGTGTCCATTGGGTCTAATGTATTAGTATCCGTGTCCGATGGCAAGGCCCACGATTCAGCGACCGCCTTCGACTGCTCTACGGTCGGCATCCGCTCAAGCAGGTCTGCGGCGTCCTCTAGTCGTCTCGCGGCTGCTTCGGCCTCTTGACGAATCTGTGCAGCTCGGCGGCGTAGCTCGGCGGCTGTCTTGTCCTGGGGCATCAGGGGTGAGGCTCGCCGACGGACATGGACTTGGTCAAGGGGGAGTGTGATGGATGAGGACAGCTTCGACGATGAAGACGAGTACGGCGGGCGCGACGATGAAGGCCCGGACTGCGATGAGCGATCGTATCCGGACTTCGGTTGCGCCTGCGAGAACGCTCTGGTCGTCGATCAGGTCTGCTTCAACTGCGTCTACGGGTTGAGGCGGCAGGAAGCGGAAGCCGAGGGCGGACTCCGCTGGGCCTTCTGGCGGTTCAACGAGTGGTGGCCGTCAATCCCTGCCAGGGTGCGGGCGTGGCGGCAGAGGCGGGCGGCACGGAAGATGAGAGAGAGAGAGAGGAGTTGCCGTTTTGATCGGCCCAGACGACGACGTCAAGGCGATACTCGTGCGCCAACAGAAACTACGCTGCGGATGTCCGGGTATCGACGGGGGTAACTGCGCCCTCCTGCGCTTCGTCGACGACGAGGACTGCGATGACTGCGATTGCAAATGCCACCCGACATACGACTGGGACAGGCACGTGTGGGTGCTCCTTCCGGAGACAGGGACCCGTCCGTGACCGCCTCGCTGGTCATCGTCGGGCCCCCGCGGACGAAGAAAACGAGCCAGCGCATCGTGCGCAACCGCAAGACCGGCAAGCCCTTCGTCATCGGCAGCGACAAGACCCGTGCATGGGCCAACACGGCAACGTTACAGCTCAAGTCCCAGTGGCACAGGGAGCCCCTATCCTGCTCTGTGGCGGTCAAGGCCACGTTCTATCGAGTACGGCGCACGGGAGACTTGACCAATTTCGCCCAATCGCTGGGCGACGTGCTCCAGGGGACAGTCATCGTCAACGACAGGCAGATAGTGAGTTGGGACGGGTCCCGGTTGGAGTGGGACAAGAAGAGGCCGCGGGTTGAGGTAGAGATTTCGTGGTGACAGGTCAAAAAGGAGTTTAACGGTGGGACACAAGAAGAAGGCGAAGCGTCCGGAGTTGCCGCGCAAGATGAGTGCGCTATTGCGGCTGGCGGTCAAGGATGCGCAGGCTGTGGAGAAGTCTAAGAAGTACGTGCTTGCGATGGGCACATGGCACGAGCCGTATCGCAATAAGTGCCACGTGTGTCTAGCCGGGTCGGTGATGGCAAAGTCGTTGGGCTGCTCGCCGGATAAAGAGCTTAGGCCCTATGACCTGCCGGCCCGCACCCGCGACGCGCTTCTGGCAGTGAACGAAATGAGACAGGGAGACTTCGCGGGCGCCGCGCGCACGCTGAGGCTGAAGGACAATCACCGCGCCATCGCCGCGGCATCAGCGCTTGTCGACTTCTATAACGGCAAGGATGACTTGGCTCCGTCGTGGCAGCACTACCTTGACGCAGCTGATTTCCTAGAGCGGTTCGGGCTTTAGCAAGCAGAGGAGTGACGACCCATGGGAGAGACGAAGCTGACTGTGATTCAACGGAGCGGGCCGGACGTCCCTCCGGTAGCAGGGATGCGCGCGTCGGTAAATCGGGACAAGTCCGGCGCTCCGTTGCCAGGAGAGCCGCTCGTCAGGACGCTGACGGGACATGAGAAGTCGTCAGGCCTCCTCTGCTTTGAGGGGCAAGGAACCGGAGGTGGTCTCTGCTATCGAGCGGAGTGGGACGCTGGGTACGTGGATATCTACGGTCCCCTTTCCGTCTCCCTCCGTCCCGCCGACGACGACAGGGCCGCGTGGGCGCGCTTCCTGCCGCAGTCCCCGTTGCCGAACACGGGGCGCAAGGATATGCGAAAGGGCCAAGTGTGGGCGTCGCACATCCCGCGCTTCGACTCAAAACCGACCGTCTTCCTGGTCGAAGGTCCCGCCAAGAGGGCCGGCGAGGACTACGTAGACGTTACGACGCTCGCGGGAGACCGCTGCACTTACGTCGGCGACGATAGTTGGCGCGCCGAGCATGCCGTCCTTCTCTTCGACGTCCCCACTGAGAAGGCCGCCTCGCAGCCCTCTCACGTCTGCAAGGGGACTCCGTGTGGGGAGGCGGTTGCATTCCTTGCGACACCGGACGGGTGGAAAGACATTTGGAGGGGGGGCGGCGATGGCCTTGGGTTCTGCTCCCCGCAGTGTCGCGACGCCTGGAAGCCCGAGGCGAAAAGGGCTTGCCTCGGTAAGCCCTGCGGCGAGCTGCTGAGCGCATCGAACCCGGCGCCACGGGACTGGCCGGCACTCATCCTGCTGACGCTTGCCACGGGCGACGTCGCGTTCTGCTCGGCCGAGTGTCGGTATGCATGGAAGCCAGACGAGAAGACCGTGGCCGAGTGCGTGGAGGCCAACAGGAAGCATCGCGAGGCGAAGACGGCGCGCACGTGTGAAGCCACCGAGGAGAACAGTGGCTATCCCTGTGGCTCCGACGCCGTTCTCGGGGATGACGGCCTCTACCTCTGCTCGGGACACCGAATGGAGGCGGAAGCCAAGGCGGCCCGTTCCGTCCCGCCCGCCCCCGCACCATGGAAGTGCAGCGCGAAGGACTGCAAGACGCCCACGGCCGGGCCCCACGTCATCAACGGACGGTGCACGGCGTGTGCTGACATCGACATCGCGGAGAGCATGGCCAGCCGGTGCGCACTTACACCCAGGGCGAAGCGCAGGTTTGCCCTCGAATCCCTCGCCACCTTCCACCTCCCCGGCTCCATCCCGCCGCCGTTCAACGGCATCCGCAGGCCCATCGACCCCAACTCCCCCGTGCTGTGTGCTGGCTGGTCTACGTACGAGGAGGAGTGAGACGATGGAAGACAGAGTGACATGTACGGCGGAGAACCCGGTCAAGCCTGGCCAGCGAGCGCAGCATCCCGCAGCCACGGAAATTGAGTGCCCATGTGACTGCTGTGCGCGGTACAAGTGCCCACACTGCGGCCTTGAGTTCCAGGTGGAGTTGCCGCAATGACCTTCGACGAAACGCTGAAGGCCGCTACGGCTGCGCTCGCGGTCCTCGGCACGGGCAGGCTACGCACGGTCCTCGTTCGAGAGGGCGCGCGAGCGTATGAGGTCGGCTCCATCCCTCCCCGCCGTCCCTCTACTGATGGACAGGGGGCGGGGGTGTCGACTGATGCAACCTCAATATGGGAGTGAGACCATGAGCAAATACGTTGAAGTGAACACGGGCGCGCGCCCCGACGGGAACCTCAGGCTGATGGACCCTGCGAGCCGGGCCCCGTGTCTGTGTGACGAAATCGAAATCGCCGACCGGCCGTGCATGGTCTGCGACTTCAGTTACGACCTCGGAATCGGCGCGCCGCCCAACTGCACGGTGTGGCCGCCGCTGGTGAAGCCATGAACCCCGCCGCATCGACCGATGACCTGTCCGTGTGGGGTGGGCCGTGAGGATCAAGCACATCGGCAACCGGGTCTATCGCTTCAAGGACAACCCATTGGAGCGTGTGTTCTCGGAGGCATGGGAGAAGATGAACGACCGCCGAATGCCAGCACGCTGGAGTGGAACATGGGCGACGGGTCGCGCCCCGGCGAAATCACGCAACGGGACGCGACCGTCGCTGCGAGCGTGATCCAATGGCTCGGCTCTCACGTGGGGCAAGGCTTCCTCGCCGAGGTGCTGTCGAAGCCCGAGGCGGCAGACTGGCGCAGGCGTGCCGTTGCCGAACGGGCGAAGGCGGCCCCATGACCCTCCCCCTCGTATCGGTATGGGGTGGGCTGTGACCGACGAAACCGCCCTGGTACCTGCCGGCAAGGTCGCACTCGTGTTCGACGTGGACGGGGCGCAATACTGCGGCGGCGAGCCCTGCTCGTTGTGCGGCATTCGCCAGACGCCAACGGGGAAGCCGCGCGCCTTCGTTCGCGTGCGCCAGAAGGTGAAGGGCGGAACACGCGAGTTGAACTGGATTTGCCCTGACTGCGTCGGCCGGCTCGTGATGCAGGTCGAGAAGCTCGGGCTGTGGTCCGAGATGAGCCCGGCCGTGCAGGGCGCGATCACTCGGATGCTGGCCAGGAGACGGCGTGTGCTCGCGAGGAAGCCATGATCAGCCCCACGAAGATTAACGGCCGTAAACAAGATGCCCCGCCGGCTGAGCCGACGGGGCCAGGCACAATTACCCCAAAGGGCGCCCTTCGCTTCGCGACGTGCTTGGGACTTGATGCCAACGATAACACAGTCCCGGGTCCATGCGATCCGACGGCGGCATACCTAGAAGCGTTCGCGCGGACAGGAAGTATTGAGCTTGCCGAGACTGCCGCCCGCGCCGCCGTGCGCAAGGACAAACCATGAGCCGCCCCATCATCGGCAAGGTCGCCGCATGAAACTCTGCAACAATACGCGCGGTGACGGCGTGCGCGAGCCGTTCTTGCATTGCGTGCGCTTGCGCCGACACATGGGCAACTGCGTCTATCGCCCCGTGGAGCCGGGCAGCACCATAGCCCCTGTCACCAGCGCCGCCTTCTGCGAGCACGCGAACGAGGTCCCGTCGCAATGCCCGTGTCCGCCCGGATGCTACTGCCGGCGCAGGGGAAACACCTGCTCGCGTAGGTGCTCAGTCATCGGCAAGGTCGTACGGGCTCCGGGAACGGGACACAGCCCAGCCCCGTGGCGGTGGTCGTCTGGCGGGTGGCGCCTGGAGGACGCGAACGGCTCGCCCATCATCGGCATGAACCGGATTGAGGGCGGGACGTACATGCCCGGCGGGCCGGACGCAGAACTTCTCGCCGCCGCCCCCGACCTTCGCCGCGAGCTAGCCGAGGCACGCAAGCAGCGAGATGAATCCGTCGGGTTGCTGCGGGAGTGGGATGGCATCGGGTACGGGCCGCACGCGACGTCAGAGAAGACCGCCGCCTTCCTGCGGGGCATCGACCAAGAGAACAAGGACAAGCCATGACCACCAGCGACCCGTCACAGGAGGCGATGGAATGGGCAATGGAGTTCGCGCCGCCATGCAAATCGTGTAACGGGACGGGCGTCATCTCGGCTCCCGGGTTGAGCCCAGAGGACTGCGACGACTGCGACGGGTACGGCGTCGTCGCGAAAATGTCCATCGCTCGTGCCATTGACGCCGCGGTGGCCGAGGCAACGACCTGGCCCGCCGAAGAGGACCAGCCCCTGCTCGAGGACGAGGCCATCCGAGCCGCCCACCCGACGCGGACCGGGGACCACGCCCGCTACGCCGAGGCCATGCGCCTGGTCGGTGCACGTCGAAGCAAGTACGGCCTCGTGGATCTGGTCAACTGGCTGCTACCTCGCTCACCAGGAGGCGGGGAACGCAGCGCAATTGAGATTGCCGTGGCTGAGGCCGTGGCGAAGGAGCGGGCCGAGGAGCGGGAACGGTGCGCCCGAATCGCGGACGCCACCGCCGAACGCTGCCTTGGAGAGGCGCGCCTCGTTCGCGATACACAGCTCGAATACCGGTGGGACTGGGCCAGGACGGCCGCCAGTGAAATCGCCCGCGCCATTCGGGAAGGAGCCAAGCCGTGAGCAAGAGCGATCACAGTGTTGCAGGTGCGATGTCCCGTGGAGAGCTTGACGAAGAAGAGGCGTTCTTCGTTCTGAGATACGCCGGTCACCATGGGTACAAAGAGGCCATGCGTCGGCTGATGCCGTGGTCGCGCTTCAAGCGCGTGCGACGATGGCTTGTGTGGTTTGGTGGCTGGGAGGCCCCCGAGCTTTCGCAGTGGGACCGAGGTGCTAAGGCGTTCGAGATCAAGGGCTCGCCGTTCCCGTTGTCGTTCTTCGGAGGCCACGTCACGTTACAGCGCTTCGGCGTCGACATCGACGTCCCGTTTCGGCGAACGCGGCTGTGCATACGCTGGCGGGACGGATTTCGGGTGTTCGTGTCTCCGGATTGCACGCCCGGCAGCGCAACGACATGGATCATCGGCAGGGCAACCACGTGACCACGAACGACGGCGCCAAGCCGTGGCCTACCGTCATAGCGGAGCAGGCGGCGCGACGGCAGCGAATTCACGGTGCGGCTGCTGAGATGTTCGACTTCCTCCTGGAGGATGCCGCTGAGCACACACGGAACTGCGGCCGTGAAACCGAATGCAGGCACAAGGACCGGCTGATCCTGCTAGCGCACATCAACAGCGAAGGAGAACCCAAGCCATGAGCTACAGAGCGGGTCTCGGATTTTGGCCCGGCGTGCCTCCACGCGAGCCGGCAATCGTGTGCGATGGGTGCGGCCTAGAAGCCCATATCAAGGCACCCCCGCCGGCATGGTTCCTGGACCGGAAGGCGAAGCCAGGGTGGCGCAAGGTTGACAAGGACGGCAAGCGTCGGGACTACTGCCCGCGCTGCAAGGGAGCGAAGCCGTGAGCAAGACCATCAGCGAGGTACTCAGACGCCTCGACGGCCCGTCAGAAACTCGCACCCGCGAGCGTCGCCGCCATCGACAACGCGACGAAGGCACCGAGGGGGAAGCGATGAGCCGACATGACCCCGAAAAGGAAGCCCGTGAATGGGCAGCCAGTTGGCATGTGGAACTGGGAGCCCGCGGGCGTCAAATGCTCACAGCCGCCCTCGCCGCCATCGCCGCAGCCGAGCAACAGCGAGACGAAGCGGTGGGGCTGCTGAGGCGGTACCGTGAGGCCTGCTGCGCTGGCGATGCCTACGTAATGGAGTCGTTCGGGTCACTCGACAGGCTGTGTGAAAACTGCCGAACGTTCGCCCGCCTCGACTCCAAGGGAAAGGAGAAGCCGTGAACATGTCCAAGGCCAGAAGCTCTGCTCGCTGGCCATCGTCGTCTCTCCTCCGTTGTTGGGTTCGTCCACCGTCCACCGCTCCCGCCCGCCCCCGAGTCGCCTCCTGGGACCGGCAGCAGCGCTAGGACTACTTGAGTCCGGCCTGATGGGCGCGCTCGGCCGCCCATTCCTCGCGCGCCTCGTGCACGATCTCTCGTACCCGCTCCGGCGTCCCTTCGCCATCCAGCAGCGCCTGACGCGCGATGATGGCCAGCGTCCCGGTGCCGTCATCGACGTTTCGGCACTCCGTGACCAGCGCACGGGTTGCCTCGCCGAGATCGACGTAGATCAGGCTCGGATCCTGACGAGCGATCTCACGGGCCTCGCGTGCGTCCAGCCCCTCGCGCGCCTCCTCCGTCGGGTCCGTGTACTTGCAGATCTTAACGCCCAGCAGCTCGCCCGCCTCGATCGCCTGAATCCCAGTTAGCGTCGTCGTCGCCATCGTCGTCTCTCCTGTTTCCCGGCGACACCGTGCCGCCGACAAGGACCAATCTAACATTCACATGCTTGCTAGCAAGCATTATCTACATGACTCAGCCGAAAGGTTCACGCCGCGTCATCGGGCTTGGGCTGTCGCTTCGCGGCCCACCGTTTTGCGGCTGCTGCCCTGGCAATCTCGGCCCTGCGCTCTGCCGTCATCGAGACGGCTCGGGCATGGCCACCGCTCGCAGCGAAGTCCCTACGGGCCTGAGCGGCTATCTCCTCGGGACTGGGAGGGGCGGGGGGGCGGCGGCGCTTGGGCTTGCGGGTGGTCATCCCAGCACGTACTCGAACGCCTTCTGGGCGCCCCGCTCGGTGTCCAGCTGCTCCCGGGTGGCCGACTGGTAGACCTCGATCACCGTCCACGGCTCCTCGCCCATGCCGTCGATGATCACCAGCTTTCCGTGCTTGGCAAAGGCGATCGGGATGTACGCGGTGTGGTAGCCGGTGGACCGCTGCATCTTGCACTGGCGATAGAGTTCCTTGGCTGCGCTCATACTTGCAAGTAAGCATGACGGCGGGCCTCAGGTCAACGTCAAAGGCCCCCTGCTACTCTTTCCCGCGATGCCCTCCGGCCCCTCCCAGCCCCCGGTCCGCTACCCCATCATCCACCGCGGCAAGGTCGGCCCTAGCCCCACCGCCTGCGGGAATACGGGCCGCGTACCTGTTGGCGACTGGGACGTCACGACCTGCATCGCCTGCCTCGTCACGGGCTGGCGGACGTCGCCGGCCGCCCTGCGGAGCCTGCGGGAGGTGCTTGGCCGTTGGCGGTCGCCCGACTGGGACATCGACGTGGAGAGCGGCGACCCGCTCGACGCCACCTGCAACTGCGACGTCTGCACCACCGACGGTCCGCACGCTCCCCTATGTGACGTGCATCTGAGCGAGGGGGACGCGCCCTGCAACTGCCCGAGGTCCACGGTGGCGAGGGTCGGCTCCTAGCGCGACGTCAGCGTCCTAGGTGCCCATTCTTCCGCCGCACCCTCCACCGGTACAGCCCCCTCGCTCCCATGGCTACCAGGACGGCCCCGCCAACGAGCAGGCAGGCCCCCAGGGCTCGCCGTGGTGGGTGGTCGAGGGCGGCGGCTCCTCCCGACCCCAGCCCCATCAGCCCGAGCACTCCCAGCGCGTAGGCCCGTGCCAGGAACCATCTCGACTCGGGGCGCTTCGCCATGCGGGTATGGTCGCCGCCTCGCCAGCACCGCCGCAAGACTGCGCGGATGCTCAGCGCAAGAGCCGGTACACGATCACGCCAGCAGCTACGATCGCACATACCGCCACTACGCCACAGGTTCGCCGAATCCACCGCGCCGACCCCGCCACCGCATCCACCGACGCTGAGATAGCCGTCTGGATGGCCCGGGTCATCACCGCCTGCTGTGCAGATAGGATTTGGAGCTCGCTCATCTTCCCGCTGTGCTCATCTTGGCGAGCATTCAGTTTTGCGACGTGCGCCTCAAGCTGCGCGTCTAGCGCCTCAAGGTGGTCGTCTATGGCCTCCAGCCTTTCTCTCGTGGTCTCAGGTGCCACGCCGCTTCTTCCTCGCCTTGGCATGGCCGTTTCCGTTGCGCTCTATCTCCTCCCGCAGCGTCTTGATGGCGGCCAGCCTGCCCCGCTCTGCTTCCTCCCTGGCCGACCGGGTCTCGGCGACCAGTTCCCGCATCGCCGCCCCCATCTCGCCGATTCGCTCCGCGGTGGAGTCCATGACCGCCTCCACCTTGTCCAGGTGCTTGAGGAAGCGGTCGGCTGCCACCTTGAAAAACCATCTGATACCCAACGCACAGGCCGTCGCGAGGCCCAACAGCATCACGCCGATGGCGCCGTACTGGAGCATCACGTTCCCAGCCTGCGGGTTCATCAGTAGGCCTTCTTCCCCGGCTCGGGCGGAGGATACGGGGGCGGCGGGCCAACTCCCTGAATCGCCGTCATCACGTTCTTGAGGGCGTGGGTGTTCTCCCGGATAGCTGTCTCCAGCCGAGTCAGGATGAATCGCATCATCCAGACCACCAGCGCCAGCAACACGCCCGCGAAGGATGAGAGGGTGATTTTCTCCGGGTCCATCACGTCATTCACGCCGTCGGTTTGGGTGTTTCGGGGCCGTGCAACCAATCGCCCCGGTAGATGACCCCAGCGACGATGCCGGCAATGGCAACCCAGTTCGCCGCGACACCGAGAGTCAGCGTTCCCGTGCCGACAGCGGCCTCGAGCAAGCCGGCCGACAGGGCAATCACTCCGCACACGTTTCTGAGCGCGCTTACCATGGTCTCCTCCTCAGCTTTGAACGCTGCCGTTGAACTCCGCGGACCATTCCACGGCGAACTTGGTCAGCCACACTTCTCGGGTCCCAGCGTCGGTGATTCTCTCCGTGGACTCGTAGTCGACGGTGCGGATGCCGGTCTGCTGGGAGCTGTAGTTGTCTGGATTGCTGCACACGTCCGCGATTCTGATGGCATCCTCGGCAGCCATCTGGTTGATGACCTGGCGGTTGCCACGCCTTCCCCCCGTGCGCGTGTATGAGACGCGAACCCCGACCGTCATGCGGCGGATGACGAAGCCCGCCCCGAAGGCAGCACGGCCGGGGAACAGCGGCTCAGCCTCGACGGCGAACATGCCGTTTGCCCCGCCCTCTGGCTCCACTTCGATTCGTCGACGATACCCCGCCTCGTGGAAGCGCGGCTCAGGGCTGGCGGTGATTTGGCTAAGCAAGTCCCGGAACTGCTCCAGGATGCTCGTCGGACCGGGCGTGCGGCTGATGTTGACGAGCGTGCCGGTGGTGCCTCCGGTGCCGCTTATAATTGCGGCAAGAGCCCCAGCGGCAGCGATGTCGGCGGCGACGCTTGCCGTGCCGCTGATAGCCACGGCCATAAGGCCCGCGTTAGCGTTGATGACATTGGCTGCGATTGCCGTTGTCGTCGTGACAGCAGCAGACAGCGCACCGTCTCCCGCCAGCGTACCGGTCGCGGTCCCGGTAGCCGATACAGCGGCAGTTACAGCGCCGGCGCCGATTGCCGTGCCCGAGACCGTAGCCGCGCCCGTAGACGAGCCAGCGATAGCACCAGCGCCGGTCAGGGTGGCGGTGACCGTGCAGGTGGCCGTGATGGCGGAAATTGCCTCGCCCTGCGACAGGCCCTGCATCGTGCCGGTTACGGTGGCAGTCCCTGGAATGCTGCTGGAGGCGGCAGCGGACCCGACCAGCGTAGCCGTTACGGTGGCCGTGCCGGACGTGGTTGCGTCGACGGCGGCAGTCGTGCCGAGGGTAGCGGAGATTGTCGCCGAGCCCGAGACCGACGCTGTCACAGCTCCCGAGCCGAGGAGGCTGGCAGCTGAAGCGGCAACGCCGGACACAGAGGAGGAAAGCGGTACGGCGCCACGAAGGTCAGCGGCAACCGACGTCGACGTCGTGATGTCCGCCGTCATCAGATCGTCGGGCGATAGAATCAGAGTGTCGCCGACGTAGACGCTGATGCTGGGCGACGAGCCCGAGACCGACGCCGTGCCAACTGGGCCAGCTGGCTCGCCAGTCAGGTACGAAGCGGCAAGCGAGATACCGGCACCATTCGTGGTGTGGTAGCTGGCTCCCGAGTAAGCGGACGCACCCTCGCTCGGCGACGACAGGGCAGAGCCCAGCGTCGACGAGTACATCCGGAGAGAAACGCGGGCGGTGCCGAGCGATGTCGCAGACGGCGCAACAAAAGGCGAGCCGTCGTCTAGATCGCTATCGTCTAACGAGGCCAGGGCCTCGTATGGATTCCCAGTGCGCCTGCATCCACGCCACGCCGAGAGCACCACAGCCCATGCCTGAGCCGGGCCGGTTAGAGTGATCGTGGGAGTCGTATCGTCATCATTTCCCGAGCCCCAGCGCTTCCAGTATGTCCTGTGGAGCAACTCCCCCGCGCCACCGCCCGGGTCAACGCTATTGATCAGAGACCAGCCCTCATCGGCCGGCATGCTGGGCGTCTCTGCCGTGTCGACATTGATAGCAATGTGGGCAATGACGATGTCGTTGACCTGGATGGCCACCGCCGAGATGTCAGGCGTCAGGGTCGTCCCTGTGGTGTCGGTGACCATGGGGGAGACACCGATCAGAATCGGGACAGACGACGACCCCGACGTCAGGCTCGCCGTGATGGTGCACGACCCCGTCAGGGCCGCAGCAATCGGCCTCGCACCCACCAGAGCCGTCGCTACCGTCGCCGTGCCGGTCGTGGCGCAAGCAAGAACCCCAGCACCAAGCAGCGTGCCCGAGACGGTTGCCGTCGACGTGATGGCAGCCGACATCGCCCCCGCGCCCTTGATCGCAGCGGCGACGGTCCCCGAAGCTGTAATCGCAGCGGCGCCAGATACGACAGTGGCCGGGCCTCCGACCATCGAATCGCTGATGCCTACTGAATCGGTGAGGTCGATGGCAATGAGCCGACCCAGCACACCCGAGACCGTTGCCGAACCAGAGAGCGCAGCCGCCATAGCGCCCGCGGTCGTCAGATTGGCCGACAGCGCAGCTGTGCCGGGGACAGCCGCAGCCATTGCGCCGGAGCCCAGCAGCGAGCCCGAGACGGCCCCCGAGCCCGACAGCGCAGCAACCATCGCGCCGCTGGTCAGGACGGTGAGGTCTGCCGCTACGGTACCCGTGCCAGAGACGGCCGAGGCGATTGCGCCGGTGCCCTTGATGTCTGCCGATACCGACCCGGCAGCAACTATGCTGGCGAGAATCTGAGCGGTACCAGGGGCAGCGGCGCTGACCGACGTCGACGTGAGAATCGACGCCGACAGTTGTCCAGCTGCCACGATGCCAGCTGTGACAGACCCGGAGCCTGTCACTGCTGCGGCGATGGGACGCGCACCGAGCAGGGTTGCCGCAATCGTCGCCGTGCAGGCAATCGACGCCAGCATGGACCCGCTGCCGGTGACAGAAGCGGCTATCGTAGCCGCGGCGGTGGGAGCGGCGGTGGCTGCGGCTGCTCCCTTGATCGCCGCAGTTACGGTGCCGGTTGCGGTGACGGCAGAAGCAGCGGCAGCCGTCGCGGTAATCCCAGCCGTGACCGTGCCGCCTGCTGTGATGGCCGCGGCGATAGCTCCCGAGTCGGGCCACGAGTCGTCCGTCTGGTCCGTAGGCGTACCGGTCAGCGTCCAGTTTCCATCGCCACCCGTGTCGACGTTGATCGCTGTCCCGGAGAGGCACCCGTTGTAAAAGTGAAGGTTGCTGCTGTCGACGACGGTGCGGCTGAAGGCTTCGGTCTCGAGGAACGCCTGCGACTTGGTGGCCTTGTAGACCTTCACCATGTCGTAGCGAAGAGTCCCGTTAAAGTCCGAGAGGAACTCGGGGTTAGCGCCGAGCACAGACGACGTCGGATCGAACGTCAGCGACTCGGTCAGATTGACCGCGAGCGTCCCGGAGCCGGCGCCGTCTCGCCAGTACCAAATCTGTTGGACGCCAGACGCGAAGCGACCATAAATCTTGACCCACCCGGTATAGCCGTCGGTCCAGAGGTTCGTCTCGGTATAGGGGATATCGGTGTCGGGGGAGCCCTGAACACGGTTGTAGTAGAGGCTACCGCCGGCATTGAATTCGAGGCCGGCCTGGTTGAGGTTGTTGCGGCTGATGATGATCGGCGCGCACCAGTTCGCGTAGCTCGTAATCTTGATGCTGATGACGAACGACCACGCATCCGCACTCGCCACCGGCGCCGCGTCGGTGACACGCGGGGACCCGGTGGTTAAGGCAAGCTGGAATGAGTGGTCGGCCACGGTGTTCTTACCTCAGCCAGCTTCCGCCGGGACCGCGGCGATCGAGCATGAGTTGCAGCTGGGCCTCTGCTCGTCCATCGGACAAGTAAGCCTCGCAGTCGGGGTCGGCCGCGTTAACTTCGATCCGAAGTGGCGTCACCTTGCCGCGGACGAGAGGGGCAACCGCGATCGTGACCTTCGAGCCGTCGGGCGCTACGTCGCATGTCGCCTCCGAACGCCCGCGGCCACGCACGCGCACCTGCATCGCTGCCGCAACTGGTGCCAGTCGCACCACGCGCTCAGCAGGAGTCTCTACTTGTCCTGGCACTGTCATCCTCCTTTCATGCTTCCAGCACGAGCACCCAATCGGTGAACCCAGTTCCGTTGTTTCCTGGCGGCGTGAAGCTCTGGCTACTGGCTGAATTCCTCAGTGTGGGAGTCCCAGCCGCGCCGCCTCCCGTCGAGTACGCGCCCGTGGACGGGTTGAACCATCGCGCCTTGATGAAGTCCTGCATCTGCCGCAGGTCCAAGCTGAAGTTGCCGCTATGATCGGGTGGCCGATACGCGACCATCACGCGACCCGCAGCCCCGCACGCGGCCGCCACGTACTGAGTGCCAGTCCCCTGCCCCGACACCACGATATTCGGCATCGAGCCCAAACCTTGGGGGACCAGGTCCCACCATGTGATCGACTCCCAGAAGTTGTTCAGAATCTGCATCTCTAACGTGCCGGCATCTGCGAGATGCGCCTGCCACTCGGTATCGTTGAAGGTCCAGATGTGGCCGTTGCCGTCGTTGCGCCCAGCAATCCCGCCGCCGACGAGCGCCCACCAGGCATAGCGGCGTACGGGGTCCGTAGACGCCGCGTTGTAGTTCAGATCGGAGGGCCCCTCGTTGAAGAACGGCATCTCCTGGCCGATAGCCGGTCTGGTGGTAGTGGCTCCATATGCGGCCCTGGACAGGTCAACGGTCTCGCCCGCGAAGGAGTAGTAGGTTTGCAGTCGTACGAACGGAGACGGGAACGTCAGCGGGTTTGTGGCCGCATCCTGATCGTCGAAGATGGACTCCTGGTGCCACTCCGCTCCGATGAGAACCGACGCCGGGTTGACGGCGGCCATGGCGTCGATCATGTGCTGGAGCCGGTCTGCCTCAGTCGCACTGAACATGTCCGCACCCGTCCCCGAGTCACCGCCCATCATCCAGACGATGTTCTTCTTCGTGGCGTACCGGCTCGCAATGAAGGTTCCATAGGACGTCATCGCGGCGTTTGTGTTGGCCACGACTTGATCGGCCCACCCGTCGTCATGGTGCGAGCCCATGTACATGGGGAACAGCTGGACCAGGACTCCGATTGACTCGCAGTAGTTGATGATCGCGTCGAGGTTCGCCCAGTACGCCGCAACCGGTGTCGTGAAGTCAGGCGTCTGCGACCGAGCGTTGTATGTCCCCCCGCCCACGCGCGTGGAGAACGGGAAGTGCCCAGCGCCATCAGCAGGTGCCGTGAGGCTACGGGCGTCGCGCCAGCAGGTAGCCAGCTCGATGCTGCGATATCCGAGCGACACTCGATTGTCGATGAAGGTGCGCCAGGCAGTGGTCCCCATTAGGAACCAACTCGACTCGCCCTGCACGGGGAACGGATTGCTAAGCTGATCGACCAGGTACCGGCTATTGCCGCTGATGGTGAGCGGGAAAATCTGCGCATCCGCCATCGTGATCGTGACGTTCACGCGGAACGAGTCGGTATTTTGCAGATTCAGCGTCGAGCCGAAGTCGATCGGATGCTGCATGACCCCGCCCGAGCTTGCGGTGAACAGGGCCATCTTCCTGACCGACTGCGTGCCCGTGACGTTGAACGTCTTGGACAGCAACGTGGAGGTTCCCGTGCCCGTCGGCAGCGTGACGGTAGCGAGGGCCCGCCCGAGGCCGTTGCCCGTAATCTCGTTCGATAGCGTTGTAGACGTCGCCGATTCCGTGAACGAGTCGGCAGACAGGCCGATGTACACAAACCCGTTGGTCAGGAGGCCAGATGTCCCATAACACTGGGCCGCGGCCTGAACGATACCTGCCTGCGTGATGAGGTTGGCGCCCGATGCCCTGGCTACCGTACGGCCCGCCCGAATGACCTCGGCGCTGACGTATGCACGACTGGTTGCCATGGGTTCATGCGAGCTGAATCGTGAACGTCACCTGGAACTGGTCCAGGTTCACCATGCTTTGCGTGGAACCGAACGGCGCCGGATGCTGCATGACCCCGCTCGAGGACGCCGTGAACAGAGCGGCCTTCTTCACCGACTGAGTTCCGGTGACCGCGAAGACCTTGCGTAGGACGATCGTGTTTCCCGAGCCGGTCGGCAGCGTCACCGTGGCTAGGGCGCGTCCGAGGCCGTTCGATGTGATCTCATTGGACAGCGCCGTCGAAGCCGCTGTCTCCGTGAACGTGTCCGCCGACAGGCCGATGTAGACGAAGCCGTTTGTCAGCAAGCCGCTGGCGCCGTAGCACTGCTTGTGCGCCTGCACGATTCCAGCGGCAGTGAGTAGATTCTCGCCGTGAGACTCGCTCACCACCCGAGGCACGAACGCCTGCGTCCACTCGTCCCAGATAGGGCGAATGACAGCGACGTCCACCCGCGCCCGGCCGACCCGAATGCGATCGGCCTGGGACGCGGATACTGGCGAGACATGCGACATTGGCTAACTGCCAATTGACGCCGCTAGTCCAGGGTGATCGAGAAGCTGCTCGTCGCGAACGACGGAGTGACCAGGTTGCTCACCGCCAGCGACGCAGTCAGCGCGCCCGAGAACAGCAGCACGCCGGTGGAGCTCGAAGCCGTCCCGAGGCCCACGTGCGTGATGGTGGCGCCGGTGGCACCGCACTGGGCGAACGTCACAGCGGCAGCGTTGCTCCCCGAGGCGCCCGAGACAGTGAACCCCGAGGTGTCGCGGGTGGCAGCCACGCGGGTGTAGTTCGTGTAGCTGGTCTCGTTCGTGGTCTGCGAGCCCGCCTCGCCGGGGTCCGACGTGTGGAGCGAGTAGTAGAGGTTGCCCGCAGTCGACGAGCCGCGAAGGCCCGTCGCATCGCCGACGTTGGCGAAGTTGCTGTTGACGAGGATGAGGTTGAGCAGGCCGGTTTCGAGGCTGTTTGACATCGACATGGCGGACTCCTGATCAGGCGTTTGCAGAGAGCGGTTCGAGTTGCCCCCGGAAACCGCGGCGGTATGAACGGGACAGGGAATCGGTGGCGCGGCGATTCAGCACGCGGCTTGCGTGGGAGTCGTCCTCGTCGTAGATGGCCGACGTCTCGCCGTCCGATTCGCGAACGATGGCGTAGCCGCCTGGCGCAATCCCGAAGGGCCGGTCAATCGTCGGGATGCGCAGCAGAAGTTCGCGCAGCGTGAACGGGGCTCGCCCGTTGGGGTCGAAGTAGGACGGCAGGACGCAATCCGAGACCTGGATTAGCCGCGTCTCTTCGCCAATCGTCGCTTCAATCAGGTACGAATCGCGCTGGCAGGGGTCGCAAATCTCGAAGGCCATCTCGCGGCCGTCGGGCATGCGCACCCACTGGTCAACGAGCGGGTCTGCCCACGCCTCTGCCGCTTCGTGCGAGAACGTGGTCCCGTCGTCGGGCGTATCGGGGGTCTGCACCCTGCCCCACGGCGCCCCGATGACCGACGTGTGAAAGCCGAGCGCACCCGGCTCGCCGATGTCGTCGAGGACGCGGATGGGAACGATCGGAGTCTTCGCGCCCGGGGGGATGTCCAGGTAGGCGACGCAGTTCCAGGGCGCGCGGCGATATGCCGGCGCCAACTGCTGCACCATCTGCTCGTTGCAAGCGGCGACGATGAAGGCGAGGTCAGCGTCGCTGAGCCTTGCAGACCGCTCGAAGAATCCGATTTCGAACGCAGTCACTTCACCCGCCGTGCGAAGCCCGCCTGACTTCGCGCTAGCCACTCGGCGCCGTTACGCGCGCGCAGGGCTGCGTTCTGATTTGCTCGCGCCGAGGCTTGGGCGTCGTTGGTCACCTTGTCCACCCAACAGGCCACCACCTCGGGGCCGTACTTGGTCGCCAGCTCCGTGAGCCGCCCGAGGACGCCATCAAGTGAGGGGTCCGTCAGGACGGTGGTGATTTCAGTGAGGAGGTCGATGCGCCCGCTCACCGCCTCCGTGGTGCAGTCCACGCCGGGCCCGACGATCGGAATCCCCGACACGCGAGGGCAGGCGACGAGTACCGTCGACAGCGCGACGAAGGCCAAAAACGCCCGGGCAAACTGCGGCATTCGTCGAAGCCCCCACGATAATTTCCCCTTGTCAAGGGAGCCTCGGACGCCAGAAACCGGCGCCGTTCTACGGGGTTACGTCAGATTCCGGACGTCTGCCGGTACCTGAACGCCTGCACCGTCTTGCGCACAAGGACGAGATGGCCACACGCTTTATGCCGTGACGCGGTTTCTGGCTCTGGTGGTCCTGACGGGCTGCACGTCGATGGGTCGTTTCGAGTCGCTGCCCCAGGCAGATCAGAAGCTATTTCGGCGCTGCACGAAGCCCATCGAACCTGTCCTCTGCGGCGAAATCAGCAGCGAGATGTACCGAATCGAATGCCTCAGGGGAGGCGCCGCCCAGTACGCCGAGAACCGGTCCGTAGCCGCTCGCCATCGGTGGCTCCTGGAGAACGGCTGTCCGCCCGCCATGGTTGAGCCCAGCCGCTTCATCGCTGGGGACGAAGAGGAAGAGAAGGCGAAACCGAAACCTCGCCCGCTGAGCGTTTACACGACGTACGAAGGCGAGGAGACCGACGATAAGGCGCCGTCCACGAGCACGCTGCCCAAGGACTCCCCCGACCCCTGGCAAGAGCCTACGGGGACAGGAGGGGCACGCCCGTGAGGCTCCTAGGCATGGCGGTAGCGCTGGCCCTCGCGACGGTCGCCGTTGCGTGTGGCGGCGGTACTGGGCCCGCGGGCAGTTGCTGCGTGCACTGCAAGACCGGTTGCGCGTGCGGGGACTCGTGCATCTCGTGCTCGAGCACCTGTCGTGTGGGCGCTGGCTGCGCCTGCAACGGTGAGGCGCCGTCTGAGGCTGAGGAGTCGATGAGCGTTGCTCCAGGAGGACAGAAGTGAAGCGCGTTGTTCTGATCGTGGCGATGCTGGCTAGCTGTGCCGAGGGCAGCGGGGCACGTGACATGCCCGACACGGGGATGGGCGACACCACGACGGAGCGACCACCGCTCGACCCAAACATCCCGGCCATCTGCCAGGATGACGCCTGGCCGGATTGTCCGCCTGACGTAGCTGCCTTCGTTGCACCTGGCGAGGAAGCACGTAGGGTTACCGACCCCCTTACGTGCGGAACGCCCAAGACGTGCGCCGTATGCCAGTACGTGGACCCCGGCGCTAAGACGTGTCGCGGGACGGCGTCTCCCAGCGGTCCGGTGTTTGACGGCTACTGCAAGGCCGTTACACGGGTCGGTACATGCGATGCCCCAGGCGAACCAGTCGCGGTCAGGTATACCGTCTACTGCATCGGCGCAAAGGACAATTACGTCGACGTCTGCCCTGCCGGCAACTAGCCAGCGTGATACGCGAACATCACGACGCCGCCGATCCGAGGCTTACTAGTGCTCGTCCTGGTGGCGCACAGCAAGACGTGATCGTAGACCAGTGACGTGTCGGCGTTCGCAAGGAAGTACGACTGGTCTGGGTCGAAAACAGCACCCACGGCCCCATACCACTGCATTCCTGTGCCGCTTATGGTTGGCCCGTTGGTCAGAGCTACCGGGAGGCTGTTCATCACGCCAGCCTGGTTCAGGTTAAAGATGCCAAGGTGTCCTACTCCAGAAGCTCCGTCCATGTCGGCATACACGGCGACGTAGATTCTGACGCTTGTGCTGCGGCCTGATGCTGTATAGCGAACCGGGATGTTGATACCTGGGCCAGTTGCAGAAGGCGCGATTGAACCCGAACCATTGCCTACTGTCCTATCGAAGATGTATCGATAGTTGCCAGCGGCACCTTGATCCATCGTGAAAATCCCCGTTGACCCTCCCGTCTCGGCACCACGCCCAGACCAGGCGAAATGCAGGCGCTTGCCCTTGTACGTGCGGCGGAAGAAGTCGCGCACCTGGGAAATGGACCGAATGTCGCCGACCTCTTCGTCGGGTTGCTCTGAGCCCACGATCGGAAGCCCGGGGCCGATCCAATCTGTCGGCATCGCCTGATGGTGCTCGGGCGTCGTTCCGTCGCCAACGGTCGGCTTTATGTAACGAGGATTGAAGTTCATGCGCTCGTACATGAGGCCAGAGTGGAGAATCGGACCGTCTTCGTCTAAGACTCCGATCGTATTCTCGTAGATCAGATCGTCTGAATACGACTCGTGCTCACCGAGGCCGTCCACAGGAACGCAGTTGTTCGGGTAAGCCTCACCGCTCGTCGTCGTCTTCGGCGTATAGGCCACCACGGATGTGTCCGCGTTTCCCGTAGTGAATCCAGCGGTCACGTTGAACGTCACGTAACGCGTGGTCGTCGTGTTGTCCACGGACGGCACCACTAGACACCTCGCTCCGAGCCCTGGAGCTCCAGGCGATGAGTTGTGCCACAGGACCCGGACCGTATCCGTGCGGTTCCTCAGTGCAGAGGCCGACCCATTCACGCCCCAAAAGTTGTAGACGGGCCGGTATCTGCATGCGGCATAGTTCATCGCTGATATGGGCTCTTTGTACACCTCGGACTTTACGCCCTTGAGGTTGCGCCCGTCGTCGGCTGCGTCGTCGTCAAACAGGGTCACATGCTTTGGAATCGTCGCGATGCTCACTCGTATGCCCCCCAGAGCGAGAACTCCTCCAACTCCACATCTTCTCCAGTCGTGACGCCGTTGGCGATGTCGGCGGTGAATACACCCCATACGATCGGGGTTTCGGTCATCTCCTGAATGCCGGGAATCGCTGGAATTGCATCTGTCCATCCCGGATTGGTGTCGTCGATCATTTTATAGACACCCTGAAGGTTCCCGCTGCCAGCGCCTGTTTCCGTGAGGGTGATACTCCTCTCTGCATAGAAGGTGAACCGCGTGCGGTCTATCAGCAGATCGTCGTCGATGGCCTGGCACGGGTTCGGAGCCAAGAAGAAATGCAACCCAGTGACGTCGACTGAAATGCTCGTTTCCCCAACCGGTCGACGGCGGAGGCCAATCGTCCAGCACAGGCGGACAGCATCGTGAGGGATGATCAGCGGTAGTTGGCCAAGAAAAATCTCTCCGTTCCCGGCCTTGTCTGATGCCTTCGTCCACTTGACCTGGTGGGAAGACCCTCCCGCGTCGAAGGCGAACTGGAAGCACGGCTCCACGTACGTCTGCAGGTTGTTGACGTTCTGATAGAAGTCGAAGCCGATGGCAGAGTGAAGCGGGTTGCCGTCGCCAAACATTCCCGTTGACGAGTCGTCTCCAGATGCGGGCCAGAGGCGAACTTGGTGTGTGAGCGTCTTGGCCATCAAAGCCACCTGTTGTTTTGGTCCGTGGTCCCGCCGATCACGCCGCTGAAGTCGCCCTGGAAGGCCACCGAGGTCTTGCGGGCCGTGGTCGCTGTGGCGTAGCCCTGGAGCACCAGCAGCGTTTCGACGGTCAGGGCGGACAGCCCAGAGGCGATCGTAACTGTAGAGCCGTCGCTAGCCACTGCCGTGATGGTGCTTGTCGCGGAGCTTCCAGGGCTATCCCAAGGGACGAGTCTGACCGTATCACCGACAGCGAAGTCGATGCCGTCCTTCGACGTGCCGTCAGAGGCATAGCGCGACGCCATCGTGAGAACACCAGTAGACGTGTTGTAGCCGTGGGACGTGGCCGCGAAGTCCACCAGGCCGACGGGAGAGAACCAGCGGAACAGGCCGGCCGGGTCCTGCTGGTTGATGGTGAATTCGACTTCGCATTCTCCGGTGGCCAGGTTGCTGGTGACGGACATCAGCATCGCGTAGATGCGATCAGCAGAGGTAACGCCGATGGCTCCGGTGAAGGGGTTTACGATCGTGGTATCTACGATCTGATGCACGCTGCCCGGCGCAAGGAGAATCCCGGCCTTCGACATGCTCCGTTTGCACCTGAGCCACGGCTGCCGGTAGAAGTAGCTTCTCCGCATCAGCTCGCCGATCACGGTGGCAGCAGAGTTGGACGACCCGAGAACGATGGACTTATCTTCGATCTTCTCCACCTTTGAACCAACGGCGAACGAGTTCATGACGTAGCGGTCGTTGAGCGTGACGTCTGGGGCCATGAACTTGCCCTGCTCCCGGTCCCATCCCCACTTCAGGGTCCACGCGGTTCTGAGATTACTCTGATCCACACGCTGCGCGGTGCGGTCGTTAGCCTGCGTGCGATTGGACTCCGTGAGTGCAATGGCATGGGCCACGGGCGCAGACGGCACGAAGATTTTTCGCACCGAAACCTTCGACTGCTCCGGGTCCCAACAGAGAATCCACCCGTATTCTTTGGCAAGCACGCCGAAGATTTCCGCGAACTTCGTTGCCGAGTCGATGACGAATACCCGCTGTACCGCCTCGGTCGTTATTTTCTTGAGCGAATCCGTATCTAAGATGTCGATCCAACCTAGGCCGGCGCCGTCCGGCAGCGTGTTGAACGTCGCATCGAACGTGCCCGCCTCGGTCGAGGCGAGCAGCCTGCCGATCACGAGACCGACATCCACGGCGCCGCCAAATGACGACGCATCTCCCGGGTACACGAGCACCTGATCTATCGTCGCGTCCTCACCCTCTCCGGCGTAGTAGTAGCCAGCGGAGAGTTTGTTCCTGAGACTCGGTGCCTTGAATATGCCCGGGAATACCTGCTTGCCGATTGAGATTTGATTGAACTCCTGATCAGTGTCTACGACCGTCATCAGGTCGCCGTTTCCGAGCCTCACATATGCCGCTCCTTCGCCCTGGTCAACGAAGATGTCACCAGCATCTGATATCGGCCTCTCGCTGAGAGACAGCGTGATCGGCGAATCGTCACTCCCGTAAGGAATGAACACAGAAGGCGCCAGATTCTCGGCCACGAGGGTCGGCTGATCTGCGGTGATGGCATCGGCTGTTGCCGGCTCTATGCCTACTGAATACTCGGACGACGTGAACCCCAGCGCGGTCAGTAGCCCCTGATCCAGAGTCGCGCCGCTCACAGCCGGATTTCTGATCGTGTACGTCGTTTTTACGTTAGAGACGCGGCTGCCAAATAGCCGGAAGGCGACCCTGTGTTCTCCCTTGGCCGTATCCAGGGAACAGATTGGCGTCAGCCCGTCTGACCAGAACCCAGAAGACGCGATCACAGATTGGAGCGCGTTGTTCACCTGGTTGACAACCTCAAGCGCGCTCGCATAGACATTGTCTGATCCGTTGTCGATCAAGAACACATGGTCGCCGACGCTCACGTAATCGTCGGAGTCGTCGATCACCTCTTTCTTAATAACGAACCGTCTCCACCGCCTATCGGTGAGGACGATCTGACCTGGCTTGATGCTGGCGTTGGCCAGTCCAGGTGCAACGGCTGCGTCTTTTAGGTCGGACAGGATGCTGTCGATCTGAAGCTGGTACTGGCCAGCAGTCCTGCCATAGTCCATGGACGTGATGCGGCCGATGAGCCGACACAGCGACTCCGCTTCGGTGCAGGGCTTACCGTGCGGGGTCATGTGGCCGACGTAGAGGGCAGCGGAACGGCCGATGATGGTGACCGGCTCCGCTGTTACGCGTATGTTCGCTCCCAGGACGCCTATGTTTACAGGAGGGTCGCTGGTGACATTCCCCTGCGCGCCGACGACACGATGGAACGGGATGGGCGGGTAGCCAGCGGCGCATGGAAACTTGTTGCGAGCGCCGATTTCGCAGAGGACGCGCCCTCCGTCGTTCGTTCCCGTATCGTCTAGAAGGATCGCCTCGCTGCCGATGTGAACGATGTCGTCCGTGGACGGGAAGGTGCCGGCCGGAACATTGCGTACTGTGAACGAGTCCGTCGTGGAGAAGGTGCTGGGGATGGAGGTTTCGAGCTCGGGCACGGGCCCTGAGTTCGCCTGCCTCCCGGGTGCGAAGAGACGCGATAGAAAGTACGCTTGGCCGCTCGAGGTCGAGACCTGGAAGTCCCGGAGCGAGACGCGAATCTTCTCTGCCTCCGCGATGCCGCCAACGATGTCTCCGATGGACTGCGTGATGCTGTCGTCGGGCAGTTCCATCCCCTGCACGGCCGTGTAACCGCTCGGCAGGGTCCACGCAGCGGAGCCGTAGGCGGTGCTGGTGGGGTTGATGGCCGAGAAGAAGTAGTAGGGCAGTCCTGTGATCTTGAGGTAGTAGAAAAGCTCCACACCTTGATCGTTCGCGAGCCTGGTAGCCGTCGCGGTCATGGCTCGAAGTAGATGGTCTCCCCACGCTCAGTGAGCCAGCCCGACACCGTCACGTCCCAGTAGACGAGGTTCGGGGGAGCGGCTGCCTTCACCAGCGGCGCAGCGCGCATGCGGTCACTCGGGTTATACTCGACGTACACGCAGGGGGGAGCCGTCGTTGTGATGACCGGGGCCGACGTGTTCACGATGCCGAGGCGGTCACGCCAGAAGAGGTATCGCCTCCCGACGCGGGGCCCGTACTTCCACCACGTGTAGTAGTCCTGGTTCGTGTACGCGGTGCTGTCCGACTGAGGATGCACACGCCAGTATGGTTGAACCGAGTTGAAGATAAGGTCGCCTTCGATCTGAACCCCGTTGCTCACGTAGCTGGCGGTCATGTCGGGGCTGCGCTGAGCGGCTCCCGCGCTGGTGCTGATGCCCGGGGACCAAGCTGGATCGAACCAATCAGGCCCTGTCGCGCTGATGACCATCTCAGGGGACCAGAAGAGAGGGCTTCGAAAGCTGGCAGTGCTGGTGGCTCCAATCATGAGGATAGACTGCGTGGACCCAGTAGTGCCGAGCGGGTAGAAGCCGAGATAGATGGCGAGGTCGGTTGTGATTGTGATCGTGCCCGTCGTGGTGCTGCCACCGGCCGCCGTAATCTTGACCTTGAAGTCCGACGTGAGGACGACGGCGTACGTGCTGGACCCCGATGCGGTCGTCAGCGCATTCCCCAGGGCCTTCAGCAAGCTCTGCCCGTCGCCGACTGTCGTCTTGGGCGAGATGAGAAAGTAGTAGCGGGTGTTGGGGATGGTCTGCGTCCCACCCGAGCCACCAGCCACGGCAACGGTGTCTGCCGAGCCGGCCATGTATTGCGATATGAAGGCGGGGAATGGCATGGGTCAGCTCATCAGGTGGTCGATACCGCGACCGGTCTGCGCCTTGCGGGCTTCCAGCGCCTTGACGACAGCGTCACCAGCAGCCTGCTCTCCGCCCGGGAATACGCTGACGTTGATGATCGTGGGTGCCTGGTCGCTGCTGCCTGACGACGACCTGCCGCCTCCCGAAGACGAGAACGTGGGCGTTCGCGGGGTCGTGGGTGTGCTACCCTTGGCGTCCTTGGGGTTGGTGCCCAGCGCGCTGAGTGCAGCACCCGCGGTCAGGGCGATGGCCCCGAACTTGGCGGCGGCGATTCCGTGGGCGGCGGCTCCGGCGAAGTTCCCGAAGGCGAGATCGCCTAGAGCATAGGCCACGTGCATAGCGGCCTCGGTCGTAGCTCGCGCCGTGAGGTTCCGAACCACGTCCCTGGTCCCCTCGGCCATGGCCGCCTTGAAGCCCTTTTCTCCCTGGGCCCACGAAGCAAACGCATTTCCGAAGGCGTCTCCCATTCCTGACGCCGCATCGGAGATAAGCCCGAAGGACCGAGCGGTCTCCTGCTGGGCGAAGTCGAGTAGATTCACCAGCCCGTCCGGACCGTTCTCGCCGAAGAGAACCTCGGCGAAGAATCCACCGCCCGCCTTCGATTGAAGCTCCTTGAGCTTACCCTCCGACGCTTCGTACAGCTTGTCGTAGGCCTCCTTGATCTCATTCGCCTTTTTATCGAGTAGCTCGCGATCGATCGTATCGCCTTCTGCGTTGACGTCCGCCTCATTGTCGAACGCCATGCCCTGGCTCTTGGAACTCAGTTCTGCCCGCAGAAGAGCAGAACCGGCCTCGCCGAATTGCTCGCGCAGCAGGTCTCTCTCCGTCTCCTGAGAGATGATGGCCAACTCCTCGGGACTCAGGGCGGTCATGCCCGCCAGGCGCTCCTGAGACGATGCGAAGGCCGCATCGCGGATGGCCTTGTCCATGTTGCCGACCTGGTGAGTCTTGTTGTACTCGGCCAGCGCGTCCTTTCGCGCCTTCTCCTGGTCGATCAGGTCCTTCTTGTCGACGCCCTCCGGGAGACCTGCCGGCGTCTTCTTCGCATACTTGCTTGCGACCAGGTCAATGCTCGCCCGTCCGGCGTCGATTTGGGCATAGTATTTCTTCGCCAGGTACGCGGGGCCGCCCAGGAACTCCTTGAACCACTCTGGAGCTGTGAACGACCCGACCTTGGCAACGAAGTCAGTCCACTGATTCTTCGCACCGACGATGGCCTGCTCGAGCGCGGTCGCCACGTTGACCGGCTTGTTCATGTCAGCAGCAGCCTCAAGGGCCTTCTTACGCAACTCCGCGAACGCCGCCTGCTGGATTCCCAGCCGCTTGCCCTGGTCGCTCAGCTTGTCAGATGTGGTTCCGATCGATTTCGCGAACTCCTGAAGTACCTTGTCAGCGTCTCGGCCGGTCTCCAGGAACTTCAGCGCCTTTACCTGCCCCGTACCCAGCCCTTGGATAAGCTGGTCCATCGCCTCCTTGGTGTTTCCGCCAATGGAGTCAGCCATGGAGTCAGCCGCCTGCGCGATGTCGGCGAACTGCTGGTCGGTAAGCTTGAGGTCAAGGACCAGGGCGCGGTTCCTGGCCTGGATCAACTCCATATTTGTGACGGTGCCCTGAGTGGCCTCGCTTGCCTCTTTGATGGATCCCTTGAGGCTGTTGTAAACGTTCGTGACGTTGATGATTTCCTCGGCCGCCGCCTTCATCCTCGCGCCAATCGCCGTCACGGCCGCGGCAACGCCCTGTGAAACCACGGTCAGGTTCTCCATGTCCTCGAACAGGCGGCGCCAGTGCGTCTGGCTCATACCCGCGGCCTTCTTCGCCTCTGCCTCCACCGCCCGCATGGCGTTGATCAGGCCCTTGGTCTTCTCCTGGGCGTCCTTGATCTCTTCGCGTGCCGCCTTCTTCGCCTCGGCCGTCTGAGCCTCTGCCGCCTTCCTGTGGGCCTCCGCTTGCCGAGCCATTGAGGCGTTAAGCTCGGCCTCGACCGCAGCCAAGCTGGACCGGGAGAGGCGCTGGGCCTCCGCAGGGTCCATCCCCTTCATTACGAGGCGTAGCAGGACGTCTTGGTCAGCCATGCTTCGCCCTCCGCAGTTCCATCGCGTACGAGTCGCGCTCGGCCTTCTCGTGCAGGTAGATGTGGACCAGGGCTGTCACCTTCGGCGTCAGCGTGTCCACGTTGCGGGCCCCGTTTTCGATCTCAACCGCGTGCGTGCTGATGATCGTGGCCGGGTGGATGCTGCCTTCGATCAGATGGTCGGCAAATGGTTGCCCACCACGACGGTGCTTCAACTCGCCTACCTCAGCGCCCGTGCGCAGGAACGCCGCCGGGCACTCGGGGAATTCCTGGCTACAGCCGGGGACGGGGAGCGGGATGTACCTCGCCGCCCCCTCTCCCAGGTCCGGACAACTCCATTGCTTGCGCATGTCTGCTGGACACCCTAAGCAACCGGCTGAGCCGCTCCGTTGACTGCCGCCGTATCGACCGGTGTGATCGCCGCCTCCGATGATTGCGTCGGCGTGGACAGCGGCGATGATGCTTTTTTTTCGGCCTCACTTGGCCAGGTGGCCTGGCTGATGAGGTTGCCGTAGAACGCCACGATTCCCGGGTAGCGCCGCTCCAATTCGGCAACGAACGGCTCGGCCAGCATCCGAATGCCCCTGTCACGCACCGTCAGTGCGTGCTTGGCGCCGCCGATGTCCTGCAACTGGTCCGGGGCGTCGGGGAACGCCACCCCAATCCGGAAGCAGAACAGCACCCGGCGCAACCACCCGTCCAACTCGCCGTCGATGGTGGCGCCGAGAACGAAGCGGTTCTCCTCCAGTGTCAGCGATCGGAACGTGAATACCGTTGGCTTGCCAGCCGAGGCGTAGGGACGTAGATGGCTCGCGTCCCCATCCCGCTCCCAGTCCGCCAGCACGCCCGCGGGCACGTTACGGAGGGCGCTATCGCCCTTCCAGATGGTCTCCCGGGTGTCATCCACTCTCCAGCCGAAGTCGAGGCCCATGGCTACAGGTACCCGATGCTGATGGCCGGGAGCCCCGGGAAGCTCGCCGCCGCGTACCCGGCAGCCTCGGGGAGTACCGCCTGGAAGTCGGCTTGAATCTCCCCCTGACGGTCGGTGTACTTGAAGTTGGTCTGGCTGACGTGCATCGCGGGGATGCCGATGCAGAACGTCTCCTTGGGGTTGGTGCCCTTCTGGTACAAGAACTGCGCGTATCGCCCGTAGCGCAGTTGATCTGCCAGGGTCCGTCCCCCGGTGCGGTCGTCGCTGTCCGCCAGCAGGGTCATCGAGCCGGTCACGGGCCCCGGGTCCATGAAACAGCCGTCGTACTGGTTCAGGCCGCTGAGGCTCTGTCGCATCTTCGGCGTGAAGCCGAAGTCGATGGAGAGGCTCGTCAGGTTGACCTTGATCCCATCGATCAAGCACCGCGCCCCCTTGCCGTCCACGGGGATTCCCGTGTCGGGGAACGTCAGCGGCGAAGCAGCACCCACTGCAACCGGCCTCGTCACCGTGTACTCGATGGCCTCCGAAGCCATGTAGTCGAAGGTGAAGCGCACGATTTGGTCGCGCGTGATGCTGATGCTCACCTTGGGCATGCAGCCCTGGAAGCACTGCCGGAGCAGGCCGCCGCGCCACAGGTCGAAGGTCCGCGTACGCCAGTCGCTGGTCTTGCGCTTGTACCAGGTGCTCGCGTGGATGACCGACGATGCCGCCACGCTGCCGTTGGTGAGTTGCCCAGTGCCGTAGGAGGCAATGTCCTCGGCGCTGATGCTCATGATCTGAACAGCCTCACCCGTGGCCAAGAGGGCGAAGCCACCAGCAGTGAAGGCCGACGACGTGCAATCCACCGTGCTCGAGGTCGCCGAGGCAACCGTACCGCCGGTGTCCGAGGTCCGGGTGAAGAGGTCTTCGAGGATGTCGTTGATCTCGGTGGGACGACCCGTGACCACGGCCGAAGCTCCAGCGGTGCCGATGGGGCGAACCGGCAACTCGAACTTGATCGTGCCTTCGTGGTTGATGGGCACCGGCACGTTGGCGTCGATGTGTCCCGAACCCACGATGGTCCGCGCCTGCGTGCGCTGGGTGACCGAGGCGTCCACGTCCCCCTCGGGCCGAAGCAGCTTGCGCAGGAGGAACAGGTCCCCAATGGCAGTGGACGAAGCCGCGCCGTCGGAGAAGGTCCCCGTGCTCGAAGTGAAGTTGGAGGGGCGGCGAGCCTTGCCAGCGTTCGCCCCCGACACGCCAATCAGCGCGTAGCCGTCGTTGACGAAGGTCCCGTCGGGCTCGTTCGTGATGCCCGCGTGAACCGTGCTGATGACGTCGATTTGCCCCGACGAGTCAGCCGTGGTCACCCGCACCGGACCATCGGCAGGCACCCACGCACGAATGCGCGTCACGCCCGAGACCGACACCCAAGCCGCATCGACCGTGGCCGTGGTGCTGGAGAATGACTTGACCTGTCGCGGCTGTCCCCGGGCGTCGCCGTCCTCGGGGACCACCCATAGTCCAACGCACGTGGAGTCCACCGTGGACGCCGTGAAGGTCGTCGTTGTCATCGACGACGGGGTGAAGGCGGGGACCGTGTGGAGCCTGGCTGCCGAGTTGTTGGGCTCGGGGCAGGTCGTAACGAGATCAAGCTGCTGCAAACGCGGCGATGGAAGGGACATGTTTTCTTCTCCTCGTCAGACTTACCGACGGTCCACCCGCAACCCACCAACGCCCATTGAATGTTCCATGTGAAACGAAATCACCGTGAGCCCTTCGTAATGCGGACGCGAAGACCGGACAGCAAATCGCCTGTGGCCTTCAAGATTGGGATCGTGAATCCGTGCTTGCGCTGCTTCCGAAGCGCGTAACCCGCAGTGAGGGGCCGGAACCTGTCTCCCTTCGGGTTCCGCTGCCCCTGCACGTTCTCACCGATGCTGATGAGCATGGCGTCGCCCATCTGCTTGGCCGCCGACTCCCGCACGCCCACGGCTTTCGACACCAGCCCCTTGGCTAGGAAGCGGATGACTTCCATCGCCCGCTTGTTCAAGTAGAACGGGTCCCGCTGCTGGTTCGCCTGGGCATGGGCGATGAGGGCGTTTTTCAGCGCCCCTCGCTTGCCACCGGCGACCACGGCAATCTCGATCGGCTCAGGCAAGCGCGATTGAAGGTCCGCGGCTACCTGCTCCTGCACAGAGCCGATGCCTTCGGCGTCAATCTGCATGGAGACCACGGGGGCGAAAATCATGCTCGCTCCAGCGTGATCACAGTGAAGCCGCCATCGTTCGGCCCGTTCGTGGTGCCGTCCTGGTCAGCATCTACGGGAGCCTGCGAAATGAGCCGCTCGATCAGGTCCTCGTATTCCTTGGCCAGAATGTCCATCTGGTCCTTCCACTCGGGACCGAACTCGAACCGGCGCATCAGCCAGAACTTCAGGGCGCAGGGGCGGCGGAAGTAGTCGGCGCCGAGGATGGTCTGCGCGCGGTTCTTGCCCCCGAAGTCGAGCAGCATCTGCTCCCGGGCTTCGCGAAATGCCCGCGGCACGTCCAATTCCGCAGACAGCGCCTTGATGTCCTGGGGGATGATCTGCTGAATGTCGCTCTCACTGATGAGGACGTCGGGAATCTTGCGGCGCACGCAGTCCACCGCCTCCGTCTGCACGTCGCCGGTGTCAGGCGAGAAGTCCGCGTAGCCGTCCCACCACAGCGACCCAGCGTTGGCAGCCTGGACCGTGTACGAGACCCGCAAGCCCTTGAACGTGGCGCCTACGACGTGGTCATTTGCCAGAGGGGCCCACAGCTGCACCGTTAGCCCCGAGATGGAGCGGACCGACACTTCCTCTGGGGTATCCCCTCCGAGCAGGTAACGCCGCCCTGGGACGATTCCAGTGACCGAGGCGAGGGTGATTGTGTCGTCCTCGAACCTGGCAGCCGTGGTGGCCGTGGTGCTGGTGGTGTCGACGGTGCAGCTGGCGGAATCGACCATGAGGCCGCCGCTGCCGTTGTAGACGTTCACCACGCATGACGCAGGTTGACGATCGAGAAAGTAGGTCTCGATCGTCCCGCCCCTGCCCTTGAGGATGGACTGGAGCACCTACGCAGCCTCTTTCGTTTGCTGCCTGGCCCGCCATGCCTTCGCGTGGAGTTCCATCTGCGGCACGTGGTCGAGCACGGTGAACCCACCCACCTGCTCCATCCGAATCGCCTGCGGCACCTGCTCCCGCATCTCGCGGGCCGTGTGCTCAAAGCCTGGCGTTCCTGGCGTCCAGGTCCGCTCCCACCCCGCCCGGTCGTAGACCAGCGGGCCGCAGTCCTTCATGTGCGAGGTGCGGTACCTTGGATCGGCGACGACCCGATACCCCACACCACGAAGGCGGCGGCAGAAATCGTAGTCCTCTCCCGTAGCGTTGATTAGCCCCCATCGCGTCTTGCGCATGGGAAACGAGAACAGCGGCGGCGCCCCCTCCGAATCCTCTGCGTCCTGCAACGCTTTGAGAGCCGAGACGCGAATGAGCATGAACCCCGTCCCGATGGCACCGACGTCCACCGGCTCACCGGGGAAGCCAAATACGACGTGGCACAGCTCCTCGGGGTAACGCGGGTGAGGGACCGCCACGTTGGGCATGCGGGGCCGCTCGCGCATGTACACGGCCCCCATGGCTCCGATGCTGGGGTCTTCCTGCATGAGCCGATGCCAGGCGTCCACGGGGTTGCCCACCGTGTCCCAGGCGTCGCCCCCGCTCGGGCCTAGCACGAGGTCGTCATCGTGCATGAGCACGTAGTCGTATCCCCGCTGCATGGCCAGGCTTGCGATCTCAGTTCGCGCCATCTGCACAGGCATCGGGACCATCATGAAGTCCTCGGGCTTTCGCTCTCCGAATGACTTGCAGGTCAGCTCTACGACACGCACCGAGGCGATGTACCCGAGTTGCGGGTTTCGCCCCGTGGGCGTGGCGTAGAGCAGCCGGTCCATTACTTGACGGCGAGTGCCAGCATTCGGCCGGAGGCCAGCCGATACTTCCGCTGTCGCTCGACCACCTCGCCCTTGGCGTTCTTGGTCTCGACGGTTTCGACGACCACGGCACCCTTGGCGTCGACGCGGTAGACAGCCTCCAAAGAGGCCACCTCCCCCGCCGACGCCGCGGCTGCTGGCATCAGTAGCCCACCATGTTGACGGTCACCGTCCCATTGCTGAGGTTGGCCGTGGTGTTGTCCACGAACAGGCCAGCGTTGGCGGTGCCCGACAGGCCGGCGTTGAAGAACTGGAGAATGGCCACCGTCGTGGACGAGGTGTCGCCGCGGAACTTGCCAGTCGCCAGCACGCCCGCAAGCGCGATGGTCACGGGCTGGTGAATCATGGTGACGTTGCCGCCGAGAAACTTCGTCTTGAAGTACGAAGACACCGTCAGCACCTCACCGGCAGCCGAATACGGGTTCACCAAGGACACGGTGAAATACATCGACTTGCGGCCGGTGCTGTCGTTGGCCGAGTACGTGGAATCGATCGGAGTCAGAATCGTGGTCATGGGCTTGCTCCAGCCCGGCGTTCACCGGGCGTCTTGATCTTTGATTGGTCAGCCGGCGCGTAGACACCCAGCTCAAGGAACCCCTTGCGCGTGATGATTTCGGCGTACAGCTTGACCACTTCCTCGGCAGCGTCCGGTGACGCCGCCTCTCGCTCGAGCCAGCGCCACTCGATGACCGAACCCATAGCGGCGCCATTGGTGCGCGCCTGCATGATCGGCCAACCCGAGCGATACAACATCGCCCGCGCGATGCGTTCGCCCGGCACATCAGAGATGACCGCGGCGTTGCCGAAGTCCCTGCGGCGCTTGACGGATCGAAACTGGTTCGTCCCTGGAACCCGCTCCTTGACCACGACATCTCCCAAGATGTGCCCTTGGGGATGAATATGGACGAGTACGATGCCCTGCCCGTCCCACGTCTCTACCGGACCCATCTGGTACTTGGGGATGTTGTTCTCGACCATGACGCCGTCGAGAATCTCCATTCCGTCGGACAACAGCGGTTCCGGCTGAGTCATCAACTCCGTGTAGTTGAACGTGCCAGCGTGCAGCCTGGCGTTGATGACGCTGGCTACAGCGCGCCTGCGCGCCTGCGCAGAGCCGTGGGAGAGCAGTTGGTCATCGAACATGCGGGGTTCCTTTCGGGATTAATCGGTGTACGTGGTCAGCTTGAAGGACCGGCGAGGCGCCATGCACCCGAGGCCGTATCCGCAGGTGATCAGGTACTTGTCGCTGTCGTCCGTCTTGCCGAGAAGGGCGACCGTGATGTCACGCGATACACCGATGAAGAAGTCCGACTCCGTCAGGCCGAGCCAGATGGAGTTGGTCAGGTTGCTCTTGGGCTTGATCGGAACGCCACCGTGATATGAGATGTCCGTGGTCGACGGCATGTTGATCGACGGCGTGCCGTTTCCGACCTGAATCTGGATCGGCGAGTTGGCGGCGCCGGCGTTCCCGATGACGTTGGCGTGCTTGCCCTTCTGCTTCCAACTCGTCCAGAAGGCAGAGATTCGAGCGGCGTATGGCGGATCGGCAGCCGAGGCAAGCCCGCTGTTCAGGTCGGCTACGGTGATCGTGGTCGAGCTGCCCGCGGTCTCGTACGAGGCCCACCAGGTGTAGGTCGACTTCGACAGGCCCGCGAGGGTGCCCGTGCTGTCGACGATGCCCTGGAGGCCGACCGGGGCCGTGGTGCCGGTACTGAGCATGTCCAGCGAGATTTGGTGGACGATGTCGACCATGCCCCGCTGAATCTCCTGGCCGGCCTGGTCGTAGAAGACGGCGCTATTGCTGCCGTCCTTCGTGAAGTCGCGGGCGTGGCCAGTGATCTGAACAACGCACTTGTAGTGCGCCTCAGGCCACTGCGCCGTGATGTACGACTGAGCGCCGGCCTGTCCGATGGCGTCGCCCTCGGAATAGGTCGACACGCTGGTGTTGCCGGCGTAGTGCATCTTCACGTTGATGGTCGAGCCGCCCGTGAAGGGCCGCATCTGGAACTCACGCATGACCTCGTCATTGCGGTAGAGCTGTTCGATCTGTTCCTGGACTGCCTGGGACTTGAGGGCGTCGGTGATTGCCCCCTCGCCGGAAGTCGCCGCTGCGGTTACGCCAGCCATGGTGTTCTCCTGTTACGGTCCTGCTGCCTGGGCGGCTGCGATCTGAGTCGCCTGGTCAGCGATAGCCTGCGCGAGGCTGGTGTACTTCTTCGGCTCGCCGTTGGCCCCGTTTCCAGGTCCACCAGCAGCGCCGCCAGCAGCGCCATTCGGCTTCTTCTCGCCCTGTCCGGTACCGGCTCCCGCCTTGTAGTCGGGTGCCTTGAGGATTGGCTTGGCCTTGATCATCTCGTCGAGATAGGCGTCGATGGCCTTGCCTTCCGGCGCGGTCACGTTGCCCTTCTCGTCGATCACGAGCTTCGGCAGGAGCGTGTCAGTCACCAGATCGCGCATCTCGCCGTGGATTCGCGAGAGATGCGGGTCCAGCGCCTGACGCTTGGTGACTGTGACCTTGAAGCCGACCAACTCCGCGTTGCTGTCCTGGAGCTTCTTGAACTCCCGGGCCAGCTTGGCGTGCTCGCCTTTGAGCTTCTCAGCCTCGGTCAACGTGCCCTCTGCCGCGGCAAGCTTCGCCTTGATCTCTTCAAGCTGAGTGGCGTCCTTCACGCCGACTTGCTCGAAGATTTCGGCGAGTGCCGCTTCTCGTGCTTCCTTGGCCGCCAGCTGCGCTTTCCGCTCGGCTTCCGACACCTTCGACCCGGTCTTCTTTGCGACGAACGCCGCGAGGGCGTCGTCGGACTCGAAGAAGTTTCCCGACTCCAGTTCCGGCGGTAGTTCAGCGTCGGGCTTGAGTAGGGCTTTGATCTTGGCTGTCAGTTCCTTCGGTAGCGCCATGCTTGCTTTTCCTCCCGGGCTCCAGGGTGCCCGTAACCCTCACCGACCGTTTAGAGGCTGGTCGTAGGCCCGCCCGGATTGCCCGCCGGTTCGGGTACTGTCGGCCAAGCCCCCACGATAAATTCGTGTTGTCAAGGGGCCGACGTAGCGGGAGGATTACGCCGCTGGTGCAGCGTTGGGCGGGGTCTGCTGGGCGCCCGGGGGTGTGCCGTTGGGCGGCGGGGCGCCGTTGATCTCGGGCTTGGCACCGGGCACAGGAGGAGGCTCTAGCTTCAGCTTCTCCAGGGTCTTGACCAGCGCGTCCAGCTCGGCGGCTGGCATGCTGGAGAACTTGCGGCGCACAAGCTGCTCGGTCAGTTCCAGGTTGATCTCTGGAGAGAGGCCCAGGGTGCGGAAGCTGAGCGCTTCGTCGATGTCGTCCTGTAGGCTGCGCAGGTCGAAATCCGTGGGGTACTGGATGTGTGGCGGCTCTGCCGGCTTGCTCTGCCGGTAGGCGAAAACCAGGTCCACCAGCCGCTTCTCGAAGTCCTCTGCGGCCGAAGCGATGTCCCCCAAGATACTCCGCTTGTCCTCGGATTCGAGTTCCATCGCATCACCGCTCGACTTCTGCATCGACCCCTCTTGCCTCCCACGCCCCACGCCGACGCTCTGTCGAAGCTGCTCGATCCCCGATGCAATCGACTCCATGATCACTCGCGCCTGCTCGGGGTCAGGAGCGATGTATTCGGGCTTTGCCCCGCCGCTGTTCGTCGCATCCCAGCCAAGTGCGGTTCCCGTTCCCGCCTGCAAGATGTCGACGTTCTTGTCGGGGATGATGAGCCAGGAAAACGTCTGCTTGTAGATGATCTCGTTTAACAGACTGACCTTGTTGTAGATGTCGTTGCAGCCCTTGCAGAAGTCAGCCAGTAGCGGCTGCCCGTCGGGGAATGTGTATTCCTCGTCCCTCGTCGAGTACAGCGGCACGAACGGTACACGCTTGATCCCGTACTCCTTCGAATCGATCAACTGCTCGCCGTTGCCCGTGGCGGTGGTCTGGTAGGTGTCCACCCTGTCCCGCTGCCAGATGCGAAACCTATAGACCGGGGTTACAGCATCACGCCATGTGCGCTTCGCCTCGGTGTAGACGAACTGCTTCAGCCACACAATCTCGCCGTACTCGTCGACTTCCCAGTCGAGGATATCGAGGGGGCTCACCCAGTAGACGTAGGGCTGACCGTCGGCGTTCTCTCCCTCAGTGGCCACGTCCACGCACGCCCACATGATGCCCTTCACCTGAGCCCAACGAAGCCCAGCGCGAACGAAGCTGTCCATGCCGGTAGTTCGCTTCTGGTCCACCTTCTCCCAAAACTTCATCAGCAGCGGGTCGCCGTCCCTCGTCACGCCCTGCTTCATGGCGTGGGAGACGAGCATGTTGGCGATGGTACGGACGTAGTTCTGATAGTAGGCCCGCTTCTGCCGGTTCCAGTATTCCAACTCCTTCTCGCGGGAGAACCTGTACAGCAGCGACTTGTAGATCGTGGTCTGGCTGCCACGCTGCTCGGGCTGAATCGGGGCGCCGTTCTCGTCCTTGCTGACGATGATGGGCTCTTCGAATTCGATCGCGAGGCGAGAGGGCCGGTGGTACTCCTGCCCGCCCACGTAAGAGACCCGACCGAACTCCCGCCACCACCAGCGACGGAGATAGTCGGGATGCTTGTAGAACAGCGTCCCCGGCTGGTTGGCAAGCGGGTTCAGCAACCCGGAAGTCAGGTTGACGATCACCCTCGCGAAGCCCCCACAATTATGCTGCTATGTCAAGAGGCGCCAGGGCAGCGCCCTTGAGTGCGTAGCTGACGCCGTACCTGCAGGCCGTCGCTGCGTGCTCCTTCTGCCCCGGCGCAGGCCTTTCGATAAGGCTCATAGTCCCGGTCTTGTACTGGTCCCACCGGTAGCTCAGCAGTTCAGAGATGAGGTTCTTACAAGAAGGGTCGACGAAAAACCGCTTCTGGTGAATCAGGGCAGCCATGGCCCTGATTCCCGCCCGCACGCTCCTCTCGTGCTCGTCGTACTTCGCCGTGGCGAAGTTCTTGTGCCCGACGCAGGCGATGCCCGCCCGTTTGAAACGCAGGATGTTGTCCGGCTCAGCTGGATCGGCAATCACCTCCCGGTACCGATGCCGCCCCATCACCTTCAGCACCTCGGGCACCCAGAAGTCCTCGACCAGTTGGCTGGCCGAGTACAACTCTTCCAGCGCCCACACCTCGCAAGCACGTGGGTCATTCGACGTCAGCCCGAGCACGATGTGAGCCCCAGGCGCCGAGAAGCCCCAGTCCTGGCATCCCAGCCGCCTCACGAACTGCTTTCCCAGGGGTGGCTTTTTGACCATCGTCGCTTCGTCGAAGGCGTAGATTTGCCCCTCGAAGGCTTCCCGGCTCGCCTCGTATTCCCGCTTGTAATAGGCGGGGGGGAGCCGAAGCCTCGCCTCAGCAGCCCGCTTGATGACGTTCGGGGCCCTGATGTTGTCGGTGGTCTTCCAGGCGTGGAACGAGTACCCAGGTGCCCCTGCGCGGGCGTGCTTCTCGATGGCCTCGAAGGTCCAGTCCTGCCCCAGCGGCGTCGTGGTGAACTGGGCCCAGCCGTCGTTATCGGCCAAGCCGTGGGAGATGAACCCTTCCCACGCCGTCGCGCCGATGCGCGCCGCCTCTTCGACCCAGATGCCAGCGAGGCCCGAACCTACCGCCCGCTTGGGGTCGTGGACCGTCTTGAACTCGACGAGGATGTCCGGCTTGAGCCAAATCGCGTTGTCGCCGGCGTCGGCGTGCTCGAGCAAATGCGGCGGCAGGAACTGGAGCAGGTACCGCATCGGCTCTTTGAGCAGGTCGTACGTCTCTGCAACCACCCAGTAGTGCAGCCGAGGGCGGCGCTTCCACCACATCGCGGTCCCGCGTCGTGCAGCTCCGGGGCGATACGGCGTCTGAACCGCACGCTCCAGCGCCGCGGGCAGGTCATTCTCGTAGATGAGCCGCAGGAAGCGCTTGGCCCCAGTGTGCGTCTTGGCGCCGCGGCGACCTGCCAGCATGAGCAGGTTTTTTGCGTTGTCCTTGAACGCTCGCCATGCCCTGGGGTGTGGTGAGTAGTCATCGAAGAGCCCGACGTCCTCCTCGCGCCGTTCCTGCTTCTGTGCTGCTGCGGCTGCCATACGCAATCAATGCCGCGCAATTATTTGTCGCCGTCAAGGGCGGGAGCGATACCGGCCTCTGTCGACGCGTGCAATGGCCCCGAACCTTGCCAGGCGAACGAGCGCCATCGAAACGCGGCTAATCTCGGGGTCGATGTCTGCCAGGTCTTCCAGCGTGAACGTGCGGCGTGGGCTGCGGCGGATTCGCATCAAGACCTGGTGGGCCACTGAGCGGTGATAGCCGCGCGACAGGAACTTGCCACTTGGCTTCACGCAAGCCCTCGTAGCCTCGACCCTGAGCCCGTCGGGGAATTCGATCACACACGCGGACTCGTAGCAGTAGCCAGATGGTGGGCGGCCGTCAGACGTGATGATTCTGCACGGGTTCCCGTAGCGGTCGGGCCAGCGCCGAAAGGAGATCCAACGGTGTCCGTAGACTATCCCGCCCACGGGGGCCATTTGTAGGACTTGGGGGGCGGTGAGCCCCTGAGTTGCAGCAACACCATTTCCATCCCCGTCACCGTCCGATTCCACCTCCAGATGCAGCCGACGAATAGCGTCTTGGTGTGACGGGCGCAAAGCCCCGAGGACGACTTGCGGTGCGCATCGTAGAGCTTGCGGTCAAGCTCCTCGTCCGTGGTCTTGGGCAGCTTCAGCCCCGTGCGGGGGTCCGTGGGGCCGCCCGACAGTTCCACCTCCACGCTGCCGTATCGCTGGCATCCCGTGCACGCCCAGTCCATGAACCAGCGGGGGACGTCCGGCCTGACGTCGAGCAGGCGGGAATTGAGGACGGCGTCTAGGGGCGTGAACTTGGCCATCAGCGCTTGCGCTTTGTCTTCCGCTCGACGGCCGCGATTCGTCGCTCAAGGTCAGAGACCCGATCAAGTAGCTTCGCCTTCTCGGGGTCCACGCAGTCCGGTTGGTTCGTGAGAGCGTCGACCTTCTTGGCCGCATCCACGGCCTTCTTGAAGTCAGCGATCACCTTCTTCAGTTCTTCAATCTCGGCCTTTGCCGACGGCTGCGCCTCAATCCATGTCCACTGCGACGACGAAGGCGCGGGAATCTTCGGCAGGTAATGATCCATGACCATCGAAATTACACACATCGAACGTCTCCTTTCACCACGGCACTTCACCGAACCGAGCGAACATCAGCGCATGCTCGTCCGAGCTTCTCAGCTTCGCCTCGTGGTCGGTGCGAATCTTCGCCATCCCGCTCCCCTCGTGGACGAACCGGTGCACCAGCGGCTCCGTAATACCGTCCGTGGTGGCGATGGCCGACCGTCTCTGCACCTGCTCTAGCCACTGGTCTGCCACGATGCCCTCTTGCACCAGGTGCACGCGCTTGACGCCAGTCCTGTGAGCACGCCCCAGCCACTCGGTATCGACGTGGTACATGAACGACTCGTCGAAGCCTCCGACCTTGTCCCAGGTATCCCGCCGCATCACCCATCCGCTGGGAGTGGCGAAGTTGTTGTAGCGGAGGAAGTTCCCGTAGGTGTCGATTTCCCGCTGGCTGCACGTCACCAGGTCGAAGTTGTCGAGCAGGGGCAACTGCTTCGCCAGCTTGTACGGGTCCCAGAAGTCATCGTCTTCCAGCATGGCGATGACCTCTCCCGTGGATGCCTTCACCGCTGCGTTCACCGCAGCAGCTTGCCCGCCACCAGCGTAGACGGCGCGCACGTCGGAGAAGCGGGCCGGCAGGCGGCGCCGACGCAGCAGCGTACGCACGGCCATGTCCCACAGCCCTGGCGGGCGGTCCAACCCCACCACGAACTCCATGGGCACATCAGCGGTCTGGTTCTTGGCCATGCTGAGGGCGTGGTCCAGGTAGAGGTTCTGCCCGCTGCCTGCGGGGTTGGTGGCGAGACGGGATGGGGTGATCACTGAAACTTTCACAGTCTGGTTACCTCCACCGTCCCCGACGGCGTCACGTGTACGTTGACCCTGAATCCACCACGGGCGGCGTACTGGTATGCGGCCGAGCTGGCACTGACTCCGCCAGCCTTCACCCGCACCAGGTCACCCCTGCTCTTGAGGCGGGCCCATGGGTACCGCCGTCGCTCTCTGCGCTTCATTCCTGGACCTCGTTCGTTGTGTCGTAGACGATAAACGCCAGCCCGGTTGATGTAATTACACACCCATGTTTGTCGACGAACTTGATGTGCAGCATTGCCTGCTACTACCCGTCGCACTCCGACCAGCCTGCCATATCTGATGCCTGTAATGTCGATCATCGCTGCGTCCTGTTCTCGTCAAGCGACGCAAAGTACGCCGAGTACAAGATGGCCTCCTGTCGCTTGGTCAGTTGGTACTCGGGCCGCGTCGCTACGCTGTGCCCCTCGGGCAACTCTCGCAGTGCGCTGAAGTGGTAGGCGACGAGGGGCCGCCCCCCGAAGTGGATGACCCCGTCTCGCACGTCAAGGGCACGCGTGTGCACGGCCCATGGACCGAGACAGGCGCCGGGGTGCTGGACGACGTGGGCGCCCAACTCTGGCCACTCGTCTAAGTAGCGTTGGTCCCCGTACCTATAGAGCCCCGTGGACTCAGCGGCCACGTCGGCGATGGACCCCCGGGCCAGATGCTCAATACGATCGCGACACCACTCCAGGCACTGGCGCGCCCACCACTCGGCGAGCGACCTATCTGCTATGTGCACGATGCCCACGTTGTACTTGCCGAATACCTCGTGCGTCTCGGCCTTCGGGCCCGGCAGCCCTTGCGATGCCAACGCGAACCCGTGCGGCACCACGGCTGCGGGCGCGCCACCAATCTCCGCGAACACCGGCTCGGGCGAAGAGAACAGACAGACATCGCTGTCGATATACGTAACCGGCTCCCCTGTCTCCTCCATGACGTCGGCTATCCACTGGGGGCCGCAGGTCCAGTAGTGTTCGACCTTGCTGCGGGGCGGGCCGGGGAGATTCGCCAGTTGCAGGTTCGGATGCTGGCCCTGGAGCCACTTCGCCGCATCGTAGGTGGAGACGTGGTCGACCTCGCCGCCCCACTCATACACGCGATCGCCCCACGCCAGCACATGCAGGTAGAACGGGCCGCAGTGCTTGACCATGGACGCATACAGCGTCTTCAGGCGCGACAGGTAAGCGTCGTCAGCGTACGTGACCCAGTGACGGACCTTCGCGAACGTCAGCGTTGACGAGCCGCCGTCAGCCTCGATGGCGTTCACGTATTCGAACCCGTGCTTGCGCATCTCGGCCACCACGTCCGCCGTGGAGAACTTCCACGCATCGAACTTGTGCCCGTAGCCTTCGGTGTGGCTCAGGTACGTGGACGGGGTTGGATCGTGCGACACCGGGATTCTGTGCAGGATGACCCAGCGGCGGGACGATGCGCAGACCTCGCCAAGGTGCTTGCGCCAATCCTCGACATGCAGCACGCACGAACCGTCGATCACGACGTCGGCCACGAACCTGTTGTCGGGTCCAAGCGGAAAGCACCACGTCGACTCCGGATACCGTTCCTTGGCAAGCGCCAGGGCTACTGGATTGACGTCGCAACCCGTGTAGCTGGCGTAAGGGACGCCAGCCCGGTCCAGCACCTCGCGGTTATGCCCGACGCCGCAGCCGACCTCGAGGATAGACCCGGGGCACTGCGTATCGGCCACCGCCTCGGCGAGCGCACGGAAGTGGACGGGGCCGCCGCCAGGCAACTGGAGGTCGCGGTCAGCCCTCTCCCGCATCTGCACGGGGATGGCGGGGTCTAGCCAGGGGTTCATGTTCAGCACGACACGGCGCAGTGATAGACGAACAGGCAGGTATTCGGAGGAGCAAAGCGGACGCACGCCGAGCAGCAGATAGCCTGAGCGGACATCAGCGTGTCCTCGGCGCAAGCCCGGGGCGAGCCGTCGGGGCCGCATCCGCTGGGCGTCTCTCTCGCTGGCTGCACTTCAATGGGGTCGCTGTCCGGCGTGTAGTCGCTGGCCTCTTCCTGCGCTTGCACTGGAGCAAGCAGCAGGAGCAAGAGGGCGAGCGGGGCGAGTCTCTTCATGTGCGGGCCTCCTTTGTGTGCCTTTCGTAGGTTGAGTGCGTCCTCACGTCAGGTCCTTGACCGCCGCAATCACGGCGTCTTGCTCGTCCTCCCGAAGAAACGGATAGAGCGGGAGTGACAGCACCGTGGCGGCTAGGTGCTCGGCATTGGGGAATTCGCCGGGGTAGTGCGGCAGTGTCTCTTTTTCGCCTCTGTATGAGCAGTTGCCAGGCACGCAACCGTCCTTCGGAGACTTGACCAGAGTCCAGCCGCAGCGCCGGCAGCGATTCTCCCAGTCCGCTGGCCCCAGTTGCCGCCATCGCTCGTATTGGTGGATGGCGCGGGGGTAGTGGACCATGGTGAAGATGCCCCGCTCCCTCAGCCCCGCCGCCAGCCGGTCCCGTTCCGGATGCTGAACGGCATACACATGGAAGACGTGCTTGCTCCCCACCGGCTCAAATGGCACCGTCACGCGGCCCGCAAGTTCGGCCGAGTAGCGTGCGGCGATGGCCCGGCGCTTGTCGATCCAATCGTGTACGTAGGGCAGCTTCACTCGCAGGATGGCGGCCTGCACCTCGGACAGCCGCGAGTTCTGCCCCCGCAGCAGGACGTCGCCGTTCTCCTCAAAGCCGTAGTGGCGCATGCGCACCACCCGCTCGGCAATCACGGGGTCGTTCGTGATGACGCAGCCGCCGTCGCCGCCGGCGCCGAGAATCTTGCTCGGGTAGAAGCTGAGGGCCCCGCAGCGGCCCATGGTTCCAGCCAGCTTCCCGCCCACGTTAGCGCCCATGGAATGCGCCACATCCTCCACCTCGCATAGCTCCGTGACCGTCTCAGCGGCCAGGCCGAACAGGTGCACCACCACGTCAGAGGCCCCGCTGGCGTTTCGGGTATCAGGCATCACGTCATGAAGCACGGGAGTCAGCCCAGCTGCTTCGATGGCATTGATGGTGGGGACTGCGGTGAACGCGGTGACGCCGCACCGGCTATCGGTGCTGCCGACGTAGCAGGCACGCAGGGCGAGCTCGACTGCCGCCGTGCCCGAGGCGACTCCAACGGCGTACTTGACCCCGTGCCATGCCGCAATCTCAGCTTCGAAGGCTTCGAGTTGTTCTCCGTACAGGAAGCGACCCGACTGGTACACGCGGCCCGTCGCCTCAAGGAGCTGTGAGTAGAGGGCGCGGGCTTCGCGGCCGAGGTCGCAGTAGGGAACGGGCGTCAGCGCCATATGTGCCACTCCCGCCACAACTGGAACGCAAGTACGGCGGCGCCGACGATGAGGCCGACGACCGTCGCGAATACGGCGTAGGCACTCTCCCAGCGGCGTCGCGTGCGTGCGTCTGCCGCCAACTGGTCCGCAAGGCGGTTCTCCTCCTCGGGTGTCATTTGGCACGCTCAGCGTTCAGCGCCATCAACGCGTCGATGGCTTGCCTGACATTGTCGCCCTCGTTGACGATCCGCCACCTTACATCGATCAGTCGCTCGAAATTTGCTTCAAGCCAATCAAGCCTCGCCCTGTCCGTGATTGCGGCGTTCAGTGGGCAATCCGGCTGTCCGCAGTCGTGCATCACTTCCGCCTCGCCACGATGTAGGAGGACTCGATCGCCTGGAGGTTCCCCGTGTGGATGTCCATGACACCGGCGTTAGCGGGGATGCTAAGGCGCCAGTCGGCCTCCAGCACGTCCCATTGCGAATCAGGGCGCCCGTCGCCGAATAGCAAGCGCAAGGCTGCAGGAGTGAAGCGCCAGTAATCTGACGGTGATGCGTGCTCCGGAAACATGAACGGCACCGATACGATGACCAGGCCGCCCGGCGTCAGCGCCCATTCCAACCCCTCGACTGCGCCGGCCAGGTCTTCGACGTGTTCAAGGACGCTCAGCAGAATCGCCGTGCCGATGCCCCTATACTTCTCGCTGAGCCGCTCAACCGGCAGCCCGCCTGTCTCAGGGTTCTCTATCGCGTAGTCACCCAGGAACGACAGCGGGCGGGTGATGTCCTGGTACCTGGCGTACTGGGCCCTGCGGATGTTCTCGTCCCGCATGCCGTGGGAGAACCAGCGCTCCACGGGTATCTTCGCCATCAGGTCGATGGTGGTCTGATATTGGGCAACAACAGGTTTCTCGAGTCCACCCACGTCTACGAAGGGGCCACGAGCGCCGTACTTGGCGGTCATCTCCCGAACGAGCGTGATGTCGTCAGCGAAAATTAGAGGCTCCTCGCGATGTCGATGAGGTAGGGGATGCGGGACTCGTACGTGTCTGAATCAAGCACCAGGCCAGGGTCCAAAGACCAGTCATCCTTAAG
>JADMIO011280035.1_pt1 | contig 52954 bp, 41 predicted proteins | sample 8958161 | NCBI WGS metagenome assembly JADMIO01 (sample SAMN16585339, study PRJNA669376) | soil metagenome | isolation source: Crop rotation soil | place: USA: Cullars Rotation, Alabama | collected 2011 | reverse complement strand
CGCAATCCCATACGCGGCAGCGTGTGGTTCGTTCAGATCCTTTCTTCCAAACCTTGAACTACACAAGTATCTAGTTTAATCTGCGCCACAAATGTTCCTCACACCGTACTCCAGCCTCGCTTGGAGTTATCAGCTTCATTACTATCTGTGCTTTCGCACTCATCGTCGTCGCGAGCTTTTTACAAATGCGCTTTACGCAAACTCTGTTGCTCATCTAATCGAGGAGATCTCGACCAACCACCATTACCGTCTCCTTGAACAAAAGTCCTATCCAACCCAGCTCCGTTGCCTGCTGAGCTTCACACCTTCCCAGTCAATCTCAGAAGCTGTCCGTCTATTGAAGTGCAACTCTGCGCGCGAACTCGCTCAACAATTCAATATCTCCGTGCCGGTGTGGGCCACAGGTTACCTGGCCCGAAGCAGTGGTAGCGTGAGGATTTCCGAAGTGCAGGAATATCTGGAACAGCAGGCCTCACACCATGGCTACGATGCGCGCCTACTTCCACCAGTCTTCAAGTATCGTGCTCCTGAGCCTCGAGCGTTGAAGGCCTCGCACGCCGCATTTAATCTGACCCACCATCTTGTCTTCTCGACGCCGCAGCGAAAAGGAGTATTCGGATCAGTCGTTGGTCAAGCTTTAACCGAATATTGGTTAACCGTAGCTAACAAAGAAAACTTTGCGCTCGACCAGATAAGCATTGTTCCGGATCACGTTCATCTGATCGTTCGCATCGTGCCCAAGATGAGTATTGAAGAGGTCGCGTTGTTGTTAATGAACAATGGGCAGGAATTTATGGCTAAGAGACATCCTAAACTGCTAGTCGAGAACGGCATGCCGGAGTTGTGGAATCGCTCAGCGTATGCCGGAACTACGGGTGAGATAACGACAGCGCTGATACAGAAATGGCTAGCGTCCGAGGAAGAAAGGATCTGAAGGAACCACACGCTGCCGCGTATGGGATTGGGGTGTGGATGCTTCGGGTCGAAGAAAGGATCTGAAGGAACCACACGCTGCCGCGTATGGGATTGGGGTGTGGATGCTTCGGGTCGAAGAAAGGATCTGAAGGAACCACACGCTGCCGCGTATGGGATTGGGGTGTGGATGCTTCGGGTCGAAGAAAGGATCTGAAGGAACCACACGCTGCCGCGTATGGGATTGGGGTGTGGATGCTTCGGGTCGAAGAAAGGATCTGAAGGAACCACACGCTGCCGCGTATGGGATTGCGCTACTTATTCGAGAAGATTTTTAGCTACCAGCGACGCACCAAAACTCACCCACTTAATCCCATACACGGCAGTGCGTGGTTCGTTCAGATCCTTTTCTGCCAGCGACGCGCTAAAACTCACCCACTTAATCCCATAGACTGCCGTGTATGGAATTTAGGACTTTTTGTGCAAAGCCGATCCAGCCATACTCACTTCTGGGACGTGCTCGTCTCCACTGGCCCACCACCCTTGTGACTGTGCTTCTCGAACCAGGCCATGAGGTAGAGCTGCTGCAGCAACTGGTGCGAAGGACGCCGCCAGCCGTGATACTCATCGGGCATCCGTACGAGAAGCGTCTCCTTCTTCAGCATCTTTAGGGCGCGATAGAACTCTTCGCTCTGTCGCATGGGTGTTCGCAAGTCCGCTTCACCAGTCATTACCATCGTCGGTGTCTTCACGTTTGCCACGTAGTGCAAGGGCGAGCGCACCGCGTACTGCATCGGATCCTCCCAGGGATACTTGTCGAACTGGTAGTACCAGTTTGGCCCATCCGTGGTCCCGACAAACGAGTGCCAGTTGATCACTGGTCGCATCGAAACGGCGGCCGCAAACCTATCGGTGTGACCCACTATCCACGCGGTCAGCACTCCGCCACCGCTGCCACCGCACACGAACAGGTTCTTGTCGTCGACCCAACCCTTAGCTAACGAGGCGTCGACGCCCGCCATCAAATCGTCGTAGTCCTTGCCTGGATAGGAATACTGAATCCCGTTGACGAACTCCTGACCGTAGCCGGTCGAACCGCGCGGATTCATGTACAAAACTGCGTAGCCATTCGCTGAGAAGTTCTGAAACGACCAACTAAAGGCCACCGAGTACATCGACCATGGTCCTCCGTGAATCCATAGGACCATCGGGTACTTCTTTGCCGGATCGAAATCGACCGGCTTAATCAACCACCCTTGCACCTTCAATCCATCCTTCGAAGTGACCCAAAGCTCTTCGGCGTCGCCCATCCTGACGCCGCCAAGAACATCCTCGTTAACATCGACAAGGCTCTTCATGTTCGCCGGATCCTTCACGTTGAAGGTGACCAACGTGCCCGGCTCTTTAAAGCTCGTTCGAACTCCGGCGACCTGTCCGTTGCTCGCCATTGAGTAGGCATCGATCATTTGGGTGCCTTGCGTTATCTGGCGCGTCTTTCCGTCAGGCGAGATGAAATAGATATGCGACGAACCCTTCTCCTCCATCTCGTAGTAAACGCCCGAGCCATCTGGCGCCCAGCGCACGCCTTGCGGAGAACTTGGGAGTTTGCCGGCCCACAGCTTCTTGCTCCCACCCGTGTTGTCCATCAGGTAGAGACTGGCGACGTGATTGGTAAACTTCTGCTCGTCATATCCGGTATAGGCGATCCAGCGGCCGTCTGGGGAGACTTGCGGATTGCCATCGGGACCGCTGCGAGTGGTCAGAGCCTTGACTTCAAGAGTCTTCAAATCGATCGAATAGATCTCGCTGTCACCGCGAAGGTATTCAGCATCCGGCTTGCGAATCGAGGACACGTAGATCATTTTTCCGTCAGCCGACCAAGCGGGTGCATTGTGATTGTATTTTCCTGAAGTGATTTGACGCGGCGTGCCTCCGAGCACCGAGTCGATGGTGTACACCTGGGTGAAGCCCTGCGGTAAAGGTCCTCTACCATCGGCGGCCCAGGCCAACCGGTTAACGATCACTGCAGGTTTGGCCCACTGCGCATTTTTCGGTTTCTCTGGCAGCTTGACCGCGAGAATCGGATCGTTGTCGGCTTCAAAAGCAGTGAAGGCGATTGACTTGCCGTCTGGCGACCAGTTGATTCCCGCCGGCGCTTGTTCGAGATGAGTGAGTTGCGCGGCCTCGCGCGTGTCCACCCACATTACGTGCAATTGATTGGTGGTATCGCGGTCTGAAAGAAAAGCGATGCGCTTGCCGTCAGGTGACCAAACCGGCTGACTATCTCGCCATGTCCCACTGGTAAGTTCTCGCGCCCTCGAGCCGTCGCTATCGACAATCCAGAGGTTGCTCACGCGCTCATCTTTGACTTTATCAACCCAGGAGCGAGTGAAGACGATTTGTCGACCGTCAGGAGAGATGGCCGGATTCGTGACGCTTTCCATGTCCATGAAAGTTTCTTTGTTGAGCGTGCCTTTGTCTGCGCCTCGCCCAGGTCCAGTGCCCACTCCTTGTCGCGATTGGCCCAGCGCCATCACCGAGAGCGAAACCAGAAGAAACAACACCACCGAACTGGAACGAAGAAGCCTTGTCGTCAACGTCATCATCGTCGTACCTCCTGCTGGATTGTCTTTTAAGGAAGCGAACGCGGAACGTTCGTTTTGTGAGCGAGTGCCTTTGCCTTTAAGGTTCGCCACAATATTGCGTCGCGAGATGAGAGTCAAGGATTGGGTTTGTTTAAAGCGCAAGGATCGCAGTCCTGAGCTGCGGCGCTTTTATGTCTAGGATCCCGCGCCAACGTTGCGCGCTGCAAAGGCTCCGCTATTGGCGATATTCGGCTCTCTTGATACGCCTGAGGGTGCCAACTCGGATGTGCGTGCGATCAGGCAAATCCTGGCGCGGGACGCCGGATTACGCCGTTAGGTTTACTCGAGTGGAGCGCAACCTCCAGAAGGTTCCTCCTGACAATTCAAACGAGTGAGTCCGTCGCAAACGATTCCCAGCGGGCTTCTTCGAAATGATGGTCGACTGGACGACAGCACAGGTTAGGCATGCACCAGCAAAGCGTTAGAGCTGTTTCGAAATCAAAGTATGGCCCCCAGCACAGTTATGGTTTTAGGCCTACCATTCTCAGATTCTGTGCCGCCTGGAGTTTGGAATTCTTGAGTTCTTCGGCATTCTTTTCCCTTAATGCTTTTTCATAAAAATGGTAAGTAAGCCCGCCAACCATAACTAGGAGTTCGTATAGTTCTTGTTTCTTTTGGTCGGTCACGTTATTGAAAATGCCATTATCGGTAGCAGATTCGGCCACTACGTCGCGCAGTCCCACATTTTGTTCAAAAGGAAGTATCGGTTGTTCCGTTATTCCATGATAGACGAGGCTATTAAGGCCAACGTAGGACACAAACGCTAAAGCCCAATCAGACGGATAACCTTTCGCGGCGGCTTCTGTTTCATATTTCTTGAAAATATCCAAAACCAATTCCTTTAACTCCGCCTTGTCCTGCTGACTGATGTTGACGGAATTAAGATATTCATTGAGCGTCAGGCGCGTTCCGGTAGATCTAAATTGAACAGCCGGATACCGACGGTAAGCCGGAACTTCATCTGGGCGTGAACTCTGACGGGAAGTTGTTGATCTGGACGCGCCCGAACTTCCTTTATTCATCTTTGTGTAACGTTCCATTGATGAGTTCCAGATATGATTGGCAATCAGATTGTTTATGTAATTTGAATAGCCGGAACTGCTATAGAAATCTGCGATTTGTGAAAACGTCTGTTCAGGAACGGCAAACATCATTGAGGCGGTTAAGCCAATGGAATAAAGTGTTGCTCTTTTCATTTCTGATTCTCCTTCCGCTTATTTCCGTAAAATCTCCAGCCGGTAATCGGCGAGCTTAAAGTTGAATGAAGCTCAATCTTGACTTTATCAACTCAGGAGCGAGTGAAGACGATTTGTCGGCCGTCAGGAGAGATGGCGGGATTGCGGACGCTCTCCATGTCCATGAAAGTTTCTTTGTTGAGCGTGCCTTTGTCTGCGCGCTCTGCTCCTCGCCCTCCTCGCTCGGCTCCTTGTCGCGATTGGCCCAGCGCTGCGACCGAAAACGAAACCAGAAGAAACAACACCACCGAGCTGGAACGAAGAAGCCTTGTCGTCGTCATCATCGTCGTTACCCCCTGCTGGATTATCTTTTAAGGAAGCGAACGTGGAACGTTCGTTTTTGTGAGCGAGTGCCTTTGCCTTCAACGAGGCCGCCACAATATTGCGCAGCGAGACGAGAGTCAAGGATTGGGTTTGTTTCAGTCGCAAGGATCGCAGGCCTGAGCAAGACCTACTTGCCTGACGAGGGCGCGGTATACTCAGGGGTATTAACACTGACCTCAGGGGTCCCAGCGCGTTGTTCACGCTCTACCTTTAAACGCGCCAGTACGGGAAATGAGTATAAGTGCAAGGCGAGCCACCACAGATAGCAAGCTGATGGAGAGTAAAAGCTGTCGTGATCGACTAACCCATGGGCCATGTCTTTCCTCAGATTCGCTCCAAATCTTTCAACTAACAAAGACCGCATTTCAAATACGATGTCCGCGCCTATTATCTCGGCTAAGGGTTCCGCGAACTTTGAAAACCGAAGTGTGCTATTCAAATCAATTTCTTGCTGAACTCCGGAGTTGTCGAGGGATGAGGCAATGACATTCACTAAAGGATCTGAACAAACCACACGCTGCCGCGTATGGGATTCGGTGCTGTGAGGCGTTGTGCTGACCAATAGGAAATCGAAAAGTCCGACAGTCGAAATCATTGCCAAAGCTATGATTCCGGTGATAATTCTTGAGGATGGCAAGGACCTCAGAGAGCGTGGCATTCGATCGCGGCGCACGGCCGATGCTGGAGATTGTTTTGCCGGAAAAGCTGACTCTGCGATCGGTTTCAAAGCTGATCCTGAACTGCAAACTCGCATCGAAGAACTCGCCCGAAAATCGACGGAAGGTGAACTCACGGAAGATGAGCGGGCTGAATACGCAGGATACGTGCGCGCAAACAAGTTCGTAGCGATTCTCAGGCGACAAGCCCAGCAGATTGCTCGCTCACGGCATAAATGAGCGATGATCAGTCCAAAGATCCCGTCGGTAATAACCGTCGGTTGCAACCATGAACTAAACCATGCCTTACGCATTACTTGCTGATCTGATCGTAGCTATACATATTGCCTACGTCGTTTATGTCGTAGGTGGATTGGTGGCGATTCTGATTGGCGCGTGGCGAGGAAGGACATGGATTCGCAATCCCTGGTTTCGGATTACTCATCTGCTCGCGATTTTGATTGTCGTGATGGAAGTTTTCCTGAAGCTTAATTGCCCGCTGACCACCTGGGAGAACCAAGCGCGAGCGTCGGCGCAGCAACCGGTCGATGGCAGCGCTTTCATGGATCGATTGTTATCCTTCATTTTGATTGGATCAGCGCCGAGGTGGGTCATAAATGGCGCGTATTGTGTCTTTGCGATCGCGATTTTAGCTACGTTCTTTCTGGCACCGCCAAGGTGGAAGAACGTGGGAAAAGAATTAGCCGTCGATGAACGCGAATAGACACAGAGACGTTCACAATCCCAAATCTTCTCGATACAGTGCCGCCCTCAATCATCACAGTCTTCGGATCGTGATCTGGCGAAACTCTATGTGACGACTGCGGACGGCTTGTGCAAACGACTTCTTATCGAATTCGAATGTTCATGGCCTTCCTTGTTCCCACGTCATAGCTGTACGTATCTCGTGGCGTTACGGTACTGACCTCATCGCCACTTGGTTGAACCTTTTGTTATCGTGGTGATTGCCTTGCTATTACAGAGTTACAAGTGACCCTTCGATTCAAATACTTGCTCTGTCGCACACGAGCCGCGGGACGAGCCGAAGGTGTAACTTCTTAATGATGGGAAGACTCTTCGTTCGGCACACCGCATACTGAAATTAACCAGTTGACCCAGGAGGCCATATCAACTTGAAACATTCCCTGCCAATAATACTGTTTGCCGTCGCGGTGCTCGCGTGCGCTCATGGCCCAAACCCTAAGAACGCGAGTTCGCCACCCCCGAAGGCGCTTGCCGACACTCCGTGGGCCATGTTCGGCCGCGACTTGCAGCATACACGCAGGAGCGAGTATTCGGGACCGGCGTCTCCCAAAGCTAAGTGGACGTTTTTGACCGGAGATTACGTCGGGTCTTCTCCGGCGATTGGGGCCGACGGAACCATCTACATTGGCAGCAGAGACAAGCACCTCTACGCAATCAACCAGGACGGATCGAAGAAGTGGGAGTTTGCCGCTGGCGATGACGTGAAATCCTCACCAGCAATCGGGGCCGACGGCACTATTTACGTTGGCAGCACTGACAAGAAGCTCTATGCGATCAACCCCGATGGATCGAAGAAGTGGGAGTTCAACGCCGGCGATTATGTGTTCTCATCGCCCGCGATCGGCTCGGACGGTACCGTCTATGTCGGCAGTGACAAGCTCTACGCCGTCAATCCCGACGGCACCAAGAAGTGGGAATTCGTTACCGGTGATTTTGTGACCTCGTCTCCGGCCATTGGCGCCGACGAAACCATCTATGTTGGCAGCAACGACCGCAAGGTCTACGCGATCAATACGGATGGCAAAAAGAAGTGGGAGTTCGCGACGGGCGGCATGGTGCAATCCTCTCCAGCCATCGGTAGCGACGGCACGGTTTACGTCGGCAGCTTTGATCAGAAGGTGTATGCGATAAAGGCCGATGGCACGAAGAAGTGGGAGCTCGGTACAGACGACTTATTCTATTCATCGCCAGCCATCGGTTCGGACGGTACGATCTACATTGGTGGTGGCGAAAGGCTCTTCGCGATCAAGTCTGACGGCACGAAGAAGTGGGAGTTCGTGACAGAGGGCATCGTCTGGTGCTCTCCCGCAATCGGAAGTGACGGCACGATCTACTTCGGCAGCCACGGTGGGAAGTTCTACGCGATCAACCCCGACGGGAGTAAGAAGTGGGAGTTCGTCATGGGCGATGGCACCGATTCCACTCCCGCGATCGGAAGTGACGGCACGATCTATGTCGGCAGCGACGACAAGAAGTTGTACGCGATTGGCGCTGGGAATTGAGCAACTCAAGGCAGGAGCGATGGCTCTACATCATCGAAGCAGAGGTCGCTGCAACGGTAACGAGTTTCGTGTTTTGTTCGGGTCACTTCGTGGATAGCTGCTTTGTCCCGAAACTAAGGACGATACGAAGTCACACGATTTAAAACACTAGGAGTAAGTATTCTAGACAATGTCCGATATGCTTTAGCTTGTCGTGATGTGCTTAATAGGTCTGTTGGAAAAGTCACGACAAGCTAAAGCATATCGGACATTACATGGTCCAATTAGCTGACTGCTTGCCGGAGCCTGAGCACATCTCTCAAAGCGGCTTTGCCGCCGAAGTATGCGGCCAGACTTTTCGTCGCATGTGAAAGCGCCACCATTGCCACGCTATACGCGTCGAGCCCTCCCACGAAAATCACTGTCACCAAAATCAGCAGCACATCGATGATGAATAAGATGATCCATACCCACAAGCCTGTAGCTATGGCGCGCGTGCCCCCTTTACGTCCAACCCAGCGACAGGCAAAGAACAAATACGGAATGCCAACAGCAACTGACACAATCGGACTCGAGAACTCAGCGTATTTTTGGTAGTAGAGCGAGTCGTGACCTGGATTGATCAGATAACTGTAGATCGCAACCCAGGCGACAGCCGAAAGCACTAACGCGATTTCCAACCCCACAACGGTTAATGCCACCCAGCCCCAGGGAATGTGATCACCTTCCGCTCGGTTCTCAACTGATTGGGTTAGGGATACCTCCTGCATAGTTCCTCCTTAGGTTTTTAGCCGGCTGACGGGAAGGTAGATTTCAGTGTGATTCATCTCGTGCGTGGCATCGACGCGCGTCGTGCGGTAAACCTCCATAGCGGGCAGCCCATCGAAACGAAATTTCTTTAGTTGAGCGACTTGTTGGACGATGGCGGCGTAGGCCTTGGGCAGAGTTCGATAGTGTCCAACGTGCGTGGTCATCGCGAACTCACCGGGGCTGAGCACCTGGTGTCCAATCACGCCTTCCGGTGAGAACGGCTCCGGAACAACGATGGCGGCGTCAAAGCGGCACCGCTCAGGCGGGGTTACTCCCGGCGCATCATGAGCGATGCCAAGAAAGATCAGATCGTGAGGCAGCCGCTTCGATTTGGCCCAAATTTCCAACTGGTGCCACAGCGTATCCGTTACAGATTCGTAAGGCCCAACATGTCGAATGAAAGCGACGTGGAGTTGCGCCAGTCGAGTAACAGCTGTTTTTGATAACTCAAATTCAGAGTAAAGCTCGTCCAGCGGACGCGTCGAAACCGAACGTCGGTTTATCTCGCCCCTGGCCCATTGACGATAGTTTTTCGGTGTGACTTGGAACCGGCGTTTGAACTGACGTGAGAATGTCTCATGATTGTGAAACCCGGAGTCAAGCGCCACGTCAAGGATTGGTGCGTCATTGATTACGAGACGGTTGGCAGCGCGCTCAAGCCGCAGGCGTTGAGTGTATTGCTTCAACGTTTCACCGACGGTTGAACGAAACAGGCGATGAAAGTGGAAGTGGGAGAGCCCAACTCGGTCTGCCAGTGCTTCAAGCGAAAGATCCTGATCGAGGTTGGCCTGAATATGCACGAGCACAGGCAACAGCCTCTCTATTTCGTTTGCGGCAGGTTGATTCTCTTGAGCGCTTACACTCATCTGAGTGGCAATACCGGCATGCATGTTCGAACCTCAGGCGCACTATAACGCGACTCAGGACGAGTTTCTTGACGATTCTTGCGGTGTTTGACAGATATGAGACAGGCAATGTCCGATATGCTTTAGCTTGTCGTCGAAAAGGTCTGTTGAAAAAGTCACGACAAGACAGACGCATATCGGACATTTGTTCTTCTAATTTCCCACTGCTACTTGAAACTGTTCGACCTTTCCGTCCGGCAGCTCATAGGTCCAGGCGCGGATGGTTTTGTCTTTGAACCGAATCAAATACACGCGTCCTGTCATCCCGCCGCGGAGATTTTGGCTGGTTTGCGTGAAGGATTCCCACTTGCCGAGTGGGCCAAGGCTGTTCTTGAAATCTTCCAATGCCTGTGCGCTGAAATAGCCATTGGCATTCTCGGTAAGGAGCGTGCGGTCAACCTTTCCTTGCTGTAGGCCTTCGAGAAGCTTTTTGGCTTGTTCGAGTTTTGTTGAGGTCGCTGGATCGTTCGTAACGAAGAGTAAAGGTGGGATCCCATTCGCGATTGGACCAGACGCGCCGCCACTATCTTGATTCGTCAATACAACCACGGCCACGCGATCGTCGGGAAAGACAATGTTCGACGAGGTAAAGCCTGAGACTCCGCCCCCGTGCGACAGCGCGCGGCGATTGAGTGAGGAAGCGACACTCACCCCAAGTCCGTAATTCGCACCCAGGCCGTCTTTTAGCAACGTCTCAGTACCGAGCGCGAGATACGAAGCAGGCTTCAATAGTTTCCGCTCCATGATTGAGATATTCCACTTCGCGAGATCTTCGGGCGTCATCGCCAGCTGACCCGCAGCGAACAACCAACCCTTGCCTTCTTTCGGCGCGACTCGCAAAGGCCCGAGCGCATACCGCACATATCCGATCGGATCGCTTTCAGTGAGCCGTCCCTGGTCGACGTCGATTACGCTAGTCATTCCGAGCGGCTTGAAAATGTTCTGCTGTAAAAACTGAAAGAACGGCATACGCGCAACCTTCTCGACAATGACGCCGGCGATCACGTAGCCAGTGTTGCTGTATTGCCATTTCGTGCCCGGTTCGAAGTCGAGGGGAATCTTCGCCCAGGTGTCCATGAGCTTGCCCGCCGGTATCGGCTCGATCATCGGCTTCATCACGTAATCCTGCGGCCAGTAGTCCTGATAACCTGAAGTGTGCGACAGCAGTTGTCGAATCGTGACTTCATTCGCGCGCGTCAGATCCGGAAGATACTTTGCGACTTTGTCATCGAGCGAAAGCTTACCTTGCTCCTGCAAAAGCAGAACCGCCGTTGCCGTGATCTGTTTGCTTATCGAGCCGATGCTGTAACGCATCTGTGTGGTCGCTGGCACTCTGGGCTCGATCTTCGCATCGCCGTACGCTTTGACGTAGACGACTGCACCGTCTTTGACCACGGCGATCGATGCGCTCGGTACGCCGGTCCGCGCCAATGTATCAGTCACCAACTTGTCAATTTGTTCGGTGGTGTCGGGCGCAAGCCGTGTTTGCGAAAATGACTTTGCGGCGAAAACAAGTAAGAGGACGAACAAAGAGATCGAAAGTTTAGAAAAACGCATACTGAACACTCCTCTACGCAATTGCATGTTTGATGGCGGGCGCATCTGTTTCGTATTCAGGCAGATTAGGGCCAGGCTGGTTGAAGGAGCGTCGCTTGTGTGAACTAACTCCGATTAAAAACGGTTACGGTACTCACCTGATAACAGAAATGCTTTGACCATCTCCGCATCGACGAAGTTGCCATGGAACTGATTTAGTTTCGTTAGCCAGAACTGAAATCCTTGAGGGTCGGGGTCGCGACGCAGGTAACCAAAGTATTCCATCGTGACAAATGCTTCGTTAAAGACTTTTCGATCAAACGAAGGGTGCTCGACGATTTTACGCAGCACACTCCATCTCGTCGGACAGCCGATAGCGAATGAACAATTATCGAGGCCGGCGATTAGTTCGGCGCGTTCAGCCGGCGTTGGTGTGATGCCTTGAGTATCAAAAAGCTTGTCTACGTACTGGGCACTGTTCAGTCCGTTGTGGCCCGACTGAAACTCCGGCCGATTGAAAAACCTCTGCGTGTAAAGGTCCTTGTTGCCATTAAGACGCAGCGCCCAGGGATCATTACTTCCGACAACCACATTCCGGCCAATCTCTGCAGCATCGGGGACAAACTCCGCGAAGGTTGGAGGCCGCCCAAATGCAGTTCTGTAGATTCGATAAACGTAGTAGGCAGTTTCGCGAAACTCAATTGAAAGAAAGAACGCCGCGCTGACATTGATGCGCTTCACCTCGACACACTCGGCATCCATTCCACACTTCGCGATATCGTCGGTCCAGAAGGCAAAACCGTGACCGTCCGGGTCGCGCGATAAGAAATCCCGGTAGTGTTGGGAGACAAAGAAGCACCGTTCGTCGATTGAAGTTATTGTTGGCCGTGTCTCGAAAATGGTGAACTGGATCTGCTTAAGAATTGATCCCCAGGATTTGAATTCAAGTGTATACGTACCTGGTTCCAGAGTTCCGATGTCGAAGTTCTTTTGGAATGGGACGATCGCGAGCGTGCGCACGCCGGTCCATTCTTCAACACGAGCGTCGAGTGAAATCGTTTGGCCGCTTCGAGAGACAACAGGCGGTTGAGTGACGCGATAGCCTCCATCATTAAAGAGCCAGCTTGCCGTAGCTGTCGCCCTTCCGTTGCAATTAGCAACTGAAAGTTGATTTGGTACAACGAACATTGGGTTGGCAGGTACCCAGGTCTCCGTTTGAGCGAAAGTGAACGCGCAGCTAAGCGAAAACACTAACGCTAAAATTGAAAGACGGAAAATATTGCCACGCATAACTCACTCCCGGTCAAAGTACTTTGATTTCTTTTTTGTGATCTTGACGTTCCGTTTACGTTTGAATTCCATTTGCCTGACTAGTTAACGACATCGGTCGAACGAAGGCGACGTGGAGTTGGACCAGTCAAGTACCGGTTGTTTTTGACAACTCAAATTCAGGGTAGAGCTGGTGGTATCGACGTCCTTGCTAAGTAGCGAATTGGCAAGCATTGAAGTTTACAGTCCGACACGCCTCATCAAATCCTGAAACCTTGGATCGGAACGCAGAATATCAAAGTGTGGATCAACTTTAAGGTTTTGGAGATGCGGTTCGCGCGCTGCGTATGCTTTTTCGAGTCTAATCATTGCGCCCTCATTATCTCCCAGGGCGATATCAAGGTATGCCAACTCAGACGGCGATACGTACTCCCTGGTCTTCTTCAACTTTTCAAACAGAGCGCTCGCTTGTTTTTTCTTACCTGACATCGCCAGGGCGTAACCCAGATAGATTTGGCCGCTCGTTGTCTCCCCGTTGATGCTCATCGCCTTTTGAAACTCACTGATCGCTTGCTCGTACATTCCCTTTCCATCAAACATGAAGCCTAGCATGAGGTGCGGCACGCCGTGGCCCGGGTTTAACTCAATGTACTGCTTTATCTTTTCGATAGCCTCATCGTAGCGACGCGCCAGGGATAACGCGGCCGCCTCATTAGCCCTCAAGCCAAGCAGCAGTGGATCGAGTTCCTGTGCGCGTTTGTTCTCGGCCAGGGCTTCCGCGTGCCGTTCCATTATCGATAAATACAGTGAGTAACGGTTATGAGCCTCTGCCAGGTTCGGGTTCAACTCGAGAGCGCGCTTGAATTCACGCTCCGCTCCCACCCAGTCCCATTCATCCCTTTTGGTTGCCGCGAGTTCCACGTGCGCCTCGGCAAACGTCTCATCTGACTCCAGCGCTTTCTGCACCGCAGCCTTCGCTCTCGGCATCGCCTCTTTCGGGTCAAGCAAACTACTACCGGCTAAGAAACGGTTAACGCGGGAAACCTCAACCCAGGCGAGCGCAAATTTTGGGTCGAGCGAAACCGCCCGGTTGAAATAGTCGAGCGATTTCCTGATGCCCTCGATCCCGGGCTTTCTGTAGTAGAACAACCCGGTTAAGTAAAGCTCATAAGCCTGGGGGTTTTCGGTCGCGCGCTTGGTTATCCGCTGCTCCTGGGCGCCCGTCAGTTTCACGCGCAGTTTCTCGGAGATCATGCGCGCGATGTCCTCCTGCATGGCCTGTACGTCAGTAGCCCTTCGTGTATAACGCTCGCCCCAAACCTGCGTCTTGTCACGTGCATCGATGAGCTCGACACTCACCACAAGATTTCCGTCTCGCTGAATGACATGGCCCAAAACGATCGCATGAACCGAGAGCGCTCGAGACACGTCCTGCGGATTCACGTCCTTGCCTTTGTACTGGAAGCTTGAGTTCCTGGCGATGACTTTCAATTGAGACAGCTGCGACAGGCTGTTGATGAGCGATTCAGTCACGCCGTCTGACAGATATTCAACATCAGGGTTTCCGCTCTCGTTCTTGAACGGCAAGACAGCTATCGATTCGATTTGAGGACGAGGAGCCGAAGTAAGTGCCGGGGATGCAATAAACGAACGGTAGATGACGATAACGACGATAACGAGGGACAAGCTCAACAACGCGATTAGCAACCAACGCCATAATGTCCTTTGATCGAAGTGAACCGGGCCACGCTCGATAGCCAGCGCTGAACCTCCATCAATCACATATGCAGGTGGCAGGTCGTTCTCTGACGAGTCTGCTAGGGTTTCTTCCGTAACGACCCGTGTGATGGTCCGCTTCTCCACCACCAAATCTTCAACCGGCAACTCTTTCACCCGACCGATGAAGCGATACCCACGTTTCGGCACCGTTTCGATGTAGCTCTGACCGTTCTCGGCTTGCCCGAGCATCTTTCTCAACGCATATACATTGTTGGTTAGGTTCGACTCCTCGACGAAAGCGTCCGACCAAACGACTCTCATCAATTCGTCCTTCTCAACCAGATGGCCGCTGCGCTGAACCAGCGCAACGAGGGTCTCAAAGGCCTTCGGTGTCAGCGGCACCGGTTCTCCGTCGCGCAGGAGAAGCCTCTCCGCGGTATCCAAACGGTACGGGCCGAACTCATATAAGTGTTGAAGATGCGCGGACATAAGGCCTGGGAGAATTCTAAGAGATTTTTCCGAGATGTCTCTTAGGACTTTCTCGCTGAACCACAAGTAGTGTCTGGCGCCACGGCGAGAATTAATAGGTGCAGCAAAAGAAGGCCGGAGCGGAGTGCGCTCATTCTAGACCCCGCCTGATTGGCTGGCAATTACGGCAACACGTTATGAGTGAAAAGAAGCGAACGACGGTCACGACTATTGAGACGCACGAGGTTTGGATTATCAGAAGGCCCGCGCCTGAACTTCCCGACGAACCCGTGACGATTCCGACATTGCCGACGGCGCAAACGGACGCAGCCGCTTTACCTTCGACGGAACCGACCAACGGTTCGGAAATGAGTACAGAGTGATGATGAAGAATCCGATATACCACCGCAACGTTAGACTGAATTTCAGGTATTTGCTATCAACTCTGCCAGCCATTGGGCATTGTCGGGCCATCCCTGTCAGCAAGGCGCTACGAAGACCAGACGTTTGTCTCCTCCTGTTGCTGATCTTGTCTTGCGGCTTTCTCGCCTCTCCCGTGCGGGCACAGGAATGCCCTCAGTCCATCATCTTCGCCGATGACTTTGAATCGAATCCCTCTCCGCGCTGGACAATCAGCCGCGAGTCGACGGATCCATCCACCTTCGTCTCGCGTGACTGGACCTGGGTTCACAGCCTGCCCGACGGCCGAGCCGGCTCAGCCTTCTTCGCTCCCGACCCGGTAGCTTTCCAGCTTTGCTCGGTCCCGCGCCCGGGACAGATCGGCGTGCTGCTCTTGGAGAGTCCACTCATCACTTTGCCAGGCGATTTTCGGGGCAGTTTGCGTGTCTCGTTTGACCATTGGGTCTCTCTTGAGGAGGGCTTCGATGGCGCGCAACTAATGGTCAGCGTCAACGGTAGTCCTTATTTTCTTGCAGGGTCGGAGTCTAATGCCGATTTCATCTCCAATCCTTACAACTTCGTGCTCTTCGCATTCGAGGAAAACAATCCGAGGTTTGGTCAACCCGCCTGGAGCGGCGTGGGCGGTGGGCTGCCAGATAACTCATGGGGCACCACGATTGTTGACCTCTCGCGTTACGCCCAACCCGGCGACAAGATCCGGCTGCGGTGGGACATGAGCACCGACTACTGTTTCGGAACAGACGCCGGTTGGTACGTGGACAACGTGAAAGTCTATACGTGTCCCGTGCGGACCGTCAGCGGCACGGTCACCGGGAATGGTCAGCCCCTGGGCGGCATCAACGCGACGGCCTACCGCTGGTCCACCGATTCATTTTATTGGGAGCCCACGCAGAGCTCCGTGACGGGTCCCGACGGCCGCTATGCGCTGAGCTTGCTGAGCGGCACGTATCGGATCGGGTTCATCGATCCGCAGGGTCCGTACGGGAGCGTGTACTTCGATGGCGCTGGGAACCTGGACCAAGCCAACGACGTCGTCGTGGGAAGCGATGACGTGGAGACCATCAACGCTCGCATGATCCTCAACCATCCCATCACCGGCAAGGCTAGCGTCGACGGCGTAGACATGCCCAACGTGGCGGTCACGGCCTGGCGTCAGGTTCCGGACGGGTCGGGATCGACCGTGTGGGATGCGGTGAAGTTCACGACGACGGGATTTGACGGCACCTACACACTTTACCTGCCAGACGGCACGTATCGCGTGGGGTTCGCGACCTGGCAGGGCCGGTGGCCCCCCGTCTACTACGACGGAGCCAGCAGCGTCGAGCGAGCAACCGACATCGTTGTTGCCGGAGCGGGTGTGCCGAACATCAACGCTGCCTTTCTCAGCGTGATACCCGAGTCAGGCCCCGCGATCACGGGCGCCGTCACCGTCGTAGGCACTGGTGCACCCGTCGGCGGTATCACAGTCAGCGCCTGGAGGAATACGGTCGCGGGGCCGGTGTTGGTGAGGTCGAAGGAGACAGGGCCCGACGGCACGTACGCGCTGTACGTACCCGAGGGAACCTACAGCGTCGACTTCAAACACCCCTTCAATCGGTATAGCGCGGTCTTTTACGGAGACGTTTTCGTCCCGACCGAGGGGGCGCCGAACATCAATGCACAGCTCGTCGAGAACCACTACATCAGCGGCACGCTCACGGCGGACGCTGTGACGGATATTCCTCCAGGGCCGCCTCCGACCGCTATAACCGCATCGCGGTGGAATGCACCAATTAACGCGTGGGAGCAAGTCAGCTCAGCATTCAGCGCGCCCGATGGGAGCTACGTGCTCTATGTCCCGGACGGCACTTACAGAATCGGGTTCGCCCCCGTCGGCCCGTATTACCCCGCGTACTACAACGGAGCCGAGGCGCTCGCCGAGGCCAATGACGTCATCATGGCGGGCGGGAACGTATCGAACATCAATGCGCATCTGCGGCGCATCGTGTTCGCCTCACCGTGGCCGGCGGCAGCCAGTCTGTCCGGCGCCGATCAGGATGCCTGGGGTCCGCAGGTAGACGCGGGTCCGGATGGGGCGGTCACCGCGGTTTGGTATCGACGGGACGGACGCAACAGTCGTGTACAGGTGGCCACCCTGGCGCCTAACGAATACTGGTCGCCGCCGACGAACCTATCGCTGCCAGGCGAGGATGCCTCGGATCCTCAGGTGGCGATGGGAGCGCGGGGAACGGCGGTGGTGGCCTGGCGCAGTTGGGATGGATCCCATTACCGGGTGCAGGCGAGCAGCCGCGGCGAGAACGGGAAGTGGTCGACGCCGACCAGTCTTTCGAAGGCCAGCGAGGATGCATGGGATCCACAGGTGGCCATGGGGCCGCATGGTATGGCAGTCGTGGCTTGGCGCCGATCGAACGGAGTCAGTCACCAAGTGCAGGCGAGTACCCGCGTGGCGTACGGACCGTGGTCGTCGCCGGTGATGCTCTCGACGGTTGGCGGCGAAGCGTGGGATCCGCGGGTAGCCGTGGGATTGGACGGTACCGCTACCGCCGTGTGGTCGCGATCCGATGGAAGCAATGAACGGGTGCAGACGACCACCCGGGCACCTAACGGATCATGGTCGTCACCGGTGACTCTTTCCGAAGCCGGCGCGGACGCCCTCAACCCGCAGGTGGTCGTAGGACCGGATGGCGCAACCACAGCCGTGTGGCGGGACGGAGGCAGTGATCGAATCCAGACCTCCTCGCGGCCCGCGAAAGGAGTCTGGTCCACCCCGGTCACGCTCTCAGGCGTCAGCGGAAATGCGTACGACCCCCAGCTGGCAGTGGATGCAGAGGGGATCGTCACCGCTGTATGGAGTTGGTGGAACGGCGACCATGGCCAGGTTCAGACTGCATCTCGGCTGCCGGGTAAGACGTGGTCAAGACCCAAAACCCTTTCGAGCTGTTGCGAGGATGCCAAGGCTCCGCGGGTCGCCGCGGGCCCGGACGGCAGCGCCACTGCACTTTGGCGCGCGACGCCAGACGGCCTCAATTTCCATATGGTGGCAGCAACGCGGACTCCGGACGGTTCGTGGTCCGTTCCGATCGTCGTGTCTGAGGAGAGCCTGCGCGCAAACGGCGCCCAGGTCGTAGCAGGGTCAGACGGAACCGTCGCCGCGGTGTGGGAGCGGCGCGTCGGTGGCGACGACCGGGTCCAGTCAGTCGTCCTGAAGCCAGCGCCCGAGAGCAGGAGAAAAAAATGAAAATGACGAAAACCGATGTGTCCCGCCTAAACAGATTTCCCATGGCTGCATCAGATCCAACAGTGCAATGGAGTCGGCGCAGTTTCTTGAGACTAACCGGTGCTGGCGTGGTTGGCATAGCTGGCTCAGCCGTGACCGGTTGGCCAATCGCGTGGGCTGCTGATTCGGCACATGACCCGGAGTTATTCCCTGGTGAAGCAGCTCACGCCTGGCTCAATGAGGTTTACAACGTCGTCTGGGGAGCGAACGACAGCACTCCGACGAATGCGGCGCGGATCTATTGCTATCTCTCGGTCGCCATGTACGAGTCGGTTGCGCCCTCCTCGAGCAGCCTGCGCAGCCTGGTTGGGCAGTTGACTGGACTCCCGCCGCTGCCGCAGACACCGCCGGGAAGGATTGACCCTTCGTGCGTGTTGGCGGGCGCGGCGCGCGAGGTCACCGACCACCTCTTCAGGTCCTCCAATCCGCAGGAGGATCGACTGGCCTTGCTCTATCTGGATCAGATTTATTTGCGCCGGGCGGCGGGTGTGCCAGCCGGTGTGGTGAGCGCCTCGCTGGACCACGGCGCACGTCTTGGTCGCGCTCTGGTGGCGTGGATCGCCGCAGACGGGTACGCCGGCACGTTAGGGCGAACGTACACCGCACCCGTGGGCGAGTCGCTGTGGCGACCCAGTCCGCCGAACTTCGGCACGGCCATCTCCCCATACTGGTCTGAGGTCCGCCCGATGGTGCTGCGAAGCGCCGACGAGGTAACTCCGGTCGCGCATGTGCCCTACTCCGCCAGCGCGGGTTCACCCTTCTGGCAACAGGCCAACACCACCTATCAGACCGGCCTCGCGCTTACCCAGTCCCAGCGTGAGACGGCGATGTTCTGGCGGGACAATCCGCACACGTCGGGGCTGCCGTCCGGCCACTGGATGCAGATCGTCCGCCAGGTGTGCGAGCAGCAGCAACTCTCCCTGGCGCGCTCAGTCGAAACCTATGCCCGCGTCGGGGTCGCCCTGCACGATGCCTTCTTGAACTGCTGGACCTGGAAGTATCGTTACAACCTCATCCGGCCCGTGGATTATGTGCGCCGTTACATCAATCCCAACTGGCTGACCTGGGTGGCCACGCCGCCGTTTCCCGAGTACACCTCGGGGCACTCGGTCGCGTCGGCCGCGGCGGCCCACGTGCTCACCAACCTCTTCGGTGATCTCGCCTTCACTGACCAGAACGCCATCCCCGAGTGGGGCACTCGACAATTCGGCTCCTTCCGGGCGGCGGCCCAGGAGGCCGCCACGTCCCGGCTCCACGGCGGCATCCATTACCCGATGGCCATCGAAGCTGGCCTCGACCAGGGTGCTGCCATCGGGCCGTTGGTGGTAGCCCGGCTGCAGACGCGTCGGTGAGATCAGCTCTTCGACCCTAGTTAACGACATCGAAGTCGATCGATTGTGAAGCGACCTTTTCTTTGCCTTTTTCGAGTAGGTCGGTAATGACGATCTGGATCACATATCCACCTGGTGTCATGCCGGATTTCATTTGCACTACGCCAGCACCGAGCAGTCGTTCTGGATCCGTGTCATCCACTGGAGAGAAGGCGACTTCATCACCTGTGAAGATTAACTTGCCATCGCGGTAGAGTTTTAGTTGCGTTTTTAGTTGTGCTTTCCCGGTCTTCTTATTAATCCGGGCGTTGTAAATGTTGAAGGCATAGATCAACGCCAAATCGCCTTTGAAGAGTCGAACGGCCTGGTTTGCGTCCGCATCAGCTTCGAGGTTAGCGCCCTCGAGCTTTTGAGCGGCTGATGGACCAGTCGAACCGTTCAGATACTTTGCCAGCGGCACGCCACTCAACAGAATCCCCGAGACAGTTAGGTTGTTCTTAGTAAGGTCTGGCACTTCGACAAATTGCATAGCCGAACCGATGTGTTCCGTGGCCTCGTCGCGTATCGCCATTCGAAGTTGATAGGCGCCAGGTTTTTTAACGGGAATCGCCACACTGTAGACAAAACCATTCCGATTGACCTGTTCAAGATCACTGGCCGGAACAGTGATGCTCACTGGATACCCAAACTGATCCAAAATTCTTCCGTTGTCTCCAAAGGTGACAGCTGCGATGTTGAATGAAGCTTTGCGCGAACCATCGGGTTCTGTTGCGAAGGTTAGATCGCTCGCTTTCACGTGCAGAAAGGATTGGAGCATTGATCCTTTTGAATTGGTATTGGCAAAGATGGACGTGAGTTTTACCTGAATCTCTGAAGAGGTGAACGGTGAAGTCAACGCATCTTCCAGTTGTTGTTTGGGAGTAAGTTTTGGTTGGGCGACTTCGTCAGTGCGTCCATAGAAGCTATTCCTGGTGCGTACGGAATAACTTCCTTCACGCTTTACCTTCAGAACTATGTGATGATATTTCGCTTTACCAGCAACAGTCGCAAACGTCGAATCGTCTGGTCTGTACCCAATCAGGTAATAGCCTTTCTGATCGTCCAGTATTTTCTTGATGCCGATGTTGAGATCGTTACTGTTGCGAATGGCAAGACCACCCGTTGCCGCGGAAAGATAGGCCAGGCCCTGCTGTGTCTCGATGAGAGAATTCGACCTCTCAGCGAGCTGTCCTGCAACCTGATCCGCGTTGAAGTTTGTAGTTGAGTCTCCTGCTGCAAGGCCAAGAGTCTGTAAGCCGCGGGCATCGATCGTGTAGAGAACAACTGCGGCTCGATTCGCAAAGTCAGTCAATTCGCGAAGAACCTCAATAATCCGATCGTTTTCAAACTTGTCTCCGCGAGGGATCTTGAACCCGTCGGAGAATAGAACAATCGACTTTCGACCCGGAAGCGGTTGAAGACCCTTGATCACATAATGCAGCGCACCCAGTGTTCCCACAGTGAACATGTCATTTCTCAGCTGGCGGAGGTGTTTTTCAGCATCTATGGCTTCCCTCGAAGTGTTGCTCTGCATGGGAGTATCGCGATTCAGGGTCCCCGCAGAACTCATGAAAGGTACTGAAAGTTCACCGCGTCCGATGAAACTCCACTTGACCTTCTCCACTGCGGCATAGAGTTGACGCCTGTCGGTAGTAAAAGACTGTAAGGCACCTATTCCACCGGAGGTCCGAATAATCGCGACCAGATCATCAGGTTGTAGCTGCTCATCGAGAAACTTTTGCAGAGACCTGCGCACTGTAACCGCGCTCTCGAAGGAAAGACCGAGATCGTCCACCACAATCGCAATAGTTCTTCGCACCTGTTCCGGACGCAGCTGGCGAGGGGCGAGTGGAGGTGCGACTGCTGCGTCACGATTGTTCGAAGGAAGCGGCGTTAGGGGCGGGGCCGGATGGGCGGTGCTTGAATCGAGATTAATGTAGGCGAAGTTGGTTATGCCTCGTACGTTTCCATCTTCATACAGCTCGAATTCTTCGGGCTTTAGATCAATTATGCGCTTACCATTTTTGTCTGTGACAACGGCATCTATTTGGACGAGGTTCGTGGTTATCTTCACAACGTCCTGCGCGTCGATGGTTTTCGGTTCTTGACTAGTAGTGGGATTTTGAGGCGGTGGCTGCGGAGGATTAGCGGGCTGCTGACCAACCACGACTTGCATGAGTTGGCCGAGTAACACGAGTAAGACCAACCATCGTCGTATTGCAAATCTCTTCACAGTGATTAAGGTCTCCGTTTCTCTATTTGGCGCCCAACCGGCGCGATGCGAATCGGCGGCCGGCAGTGTCATTGTATCCAACTCCTACTAACCCGACACTCCGGCTCTCTCCAAACTGTACTTTGCCAATTCCAGAGGGTGCGCTTTATCCGCAGATTCGAGGTGGCGGAGCAGACGTTCACGACGCTCCTTCTCGGACACTTCCACGCCGGCTGCGGCAATCAGTTGGCGCAAGTCACGCTCGGCATCGGCCTTTGTTTCGTTCTTCAGGCAGATTAGGGCCAATCCCGCAAGCTGAAATCGATCGAAGCCTTCAATAAGAAAATCTCGCATGGCTGGGCTGTGACGCAGGTGAAACCTGATCGTCTCTTCAACACTGCGCACCGGGTATTCCGGAAACACGGCAGAATGAATGATGGCCGAGGCGAAGTTGTTCAGTATTAGCTCCGCCATCGCCTTTACCTCATTAAGGTCCGCAACATCACCTTCGACCCAGGCCTTGTTGTCATAAAAGTAAGGGCGCAGGTACGGTTTCTCGATCAGGATTTTCAGATGATCAGACGTCTCCGCCATCGCCCGTTGGACCAGTTGGATCTGAGGCTGCTGACGTGCGCTCTCCAACTGCCACCGCGCCGTCTCAAGCTGTTCCCTCGAAGCACGCAGTTGTCTGACGAACACGGAGAAATTCAGCAGACCGGTAACGACCAGCAATAGTGTCCCGCCAAAAGTCAGCAAAGGGATTAAGGGTTCAATATTCACCGGTTGCTCCTGCGATTTGGCTTAGGACTTAATTGAGACTCACGCGGCGGTTGGTTGCGCTTGTATCTATTTACCTTCCGTCTTAATTGCTTCAACAATCTCAACCAGCACGCGACCCAGGGGTTTACCCAAACTCCGCCCGACGCTGCTATTAACCTGCACCGCTACCGCGATCTTCTGATCCGGAAAGTACATCATGTCAGTCATGTAACCGGGGAAGAAACCGCTGTGACCGTATGAAGTACCCGCTGCAGTCTTGCGGATGATCACGCCGAGACCGTATCTCGTCTCGCGACCCAGCATTGGTGCTGGAACGCCGTCAAGAACTTGAGGCAGAAGATCAGGTGAATAAGCTTTCCCCTCGTAAATCATCCTGGCCCAGCGTGCGAGGTCCAGCGCAGTTGAAGCATATCCACCTCCTGTCCATTCAAACTGCGGGTTAATCGCAAACTTGCCCTCATGAATCATCTCGTCCTTGCCGCCAAACGGATTGTTCGGTCCAGCGTATCCCTGGACCACGCCTTTTAGGCGAGGACCGTCTTGCGGGATCGTGTCGTTGAGCTTCAGAGGTTTTAGCAAGCGTCTGTTTGCTTCGTCGTAGAACTTTCTCGCTGTCACCTTTTCAATAATCATTCCCAGCACAATGTAATTCGTGTCGGAGTAGTCCCAACCCTTGCCAGCTTCAAACGGAGCCTTTTCGTCGAGTAAATAAGCTACAAGTTCGGCAGGCTGCCAAACTTTGTCTGGATTAGCAGTCAGGTCTTTGGTGAATTGATCCTTGAATTCGTAACGCACAAGGCCGCTGGTGTGGTTCATGAGCTGGCGAACCGTGATGTCTCGAGCGTTAGGCAATCGTGAAAACCATGGTTCGCGTCCCAGGTATTTTTCGATCTTGTCGTCAAGCGCGATCTTTCCTTCCTTGATCAATTGCATGGCAGTCGCGGCGGCAAATGTCTTACCGACACTACCGGCAAGCAAGCGATCGTTCGGCTTCATCGGCGTCTTCGCATCGCGATCGGAATATCCAACAGCGAGACCAAACGATTCACCGTCTGCCAGTACGACACCAAGAGTGGCGCCAGGGAAGCTTCCCGCTTTGTGCCACTCTTCCAGTTTTACCTGGATCGTCTGCTTTAGTGCGTTAGTGTTTGCAACACGGGCAGGTTGCTGTCCGCTTGCTGTAATCGAGAGGAGACAGACTAATAAGCAGAGAGTTATTTTTCGCAATCGAGTTTCCTGTTTGCTTGTATTGGCGTTTCTTGTGGGCGCTCTTTTGAACTTCGGGGGACCAATTTGAGAAGGGGCGCCCACGGAGGGACGCCCCGACAAAACTATTCGCAGTTGCATTTCATATCGGCTACCGCTTTGCGAAACTCGGCGATCGTTGTCGGCGTTCCGTGAACAGGGATGGTTATCTCCACGGGAAGCTTCTTCGAATCAATCCACGCCAGAAAATGCACCGATGTGTTGTTGGCGATTGGAACGTCGCCGTTTGCCGGACGATTTAGCAAATCGCCCTGGTAGATAAACTTTTGCGCGGGAAAATAAGCAACGAGCATACTTTCCGCATGCGGTCCATTGCCAATATCGTAGATTTCAACTGTGGTCGTCCCGTCTGTCAGAACGCGCTTACCGTTTTGCAAAGGCTCAAAGACTGGTTCGCGGGGATTCTGAGTTAGAGAATCAGGATCTGCCATGTACCGTACTGAGCTGACCTTTTTGAAAAAGTCCTGTTCTCCCGGAGCTACGATCAAATTTGCCCCCTGGGCCATGTAAGTACGAATCCCTCCCGCATGGTCGTCGTGATGATGAGTGACGGCCAAATACTTGATCGGTTTGCCCGGTACCGTCTTTTTGATCTGCTCAATAGCCTGGAGTGATACACGCTCGCCGCCGGGTGCCTCCATGACAAAAATGTAGTCAGTGAAATCAACGAACAAGACGTTATACCCACCCGGGTTGGTCGTGTAGATTTTGTCAGCGTGTTTTGTAACGGGAGTCGGTTGCGGAAAGGTAACTGCGCGAAAGCCATCGGGAACTTGAAACGTTCGCGGTGCTAATTCGGTGTTGAAAGTTACCTCGGCAAGCAGGAAATCATTTGTGACATCACCGTTGATAGCGCTCACTCTTCCCGTTGGCACCATGTAGTTGCCGACTTTGCGTTGTCCCGGAAAACGAGTCTCGAGGATCGAGTCTCCCGAAAAGCGATCGATGATAAGAGACTCGAACTTTGTCAGCAGCCCGGTCTCGGCATCGATGAAAAGTGCGAGCCGAGAGCCATCATTCGCTACATAGTCGATCACATCGTGAGTGCGTTTTGCATAATCTGCTTTGCCGACGTAACGCAAAGTGTCGGCCCTTTCCAGTACATTCAACAGGACAAGTTGAGGCAGCCAACGGATACTTCCGCGAAACTGTGCCGCGGTGATTGGGCCAGGCGGGGTTGAAGTCTTACGAATCAGATCGAAACCGGTTCGATTACCTGCATCGACTACAAAGCCATTATTCCAGTCGAAGCCGCCAGGATAATGTCCCTTCTGCGTCTGCATTGCCCGGGAGTTCTTAACGTCAATCACTAGTTCGGCGTTGTACTCGGTGCGATCTAATTCGCCAGGCTTTCGACTCTGGTTTCGGTGAACCGAGTCGCCCATAATCTTGATTGAGACGTTGGCAATTGAAGCCAAGTTGTCACGTCCGCCGTAAGCCGCGACCGAGCGATCCAGTATTGTCTTAGCTTTGCTGAACGACTCGATTGTTAGTGTTTGAGACAAGGCAGCTGTGGCGGTGAAGCACAACGTAATCAATACGGCGAAGGATCTCTTCATGGTACGTCTCCTCGTGCGAACTTAAGTTTCAAGATTTCAGATTGCAGATTGCAGATCGTCCGATATGCTTTAGAGCCTTTTGCAAAAAGAGTCAGTACCATAACGCGGTAGCGTATGGCTGCCCCTTAAAAACACACATTGACGTGGCATGGGGGGCCGGCAGTGCAAGAGTGATCTTGATTTTCCACCATCGGGTCTGCAATTCTCCACAAAGTTCTGACAGTAAACTCTTCCGCAGCTGTTCTTCGTTAATTACCACGCGAGATCGTCTTCAAACGCGCAGCCATACGCTACCGCGTTATGGTACTGACTCTTTTTGCAAGCGGAACTCTAGCTTGTCGTAACTTGATTTAGTCGATCTCCGCTGTAATCAATGTCACGACAAGCTAAAGCATATCGGACAACCGGCAATCGGCAACTACTTTCGACCTTTTACGTCGTACGCCCACAACGTGCCGAGATCACGAATGTACAACCGTCCGTTTGCGATTACTGGATATGCGAAGGCTTCTTCACCAAAGTCTCCAGCTTTTTTATGTGTTGGTTGTAGCGGTGGCGTGAAACGACCCTTCTCGCGGAACGCGTCCGGAGTTGCTTCGACCAACACCATATCTCCATTGATCAGGTGGCAGTACAAGAGTCCATCAACTGCCGCTACTGAGGCCCAACCGAAGCCATCGGCTTTCCACTTAACTTTTCCCGTAGTGAATTCAGCTGCAACTAACGATTGTCCGACCTCAGTGCCAAACAGCGTGTCACCGAAAAGCACTGCTCCACCGATCCCGTTTGGCAGACCTCGTATGAAATAGACTTGTTCGGCTACAACTCGATCGCCTTCAGCCTTCAGACGAACCAAGCCTCCACCGACACCGAGCGCGCCTCCATAAACAAATCCATTACGCGCGACGGGAGTGAAATACTGTGCGGGACCTTTTGCCGCTTCCTTGTAGCTCCAGAGGAACTGCCCGGTTTTTGCATCTACTCCAACAAGGCCTCGTGGCGTCAATTGCACGATTTGCCTGCGACCTGCGCTTTCAATAGCGATTGCAGACGCGTAACCGGCTGGATCGCCTCCCGGCAGAGCCGCCTTCCAAACGAGCGCACCTGTCTTCTTGTTGAGCGCAACCATTGATGCATCGGCGCCTCCAGGTGTAACGACAACGACATCACCATCAACCAGTGGAGATTCGGCATAGGCCCATTCGCCCGGTTGACCCCCAAAGTCTTTGCGAATGTTTTTCTGCCAGCGAATGTTGCCCGATCCAGTTTCCAGGCAAGCCAGGTCGCCGTCGGAGCCGAGTACGTAAAGCAAATTCCCATCGACGGTCGGTGTTGATCGAGCTTTTGGATAAGACGGATTCTGATTTGGGTTCCCTACATTTCCGACGCGAGTCATCCAGACGGACTTACCATCCTTAGTGGAAATGGCTTGAACGTATTCGTTGTCCATTCCCCGGTTACTCATGACATAAATGCGTGAGCCGACGACGGCAGGAGTTGAATAACCGTCGCCTATGTCGTGCACCTGCCAGAGAAGTTGCGGACCTTCCTTCGGCCACTGCTTGAGAAGTCCACGTTCGATCGATGACCCGCTTCGATCGACCCCACGCCATTGAGGCCAGTCGGCCGGATTAGCAAAACTTGTGAAAGGAATTGCTGAGAGACATAGGCCCAGCGCTGGAATGCCAACTCGTAATCGAAATTTCACTACTCCTCCTTGATGAAAGGGAACTGCTATTACAACCGTTTGCTCTTCAGGCGATACGGAACGATCTCGTTAAATGTTTCGCCAGTTTGAGTAGGGAGGAAGATTAGAAGGAGCCTCTTTAGATCATTACCAGCGACACAAAGGACGCCTATCTAGTTCAGTGCAAGTCGGGAAGGGTGGCAAGCGGCGAATTGGGCGGCATTCCAAAGCAGTTCTGAGCGCGCCCCCGCCATAGTTCGATCAGTTAGGTAATAATTCTCAGCGGGGGCGCGCTCAGTCTCGGTTGCCAGAGCGCCCTACGCTCCGCTTGCCACCCTTCCCGACTTGTACTTTTCTAGTGATTGCTCTTCTTAACTGAGTGGGTTACTGCGCGCCTGAAGTTGTGGCGCCACTCGGTTCGTCCAGGTACTTCTTCAACCACGCATATAGTTCCTTATACCAGTACCGACTATTTTCGCCCTTAAGTATCCAGTGGTTTTCATCGGGCCAGACAATCAAACGACTTGGAACGCGCAAACGTTGCAACACACTCCAGTTTTCAAGAGTTTGATTCAGCGGAACTCGGAAATCATTCTCGCCCACTGACAAGAGAATCGGGGTCTTGAAATTGGCTGCAAACCTGATCGGGTTCTGCTCACGCCAGACCGGACCTTGTTCCCACACGGGACCACCATTATTAACTTCGCGCGAATAGATGGTGTCGCTCGTTCCCCATTGTGATTCGAGATTGATCAATCCTGCATGACTGACCAGTGCTTTGTAGCGCGTCGTTGTGGCTTGCATCCAGTTTGCGAGGTGCCCACCGTAACTCGCACCAGCTCCAGCCTGACGTGAACCATCTACGAATGGATAAAGTCGGATTGCTTCATCGGCTCCTTCGTTAATCTCGTTACCAGGTCCCTTGAAGGGATCGCCTTGAATACTCTGGGCAAAGGCTTCTCCAAATCCTGTTGAGCCGGAGTAATTGGTGAGGAGCACAACGTAACCCGGGCGCGACAGCATGAAATAATTCCAACGCAGTCCCCAATTGTCGCGCCACATGCTGGCTGGTCCACCATGCATGACCACGAACAGTGGATACTTCTTCTTTTCGTCGAAGTTTGGCGGCAACGCGATCATGTTGTGAATGCGCTTGCCCGCTTTACTCGTAAACCAGAAGTGACGGACTGGTTGCCAGTCGATCTTTGCCAGTTCTGCAGCGTTGAATGAAGTCAGAAGTTGGTGTGTTTTTGAACTGAGTTCCAGCCGAACGACTTCAGGTGGATTGATTGCGCTCTCCCAGTTTGCAAAGAGAATTGTCGACGGTGCCTTCGAGGGGATCTTCAAGTTTGTATAAACACCGCTCGTCATATCCATCGCCAGGGTGACGTCGCCACCTTCGGACGGCATGGTGAAGAGCTTTTCGTATCCAGACTCCTCCGCGGTCAGGTAGATCGACTTGCTGTCAGGAGTAAATGCGAAGCTGCCGACTGAGCGGTCAAACTTGGAAGTTATGATTACCGGCTGACCTACTGTGGGCCAGGAAAACTTCGCCAGGCGATCTAAGTGATAGGTCTTGTCGTCGGTTTCAATGCTGAAAGACGAGTACAACTCTTTGCCGTCAGGTCGAAAGGCAGGGCGACCAAAGCTATCGTTCGTAGTCGTAAGTCGAACTGGCTCGCCGCCGCTGGTTGATACTTTGAACAGGGAAGTGTTTGTGTCTGCGTAAGCTGCTACGTCTCGATTTGTAGTGGCAACGAAAACGATTCCATCGCCTTCGGGAGTCCAAACCGCATCGAGTTCTTCGCCGGAATCGGTAACACGCCCTGCAAAGCCGCGTTCATTGACGAGTTTCGTTCCCGCGAGTAGATCGCGTTGCCTGGCTCCCGGCACTGCATCCTGGATGAACAAGTGCGCCTGTGTATCTTCCAGCCATTTGTCCCAGTTGCGAATAGGAAACTTATCGTAGACACGAGCGCGATACTTTTGCGCTTTGCGTTCGGCTGCAATCTTCTTGTTTGCGTCGTCGTCAGTTGCACCCGGATAGACCGTGCTGACAAAGAGCAGTGCTTTACCATCAGGTCGCCACTGAGGCGATCGTGCTCCAGTGGAAAGGGAAGTAATACGAACTGCCTCGCCACCATTCGCAACATCCAACACGTATACCTGATTTACTTCATCACCTTCGCGTCGCGCTGAAAAGGCTATCTGGCGGCTGTCCGGACTCCATGTCACTCCGCTTTCGCCGCCTTTGCTAAAGGTCAAGCGTCGTGGTTTTGCGCCAGTGTCGGTGGCCATGATCCATAAGTCAGCCACTTGATCCTTCTCGTCATAGGCAGGTTCGACTAGCGAAAAGATAATCCACTTTCCATCAGGACTGGGAACAGGCGGGCCGACGCGCTTTAGCATCCACATCGATTCATGACTGATGGGGACTTTGTTCTGGGCATTAATGCTTAGCGAAGTTGCAGTCAGAAGGACGAGCAAGAGGAGAAGGCTCGAAAGGGCGCGTTGAATAGACATTGTCAGGTCTCCTGAAGGGAATACTAGTTTTCTCTTAGTTACTGGCCGAGTGGTAGCGGAATAATACCTGAGCAGTGACAACTTCACACATCCTCAGGCGCCGCCTGCTTGTCTGAAAGTCAGTACCATAACGCGGTAGCGTATGGCTGCGCGTTAGAGACCCCAGTGCTCTCGTGGTACCACACGATAACTAATAAGCAGCCGGTAATCATGCCGTTGCCTTAAGCCACATCAGGACGCTCTTCAAGGCGCAGCCATACGCTACCGCGTCATGGTACTGACTTTTTGACCCCGTGCGTCAATTCTGCAAGAGGCTGTCAGCTTGTCGTGATTCTGATTGCAGCTGAGATTGCACTAATAAGAGACACGACAAGCTAAAGCATATCGGACATTTCTGTTCAAGATCGGGGGAACCGATGGTCGAAAATCTGCGTAATCTGTCAGTTCGGTGTTAATTCGCGGCAACTCGAATCACCCGAAAAACATCGTAACCGGCCGCACATTTTCGGTGTCTAGTCTTTTGGAGGAATTAATATTTGTCTTTAAATGCCCTGCATGTCGTTGTACGAAAAGCCGCGCTTTTGCTCGGCTTTGTTGTGATTGGCTTGGTTTTACCGGGTTCTGCAAACTCCCAGGAAACGCCCAAAACTGAAGATCCCAAGGTTACCTATAAAAATAGCCTGACCTCACTTTCGACTGTCTACCAAACTGAGGTGGAGCGACTCGAAAAACGACAGCTACAGTCAAAACAGCTGTTCGACGATGGGCTCATCTCACGCAATGACTACGAGCAAGGCGAGAAAGACCTCGCCGACGCACGCGCCAAAGTAGAGCAAGTTGCGAAGGACATCGAGGAAGCTAATAAGCCCGCACCCGTAGTGCCGCCGCTCGGTGCTGAGTTAGCTCTTTCGAATGTCGCCTGGACAACAGGGAACAGCAAGATCGACGGTCTTATCCGCTACTACGGCAATCTGCACAAAGTCGACCCTTATTTGATTTTCTGCACGATGTCGCAGGAGTCTGGGTTCAGTTCTGGTGCGACGAGCTACAAAGGCGCGCAGGGATTGATGCAGCTCATGCCTGGAACTGCAGCGCGTTATGGTGTGACGAATCCCTACGACGTAGCTCAGAGTATTTCGGGAGGAACGCGATACCTGAAAGATCTGCTGAAGATGTTCAATGGCAGAGTCGATCTGGCCCTAGCGGGTTACAACGCAGGCGAGGGCGCCGTGATGAAGTATGGCTACAGCATCCCACCATACAGCGAGACACGAAACTACGTGCGCCTGATTCTAATGCGCTACACCAAAAAGCAAACCTCTTAATCGAGGATTACACCGTCGTCACAGCTTCGAATACCCCCAACGGTAGTTGGTGGATGCTTTCAGATCCTTTCTACAAAGAGACTCTGCTCAGAGGCTCCTAAATCCCACCTACGGCAGTAGGTGGTTCGTTCAGATCTTTTCTACAAAACCGAGACTGTTCCGAGCCCGAAATCCCACCAACGGCAGTTGGTGGATAGTTCAGATCTTTTCTACAAACCGACACAGTCCCGAGCGTCGAATTTCATCTACGGCAGTAGGTGATACGTTCAACTCCTTTTCACAAAACTTGCAACTGATTTCGTCTTGAAAGAAATGTTCACTGTAGCGTTTGGTTAGAAAGGATCTGAACCATCCACCTACTGCCGTTGGTGGGATTCGAGGTTTAGTCTGAGTCGCGTTTTTGTAGAAAGGATCTGAAATTATCTACCTTACTGCTGTGCGTGGTATTTCGTATAGCTCTTCCTCGTCAGAGTGTGTGCTATAAGACTCCGCGCTTCGTTCCAATCTTCAGATGACTATTCGCGAGGAGTTCAGATGAACCGAGTCTACGTTTTGTTATTCGTTCTACTCTTAACTGTTTTCATCAGCGGCGATGCCCGCATTTCTGCTCAAGATCCTCTTATCGTCAACTCTGACACCATTGCACTTAAACTGGAAAATTCTCGTGTGCGAGTTCTCGAGGCCACTCTCAAACCGGGCGACAAAGAAAAGACGCATTCGCATCCTGCCTACGTGATTTACGTAATTGCCGGAGGGAAGGTGCGGATGCACGGCACGGACGGGAGTGTTACGGATGCTGAGTTTAAGACCGGCGATGTTCTCTATCGTGAAGCAGTGACCCACTGGGGTGAAAACACTGGCAATACGACTATTCGCCTCGAGCTGGTTGAACTTAAGCAGTAACTTTCGACTCAATAGCGCGTGAAGCTAGTTTCGTTGCGATGTCTGTAAGGCTCCGTTCGCTGTCGTTAGGTCCACGCTTGTCTCGGTAGTACATTGCAAATGACCCGAGGACTTTGCCTTTTCGAGAGAGTATCGGCGTCGACCAGCACGCAGCCATTCCGATGGCCCAGGCGAAGTTACGGTATTCCTCCCACAGTGGGTCTGTAGCGATGTCGGTGACGATTACTGGTTTTCCGCGCCACATCGCCGTTCCACACGAACCATGTTTTGGTCCAATCGGACTACCATCAATCACCTTCACGTAATTCTCCGGCAGACTTGGCGCGACGGCATGCTTCACGTGATTACCGTCGTCGCTCAGAAGCAAGATCGAACACAGCATCTCGGGTGACTGCGACTCGATCATCAGCACTAGATTGGAAAGGATCTCGTGAAGCGGCGCGCCGGAGTCGATCATGTCGTCGATCCGCTTTTGGTCTGTTTTGAATTTGTCGTCATTTTGTTGAAGTGCTGTTCCGAAGGCTGGGAGTTTTTGAGTGTTCGCAGTCGTGATATCAAGATCTTTTTGATCGTTCATCTGGGGTTTCCTTTCGTCGTCGCTGATTCTACGCCGAATTGCTTTTGTCCGATATGCTTCAGAGCCTCTTGCAAAAGTCGAACGTGGTGGTGAATGTCAGTAGCATTACGCGGTAGCGTATGGCTGCGCGATAAAGAACAGTGCTCTCGTGGTACCAGACGACACTAGCTCCTCGTTCATCTGGTAATCATTGCCCACCATTCCCAAGGTGGACGTTGCCTTAAACCACATCAGTAGGCTCTCCAACTCGCAGCCATACGCTACCGCGTTATGGTACTGACTCTTTGACCACGCGCGTCAATGTTGCAAGTGGCTCTTTAGCTTGTCCCAACTTGATTACAGCGGAGATGGCAATAAATGAAAGTCACGACAAGACAGACGCATATCGGACATAGGCAATTGGCAATCGGCGATGTTCTAATCCGTCTCATGTTACCAATCTCCATACTCGATCTCGTTCCAGTAATTCTCGGTGAAACACCACGTGAGGCGCTGGGAAAGAGTTTGGATCTCGCTCGACGCGCTGAAGCTTTGGGTTACACGCGGTACTGGGTTGCCGAGCATCACAACATGACCGGTATCGCCAGCGCCGCGACCTCCGTCGTAATTGGCTATCTCGCCGGAGGAACTTCCAAGATCCGAGTTGGTTCAGGTGGCATCATGTTGCCCAACCATTCGCCGCTCGTGATCGCGGAACAGTTTGGAACACTTGAATCGCTTTATCCGGGACGCATTGATCTGGGACTAGGTCGCGCCCCCGGTACTGATGCGCTCACTTTGCGTGCCTTACGACGCACTTCGCTTCACGCTGATCGTTTCCCTGAAGATGTGCTGGAGCTGCTGTTGTTACTGGGTGAAGTGAAACGAGGTCAGCCCGTGCGTGCTGTTCCGGGGGCCGGCACTGGGGTTCCTGTCTGGTTACTTGGCTCGAGTACCTTCGGAGCCGAACTCGCGGCTGCACTCGGGCTTCCTTATGCTTTTGCCTCGCACTTCGCACCTGACGCAATGAGCGATGCGCTCAGGATCTATCGCGAAAAGTTCAAGCCGTCGAAACAATTGGACCGTCCATATGCGATGGTTGGTGTGAACGTTGTAGCAGCCGACACAGATGAGGAAGCCCGTCGAATGTTTACGACAGTGCAACAGTCGTTCACAAATCTTGTTCGCGGCGCACCTGGAAAACTACAAGCACCAATCGATGACATTGAGGAATACTGGACACCTGTTGAAAAGCATCAGGCTTCACGCATGTTGAAGTATTCAATCGTCGGGTCAGCTGAAAACGTACGAAGAGATCTGGAAAGGTTTGTTTCTCAAACGAGTGCAGATGAATTGATGATAGTCAGTCACCTTTACGATCATGCGACACGTGTTCGTTCTTACGAAATTGTCGCAGAGGTCGCTGGTACGAAATGACTTGATAAGGGAGGTCACATGTCATTCAAAGATCCGCGCATAGATTTCGTTCGAGTGAAGCAAAGTCTGATTCTGATGCTTTTCGCGATACTTGCGAGTGGCATTGTCAATGGACAGACAACGCCCGCCAAATCTGGGGGCGATGATTCGAATACCAGACCCCGGGTAACGGATGTCGACCTAACAATATTGAAACGTGCCCGTGAAATTCTCGATTCATCGTCTAAGTGGAATCGAAAGGACGATCGAAATTGTCCGAAGACGGCAACCACGTTCAGTTTGTATTGCGCATTGGAAGTCGCCACGATTGGCCTTACAGGTAAGAGCGATCATCGTGGCGCGGCTCTACAGGAAGTTCGCTTTGTAGTCGATGAAATTGTTTCGGGTCGTGACTACAGCCATCGACTGATGGACTACAACAACGATCGAACGACAGAGTTCAGCGACATTCAGGAGGTGCTTAGCATTGCCGAGCGTCTGATCGCACTTCGGTTAAAGACTGAACATCCTTGAAGTGAATTCAAGTCAGTACTCACATCTCATCTTCTTCCATTTTGGCCCAGACGTCAGGACTAGTGCCGTCTATATCAGTGAAGCCATAGACACGGGCCAATTCACCTGAACTCACAGATTGCTGATTCCATCGTGCCCGGTCAGGATCTAACGCCATGGATGTAATCGCCCGACCGACGTAACGAGGCGATTCAGAAAGAGCGAAATCCGGTGGTGCGACGGGTTGTCCAAGTTGTGCACGGGACGGATCCACAGCGTCACGCCAGTTCTTCTCCGTTACACCAAAGTTTTCCAGCATCATCTCAGATCGTAGCCACCCTGGCGTTACGGCCACAGCGGTACCACCAAAAGGAGCGATTTCGTGTCCTTGAGAGAAAGCGAGTCGGTTCACTGCGACTTTGGCCAGATCGTAATAGACCGAAATCCGGTAATGCGTTGAATTGTACCTGGTTGTGCCATCGGTAACCTCAACAAGTAATCCTCCGGGGTGCGAGATCAATAATGGCAAGAGATACTTTGAAGTGATTATGTGAGAGTCGATTGCGAGCCGGAGAATACGTAAGCCTTTGTCCAGGTCGAGTTCCCATACGGGTGTATTCCACTCCGAAGGTCCACCTTTGAGGACCTCGGCGCCCCACATGTCGTTGACAAGGAGGTCGATTTGTCCGAACTCACGCTTAAGACGATCTGCAAGAGCTTCAACTTCATCGGCAACGAGATGGTCCATTGGTATTGCAATTCCAATCCCACCAAGTTGCGTGACTAACTCCACAGTTTCCTCGATCGTCTCGCTGCGGTCATAGTCGGACCTAAGCTTTCGAACACTGCTGGTTCGTCCAGTGCAAATTACAGTGGCGCCGGCCTCGCCCAGGGCCGCAGCAATTCCACGTCCCGCGCCGCGTGTAGCCCCGGCAACGACGGCTACGCGTCCACGCAGTGCATCTTGTTTGTAAGGTAGATTCATGAAGTCATTTTACTGCGTCGAAGGGTTGTAGGGTTTATGTATAATGAACACCCAGGCCCAAAATAGTTTTCCTGCCAACTGGCTCTTGACGTTTCAAATCGCGTGAAGGTTAGGGAGTTACTTTATTCAAGTAATGACAAACCCGAAGATCAGCGTCGTGATGCCAGTGCACAATGCGCTACCTTTCCTCGCTCAAAGTATCGAGAGCATCCTCAATCAGACTTATGAAGATTTTGAATTTGTGATTCTCGATGACTGCTCCACAGATGGTTCAGTTGATGTCATTCACGAATTTGCAAAACGAGATCCGCGAATCAAGGTACACGAAAGCGAGACGCGTTTGGGTCTGGCTGGCAGTTCAAATGATGTGGTGGCGAAATCTAACGCTGCAATTTTTGCCAGAATGGACGCCGACGACATCTCGCACCCGGATCGCCTGCGACGCCAATTGCGAGTTATGGAGCAAGACTTGAATGTTGCTGTGGTCGGCTCTCTCTCTATCGGTATTGATTCTGCCGGACGACAGGTGCGACCGCGTGATCGCTGGCGTCTGGTTCGTAGATCACTCGTGGTCCCATTTCCGCACGGTTCCGCAATGTTTCGACGGAGTACTTTCGATGCGATTGGTGGCTATAGGGAGTGTCCGTTTTCAGGCGAAGATGAAGACCTCTTCCTGAGGATCGTGAAATTGGGTTCTATAGTTACACTCCCGGATGCTCTTTATAGCTATCGCTATCACACTCAGAACGCGACAATTAACGAAGGATCGCTTTTAAGCCGGCAACAACAGTCTAAGAACGGCGACCAACTGGCTGCCTTTTACATGCTTGGTGCGATGCGATTATGGGCGGGCCATAAACCGATGATCCTGCGCGATATGATTTCGACATCGTCACTAAAGTTAAACCAGCAAAGTATCGTAACGCTATTGTCCGCATGCTGGGGCAGCGCGCATCCCGGTAGTTTGAAAGCAGCGCTTCGTCTCCTGGTTCGAAGCAGAGATTTTCTGGCCGGGTTACAGATCGAAGAGGGGAAACCATACGAATGGCGATTAAAGTAGCGATTGTCGGCCTCGGTCCACGTGGTAATAAATGGATTAGTGAAGTTAGGTCCTCAAAAGCATTTGAGGTGGGCGCCGTCGTTGATATTGACCAAACCGTACTCGCACGAACAGCTGACACTCATCAAATTGCCAGGGCCTCGTGTTATGACAATCTTGAGAAAGCATTAACCAGTAACCAGGATTGCCAGGCCGTACTAGTTACTACTCCTGCAACTGAGCATTTCAACGACTGTCGCACGGCACTTTCTCACTCGAAAGCAGTCTTTGTCGAGAAGCCTTTTACAATTCGTCTTGCTGAAGCGAATGAGATCGTCTCCCTGGCGGAAAAGAAGGGCATTCCTCTGATGGTTGCTCAAAACTTTCGTTATCTCCGCGTAAATCGCGCCGTACGACAAGTGATCGGAGAAGGAAAACTGGGTCGTATCGGAATGGTAGTCGCTCAGTACTATCATGGGACTCACCACATGGCGCCGGCGCTAAGAGAAGCGACCCATAATGTGTTGTGGGGAGTTGGTGTTCATCATCTCGATGCGATGCGATACGTACTCGATAGTGAAGTGACAAGTGTGATGTTTGACGATTACACCCAACCGTGGACCAACTTGCCTCGTGGTGCTTCTTTACGCGCAATGTTGTCCTTTGAGAACGGAGTTGAGGCGCTGTATACCGCCACGTATGAATCGTCAGGACACGACTTCTTCGAACGAGGGCAAGAGTTTTATTCGCGATTCGTAGGCGAACTCGGAACCTTGCACGTTTTTCAAAGGTGGCTGTTATTTTGTGAGAAAGGAAAACTGCCGCGTTGGATTCGACGTGGGAAAAGAGCCACGACTGAAGAACAGGTTCTGCTCAGTCAGTTCGAACGTGCAATCACACTCGGAGAACAGCCTGGAACAACCGGTCGAGACAATCTCCAGACGATGGCTGTGCTAGAAGCCTGCCTTCGTTCTTCGGCCGACAAAAAATGGATCAGCCCTCAGGAACTACTTCATGAGCTCCATTAATACTCTGAAAGTTCTCGCTATTGGTCTCGATGCAGCGGAACCCGCGCTAATACAGAAACTGATCGATAGGGGCTCGATGCCGTGTCTCGCATCGTTACTCGAGGAGGGCCAGTGGCTTCAGCTAAAAGCGCCGGCACACATTGGCAGCGGCTCTGTCTGGCCCACATTTGTTACAGGAACACCTCCAACAAACCACGGTCTTTATAGCGAATGGATTTGGCGTCCGGAAAAGATGGCTCTCGAACGTTATCATGGACGTGATTTGGTCCCGTTTTGGAAACATCTCAACGAGCAGGGCATCACGGTTGGTGTGTTGGATGTACCCTTTGTGAGGCCGGTGGGACTAACCAAGGGCTTTGAGGTTTGCGAATGGTGGGCGCACGACATAATCCTCGACAGTGCACAGTGTAGTCCGCAACATATCGAAGCGATATTGAAAGAAAGTCCTCCCCATCCACTCTCGTTCAAACGTCAGAACTCAGTCACGCCGGATGATGGTGAAGCATTAAGACAGTTAACCGCCGACGCGACCGGAGGAATCAGGAACCGTGGTCTTTTGGCGCAGCGCTTAATCGATCAAAGTCATCCGGATCTTGCGTTGATTATCTTTCCTGAGACGCATCACGCTGGACATCAAATGTGGCATACGGCCGACCCGGAGAATGCGGCGTATCTCGAGCAGGGTTTGTTTACCGACGAACCATTGCTCGAAAGCGTGTATCACGAGGTCGATAGACAAATCGCAAAGCTGGTTGCCGCGGCGGGAAACGACACAACCGTAATGGTTTTTGCGCTCCACGGAATGAAGGCTGCCTACGGCTTCCCTGGATTCTTGATGCAGCTACTTTGTGACCGCGGCATTTCACAACTTAGTGATTGGAGTTCTCAATCGTGGTCTGATCGTGGAAGGTCAATCCTTGCCGCCGCGAAACAACGAGCGCCTAATGGTGTTAAGTCGCTCTACCACAGACTCGCTCCTCCAGCCACCCTTCAGCGGGTCGCGCAACCAACTATGTTGCCGATCTATGATTGGAAAAATACCAAAGCCTTTTCATTGCCGACGGATCAGTTTGGATGGATTCGGATAAATCTTGAGGGACGTGAGGCCAGCGGAAGTGTTCCTCTTGAGCGTTATGAGGAAACAGTAGACGAGCTTGAATCAATGCTCCAGGGTCTGAGGAACCAAAACGGTTTGCCCCTGGTCCAACAAGTCATTCGCACCGTTGCGAGCAAAGATGAAGCCTTGCAACACAAAATCCCAGACCTGATAGTTCACTGGCACGATGCGGCTTTTGCTCCGAAACTCAGGATTGCTGATACCCATGTCGAAGCAGCGCCCGCGGGAATTAGGACAGGACAACATGCGCTCGATGGGTTCTGTGTGATCAAAGGAAGGGCGGAGATGAATGGGACGACGTCGATCCGTGCTGAAGAGATGGGAAGTTGGATTGGTGGAATGTTGCGCTAGTTATTTGCGAGGTACTCATGCCGCTAAAAGTTCAAAGCGTTACCACGCTCATACAAGTCTTCGACATGGCGAGGTCACTCGCGTTCTACCGCGACAGCCTGGGCTTCGAGGTTGTTATGAGTTCTGGTCCGGGCGACGATTTTGACTGGGGTTTCTTAAGGCTGGACGGAGCCGAGTTGATGCTGAATACCGCTTACGAAAAAGAGACTCGGCCTCTCAAACCCGATCCGGTGATAATGTCGGCCCATAACGACACGGGATTCTTTTTCATGGCCGATCCGGATGCTGCTTATGAGCATCTCCAATCGAAGGGAATTGACGTGTCACCACCCAAGGTAGCTCCGTATGGCATGAAGCAACTCTATCTTAACGATCCCGACGGCTACGTTATTTGTTTTCAATGCCCTGCTGATGAAAGGCCTGCTGATGAAAGGGAAACTCGTGATAGTTAGTCGTATTGCACTCATTTCGTTAGCGGTTGTGGCAGTGCTGCTGTGCTTGCCAGGAACTGGTTACCAGCAGCAACCACCAAAGCCGGCGAGTTCCACCGTCATTATCAATCATGTTGCTCTACACGTAGCAGACCTCGATGCGAGCGTTGCCTTTTATTCCGGTGTCTTCGGTTTAAAAGAGATTCCGGCCGCAGCAAAGGGGCGACGTTGGATGTCGTTAGGAAAGGGAATCGAGTTGCATCTTTTGGGAGGACGCACGGCTCAGGTTGTCGACAATCGGTCGGTCCATCTCGCTTTAACGAGCGACAATCTCGAGCCGATCATCCAGCAATTGAAAGTGCGTGGAGTTGCCTGGACTGATTTTGCCGGCACTCAAGGTGTAGTCGCTACAGCGCGCACCGACGGCGTCCGACAAATTTTCCTGCGCGACCCGGATGGTTATTGGCTTGAGGTCAACGACGCATTGAAGAACACATCAAAGTAGAATCCTTTCCGATCAGCTATGAAAGCCCCAAAGCGCTGGTTAATCCTTCTGCTCCTGTTCGCGATGTTGTATCCCAACACCGTGTTTGCGTTCAAAATTGGAACGCACGTGTGGATCTCGCAACAGGTGCTCAACGATGTGTTGCCCGATGGCAAGGTAAGTATTGGGCAACGAGAGTATCGCGTTGACGATGATGTTCTCGCAGCTCTGCGCAAATATCAGAACCAGTATCGGATGGGTCTGATCGGGCCTGACGGATTTCCAGACCTTGTCGTTACGTCGGTAACCGCTCATCCAGGTGTTTCTGGCGCGTGGCAAACCGACGACTGGCTTCGCTGGATGCTCACCAGCGCCCGGAGCGAGGAAGAGAAAGCATTCGTCCTGGGATACTTTGGCCACGTTGCCAGCGACATGTTTGCGCATACGTACGTGAACACGTTGACCGGTGATGTATTTCTTTTGACTGACGGTGAATTTGACAACGAATACCGGCATTTCGCCCTTGAGACTTACATCGACAAACATGCTCCACCGCTGACGGATCATTTAGGAACGCCAATCGCAAACCGGGCTGCGAGTGTAAGTTGGCCCACGCGGTTCTTAGCAGACACAATGATCCTCAACGAAACGGTTGCGGCGCAATATCTACGACCACCTTCGAAGGCCGCTTCCCATATGGTCTCGATGCTCAGCGTCAGATCAGCACTCGACCGCGCAATTAAATTAACCGAAGTGGGCCAGTTGGATCCGACTGGCGTGGTGATCACACCCTTGCGGCAACGTCTGATTGCCTGGAGAGACGATGTAGACAAGGCCGTCGTGGCTTACATCGATACCAGCGGCAACACATTGCGCGAGTTTCTGAGGCCAGAAGGTGATCCACTGGGACCGATTCTTAGATGGAATGAATGTTGGGCGCCGGTGTTTGGTGCTGTACCAAGAGAGATTCCGCAAAGCGTTTGTGGTCGCGGCGCGAACTCGTCAAGCAACCTGGCAGGTGTAGACTCTGAAATTGAAAAGTTGCGTTCGGGGCAAGGCCTCCTGGGTTCTTTATCGTTGGTTGTTGATCCCTTTAAGGAGATCAAGAACTTTGTTGATGGTGAACTCAGACGAGTACTGACAGAGGCGTCCGCCAATATCGGCAGCAATGTGGGAGGCAAGGATGTCCGAACTCTTATTCGTCTAATGAACGACGAAGTCAGCGCGGCGGAGTTGAATCGCGTCTTTTCGCAAGAGAGATTCGTCAAGGGCTTGCCTGTGTATACGGATTTCGCTTCGCGTGTTGATTCTGAAATGCATTTGACCCCGCAGAGTCATTTCGATGCCAATGCTTTCCAACCGATTCATGACGCCATAGTCCTGTGCAAGCTAACACTGCTGAGCGCGACGGAACTAAACAGGCTCGTGCGCGACGCGGGCGTTACCGGGTCAACAGTTTATGGTGCTGATCTCTACAGCAAAACTCAGCAGCCCTTTAACATTCTGCTCGATGTGGTGCGTTCTGCCGACGGCAATCATCAGTGGTTGGGCCAAGCGCCGCCGTTTAAACGACAAACAGGCTACAGAGATACCGCGTGGCCAAGCGGACGCCGTTACGGTTTCGAGTTTCGCGACGGCTCGAGGGGGTTTAGACTGTGGTGGGATCCCCAGGCTCGGGAAAAAGTATTCAACAAGATCTTCATGGTTCAGTGATTTAATGTCCGATAAACTTTTTCCACAGAAGGCTGCTGGCTAAGATCACGACAAACTGAAGTTTATCGGACATAAGTGTTATTCGCCCCTACCACCTAATCTCAACTGAGGAGTACTTATGGAACGAAAAAAAGCATCCGATTATCCGCAGGAGTTATTAGACCTGTTTCATGAATACCAACACGGCGACATCAGTCGACGCTCCTTCCTGGACCAAGCCGGCAGGTTCGCAATCGGTGGCTTAACCGTCGCGGCAATTTTCGAAAGCTTGAGACCGAATTACGCCTGGGCTCAGCAGGTCCCGCCGGACGACAAACGGATCACCGTGGGTTACGAAACTGTGCAATCGCCGGCTGGAAACGGCTCCATCAAAGGTTACCTGGCGCGTCCGGCAAAGAAAGGAAAGCACCCCGTCGTACTCGTCATACATGAAAACCGGGGTCTCAATAAATACATCGAGGATGTCGCACGGCGGCTCGCATTAGAAAACTTCGTTGCGTTCGCGCCGGATGGTTTGACTTCGGTCGGCGGATATCCAGGTGACGATGAGAAAGGTGGCGCAGCGTTTCGCACAGTCGATGGAACTAAGATGACGGAGGATTTCGTCGCTGCTGCCAAGTGGCTCAAGGCGCGTCCGGATTCTACCGGCAAGTTGGGGGCTGTCGGCTTCTGTTTCGGTGGAGGGATGGTTAATAAATTGGCCGTGCGTCTGGGCGCTGATCTGAACGCCGGCGTAGCCTACTATGGTCGGCAGGTCCCCGCTGAAGATGTGCCTAAGATTTCAGCGCCGTTGTTATTGCAGTACGCAGGCAATGACCAGGGAGTCAATGCAGGTATCGCCGCTTATGAAGCAGCGCTCAAGGCTAACAATAAGGTCTATACAGTCTACACGTACGACGGCAAGCAGCACGGTTTTCACAACGACACAACTCCGCGTTACGACGAAGAAGCAGCCAAGTTGTCATGGACGCGAACTCTGGAGTGGTTCAAGAAATACTTGAAGTAAATTTGTCGGGGCGGCACTCCGTGGCCGCCCCTTCTGCATCCACAAGGCTTCGGTGCAAGCGAGGGGCGGCCACGGAGTGCCGCCTTCTGCATCCACAAGGCTCCGGTGCAAGCGAGGGGCGGCCACGGAGTGCCGCCTTCTGCATCCACAAGGCTTCGGTGCAAGCGAGGGGCGGCCACGGAGTGCCGCCCGTACAAATTAGTGGGTTGTATCCTTCACCACCTTGTGATAGATCGCACTCATCGTTTCGCAGTACTGACATCCTCTGGAGGAAATCCCCAATGAAGTCCAATCGTTTCGCGCTCCCATTTCTCGTTCTATTATCAATCACTCTAACCGCGACGCTTTGGACCAACCAGGCTGCTGCGGATGCGACAAAGGCCGATTCGTCTGAAGCTAACGTGCCACGCGCTGCGAACGGAAAGAAACTCCTGACGGCGTTTGACCTGATGAAAGTTGCTAACGTCGGATCACCGCGAATCGCGCCAGATGGTACACGTGTCGCCTATACCGTCAGCGAAATCAAAACTGAAAAGGACAAGGAATGGAAAACCGGGACGCAGGTTTGGGTTGTGCCGGCTTCAGGCGGTGAAGCACGCCAGTTCACGCGTGGTGAGAAAAACGCAACTGCACCCGACTGGTCTCCAGATGGAACCACGTTGGCTTTTCTGAGCGATCGCGAAAAAGACGGTGAACGCCAGGTTTGGATGATCCGAGCCAATGGCGGCGAAGCGTGGTCGGTCACCTCTCACAAAGGTGGCATTAGCAGCTTTCGCTTTTCGCCTGACGGCAAGCAATTACTATTTCTCGCCACTGATCAACCAGCGAAAGAAGAAGAGGAGCGAAAGAAGGTCAAAGACGACACGATCGTGATCGACCGCGATCTGAAGATGGCCCATATGTGGGTTTGGAACATCGAAAAAAAGGAAGAGAAACGAATCACCGATGGCGATTTCACTGTCAGCGATCCGCAGTGGTCCACCGACGGCACGCAAATCAGTTACACCGTACGTCCGACACCCAAGGCGGATGATGGCAACCTGAGCGATGTTTGGGTGATGAACGTCGCCACGGGGGCGAAGAGAAAACTCGAGGACACTCCGGCGCCGAGCGACAGCGCACGCTGGTCGCCTGACGGAAAATGGATTGCCTACACGGGAACTGCTGATGTGAACGAGGGAGTGTCGACGACTTATCTTTACATAATCCCGTCAGCCGGTGGCAGTCCAAAACAACTCACCGCGAAGTTTGATTTGAACGCCGGTACACCTGTCTGGTCGCGAGATGGAAAGACTATCTATTTCAGCGCAAACGTACTCCAGGCGAATGAGGTCTTTTCAGCAGACGTTGCGACCGGAGCCGTCACTCAAGTTTCAAAAACAGGAGTCAGCACTAACATTTCTGAAATCAGTCGCGATGGAAGCACCATCATCGGGACGCAGACGCTGTCCGATGGCCCATCTGAGATCTATAAATCTACAAAGCAATTTCAGCCCATTGCGCTAACCAGTCACAATCGCTGGCTTTCGGACTATGCACTTGCTGATACAGAAATCGTGAAATGGAAGAGCAAGGACGGCATGGAGGTCGAGGGTCTTTTGACTAAACCAGTGGGTTATACAGAAGGAACGAAAGTCCCTCTGCTGTTGAACCCACATGGTGGACCAACCGGCGCTTCGCTCAATAGCTTTAACGGGACCGTGCAGGTGCTGGCGGCAAACGGGTTCGCGGTGTTGCAACCAAACTTCCGTGGCTCAACAGGGAAGGGACTCGCGTTCGCACAGGCGAACAAAAACACCTGGGGCAAAGGTGATTATGACGATTGCATGACCGGTGTCGACGCCCTTGTTTCCCGCGGTCTTGCTGATCCGGATCGGCTGGGCGCTTTTGGGTGGTCCTATGGCGGTTACATGACATTCTGGATCCTGACGCAAACCGACCGGTTCAAAGCCGTCTCGCCGGGCGCGGGGTTGACCAATATGTATTCGATGTATTCGCAGAACGACATTCAACGTTACTTGCGTTGGTTCTATACCGACAAAGCACCGTGGGATGCGTACGAGCTTTACTGGGATCGTTCGCCAATGAAGTACGTGAACAACGTGAAGACACCGACGATGATTTTGCACGGGCAGGCGGATACGCGCGTACCGCTGGCGCAGGCCCAGGAATTCTACATGGCGTTAAAAGAACGGAAAGTGCCGGTAGAGTTTGTTGTCTATCCTCGCGAGGGTCATGGTTTCACGGAACCCCGTCACCAGTTGGACAGAGTGCAGCGTTACGTGCGGTTCTTTGCGAAGTATTTAGGAGTGAAAGTGGTGACGGAAGCAACGGAATGAAACATTGAACCAACCTGCGAAGCCGGTGAAAGCATAAAGCCCAGGGTGTAACGAGGCTTCGGGAGCGGACCCCTGGGAACGGTGAAAAATAACATCGAGCCGCGAAGCGGGGCGACTGCATGCGTCACGGAACCTCAGTTGCCCGCTGCGCGGGTTTTAAACTTCTAGCTCACTAGCAAGCGGATCATGATCACGAAAAACAACACCAGGAAGCCCAAAATGCCGAGCCACATCAGAACAAATGATCTCTCCTCTCGTGGGCTGGCATTCTCCGGAAGCGTCGTGATGCCCACCATCCAGTGGAGGCCGTTAAAGACCTTTGCGAGTGTGTGAAATAAGAGTTCGACTCTTGATCCGCTCATTCGTAAATTCTCATCCGTGGTCCTAGTTTTCAAGTTTCACTGAAGACAGGATACTGTTTAAGTGTTCCAGATCCTGTGGCAATCCACCCAGATCAACGCTTATTGATTGCCGCTTGCCACGGTAACGTCGATAAGTCAGCCAATGCGCGTTAACCCTTTCCTCGCTTGGAGGCATACGATAATAAAGTCCTTTCACTCCATTAACGTCCAGATAGCGAAGATCTTCAAGTTTAACTGGACCAGACTTACTACTCTCATAGTCTGCCGCCAGCATATCCTCAGGCGCGATGGGAAACTCTGGATCGCTCGTATCGACAAGAAACTCAATTTTTTGATTTTTAGGGCCCCGCCATACTTGACCGTCGATCGTCCTGCTGCCAATTTTGTCATCTTCCGTGGAGAGTGAATTATCTTTGGTCCAATCGGATGGGATAGTGAAGCTTATGCTGTGTTTTTCCCAGCGAATGGTTTGTACGGTTGTTGAGGCAGGTTGGTTTGAGTTGCGTAACGGCTTTTGTTGATTATTCGCACTGCTGCACTGTGTAAGGAACGTGAGTGACAGTATCAGAACCAGACCTCGTTTCATCCTTGTTACCCTCCCTGATTCGTTTGAACTGGCTGGCAATTCTATGACTCAAGCCAAATCCCATCAAGGTTGTGCCTCTCAGTCTTAAAAGGTTCCGCTCGTCACGAAATTCTTGTAACCTTTTGCCGTTTTAGAAATCTTACGAACCTGGGGTGGGACATGCGACGAATAATCCCTTCACTATTCCTCTTCCTTTTTTGCTCGATCATCAACGGGCAGACTTCGACAAGTAAACAAGCATCCTCAACTACGATTGCCTATGTGCGCGGCGGAACGGAAATCCGTTTGATCGAATCTGACGGCACGAACGATCGCCGACTCTGGACTCATCCTGACGCCAGACCTGAACTTGGAATCTACGGCCTGGCGTGGCGTCCGGACCGCAAAGAGCTCGCCTTCTCCAGCGCACACGAAGCGGCGTCCTCTTTTTATCATTCTGATCTCTATGCACTTCAGCCCGACGGCACCGGGTTACGAAAACTAACCAATCCTCCCGCTCGCGCGGAATTTGCACGCTACCCTAAAGGCAGCGTCACGGTCACCGTGCGCAACGACCAGCCTGCCTACAAACAAACACAGGCCAGCGCGGGCGTTTTTATCATCTACGTGGCCGGCGCCGACGAGCCACAAATGATTACCTTACCGCCAGGAAGCACCAAGACTTTGGTTTTCAAGTCCGTCGCTGACTTTGGCAACATGGGCCAGGCAATTGTCGCGGCTTACGGAGCCTATCGATGGTTTATTCCGGGAGTTGATGTCGCAGGCGGCCGCATGGTCAAAGCGCCGACCTTCAGTATTTCTGGAGACGGGATCGAGTATCTCGGCGCGTTTAGACCAGTGTGGCGAAGCGACGGCTCACGAATCAGTTATCGAACTGGTACTTGCATAGTTAGCACCGTGCCGGTTAATCCAACGCCGGGCGAGCATCTCTTTGATCCGATGTTCAGCGGAAAGAATCCCCTTGGCGCTTGCACGTGGGATTGGGGGCCGGCTGAGCTTGCGAATCAAATCATCTACACCGAGAACGGATCTGGTGCATCGAACATCTATCGCATCAGTGAAGGTGGTACTCACCCCGGGAAAAAGCAAACAAGCTTTTCCGACATCGAATACCAGTTGCTGTTTGATCTTCACTGGCTGCGGGATGGCTCTGGCTTGCTGTACTCAACCCAAACGTTGATGCGCGATTCGGCAAATATCTTCCGCTACGATTTCGCCACGGGGAAGACTACGCAAGTTACACGTTTAGAGAATGAGTTTGCGCGTAGTTTTAGTGTGTCGCCTGACGGCAAATGGATTGTCTTTGAACGCGCGCGAACTGCTGACAAGGATCAGGAAGCCGATTTGTGGATCGTCGGAACAGACGGTCGAGGCGCACGTCTACTGGTGCGTAATGGTTTCGAGCCTACCTGGTGACCAGTCGTTTAGGGCCACTGAATGACTTTTGGTTTCGGCGTCGGGGCGGATTTAGGTGGAGCGATCACAGGTCTACTTAGACTCGCCGCCGCCGTTGGTTTGGTTGAAGTCGAGTCAGCACCACTCTTCTTCGCGGCCTCACCAGGAACGCCAGGCTGCGGCTCGGATTTAGGTGCCTGTGGTCCAGTTTTCGCCGATGGGGTCATCGTGGTTTCAGTAGATGCGATATCTGGTGGCGGCACTTCAGCCGCAGGACTCGTCTTCCGCTTGCCCGAACGCGAAGGTGCTGCTGCAGGAGCTGCGCCAGAAGCTACGGTCGGGGATTCGCTTTCTCCAACAGCTGTCGGTTGAGCGGCATTACCCTCTACGGGAGATGCAGGACTTTGCTGACTTGACTCGGTTGGCTGGCTTTGTTGGGTTGGCTGGTTGGCCTGACCCGGAGTGTCCGTGACCTTTGCTGTTGAATCAACTTGCGGCTGAGAGGTTTCTTTTACAGTAGACTCATTAGCAGCGCGAAATCTGAATATAGCCGTACAAACACCCAGGACTACTCCTACCACAATCGCAATGAGAATAAGGTTCGTAGCGCTCAACCTTAGCCGAGTTAGCAAAGTCCTACGCGGATTGAACTGGCGTGTCCCGACAGGCTGAACCAGTTCCCAAATCTCTGGCGGCGGCTTCAGGGTTCTTACGACGGGCGCGCTTCGTGTTTCATCTTGTGGATTGCTCATGGTACTAACCTCTTAATCAATTGCCGAGTATGATTCTGTCGCCAGGCTGAATCAACGGATCCGGCATTTTGCCTTCATCGATCTCCTTCAGCTTGTAGCGGATTACTTTCAAAAAACCTTCACTGTTCTCTCGCGAGATCCGAACGTCTTTGGATTTTCCTGTTGGTCCACCAGCGCTGAGAATTGCTTGAGTGAGTGTCAAGCCACGTCTGAAAACCTTTTCGCCCGGCGCCTTCACATCCCCGGCCACATAAAAAAATTGAGGCGGAGTTGCTATCAGCGTTATGACATCACCAGCGTGGACCAACATGGTCATCTCAGCCGGCTGTGTCATGTCGACGGTGAACGACTCCTTTGATTCGTTTCGCACGATCGTAACAGTGCCAGATTCCGGCAACGGTTGAGCATCGGCAACGACAACGGAAAGCGGAATAGCCTCTCGTCGAAGGATTTTCATACCCGGATCTTTAACAAGTCCACTCACCATAATTGCATGGCTTACATAGTCGCGAATTCCCACCGAGACTTTGGCATTGGTAGTGGACCCTTGCTGCTTGAGGGCACTTTGAAACTTGTCGGTGATTTCATCGAGCGTCAGGCCGGAAACGGCTAAAGGCTCGAGCAGACTCGAGTGATTTAGAAATCCAGCAGGCGTGACAGTAGTGCCTGTCGAATCAGGGGTGGGCACTGTGCCGAGATTAATATCCAGCACGTCACCTGGCCCAACACGATAGATTCTGGTGAGTGATATTTCCTTCTCCGGAAGTTTTGTGACGGGAGAAGCTGAGGTCGAGGTGGTCGCTGTGTTTGCTACTTGCGAACCAACAGGCCGATCGGATTTCGGAGGTTCATTGCTGGCGATCGTGACCTTGAGCCATGCTTCATCCAGTAGGCGTCGAGCCTCTTTGTCTTTGGGGTTCAGCGAAATTGCCTGTTCGAGTGCTTCGACGGCCTGCTGCGCCTGATTAAGATCAATGTAGGCGTGTCCCAGGCTTCGATAGACGTCTGAGTAATCGGGCTTCAACTTGAGTGCCTGTTGGAATGTTTCTACAGCCTGCGCAAAAAGTCCCGCGTTGCCATACTGCATTCCGGTCTTGTACAGCTTCTTTGCCTTGGCGTTGGCTTCTGATGAACCGACCTCGGGTTGCTTCTCTTGTGTAGTGCCAGTCCAATCGTCAGCAGGGGTTGTAAGTGATCGTGGCCGCGTTTCCCCCGTCGATGTTTGGGCTGACACGGGAACAAAACCTACAAACATGATGAGAATAACGGCGGCAAGAGATACCTCTCCGAAGATAGGAAGTTTTTTGAACGTCTGGTTCATATTTCAACTCGACTCGGGAAGGTTAGCGCGGGGCGCGCAAACGCGGGGCAGCGAACGTCGTTTGAGCTTTTTATAGCACTTCTAACTAGTTCCTTCCAGCTAAACTTATCAGCGCGGAGATTCCAGGTCGCAGACCAAGCATTTCGCCTGCGGAAGTGGGTGTAATTGATGTCTACGCGAAGGGTAAAAGTCAGACCCGATTTTGTTGACACCCCGAAAGGCCCGGAACATAATCCGCGCCATGAAAAACACACTCTACTCAATCCTCTTCATCTTCATTACTGCCGGTGTTTGCGAGGCGAAGCCGACAATAACTCAGGACAATCAACCCGTTCTCGTTAAGGGGAATATCGGCAGGCCTACCGACTATATGAGAAGAGTCAGATTGGCCTATCGACGCACAAGGAAGAAACCTCTACAGGTCGAAAGGCGATACAGTTTCGAACGGAAGCGCGGGGAAGTCGGCAGAAGCCCCGAACTGGAGCGTTCACCAAGCGAGGCCGGGCGTCTGAAAGATTTCCAAAGCGTAAAGGATGTACAAATAAAATCTGAAATCGAACTTGGGACACAAGCCCAGGGAACCCTGGGTCCGGTAGCAAGAATCAATGATGAAACGAAAAGTAGGGGTGGTCCAGATCCGATGGTGGCTGTTGGGGAGAAAAACGTCCTGGTCGGAAATTATGACTGGATCAAGTTTTTCGACAAGACAAGTGGTCAGGTGTTAGAAGAAATGGATGTGGATTCTTTGTTCTGGCGTTTCTTGAGTCCAACAGTTCCGGGAACAAACCAACCTAATCCAGATTTTGCCTCAAACTTTTACAACATCCCGAAAGATGTCCCGTTAGCTTGCAGCCGCTCTCAGCCTTGTAAACCTCACGATTGTGACAACAATGATTACGATGACGACGATCTTCCCTGTGGCGAAACAGACGCTACGATTGAAGACGCCGGGTTAATCAGGGAGGCTTACGACCTCAAAGTCTTATATCAAAAGGAGCACCGGCGCTTTGTCGTGGTAGCAGCTCTTCGCCCTCAGACCGCGAAAGATAACAACTGCTACAACAGGGACGGTAGTGATGCCGATTGTTCGCAGTATCTAATCCGCTTGGTCGCGATGGCGATTTCGGTTTCGGAAAATCCAGCGGATGGATTTCATGTTTACCGCACAACCGAGAACAACTATCGAGACTGGCCCAATGCAGTAGTCGACCAGGATTATCTTGTGATTGCTCACAAGAGTGGCTCCGCTGAAAGCATTGGTCGGTCGATCGTGACTGTTTTCTCGTTCAAACAAATGAAAGACGGATTGGCGGGTTCGTCAGTTAAGGGATTCCGAATTAGACAACGTGATGATACTCCCTTGGCCGTGACACCGGTGGCGAATGTTCTCACCGATACTAACAGTCAGGCATTTTTCTTTATTGAGAATTTGGGCGACGGTAAAATCAAGATCTGGTACATCAAGAAACCGACCGACCCAGCTGCAATTTTTCAAAATCCTCCCACACGTCTTACGGAGGCCGGACAAATCTCAATTGATGGGGCCGGATTTGGCGGCGGTGCCTTTGCGGGTGCCACTTTCTACAGCAACATGCTGTACATGGTGTCGTATCAGCAATTCCATGAGGCGACGAGCACGAAACGACCTGGGTACGGTATGAACGTCTTTCAAATCCCAGTAATCAAGAAAACAAACGGCGACTATCAGGCTTCAAAAAGCGTGAGCGAAGGGTTTCAGCACTCTGTCTTCGAGCACGCCGACTATTCATACATGGACTCCTCGATAGCCGTCGACTTCCTGAAAAACATAGTCATTCAGTTCGTCAGACTTCCGCGCAGTTTGAGTTCTTCTGAAAAACCGCAAATTAGATACAAGGTGAAGTTTTCGCACCAACCGGACTGGAAAGACAGCAGATTGTCGAAACAATGGGGCGATAGCACCGCGGGCAACGAGAGACTAGTGCACTTTTCGTGGGTGGCGAAAGACCCGTTCAAACTACAACACTACTGGCATGCGCATATTTTCAAGAGCGCCAGTGATGAAGGAACGTGGGTTGGACGAGTTAATCTCGGGATTTTTTAGCTGTCGATGTCTGGCGCTACTCATTCCTGAGTGCTTTCGTGGGATCTAATCCCGCCGCGCGCAAAGCCGGTAACGACGAAGCAATCAGGGTAATGAATAGAAACAGCAGACCCACTGATACGAAAGTAATCGGATCGGTGGGTTTGACATCAACCAGCATCGATGCCAGAACCCGCGTTAATGCAACCGCCGCCAGTAGTCCTATACCGATCCCGAGTATGCTGAGGCGTAGACCTTTCCCCACCATCAAACGGAAAATCCCCGAAGGTGCGGCACCCAGGGCCATTCGCAATCCGATTTCAGCTGTTCGCTGTCGTACCACAGTCGCGAGCACACCGTATAAGCCGACACCAGCAAGTAGCGCCGCTATGACGGAGAAAACTCCGAGTAGTAGTAACGAAAATCTTGTTTGTGCCTGGGCCGCAAACACGAGTTGGTCCATTGGCTGCATCTGGTTGATCAATAACTCGGAACGCGACTTAGCGACCACCTGGCGTACGGTACTTGCGATACTTCCAGGATCGCCATCGGTTCGAATTGCCCACCATGACGCACCTCTGTGATTCATATATCCGTCAGTAACGTAGAGTTGCTCGCGGCCCGGTTCTATCAGTGAGGTATTTCGCTGGTGTGCCACGACCCCGATGATCTCTCCCCATTGAGCTTCTGGAGTGCGAAGCCGGAAAAGAATTTGCTTGCCTACGGCAGACTCATTTGGAAACGCCTTCGCGGCCAATGCTTCATCAATGATCAAGAGCTTGCGGTCGGGCATACTGTCGGCGTCTGTAAAAGTGCGTCCGGCAAGTAACTTTGTGCCCATCGACTCGAAGTAACCAGGTAACACGATCTGGAAATCAGCAGCTTGAAACTTACTCGGATCTTCGAGAGCTTCGCGACCGCCCCATCGAATGGGACTAAACCCGCCGGCAAGCGGCAACGGGAACGAGGCAGTGACGTTGCGGACACCGGGTATCGCGGCAAGTTGATCGCGAAGCTGTCGCTTAAAGGTCTCAGCCTCCTGGGGCGTCTGGCCTATATTGCCGAGAAGTTGAAACGTCAGCAGCCCGCGCGGATCAAATCCCAAATTGACGCGTTGTATTGCAAGGAAGGTGCGGAACATCAACCCCGAGCCAATAAGAAGAACAAAGGCCAGCGCAACTTCCGCCACTACCACACCGTTACGCAGTCCCGCCGCACCAAGTGAACTGCTTCGACCGACGGCACCAAGGACAGTCACAAGGTTTGGTCGCGCTGTACGGAGTGCTGGGATGAGTCCAAAGATCTTTCCAGCACATTGGGATCCTAAGCTTAGAATTCCACGTGGACAAGTTGTCGCGGCCGCTTCTATAGTGTCACCTAAATACTAGTGACTCCAGCGTAACTGGACTGGCCACAGTTAGGCCGCAAATGTAATCACACTGGCTCACCTT
>JADMIO011189613.1_pt1 | contig 52978 bp, 34 predicted proteins | sample 8958161 | NCBI WGS metagenome assembly JADMIO01 (sample SAMN16585339, study PRJNA669376) | soil metagenome | isolation source: Crop rotation soil | place: USA: Cullars Rotation, Alabama | collected 2011 | reverse complement strand
GCCGCGACTTCAAGTCACGTGAATTCCAAGCTTCGGATCCCACTGTGCTGGAAAGGTCGTTGGGGATCGCTGCGCCACCCACGCCAAAAGTAAGAATGCTGTAGTGGCCTGGTTTGACAGTTTGAAACAGAAAGCTGCCACTGGATTCGGCCGGCACCGTGGACTCAGTGCCTGTCGCCGTTTCCTTCAGCACGACGGACACCATGCCATAGCTGTGACCAGCCTTGTCGAGGCACTGGCCCTGCACCATGCCCGGCAGCTTGCCTGCAGGAAAATAGCGGGTGAGCAGGTCGCAGCCGCACAGCAGCAGACAGGCCAGTAGTACCAGCCCGCCAAACTTAGTGAGTCTGCGCACAGTGGCCATGGCCAACACCTGCCTTGGGAGCAACTCAGGCAGCGCTTACTGCGGCCGGAGCTGCGGCCTAATAGTCGGTTCCGCTGCTCTCTTTCTTGGCCACATCTTCGAGGATCACGTTCTGCATGATCGTCTTGCCCGGGGTGACCACGAATTCCTTGCAGTTGTTGGGCACCGGGGTCTGGCCGACGAGGTAGGTCACGATGATGTACTTGGCCGGCTCCACCTGGTCGAAGAAGAAGTTGCCGCTGTCCTCAGCATTCTGCTGATAGGCTTCCTTGCCGGTCTCAACTTCCTTGAGCACGACGGAGACATAGCCGCGGCCAGCGCCGTTCTTGTCCAGCAGCTGCCCCTGCACCTTGCCGGGGATGCCCTTGGTCAGCTCGTTGATCTTGTTACAGCCGCTGCTCAGTAGCAGGGCGAGGCATGCGAGCAGTGTCAGTACTACTACTTTGCGGCTTGCGGTCATTGTATTATCCACCTTCTTCAGATTAGAGCCAGCCAAAGCGGTCGCTGCCGGGCTCGATGTGTCCAATCAGGCTGGCTCTGCTGCCTGCGTTCTGAATCAGACGCAGGGCCGCGCCTGCCTGTTCCTGCTGGACGACCACCACAAAGCCGCTGCCCATATTGAAGACATGGTACATTTCGTCCTCGCTGATGGGCTGGCCGCTGCTGCTGGCCTGCGCGCGGATTATATCAAAGACAAGCCCCGCCTCGCCTGCCAGCTCGCGCACGGCGGCGCGGTCCACCCTGGCGCAGAGCCCCTGCGGAATCACCCGCGGGACATTGTCCTGCAGCCCCCCGCCGCTGATATGCGCCGCGGCCTGCACAGCAGGCGCCAGCGGGCTGCCCAGCAGGGCGCGCATATCCGCCGCATAGCATCTCGTCGGCGCCAGCATACGCTCAAAGAGCGGCACGCCGGGGCTGGGCGCGCGCCAGTCAGCCTCGCTCAGGCCAGAAAGAGCCTTGCGCACCAGGCTGAAGCCGTTGGCATGCACGCCTTCGCTGGCGATTCCGATCAGCACGCTGCCGTCGGTCACACGCTGCGCGCCGAGCATAGCCTCGCGCTCAACCAGACCCACCACCGTGCCATTGAGATCAAAGTCACCCTGCTTATAGATGTCACGCATCTCGGACAGCTCGCCGCCGATCAGGGCACAGCCCGCCTCCGCGCAGCCCGCGGCCACGCCGCGCACGATCGCCGCCAGCTCTTCCGGCGCCAGTCCGTGCCAGCCGATGTAGTCCAGCATGAACAGCGGCAGCGCCCCGCTGCAGAGCACGTCGTTAAGCACCGTCCCCACGATGTCGCGCCCAGCCAGCTCAAAGGTGCCAAAGCGCGCGTGCAGGATGGTCTTGGTACCCAGTCCGTCGGTGCTGCTGACGAGCACGGGATCCTTATAGCCGCTCAGTGCCGGGGCGAAGGCCGCGCCAAAGGCGCCGACGCCGGCCACCACCTCGCCCGCACCGGCCGCAGCCGCGCTGCGCTGGCTTTGGGCCACCGCCTCGGCGAAGTTGGCGATGGCGCTGTCCTGCGCTTCGATGCTAACGCCCGCGCTGTCATAGGTCAGGCCGGTTTGCTGCTCGTCAGGGCTCACGCAGACATTTTAGCTCTGGGGCAGGCAGACCAGTGTGGGCTGACCATTTATGACAGCAGCCTAAAGCTGCTGACAGCAGACCAACACACGCTGTTACTATTTGAAGGGAAACACCGTGACAAAGAGGTCCCGGTCAGTCTCCACACGGTTTAAGCCAAACTGAGAGGTCAGATCGGTAGTGGCGGTGGGCTGCTCAGTAACTGCCAGCACAATCTGCGCCAGCGCGAGGGGCTGGCTAACCCAGCTCAGGCCCGGATTGCCCTGGGTCGGACTTATCTCCTTGCCTTCCAGCAGGCGCTGGTTCAGGTCGCCGCTAATGGCGCTGCCCTCGCCAAAGTTGTCCATGCTTCTGGGCGTGCATGCGAATTCCCGGTGATGCAGATTGAAGGCGCTACTCATGTCTATATTTGTATCAAGCTCGGCCAGCATCAGGCCCTGGTTGTTGACCCCGTCGATTGCAGTGAGCAGGCGCATACCTCCCCCACTCAGCCGTATGATGTCGACAGCCGTCATCGTGTCGTTGTCAGGCTGTCCCAGAGACTGCCCTGAGCCGCCGACTTCCGACACGACAGTATCAGACCCGGTCTGGTTGGAGAAGAAGCCGGCAATCACGAATCTGCCGGAGAAGGGGCCGCCAATCTGGCAGATGCTGTCTCCCTCCAGCTCGTTGCCCGCACCGAACAGTCCCGCCCGCTGGGAATCTGAGCAGGCCCCCGCAGCGTCGAAGACCGCGTACAGCATGTCCACTTCGTTGGCGCCGGTATCAAAGAGCCCGCAGCAGCGTATTGAATGCGACTGAAACTCAGAGCGGATCATGAGATCCTTGAACTCCGATTTCGTGATGTCGAAATTGCGGATGGCCCAGATCGGCTCCCCCGCGTCACTAAAGGCCACCAGCAGCGCATGCTTTACATCCAGCACCGTGCTGAACCCGCAGGCATAGACCACGCCGTCCACCGCCGCCACCGCAGTCAATTCTTCTGCCTCTTCCTGCCCGCAGGACTTGCTCCAGATCAGCTCGCCATCCTGGGTCCACTTTTGCAGCAGTCCGTCCAGGCCCCCGCCTGCGGTTTTGGTGACACCGCAGGCATAGACAAAGCCGTCGCTGCCCAGGCTGGCGCCCTTAAGTGAATCAATGTCGGAGCCGCCGCAGGACTTCGCGAAGACGAGACCACCCTGCAGATTAAGCTTCGCCACCAGTCCGTCGATGGAGCCCGATTGCGGCCCCTCTTCGCCGAACACGAGCAGTGATCCATCAGGGCAGGTCACCACGGCATTGCCCTGCTCATCAAACTGCGGCATCCCATAGGTCGCCTGAAAGCCATCGCTTAGATGCAGATCCTTCTCGGCGACCGAGAAGAGCCGGTCCTCATCCGTCACCCGCAGTCCTACGGCAATCTCGCCAGGCTGAAGATAGGACTTGTCGAGCAGCGGGCTGCTGCCGCTACTGATGTCGAAGATGCCATCACCATCCGGGTCCCAGTCGTAACTGACAATGCTGCCTTCCGCATCAACGCTGGCCGAAGCATCAAAGTGCAGGTCCAGAGGCACGATCCCGAGAGTCGCCGATGCCGTGAATGACGCGCTCGGCGCCGTATTGCCCACATGCAGCCGGTCCAGCAGATTCTCATCCTCACCGATCTGCATGACAGTGATCAGCATGGTGTCATTCAGCTCAAAGTAGGGCGCGCTGTCCAGAAAGTTGAAGAGGTTGCTCGCATTGCCCTGAAACCAGTCCCAGCGGTTCGTCTGCCAGTTGGCCAGCCCCAGGTAGACGTCCCCCGGGACGGCTGGCAGCTGCGCCCAGCTCAAAGAGATGGTGGGCCCGCGATCATAGCCCTGCGCCAGACAGGTATACATCGCAAAGCTCAGGCGGGCGGGATTGAAACTCGTTATCTCGTTGAAGTCCGGCCTGTATCGCGCGGCTGCGCCCTCGGCCGTCACGCGCTGATTGGGCAGCGCAGGCAGGAAGCTCTCGCCCTCCAGGATCAGGTCGGCCTCAGTGAACGCGCTCCCTTCCCGCCGCGGCAGCTGTCCGCTCAGCTCTAAAGGCAGAGGCAGCGGCGGGAGATGCGGAGGCGCCTGCGGGCTTTGCATCCGCGGCCAGGCGAGGTCCGCGGGCAGGTCCCGCGAAGAATCAACACAGGCGGCCAGCAGCAGGCTGAGCGCCAGCAGAGATCCACAGAAGATTCTGGATTGCTGCATGGCCGGATTATAACCGCGCGCTTGATGTCAACCTCGGCGCTCTAGAGCACCACACCGACATACAGGTCAGAGTCGTCCGAGCTGCCCCGATTGATCTCGAAAAGCCCGGAAACGTCTGTCGCTGCCAGCGCTGCAACTTCGGCATCAAAGCCCGGATCCGCCAGGGTGACTGACAGCCCAAGCCAGCTCAGCACAACGCTGCCGGCATTTGCGTCGAAGCCCTCGAAGCTGGGCAAGGCGCTAAAGCAGTGACCGGTGAACGCCATGTTGTACTGGTAGTTGTCCATACTAATAAGCGCAACCTTCTCAGCAGCGCTGGCCAGCACAATGGACTGCAGCGCCAGGCTTTCGTCATAGTCCACCAGCAGTGTCGACACCGGACTGTCGGAAGTCACCGCGCTGATCCTGAGTCCGCCCAGGTCGAGCGCAAGCATGCAGGTCGATTGCTCCTGATTCCCCCCGGACTGGCCAAACTGCACAGATGCTGCGCCGAATTCAGAAACGAGGCCACTAGTTTCGCCGGCCTCAATCACCTGGCCCCCCACATAAGTCCTGCCGTATGTCGCCGGGTCGCCCAGCACACAGAGGTTGCGTCCGAGGGTGGAGCCCGGTGGCGCGCATTCAAGCAGCCCGCCACCGATAGTCGTGCCGTCCTTGTCCAGCACAAGGTAAAGCAGGCGGGCATCGCCCCCTTCTTTAATAAAGGTGCCGCAACAGCGTACATCGTGCTCTTCTGGAATTCCGGTACTGTGCGCGACAATGTCGGCGAAGTCACTGTCTGTGTTTTCAAGGCGCCAGGCCCACAGCAGTTCTCCGCCAGAGTCGAAAGCCACGACCAGCGCATTGCGCTCCCCGCTGACATCGGTTGTGCCGCAGGCATACACGCGGCCATCGATGGCTGTGACCGCTATCAGGACTTCGTTCGCCAGGCTGCCGCAGCGGCGGCTCCACACCAGCTCGCCAGCCTGCGTCCACTTCTGCAGCAGCCCTTCAGTGCCTCCAATGCCGCCCGTCACTCCACAGGCATAGACAAAGCCATCCTCGGCCAGTACTGCGTCCTCATAGGTGTCGGGCTCGCCGCTGTCGAACTCCCGCGCAAACAGCGGCTGCCCCAGCAGATCAAACTTCACCAGCAGCGCATCTGAGATCGGTCCAGCCGATGAAAGGCCAAAAGCCAGCAGAGTGCCGTCATCGCAGGTCACTACGGCCCTGCCCTGCTCACTCAGGCCGGCGCGGCCATAGGTCTCGCTGAAGCCCGAGCTGACTATGACGGTGGTGTTGACCTCGCTGATGACCAGGTCCTCGTCGGTCACGCGCAGGCGCATGTTGTAGGTCCCCGGCTCGGCGTAATCAAAACTGAAGGTTGGGCTGTTGCTGTTGATCGGCAGGTCCTCAGCGCTGCGCCGGTACTGATAAACAATGTCTGTACCCTCAGGGTCGCTGCTGCCCGAGGCGTCGATATTGACGGTCAGCGGTGCAATACCCATGGTTGGGTCCACGTCAAAGACAGCTAGCGGCGCTCGGTTGCCCACATGGATATGCTTCAGCACATTGTCATCGGTGCCAATCTGCATCACCGTGATGAACAGGCTGCTGCCGCCTGCAAAGTAGGGACCGATGGCAGAAAAGTTGATGATGTTGCTGCTGTCGCTCTGCAACCAGTCCCAGCGGTTGGTGTCGAAGTTGGCCAGCCCGATGTAGACGTTCTCAGGTACCTCTGGGGCATCCGTCCAGGTCAGCGTGAGGATCGGGTCGCGATCATAGCCGGGTGCGTTGCAGATATAGGTGGCAAAGGCCAGGCCCGCTGGATCAAGGCTGCTGCTGGCGCTGAAGTCCGGCTGAAACTGTCCACCGTCCGGCAATGCGATGACGTGCTGATTGGGCAATGCAAGCTCGAAGAAACGTCCATTGAGAATCAGGTCAGCTTCGGTAAAGACGCTGCTCTGCCGTGGCGGGAACTCTTTGGCCAGCTGCGCCGGTGCGGGCAGCTGCGGAAACATCGGAGCGGGCAGCTTTCGCGGCGCGCCGAGCTGCTGCCCTGCAGTTGCAGCAGGCTGCAGTTTCTGTTCGCCGGTGCAGCCGGCCAGCAGAAGTAGCAGGACGCAGAGCCAATGTTGCAGCCTGATTCGCGCCATGAGCGGATTATAACGAATTTCAACGCTGTGGCCCCGGCAAAGCTGCGACGCAGGCGCAGCGCTTTTCACTACTCTGGTCCACTATTGCTGGGTAGAATTATTTATGAACACAGGGTGGGAATCTTGGCTTTTGTTGTCCGGCGCCGCGGCTGCGCTCTGCCTCGGCCTGTCCGGCTGCATGCCAATAGGAGGCTGTGCGGCGGTGGACAACTCACGGCCCATCGTCCTTGCAGTCAGTGCGACTGATGTCGAGGCGCAGTTTGTCAGCCTGGGGCCAGCGGGTCAGCAGCACCTGCTCGCAAACTTCGAGAGTGCCCAGCCGATTGTCGGCTTCTACCACGACCCCTCCTGCTGGAGCGACCCCTGGCATGAGAGTGACCTGCTGGCTTACTACAGTGACGGCAGCCAGGGGTATCAGCACAGCAATCTGACTTTCAATGGCAACACTGCGCAACTTGCTGTGCAGGTGGATCAGCCCGCCAGTGAGAACTTTGTCGCCTTCAGCTGCAGCCTGGAAGCGCAGTTCAGTGTCAGCGCGGCGCAGGCCGCCCTCGATCAGGTCTATCCGCATCAGAAACCCAAAAAGAAGATAGATGTCCCGGCGGCCGAACGGCAGCGTGTACCGGTCAGCTGGCAGATTGCAGGCACTTACGATGGCCAGCCTTTTGAATTCAGCTTTGTGGCTGAGCAGGTGATTGGCACCAGTTGGTAGCGCCTCCCGCAAGGCCCTGCTACTTGGGCGGGATTAGCTCAACGTAGATGTCGTCGTCCTGCTGGTGCAGGTTGAGCTCAAACTGGCTGCTCAGATCCTGCGTGTCAGTAGATGTCTCGCCTGCACTGACCACTGCGTCCGGGAAGCTGGGGGTGAGCGCGATCCAGCCGGCGCTGCTGCCTCCCGTGTCTGGCAGAAAGCCTGCCGAAGTTGGCAGGTTGCCCTCGACAGTGCCGACCAGCGCTGTGCCGCCGTCATACAAATCCAGTCCCTCGGCCTCCAGGCTCTCTTCATCTCCCACAGTTTCGAGGAGTCCACTGCCCAGTGCGAGAACGCTGGAGAACTCCGCCAGCAGTGCCGAATCAGGGCTGCCGCCTATTCCGGCAAAGAGCCGGACTCCATCTTCGCCCAGCGCCAGCATCTCGTTGGTGGAGACAGATGAAGCGCCGCTGATGCTCATCGACACCAGGCTCCCCTCAACATAGCCCAGCAGGCCGTTCGACGGGCTGCCATGTGAGTATGTCCCGGCCAGCAGGGGCGTACCCTGGTCAGGATTGGCGCCGATAAGACAAATCGCAGTCGCATCCCCGTTGTGTACTACTCCGGTCTCACCAAGCCTGCGGCCGAGAAGCCCGAGCTTGGTCTCGTTGAACATGACATAGAGCCAGTCCTGCTCGCCAGACACGGGCACGTAGGTTCCGCAGCAATGTACGCGCTGGCCAAGTCCGCTAGGGGCGTGCTGGACCGCAATAGAGTTGAAGCGCGATAGCAGGCCCTCGTCCTGGGCGACGGCCCAGATGAAGTTTCCATCGGTATCGTACTGCACCAGCAGAGCCCTGCCGAAAGTTGCAACTGTGGTGCTGCCGCAGGCGTAAACAAAACCATCGAGGCTGGCCACTCCGGAAAAGCTCTCGCCGCTCGGACCGCCGCAACTGCGGCTCCAGATCAGCTCGCCGTCCTGCGTCCACTTTTGCAGCAGTCCATCCTTACTGGCTTCTGCAGTCTGCGTTTCACCGCAGACATAAATAAACCCGTCCGCGCCCAGTACCGCGTCTATGAGGTTCTCATCAGGGTCCACTTCTCCTGTCCCACTCCAGCTCTTGGCAAAGTCCACCGTTCCATCGGTCTCCAGCTTAAGCACCAACCCGAAGTCGCCCCCCAAACCGGTACTGCAGCTACCCACGATGAACAGGGAACCATCAGGACATGTCACTATGGCCCTTGCTTCCTCAGCGAGGTTTGGGCGGCCAACACTTTCCTGCAGGCCGGCGGTGAGCCTGAGCTCCAGCGAGGCCGTGGCCGAAACGCCGTCGTCATCGGTTACGCGGACAGCCGGCTCAAAGAGCCCCGGGTCGTTGTACTGCTGCGAAAACAGCGGGCTGCTGCCGGTATCCTGGTCAAAGCTGCCGTCGCCTTCCGGGTCCCACTCAAACTTTACGAGGCTGCCGTCAGCGTCGCTGCTGCCGCTGGCATCGAAGTCCATCAGCCGCGGGACGAAGCCAAAACTCGCGCTGCTGCTGAGACTCACTACAGGGGCCAGGTTGCCCAGATGCAGGCGCTTAAGCTCGCTGGCCTCCGTCCCCAGCTTCAGGACAGTGATGATCAGATTCCCTGTACCATCGAAGTATGGGTCTATGGATGGCAGGTCTACCCTGTGCGAGGCGCTGCCAATGAACCAGTCCCAGCGGTTCTTGCCCCAGTTAGCGAGACCAAAATAAACCTCCGCAGGATCCGCCGGCTCCGCGTTCCAGGAGTAGACGAAGTAGTCCCCACGGTCATAGTCCGGCACGCTGAAGCTGTACATTCCAAAGGCGAGGCCAGTGGTGCCGGGATTCACGCCGGCGATCCAGTTTGGCTCAAACAGGCCAGCCGTCGCGCTGGCGGTGACTAGCTCGTTGGGCAGCAGCGGGTTGAAGTCCGCCCCAGCCTTGATCAAATCAGCCTCAACAAAAGAGCCGTGGCGCGCTGGCTGCTGCAGGTTCAGGCTGGCTGGCGCAGGCAGGAAGTTGAAGCCTGGACGGCTGAGCGGCAACTGCGCCCGCAATGCAGGCCCCGCTGGCGCCTGCTGGCTGGAGCCTCCGGCGCAGGCACTGAGCAGCAGGGCTGTCGCGATAGCTAAATATGTCCCTGTCCAACGCAGCATGCGCGGATTATAACCCTGCGCACACTGGCAAATGCTAGAATTCACGCGGGGCCGGGGCGCCCTGCCGGAGATGAGATGAGCACTGTGCAAACCGCATTCGCCCACCGTTACGCCAGCCGCATGGAAGGGGCCGGAACGGAGGACGCCTTCGTCGTGCTGGCGGAGGCTAAAAAGCTGGAGGCCGAGGGCCACAGCATCATTCACCTGCAGATCGGCGAGCCCGACTTCGACACTCCGCGCAACATCATCGATAAGGCGCACTGGGCGCTCGACAACCACTACACGCACTACACCGGCAGCGCGGGCCTCGTGCCCGTGCGTGAGAAGTATGCCGAGTACGTGTGCAAGCAGTACGGCGTCAGCGACATCACCGCTGACAACATCGTCATCTATCCCGGCGCCAAGCCCATCGTCTTCCTCAGCGCGCTGATGCTGATCAACCCCGGCGACGAGGTGATCATCTTCGACCCGATCTACCCGGCCTATGCCGCGGCGATCCAGCTGATGGGCGGGGTGATCAAGACCTGCCCGCTGACCGAGGACACCGGCTTTCGTTTCGAGCACGACCGCCTCGCCGCGATCGTCTCGCCCAAGACCAAGCTCTTCTTCTGCAACACGCCGCAGAATCCGACCGGCGGCGTGCTGACCCGCGAGGACCTGGACTTCATCGCCGAGCTGGCCCAGGCCAACGGCTTCTATGTGCTCAGCGATGAGATCTACAACCGCTTCGTCTATGAGGGCAAGCATGAGAGCCTGCTCACCGAGGGCGGCTTCCGCGATCAGCTGATCCTGCTCGACGGCCACAGCAAGACCTATGCCATGACCGGCTGGCGCCTGGGCTTCTCTGTGACCAGCCCCGAGATCGCCAAAAAGCTGACCCTGCTGATGACCAACAGCAGCAGCTGCACCGCGGCCTTCACCCAGATGGCAGGCACTGAGGCGCTGCTGGGCGACCAGAGCGGCGCCGAGAACATGATCGCCGAGTTCAAGGCCCGCCGTGACCTGATCGTGGACGGACTCAACGCCATCCCCGGCGTGAAGTGCCACAAGCCCAACGGGGCCTTCTATGTCTTCCCCAACATCAGCGCGCATACTGCGCCACATGGCCGCACGAGCAAGGACATTCAGCACACACTGCTGCATGAGTTTGGCGTGGCCTGCCTGCCCGGCACCAGCTTTGGCCCCGGCGGCGAGGGCTACCTGCGCTTCAGCTATGCCAACAGCACCGAGAACATCAACGAGGCGCTCAAGCGCCTGGGCGACGCCTTCGCCAAGCTGGGCTAGGAAGCAGGGGTCAGGTTATAGGGGCTAGGTTTTAGGGCTTAGGTTTTAGCTCAACCCGGTAGCGGCGGCGTCCAGCCGCCGGATTCGCGGCGTCCAGCCGCTGATTACGTAGCGGCAGCGTCCAGCCGCTGATTCTGTAGCGGCGGCGTCCAGCCGCCGGATTCGGCAGGGGCGAGGCTTGACTCGCCCTGTGGAGCGCGGACCTTCAGGTCCGCTTCTTCTGCCGGAGCGCGGACTTCCAGTCCGCATCTTCTCCCGGTGCACTCGAAACCGGGCGCACCCGCGGGTATCATTTCTCTGTGGCAGCCGTAATCCGAAAAGCCAAGACCGAGCCCGTCTCAAAGGCAGCGCAGTCCAGGCAAACCAAACCGCCCGTTCAGCAGCACTTCGACTGGCCCATCCTTAACATCGCGACCGGGCAGGTGAGTCTGCCGCGCTACGAGTACCTTGGCCTGCTCATCGAGGCCAATGCGACCGACCCCGCGCTCTGGCCAAAGGGCCTCAAAAAGGGGGCCAGGCTGCTGGCCCGCATTCGCCGCATTGAGACAGACTGCATTAAGCGTTTCGGCGAGTTCGACTGGGAGAAGCTCGACCCGGACACACAGGACGCCTATGACGGCAGCCGCGGAGAGCTGAACAAGCTTAGACAGGACCCCAAAGAGCCGCTGACGTCCTGGGATGATCTCAAGAGAAAAATTGACGCGCGCGTAGCTAATGCAAACAAATGAGCTACTCGCTTGAGTTTCTTGCGAAGGCTGAAGAACATATCCTGGACCTAAGTGCGCGACAGGCCCAGAGTTCTTGCGGCAATCTTCAAGCTCGCGGACGACCCCCGTCCTCGTGGCTGTATCAAAATGAAAGGCTATTCCAACCAGTGGCGCATTCGTTCAGGACGTTACCGGATCATCTACTCGATCTATGACGCGCGGCTTGTTGTTGAGGTGATTGACGTAGACGACCGCAAGGATGTCTACCGTAAGTGAACACTGGCTCCTTGGAACACTTCCTCCGCCAGGCAGGTACTATTTCAATAGATGGCGCATCCGCCAGCACAGCCTCCAAAGCACGCGCCAGCTGCCACCGAACTATCGTTGGGGCGTCTATTGCTCAGCTGGCTCATGCCCGTCGTCATTGCTGCCGCGATTTGCTTTTACGTTATGTACTTCGGCAGCCTGCGCGTAACGCCGCACTACCTTGGCGGCGTCAATGTCTTCACCGGCCGCACCATCGCGCTGTTGGGCAACGGGACTTTTACGCTGATCATCCCAATGGATGCCGAAGGGCATCTGGACTCAGGAATCAAAGAGCACACCCTCGTGCTGGTCGATCTGAGCGCGCAGACCCAGCCCCTCACTGACGGGATCAATGAGGACGTCCCTCCCGGATCAGACGTCCGCACTCTGCTGGAGCAGCGGCTAAAGGACCAAGGTATCAGGATGCTCCTCTGGAGCAGCGACTTTCGCCGCAAGGCCAGAAGCTATGTGATTGAGACCAGCGTTGCGCCGGGAGTGCGCGCCGCCAAACTGCGCTACTTTCTCTTCGTCGATGAAGACAGTAAGCTCTACTACCCTCCAGAGGCGAAGCTCGGCAAGGTGGACGGAGCCTGAAACTGCCGCCCCTCACGGGAATCTGTCATAATCTTGGTGGGCAAACCGGCACAGCCGCTTGCCAATCTTTGAGGTGGAACAATGAAGCGACTGCTAATCGTCCTGGCCGCGGCCTTCGTGCTGCTGGTTCAGAGCTGCATCGATGCCGAGCCCGGTGAAATCTCCGTGATCGCGACTCTGGACGGCCAGCCCAAGACCTGCATCGTCAAGGTCTTCAACAGCAACCACAAGCAGGTGCAGGAAGCCAACACCGACAACATCGGCCTGGTCTACATCAAGCAGCTCGCCCCCGGCACTTACTACCTCGAGTTCGCCTCCACCATGGGCGAGCCCTATCCCGCCAAGACCACCGTGGATGTCAAGGCCGGCGACAGTGTGCAGGCCAAGGTGGAGCTTAACGAAGTACCGGTCGATACCAGCGGCGGCTCCTAACCGCAGGCCCCGGTTTCAGAACTCTGAGCGCAGGCTCTCGATGGGGTCGACCCGGCCTGCGCGCCAGGCGGGATAAACCCCAAACACCGCTCCCACCAGCGCGCCAAAGCTAATGGCCAGCCCGATCGTGCGCAGGCTGACAAAGAAGGGCCACTCGGCATAGTGGCAGAAGACCGCCAGCGCACCCAGGCCCAGCCCCAGGCCCAGCAGGCTGCCCAGCAGCGACTGCACCACGCTCTCAGCGATGAACTGCGCCACGATGCTGCCCGTGGTGGCCCCGGCGGCGCGGCGGATGCCAATCTCAGTACGCCGCCGCATCACCCGCAGCAGCATCACGTTCATAATGCCGATACCGGCCACCAGCAGCGCGATGCTGCTGATCCCCAGCAGCACCTTGCGGAACACGCTGAGCGTGCTGTCCATCAGCTTGGTGGCTTCCTTGACGGTCCACACCGAGACTGCGTCGTCCAGCTGCTCCCCTGGTTTGAGACCCTTTGACAGGTAGGCCTTGACCTGCGCGGTGGCGGCGTCCTCCTTCAGCCCGCGGCGGTAGCGGGCCAGAATGCCGTGCACGCCGGGGAACTCAAAGATGCGCTGGGCCGTGGGCATGGGGATAAAGACGCGGCGGTCGTTCTCCTCCAGACCCACCGAGGGCATGGCCTTGAGCACGCCCACGACGGTAAAGGTCTCATCCTTGAGGCTGAACTCCTGGCCAAGTGGATCCTTGTCCCCAAACAGGCGCTGCGCCGCCAGCGAGCCCAGGCAGGCCACCTGCGCCCCCGCGCTGATCTCCTCCGCGCTCAGCCAGCGCCCCTGCCCTGCCATGAACTTGCTGAACTCCGGCACCTGCGAGGTTGCGCCGGCCACCACCGTGGTCCAGTACTTGCCGCCCACTTTCACATGCGCGCTCAGCTGCAGCAGCCCGGCATAGCACAGCGGCTCGCCCGCGTCAGCGCTCGTGGCCGGAGCCAGCGCCGGGCAGTCCGCCAGCGCCTCAAACAGCGCCTGCGGGATATAGCCGCCGTTGTTGGCGTTGGAAAAGACGCTCATCGCCCCACCGCCGAAGTCCACGTAGGGCGTGATGATAAGCAGGTTGGCGCCAAAGCTGTCGATGAGGTCCATGGTCTGGCGGCGGCCGGCATCAGTCATGCTGATCAGCACGATGATGTTGGCGATGCCGATGCCGACACCCAGCACGATGAGCGCGCTTTGCAGGCGATAGCGCCGCATCTGCTGCAGGGCCGAAGAGATGTAATAGCGTAGCAAGTCAGGCATGATAGCCGCAGGCGGCAAGGAGGGTGAAATACATGTTGGGGCGAGGCCATGCCGTGTCCGCCTTTGTTGGGACTGCGCTTGCGCTGTCGCACGTAGGGACAGGGCTTGCCCTGTCCGTCGAAGCCGAGGCAGTGACTTGCGTGTGCAAGGAGAACTTCCAACGCAGAGTTGCAGAGGACGCAGAGGACCGCAGAGAGAAGAGAAGGCTCAGGCATGGATTCAGTCGCTCATTAATCCATTGACTGGGTAATCCAGTAACTTATTTATCCAGTAGCGGCGACACTCTTGTCGCCGGATTCGCGGCCGCCGAAAATGCATGACGCGCGCAGCGCGAACCTTGGAGCAGCGTCCCGCTGCGACCCGCAGCGCAAGTGCGCTCTTCTGCTGGAGCGCGGACCTTCAGGTCCGCATTTCTCCTACGGCGGCGCAGCCGCCGAACATAAAGGCGCGCAGCGCGTACCTTGGAGCAGCGTCCAGCTGCGACCCCGCAGCGTCAGCTGCGCTCTTTTGCCGGAGCGTGGGCCGCTGGCTCGCTCTGCCGGAGCGCGGACCTGCAGTTCGGCGGCAAGCTGCCGCCGCCACTGGAAATTCTCTCTCTAATTCACTCTGCGAATCTCTGCGTTCTCTGCGTCTCTGCGTCTCTGCGTTGGAATTTCGTCTTTTGCGCTTTACCTGGCAGCACTTAGCCGCAGCTAGCCGCATTTGCGATTTTGCGCATGTTTTGAAAAATGTAATTGCTGAACTTTCGGCGCTTGCGCACTGCCTAGGGCCCCACTGCCCTACTGCCTTACTGCGGGCCGGGGCAAGCCCGGCCCCTCCGGCAGAAGAGAATTGCCGGTCTGAAGACCGGCGCTCCCAGACTTGCTACTCTCGCCCCATCAGGTCGCAGAACTGGTCGAAGAGGTAAGTGTTGTCGCGGGGGCCGGGACAGCCCTCGGGGTGGTACTGCACCGAGAAGGCGGGCCAGTCGCTGAAGGGCTGGCCATCCGCACCGCGCCAGGCCAGACCCTCATTGCTGCGGTCGTTCACGTTGAGCTGGGTCACCAGCACGTCATTGTTCAGCGGGTGCGGATAGGCTGCTGTCGGCCGCCCGTCACGCTCCAGCCACTGCGCACTGTCCGCCTCTGCCAGCCGCTCGAGCCCCAGTGGACTGCGCCCGCCTCGCGGGTCGGCCACCGCCGCCTGCGCCGCAGCCGCATCCAGCTGCTGCAGGGCCGCCGCTGAGGGCCGGCCAGTCTCGCCTTCGTCCAGGGCCACCGCATAGCTGTGGTTCTGGCTGGTGATGTGCACGCGCCCGCTCTCACCCTGTGTCAGGTTGAGCACGGGATGGTTGGCCCCGCGGTTGCCAAACTTGAGGCGGTAGGTGGGTATGCCTGCCGCCCGGGCCATGAGCTGATGCCCCAGGCAGATACCGAACACCGGCAGGCGCCGACCACCCGTCTCCGGCCCGCCGCTGCGGCTCAGCTCCAGCACCCGCTGCACATGCGGCAGGACGTAATCCATGCGCGCAGGATCGCCGGGGCCGTTGCTCAGAAAGACACCGTCGGGACTGATCGCCAGCAGCTCGTCGGCGCTGGCGCTGGCTGGAAAGACATGCACCGTGCAGCCGCGCTCGGCAAAGCAGTCGAGGATGCCGCGCTTGAGGCCAAAGTCCCAGGCCGCCACCGTAAAGCTGCGCCCGGGGCCGGCCTGCTGCTGATCAGCGCTGAAGAGGCTGTGGCCACCTTCTTCGTGCTCCGGCCACATCTGCCGCGAGCGGCGGCCCGCCTCGTAGACATAGCTCTTTTTCGTGCTGACCTCCAGCACCAGATCGAGCTGCCCAAAGTCCGGCTGCGCCTCCAGCAGGCCGCGGGCCTCCGCCTCCGTCAGCTCGCTCGTGATCACCCCCAGCATCTCGCCGCGGTCGCGCAAATGCCGCGTCAGCCGCCGTGTATCGAGGCCCGCGATGCCGGTGACGCTGTGGCGCAGCAGGAGGTCGGAGAGCGCGAACTCGCTACGCCAGTTGTCGGCGCCGGGGTTGAGCTCGCTGACCACCAGTCCGCGCGAGTGCACCTTGCTGCTCTGGCTGTCCTGCTCGGTCGCACCGTAGATGCCGATCAGCGGGAAAGTAAAGGTGATGATTTCACCGGCATAGGAGGGGTCGGTCAGGGTTTCCTGATAGCCCGTCATACTGGTGTTGAACACAAGCTTGCCGGTCGTGGAACCGGGGCGGCCAATAAGCCGGCCGCGCGCCGTATAGCCATCGGCGAGCAGCAACAGGGCACTTTGGGAAGGCTGCATGCGCGCGGGATTATAGCGGCAATCCGGCCCCGCTGTGCTATAATCCGCGTCCCAAAGGCAGTCCGGGGCTATGGACTGCGGACGGGATTTCAGTCTGCGCGGGGCCTCCCGCAAATCCAAGGGCAAGATAAATATGAACGGACGCAAAGCTAAGCGCCAGAAGATTCGCAACCATAAGTACAAGAAGTTGCGCAGGCGCATGCGCCACAAGAAGAAGTAAGCCGCGGGCCAGACGCCCCCTGCTTCTGACACATCTCCCCCCGCACAGGGCCCGATACTGCACGACGCAGTTATAATGACCCCGGCATAATTTGGCGCGGCCGGACCGCGCCCGGGGGTTGACCATGCGCGCACTGTTGCCACTTATCGCTGTCCTATCCTGCCTCGCTCTGTTGAGCGCCTGCTCGGGTTCAGGCACACAGCTGGACCACAACGCCAGCCCGGTTGCAGAGCAGATGGCCTCTCCAGGCGAGACTGCGACGGACTGGCCGGTCAGCCTGCCTGAAGACTCCAGACGGCCCTGGGAGCAGCTGGACAGCGCTGGCAAGGTGATCCCGCAGCACGGCGCGCTCAGCTTTGATGCCGGCACAGAATTCATCCGCGGCGCGGACGCTGACAGCTCCGGCGGCGATACGGCCTCGCTCACGCAGGCCCTGCACCTGGGTAGCGGCAACAGTGGCGCCAAACAGCTAAGCTTTGCCCTCTACCGCCTCAGCACCGGTGGCGAGCAGCCCGGCGCGCTGGCCCTCGATATCAACCTGCACGCGATCTCCGGCGGCAGTGGCCCGAGCCCCTATTACATTGGTCTGTCTGATTACAGCAAGGGCAGCTGGGAATGGCGCGGACCCTTTACCGATGGCCAGATCCGGCTTAGCGCTGCCGCAGGTGTGGCAGCCGGGGCGGACTACGCCTCGCCGCTGGGCAACGTGTTTGTCGCCGTGCTGGCCTTTGATGGCGCAGATCTCGATGTCGTCGGTATTGGCTTTGAGTTGGCTGACTCCCTCGACACCACCCCGCCTCCGGCACCTGCGGCGCTGGGGGTGACTGGCGCCAGCGGCAGCCTGCTGCTGGAGTGGACGCCCAGTGCCGCTGCTGATCTCGCTGGCTACCGCGTCTACTACAGCGGGAGCAGCTTCAGCAGCAGCAGCGACTCCGGCGTGCAGAGCGTGGGCTACCTCGAAGGCTCCAGCCGCCAGGTCTTCAGCCTGCCCGCTGGCGGCACCCGCTTCTTCGCCGTCAGCGCAGTGGACCACAGCGGCAACGAGTCCGCGCTCAGCAATGTCGACAGTGACAACGCCAGCGCCGGAGCGCAGCTGCCCCTGGTAGTGACCACTGATCTGGTGGCCGGCAACCTAAACGCCGCCGCGACGCTGAGCGCCTCAGGGGCGGACAGCTATGACTACGATCTGGATGGCGACGGCATCTATGAGATCACCGATTCAGTAAGCAGTTCTCAGTCCATCGATACCGGCAACACCGGGCTCCTGCGTCCCGGCGTGCGCGGGCACAGCAGCGGCGGCGCAGTGGCGCTGGGTGGAGTCAGCCTGCTCATCAGCGCGGGCTTCCCGCCTGTCGCCGCCCTGACCAGCGACATAGACGAGTTCACCCTCTGGGGCGATACGGCTGAGGTCAACTTTGACGCCAGTGCCAGCTCGGACATCGACAGCGCGGCGCTGGAGTATGCCTTCGACCCGGAGGGCGACGGCACCTACAACGCCTTCAGCAGTAATCCCCTGCGCAACAAGATCTACAGTGCAGCCGGATATAAGTATGCTTCGGTCCGTGTGCGTGACGGAGACGGCTATGAGGACACTGCCTACCGCCTGATCAAAGGCAACCAGTCAGCGGGCTTTGAGGTGCGTTACGTTCACGCAAAGAACAGTACTGGAATTAACAACTCACTGGCGGAAGTCAACGGACGCCCGGCGATTGCCTATTACAGCGCCGGCGACAGCACGCTCTACTATGTCCGGGCGCTGGACAGCCGCGGCAATCTCTGGAGCACGCCGATCCCACTGGAAGCCAACAACTCGCAGTACTGCTCACTCTGCGTGATCAAGGGCAACCCGGCGATTGCCTACTGGCGCGCCAGTGACAGTCATGTGCGCTATATCCGCTGCGCCACTCCCAACGGCAATGTGCTGGCCGACTGGTCCAACGCCCCCGTCGATCTGGGCGGCCCCTTCGGCATGATGGAAAAGCCGGACCTCTGCGAAGTCAACGGCAATCCGGCCATCTTCTTTGGCGACGGCAGCAGTGTTCAGTACATCCGGGCCACGACAGCCACCGGCACAGGCAATGTGACCGGCGACTGGGCCAATCCCTACTTCCAGATTGACACCTCCTGCAGCGGTCAGAATGCTCAGCTGGAGCTGATCAATGGTCAGCCCGCCGTGATCTATGTCTCGAGCGGCCCCGTCGTGAAGTACAAGCGTGCGACCAACGGCACTGGCGCCAGCGCGCTGGACTGGCCAGCTGTGGGGGTAACTATCAGCGCCACCAGCCAGCCCAACATGGCGATCTCCTTTAAGGAAGTGAATGGACGCCCGGCAGCGATCTGGTACGACACCTCGAGCAACAAACTGCAGTACGTTCGCTCAAACACTCCTGGGGGCGAGCTGCTTGCCGACTGGCCACTGCCGTCCATTGCCAGTATCAGCACCAACAGCGGGCAGTTCTGCAATCTGGCGGTGATCGCGGGCCGCCCCGCAGTGCTGTATGAGGACAACAGCTGGGGCAGTGGCAAGCGTTTCCGCTGGGCTACCGACGCGGCAGGCAGCGCCTGGGGGCAGGAGTTCTTCATCGGGCGGCAAAGCTCCGGCCAGGACTACAACCAGTGGACCTGTCTGCAGGAAATCAACGGTGAGCCTGCGGCCTCGCTCTACTTCTCCACCGGCAACAGCGCGGCCTATGCACTGGTGGACCTGGAGCAGTAAGGGACCATGGGAGAGATCTGACCAACTTAGCATTGGTTGGCACAGGGAAAGTTGCCAGGAGGAATGTATGAGCGGACCTTGCATCCGGCATTTCGCACTTGCAGCCTTGCTGCTGCTCACCGCCTGTTCGGGAAAGAACGCTGCTCTGCCTGAAGGCACGCAGCCACTACTTCCTGCAACTGCTACGGCTCAGGACTGGCCGGTGGCGCTGCCTGTTGACACGGTGCTCCCGGGCGAAGAGCTAAACGCTGCAGGCAAAGTGCAGCCGCAGCGCAGCGCACTGTCCTTCGATGCGTCGACAAACTTCACGCGCGGCGCGGACTTCGACTCCGCGGGCGGGACTGTGCTCGTCAGCAGTCAGGGCGCCAGCTTCACGAGCGGCAGCGCCGGAGGCAGGCAGCTCAGCTTTGCCCTCTACCGGATTCCGCTGGGCGGCGCCGAGCCCGGTGCGGTGGCGATTGATGCCAACCTGCGGGCTGTAACTGGCGGAACCGGGCGCAGCTCCTTTTACGTTGGTCTGTCTGACTACAGCCAGGGCCGCTGGAACTGGTCAGGCCCCTTCAGCGACAATCATGTGCGACTCTCAACTGCTGTGGCAGTCAAAGGCGGGACAAGCTATGTGTCCGGCCTGGGCAATCTGTATGTAGCGCTCATCGCTTTCGACGGGGCGGACTTTGACCTCGTTGGTGTTGGTGTTTCCCCCTTTGACAGCCTCGACAGCACGGCACCATCCGCCCCGGCGGCGCTTGGTGTAACAGCCAGCCCGGGCAGCTTCCTGGTCGAGTGGACGCCGAGCGCAGCGGGCGATCTCGCGGGGTACCGGCTCCACTATTCAGACGCCAGCTTTGCCAGCAGTACTGATCCTGCGGTAGAACACCTGGAATACCTGGAAGGCGCAGCGCAGCATGTGCTGGCCCTGCCGGCTGGCGGTGCACGCTTCTTTGCCGTCAGCGCCGTTGATTACAGCGGCAATGAGTCTGCCCTCAGCAACCTCGACAGCGCAGCTGCTCCAGTAGGTGCAGCGCCACAGCTGATCGTCACCAGCAGCAATCTCGCCGGCAAGATTGGCAGCCCGGCAATCCTGAACGTCTCCGGCGCAGACAGCTATGACTTCGATCTCGATGGCGACGGCCTTTATGACATCAGCGACTCCACCAGCACTCAACAGGACATTGACACGAGCAGGACGGGGATCATCCGGCCCGGAGTGCGCGGGCATGGGAGCGGCGGCACGGTCGCCCTCGGTGGAGTGAGCCTGATCATCAGTGCTGGCTTCGCCCCAGTGGCCTTGCTGGACAGCGACCTCGACAAGGGACTCGTGTGGGGCGATGGACTGGACGTCAACTTCGATGCTTCCGGCAGCAGCGATGTGGACACAGCTGCGGGCAGCCTGCAGTACTCCTTCGATCCGGAAGGCGATGGGACCTTCACCGCCTTTGCGAGCAGCCCGCTTAAAGCAAAGACCTACACAAGCGCTGGAACCAAACTTGCAGCTGTCCGGGTACGCGACCCCGAAGGCTATGAGGATGTGGGTTACCATGCCGTGCAGATTCAGCAGGGCGGCGCCTTCAGACAGCTCGTCGTTGACCGGAACGATGGCACAGGCGCGCACAGCTCGCTGCAGATGGTCGACGGGTGTCCTGCGGTTGCCTACTGCGCACCGGTGGCGGGCGATCTCCTGTATTGCCGAGCCCTGGACTCGGCGGGCGAGCAATGGGGAGAGCCCGTGCAACTGGACACCGGTGGCAACCTGTACACTTGTCTCGCGGTCATTAAGAACCATCCGGCGATCGTCTATTACAACGTCGGCGCAGCCGAACTACGGTATATCCGCGCCAGCAATACAGACGGGCAAAAGGCAAGCAACTGGTCCAACGCACACATCACGCTTGGAGGTCTTGCCCTGCTAAAGCCCTGTCTGCTGGACTGCAACGGCAACCCTGCAATTGTTTATACGGGCGCCAGCGATAACCTGTATTTCCGGCGCGCGACCGGCGCCTCCGGCAGCGGAGATTTGCTCACTGACTGGACCGATCCGCAGTTTCCCATCGTGACTTCCGGCGTGCGCAAGCAGCCGGTATTCCGCCTCGTTGATGGCAATCCAGCAGTCCTCTTTACGACCACCACTGAAAACCTGCGCTATATGCGGGCCACCAGCGCCACGGGTGCATCGTCCCTCGACTGGGGCTCCACCAACATTCTTATCACCGGCATGGACCATGTGGGCGAGAGCGTGGATCTGGCTATTGTGGACGGCCAGCCCGCTGTCACCTGGCTCGATGTTGACTCGGAAAAAGTGAAGTACATGCGGGCTGACAGCTCGACCGGCACTGCAGTTGGCGATTGGACGACCCAGATCACCCTGCTGGCCGCCACCGGCGTCGGCAACTGCCTGTCCATGGCTGTGCTCTCCGGACGTCCCGCCCTGGCCATCGCGGATTCACAAAACATTGGCTTCATTCGCTATACCTGGGCTAGCGACGCGCTTGGCTCAAGCTGGCCTGTGCCAAAACCTGCCGTCAGCATCTTTGACGGAGGGGCGAACGGCCCGTTTTCACTGGCCGATGTGGGCGGCCTGCCGGCTATTTCCTACCACAGCGAGGCCTACGACTGCCTCGGTTTCGCAGTCCCCGACCTGGATTAACTTGGGCCGATCCTGGAGTAATCTGGAGTGCGGGCGAATTGTCTGCAAAAGCAGGCAGGGGAATCTGCTGCCGCGCGCCGCTACCAACGTCGCCGCTACCGTTACTTCAGCATGCGGCTGATCTGGGTGACGGCCTGCTCGACATAGGGGTCGTCCAGCACGTCGCGGGCGATTTTGTTGGCCCCGTGGCTCACCGTGCTGTGGTCACGTCCGCCCAGCTCGGCGCCGATCTGACTCAGGGTCAGGTTGGTGTACTCGCGGGCCAGGAACATCACCACCATGCGCGCCAGCGCGATGCGCTTGCTGCGGTTGGGGCTGAGCAGCAGGGTCTCGCTCACGTTAAAGTACTCGCCCACCACGCCCATGATCTGCTTGAGCGAGAGCTGTGGGCGCAGGCCGCCTGTATCGATGATGTCGGCCAGCACACGGGCGGCCAGCTCCACGCTCGGGGAGGCATGGTTGAAGTCGCAGAAGGCCAGCAGGCGGATCAGCGCGCCTTCCAGCTCACGTACGTTGCTCGATACGCGCTCGGCGATGAACTGGCAGACTTCCTGGGGCAGGCGTACCCGCTCCAGCTCGGCCTTGGCCTGCAGGATCGCCATGCGGGTCTCGAGGCTGGGGTCGCCGATGTCGCAGACCAGCCCGGAAGCGAAGCGGCTGATCAGGCGGTCTTCCATGCCCTTGAGCGTACGCGGAGGACGGTCGCTGCTGATGACGATCTGCTTGCCGGCTTCCACCAGGGTGACGAAGGTCTGGAAGAACTCCACCTGCGTCTCGGGCTTGCCGGAGAGGAACTGAATGTCGTCGATCAGCAGGATATCCGCCTCGCGGTAGCGGGCATGGAACTGCGGCATGCGGCCCGTGCGCACATGCTCGATGAAGTCGTTGGTGAACTTCTCGCTGGTGACATAGACCACGTTGCTGCGCTGGTCACGGCTCCAGACGGCATGGCCGATGGAATGCATGAGATGCGTCTTGCCCAGGCCCACGCCGCTGTAAATGAAGAGCGGGTTGTAGCTGCGGCCCGGACGCTGCGCCACCTGCCAGCAGGCACTGTAGCAGAACTGGTTGGAGGCGCCGACCACGAAAGTGTCAAAGGTGTAGCGCGGGTTGAGCAGGGGCTTGCGGTACTGCGGGCGCTCATAGGTGATGGGGTATTCCAGCACCGGCGGGATGCCGCTGGCCGCATCGGGGCTGTCCGTCTCGCCGTCTTCCAGCCAGGGGCTCTGGTGCAGGTTGCGCGAGGCCGGGTTGCCCGTGGCATTGCCGCCCTGCACTCCCTCAGCATGGCTGGGCGCAGCCGCCACCGGCTCCTTCTCCGCCACCAGTACATCCACGCGCACTGCGCTGCCCACGACGAGGCCGGCGAGCTCGCTGAGCAGATCGCCGTACTGGTCCAGCAGCCAGCCGCGCAGCACTTCATTGCTGATGCTGAGCGTGAGGATCGAGGGATAGTTGATGGCGATGCCGCTCTGGTCCAGGGCACCAGGCTCGGCCGGTGAGTAACCGGTATCGGGGTCGCCTGCCGGACGCTGATATGGACGTGGCGCGGGTTCAAAGCCGACAGCATGCAGAGGCTTGATCAGAAGCTCATACTTGGGCCGGCTTAGCTGCGTGAGCAGCTGCTCCTTCATCGCCCGTAATATCTCTGCCGCCCCGCTCTGAAGCATCCGTCCTTCCCATGGATGTCCTTGACGGGGTCCACCCCGGCCCGTCAAGCGTTCAAAGAATGATAGCACTTATGGGCTCGCGCAGGCTGCATTCGTGCTCAGAAAAAGCTCAGAGTTCGAAGTAATCGTGACCACTGACGGGGGCCTCTTCGTTCGCGGCAGACTCTGCTGCGGGATCGGCTCCTGCCGGCGCTGTGTTTTTGGGCAGTGGTTTTTGCTGCGCTTTCTCCTGTGCATCCTCCGCGAACTCGCGGCCCATCACTTCGCGCAGGGCCTGCTGCGCCCCATCGCGATAGCGCACTGCGAGCTGCTGGTCCGAGGCGATAGCAGCCCCGATCAGCTCCGTGATGCGCTCCACACTGCGCCCGCCCTGCTGATGCATGACATCGCGGCAGAGCTGCGGCTCTTCCTTATGCAGCAGGCGCAGGGCCAGGCGCACATTGCGCACGGGCTCGTCGAGGTGCACATACTTGAGCAGCACGCCGGCACGCCGCGTGCTGATGCGCTTGGGCAGCGGCAGATTGTTATAGACGTGGAAGAGGAAGTCGATGTAGTCGCGCACGGCATCCTCACGGCCCGCACTGTCCTTCTCGGTAGAGCTGCTGCCGTAGGTCATGCGCTTGTCCGCGCCGGTGAACTTCACCACCGCCTTCTGCTCCACCTCGCCCGCGAACTCGCCCATGAAGCTGTCGCGCAGACGCTCGCCGCGATAGTTGTAGATCTCACCGCGCGCGAGATACAGCCCCATCAGGCGCAGCAGCGCCTGGTCCAGCGCGCTGAAGCTCAGGGCCGCACCAGTCAGCGCAGGCTGCACCTGGGTATAGGCCAGCAGGTAGCGGTCGTCCAGCCAGACTGCGGTGGAGACACCGGGCTCGATGATGATGGGCGGCAGCAGGGGCTGCCCCGCACTGTCGAGGACGAAGCAGTTGCTGTGAAGTTTAAGCAGGCGGCCCAGTGCTTCACGCACGGCCTCACTGCTGGCGAAGCTGCCCGGCGGCAGGGGCTCGCCATCTTTGTGACGCGCGAAGTAGTCGCTGAGCAGCACGCGGCCACAGCGCTGGCCACCGCGGCGCAGCTGCTGCTGGCTCTGGCGCATCAGCTCGCCCGTGGCCTTGAAGTCCGCCTCCACCTTCGCCAGCTGCTCAGGAGTGAGCGGTCCGGGCGGCGGCGGGCTGACCGAGAGCGCAGTGCGCCCGGCCGGAGATTTAGTCGTCAGCGTATTGCCCGCCTTGTTCTCAGCTGCCGCGGGCAATGAGCCGCTGAGCGCCGACTGCAGCATGCGCAGGTCCAGCAGCGCCTGGCTGCACTCGCGGCGATGCCGGGCCAGGCTCAGCAGGGCGGTGCTGGCCGTATCTTCGATCGAGCCGCCCAGCAGCACAGCTGCATCGGGCAGGTCCTGCAGCGCGGCAGCAGCGGGGTCTGCCGCGGCCTCGGGCGTGAGGGCCTGCTGACAGAGCCGCAGGATCTCGCCGGTCTCGGCGAGCAGGGCGCTGAGCCGCTGTGCGCTCACGCTGGCGGCAAAGTCGCGGACCGAACCGCTGAGCTTCTGCTGTGCCTGCTCCAGCGCGCTGCGCGCCTTCTGCCAGCGCCGCAGCGCCTCTTCATGCTGCCGTGCGGAGAGGTCCGGCGCAGGCTTGTCAGGGGCCTGATCCACTGCCGCTCCGGGCTGGCCACCGTGCAGCAGGCGCTCATGCGCGCGGCTGCGCACCTTAGGGTCCTGGCTCAGATCGAGTGGTTCGAGGCGGCCGCTGAGCAATGCTTCGATGCGGGTCCGGGCGGTAAAGATCTGCGCCGCCAGCGGATCTGATTCGTGATCGCTGGCGCCCGCGTCCATCAGGCTGTCGGTGAGCAGCAGGCTGTAGGACTCCGCGGGCAACAGGCCCAGCTCGATGCGCTCGCCCTCGGGCGACTTGAGAGGGATGGAGCTCTCCAGCGCACCGCTCTCGGCAAAGAGCCACTGCTGGGCATTGAGTGCCGTGCCATGCGCACGCAGCAGCGCGCTCAGCAGGCTCTGGCAGGCGTTGTCGAGACGGCCACCCGCTGCAACCCAGGCGGCGGCGGACTCCGCAGGGGCAGAGCCGCGCGCCTGCTGCAACGCGAGCAGCGCCTCACCCAGGGCGGCCAGGGGCTCGGCGCTCAGCCCGGCGGCGAGCAGCTTGAAGTGCGAAGTGTTTGAATCTGCCATGTCGAAATCGGGTTGGACTGCTGCCACTGCAGGCGCAGGGTCAGCCAAGGGATTCTACTCAGCCAACTGCCCTGTGATTTCGGATTCAAGAAGGAATTAACCAAAATGAGAGGCAGTAGTCAGATGTCGGTGTTCAGTGGTCAGTAGCCAGGCGTCAGCGGTCAGGTAGTCAGTGGTGGTGCGAGCTCCGGCGGCGTATTCGGGGAGGCCAGCGCTGGCCTCAGCAAGCAGTGCTGGCTCAGTGTGCCAGCGACGGGTCCCAGGCAAGCAGCGCTACCTCATGGCTGGCCGCGGAGCCTTGCTCTGTTCCGGCTGCGGTCTCCCGCTGTGGTGTTATATAGAACTGCACCAGGCCGTTCAGATCCGCATCCAGCGCCTGCAGTTCGTAGAAGCTGTAAGAGCTGGTAATACTGAAGGTGTAGCCCCAGCTGCGAAAGACTGCCGGCAGCTGGCCGACAGCAGGGTTGCCGGGATCGGCCGGCGGCTGCGCATCGCTGCTCCAGTCCAGGGTCGCGACCAGGCTGCGGGGGTCGCCGTCATGGTCGTCCGCTGCCTCCAGCAGGTAACTGTCCGTGCCTTCGCCATAGTAGAGCCCGAGCGTGGAGAGATCACTGAGGGTGACCTCATCGTTGTCGTCATAGTCCGCCGGCAGCGCGCGCCAGTCCTCGCTGGGCCGCAGGCCAAAGTACTGCGCGAGGGGAGTGATGTCCGCGATGTTGACCTCGCCGTTCTGGTCGCCGTCCCCCAGCTGCCAGGCGGCGCTGAAAGTCAGCTCAAGCTCGGCAAAAAGAGCGCCGTCATTCGCGAAGATGTTCTCCAGATCGTGGCGCACCTGACCCACGCCATTGGGGTTGTGATGCACAGCGCCGATGCTGCTGAGCGCGCGCGCCGGGCCCTGGGCGAAGCACAGGCTGGCGAAGCGGCCACTCACGGGGCCGGTGGAGTTGTGTCCGCGCAGAACGGCCTGCCCCAGTGCAACCACGCCGGGGCGGCCAAGGAGCTGCGCGCTGAGCACAGTGTCCGCGCCGCCCAGCAGCCCCGCGAAGTCTGCCTCGCCTGTCTGCAGCCGCTGGGCGTCGTAGCGCACTTCGAGGTTGATCGCGCTGGCGGGCTGCAAGTTCTGCACATCGATGCGGAGCTGGGCAGCACCAGAGGCCGTAGCAGGGTCCAGACTCAGGCGCAGCGTACTGTTGAGAGCGGGGTCCGGCTCACCCTGCGCATTGAAGCGGATGACCTCAAAGCCGCCAAGGCTGACACCACGCTGAGCTGCGTAAGCGTGGACGATAGAAGCCGGAGGGGTAGCAGAGGACGCAGGTGCGGCTTGGATGAACTGGGAGTTGCCGCCGGAACAGGAGGCACTGCAAAACAGGACGAACAGCAACACAGCGCAAAGCAGTGCGCTGCCGGCGGTAAACATACTCCCCCGCATACGAACCTCCAGACGTCCAAGTGCAAACGCCGGGTCCAGCCTCAAACCCAATGCAGTATAGACGCGCCTGTGTGCCAGAAGTTCCAGCCCCCGCCCCTGCTCTCAGCCGTGGCCGTCCGGCACTCAGCAGTCTGCACTTCACCTCTGACGCGGACCAAGCCGGCGGGCTGGAAAAAAGAGGGGCCCCGTTGCCGGGGCCCCTTGAGTAGCTCTGTAAGCCAACTGCTTCTAGGTGAAGTTGTTGGTGTCAATGAAGGTCGGGCCAGTCTGGTCGTGCGAGTTTGTTGCCGGCGGCGCGGGCACATCTTCATCAAAGGGAGTGAAGAAGCCCTGATTGCTCGGGAACCAGGTGTCGCCGCTGGGAGGAGCATCCGTCACTTCAACAATCATCAGACCACTCATACCGAGGTCCGGCAGGCCGCTGATGGTCCAGGCGCCCGCTGCATCTGAGATAGCGGTACCGAGAGTGGTCCCCGGATCACTGCTGTCATAGGCCTTGATATGCACGCCTGACAACGGATCGCAGGAGTTCCAGGGATCCGAGCCGGGGCCTGGAGGCGGCGGGGGCTCAAAGAGCTGGCCGCAGCGTCCGCTGATGCTGAGGTTGCCGGGGCCGATGCCACCGACCGTGACAGTCACGCTGGCAGTATCGGTCAGGCCGGGCGTGCCGCTGTCGGTGACTCGCACGACGACGTTGTAGGTGCCATCAGCGTTGAAGGTGTGCTGAATGGTGGCGGTGGTGCCGTTGTCAACAAAGCCGGCGCCCTCGTCAAAGTCGAACTCGAACTTGGTGATGCTGTCGCCCGCGTCCGGATCCGAAGAAGCGCTGGCGTTGAAGGACACATCCAGCGGGGAGCTGCCGCTCAGCGGGTTGCCGCTCAGGGCCGCATCGGGCTTGGTGTTGCCACCGCCACCGCCGGCCGCCGTCAGCTGAATCGTGTAGATGTCGCTGAAGAGGCCGCTGTTAGCCTTGAGGATGTTGCTGGGGTTGGTGGTATCCGCGCCGGTCCAGATGAAGAATTTGGCGGTACCGGGCTTGGGAGTGGCGCCCTGCACTATGGCATAGGCGGCGCCGAGGCCGTCGGTGGCCAGCACATCAATGGTAGCGCCCAGGTTAGCCATGTTGAACAGGATCTGGTTGCCGCCGCTGACGGTGACATCGTAAGGATGCACCACCAGGTTGTTGGTGTCGGCATTGGCCGCGCTCGTCAGCGGGTTCTGGAAGTCGCAGGGGACGATGAAGAAGATCTTGGTGGAAGAACCACTGACGTTCTCCAGGGCCAGAGTGCTGAGGTCATGGCCGCTGATCTGCAGGGTGCCATCCAGGGCCACGCTGGGCGGCTGGATGTCGGTCACGGTGGCGCTGACCAGCAGCGGATCGATGCTCTTGACGCTCTTGGCGGTGGAGGGGTTAACCACGACCACGTAGCCGCTGAGGTTGTCGCCAGCATCTGAGGGGATGTAGAACTCGATCAGCTCGTCCTGGTCCTCAACCGAGCCAGCGAGGCCCCAGGCAGCAATGTTGCCGCTGTCGACCAGGGTGCCGTCAGCGCCGCTGGTGGCGTTCAGACGCACTTCGCCCTGGGTAGAGCCGAAGTTAAAGCCGTGGATGCGGACCAGGCTGCCCAGGCCGCCCGGGTGGCGATAGCCATAGGGGCGGGGGTTGGCGCTGCCGGCGAGGAAGCCGGCCTGATCGCGCTTGAAGGCGGGCAGCTTGGTGGAGCCGGAGAAGAGGTCGTCCAGGGGAGTGCCGAACCAGATCTGATTCTGGTAGAAGACGAAGTCGTTGTAATCAATATGGCCGGGCAGGAAGTCCGGCGGCAGATAGACGTAGCTGGAGGGGTTCTCACCAATCTCACCAGAAGGCGCCTGGAAGCCGACGGTCTCGATCTGCGTGATGACCATGTCATCCGGGCCGACCACGGTGACTTCCGGACCGGCGACCAGGGCGATATCGCCGCTGACGTTGTCCTTGATGCGCACCTGAGTGCTGTAGGTGCCCTTGCTGGCGTACTGGTACTGGATCGGCGAGGAGCCGCCCTTGGTGGTGCCGGGGTCGTTGGCATCCGGGAAGAGCGTGAACTCATAGTTGCCGCTGCCGCCAGCCGCGCTGATGCTGAACTTGAAGTTGGTCTTGCCCGCGACGCCCGCCTTCGGACGCACGGTGATCAGGCCGCTGATATCGCTGACCAGCTTGGCCGGGAAGGCCAGGCTGGAGAGGCCGGCATCGTTGGTCACGATGATGGGAACGTTGTTGGGATCGGCGGCATTGATGCCGGGCAGGCTGGTGACAGTGATGGTCGTGTCATTCCAGCTATCCACAGCCACGGTGCTGGCGCCCACCTTAAGTGTGCCCGCGCCCTGGGTGAAGCCGAAGAACTGGCCGAAGATTGTCAGCGACTGACCCACATGCATGCTGGTCGGAGTCGCTCCGGTAATGACCGGAGTGTTGGCCACGATGAAGGTAGAGCCGCTGACCGCGCTGTTACCGCCCACGCCGATGTTGAAGGCGCCACTGGTGGCGCCGGCGGGGATGGTCCCCAGGATCTGCGTGTTGGTCCAGTCGATCACGTTGACGCTCTGGCCGCTGATGGTCAGCGAGCTGTTGCCCTGCTGGTTGCCAAAGTTGTTACCAAGGATGGTCACCTGCGTGCCGATGGGGCCGCTGGGCGGAGTGAAGCTGGTCAGCACCGGGGCGCCCTGCGGGCCAGCCGGCGGCTGCGCCTCGAAAGCGCGATGGTTGGAGTCAGTGCCGGCCACGGAGACATAGACGTCACCGGTCTTGGCGTTGGAGGGCACGATCACGCGAATGCTGCTGGCTGTCCACTCGGGCAGGCTGCTGGACTCGTTGATCACGACCTGCGCCTTGACATAGCCCGCCGCGCTGACCGCGACATCGGCGCTAAAGAAGACGCCGGTATCGGGGCTGTCGGAGAAGCTGCCAAAGTTGGCGCCGGTAATGAGGACCTCGTCCTCACCCTTGCGTCCGTAGTCCGGCGAGAGTGCGTAGATCACGGGGTCGCCCTGCGGGGCGCTGCCAATGAACAACTGCGCCTGCTGACCGCTCTGGCTGGCAGTGCCGCCCTGGGTCACGACCACGATGCCACTGGTCATGCCGGAGACGACAGTCGCGGAAATCGTGGTGTCGCTCCATGTGTTGACCTGGAAGGCCACGCCGTTGAGCGTAATCTGTCCGGTGGTCTGGCTTGCGCCGAAGTTGCTACCGATGACGGAAACTGTGTCACCGATGTTGGCGCTGGATTTGTCCAGCCCGAAGATCTGGGGCGCTACACCGGTCCCGCCGTCGTCGGGAGTTTTGCCCCCGCCGCCGCAGGACAGCATAAAGCTGACCAGGATTATTGACAGAACCTGCCAGAGCAGGCTTAGCCGAAGCTTCGCGTTCATCTGCCGCGACCTCCTTGATTTGCCGGACAAAGCATTAGCCCAACGCTGATTATAACGCGCAGGCGTCTGCGGAGTAAAGCTCTCATTAAAAAGCACCCCGCAACTGCGCACCTTCCCCTTGGCCAGGCTACATATATTACCCGTCCTGAGCCAAGGTAGTTCCCGAATGTTTAGTAATCGCCCTTAAATTGTCCCGGCAGCGGTGAGAGCCATCTTTTTAGGGTCGAAGTACGCTTTTGCAGCCTCAACCACGTCGCTGAGACTAACTGCCCGAATCATTGCCTGGTAATTGGGTATGTAGTCCACTCCGCGGCCCAGGTAGACGGCATCGGCCAGGGCGCCGGCGATGGCGCCGTTATGGCTGAGGCTGACCGGGAAGTTGCCGCAGAGGAAATCCTGCGCCAGCTTCAGTTCGTCAGCGCTGGGGCCCTCAGCGCAGTAGCGGGTCATCTCCTCCTGCGCCAGCTCGACGGCCTTGTCGACGTTCTTGGGGCTGACCTGCGCAATAACAAAGAGGGGTCCTGCAGCCCTCGCTCCGCCAAAGCGGGAGTAGGAACCGTAGGTGAGCCCCTCTTTTACGCGCAGGCGCTCGTTGAGGCGACTGTAGAAGTCGCCGCCAAAGATAAAGGCGGCGATGAAGGCGGCGGTCCAGTCCGGGCTGCTCTTGGAGGGGCCGGCGCCGATCCAGATCAGCGTGGCGTTGGCCTTGTCCGGCATCGGGATAACTGAGCGCGTGCCGCTGCTGGCCTGCAGCGCTGAGAAGTCCCCCCCGCTGGCCAGCAGCGCTGAGCGGTCCTGCGGCTCGGCGGAGAGCTGGCCCAGGCGCTCCTCCAGCAGCTCGATCGCCTGCTGCGCGTCCACATCGCCCACGATGCTGAGCACGGCACCGTCGCCATGGCAGAGGCGGCCGTGCCAGTCCGCCAGATCAGCGCGGCGAATGGCGCGCAGGCCCTCCTCAGTCCCCGAAACGCGCCCGTTGAAGGGATGGCCCGGGCCGTAAGCCAGCTCGCGGGCCTTCATCGAGGCCTGGTCGCGGGTGTCGTCCATACTGTCGAGCAGGTCGGCCAGGGCCTGCTGACGCGCCAGCTCCACTTCCTCCGCCGGGAAGTTGCTGTTGAGCAGGGTCTCGGCCAGCAGGTCGATGAGGCGCGGAAAATCGGCGCTCAGGCTGCGCCCGCCCAGGCTCAGGCTCTCACGGCCCGTGCCAAAGCCCAGATCGATGGCGTTGTCCTCCAGCAGCTCGGCCAGCTGAAACTTCCCGTAATGCACCGTGCCGGCGGTCAGCAGCTCTTCAGCCAGACTGCCCAGGCCCGGCAGCTGCGGCGGGTCGTCGATGCGGCCCAGAGGGAGGATCCCGCTGAGACTGACGGTGGGGTTGTTGTGGTTTTCGCGGATCACGACGCGCAGGCCGCTGCCCAGCCGCGCTTCAACCGCATAGGGCGCGGCGGTCTCAGTCGACATCTGCATCGTTCTCCTCGTCTTCGGTAAAGCCCTCTTCGCCCAGCAGCGGCTCGCTGCCATTGCCGGCGGCGCGGATGGCGTGGTAGATCCCCACCGTGCGGTTGTCATCACGCAGGTACTGCGCCGCCACGCGCTGCACATCCGCCGCGCGCACTGCCTCGATCCCCGGCAGGTACTTGTCCAGCTCGCGCCAGCTGCTGATCAGCTCGAAGTCCACCAGGGTGCCCGCTTCGCGCTCCACGCTGTCGCGCTCAAAGATAAAGCTGGCCTGCGCCTGCTTGCGCGCACGCTTCAGCTCGTCCTCGGTCACGCCGCCGGAGACGATCGCCTCGATAGCCTTATAGACAATCGGCTCGACGCTCTCCGGCGAAATGCCGGGATTGAGCGTGGCGCTGATGATGAAGAGGAATGGGTCGCGGTAGCCAAAGTTGCCGCTGGAGCTGCTGGCATCGGCGCAGAGCCCGCTGTCCACCAGATCGCGGTACATGCGGCTGGTGCGCCCCTGGCCCAGGATGTTGCCGAGCACGACCAGCGCGTAGGCATCGGGATGCTGAGAGTCGGGGATATGCCAGGCGCAGAGCAGAAAGTCCACACTGCCGCTGCGGCGGATGGTGAAGCGGCGCTCCCCGATCTGCTTCGGCTCCGGCGTGATGCGCGGATGCCGCAACTCACCCGCCGGGATGGCGCCGAAGTACTGCTCGATCCTGGCCAGCATCTCGGCGGGATCAAAGTCCCCGCCCACCACGATGAAGGCGTTGGCCGGGCAGTAGTAGCGCTCGTAGTGCGCGCGGATCTCCTCGGTGGTGATCGCCTCGACATCCGAGGCATAGCCGATGGTGGGCACGCGGTAAGGGTGCGCCTGAAAGGCGTGGCTGAGCATTTCTTCGTAGAGCAGGGTGAAGGGGTTGTCGTCGCGCTGGTCCAGCTCGTTGCGCACGACGGTCATCTCAAAGGCGTGGTCCTCGGGCAGGCAGGCCAGGTTGACCATGCGGTCAGCCTCGAGGCGCAGGGCCACCTCGATCTGATCGGCGGCGATAGTCTCGTGATAGACCGTCTGGTCCAGCCAGGTGTAGGCGTTGTTATCGCTGCCCACTGCCTTGAGCTGGCGGTCGAACTCGCCGAGCGGGTAGGTCCTCGTGGTCTTGAACATCATGTGCTCAAGCAGGTGGCTGATGCCGGTCTGGCCGTGCGGCTCGTACTTGCTGCCGATGCGATAGGCCACATTGAGGTTGATCACCGGCGCGCCGTGGTTCACTTTGAGCAGCACCAGCATGCCGTTGGAGAGCCGCCGTTCCAGCACAGGCGACTGCGCGGCGGCGGCAGGACTTGCGTTTGTCATGGACATCTAGTGTACCGGGCGGAATGCCCGTGGCTGCTGGGGCGCAGGCGCGGCGCTGGGCAGACGAAAAAAAGGGCCATGTCGCCATGGCCCTCCGGGAATCACGTAAGTCCAGAGCTTAGTTAACGGTAACGCTGTGGGGAACGCCCTCGTGGCGGTTGCTGATGTCGCCCCAGTGTATGGTGTAGTACTCGGGATCGTCGTCGAAGAAGATGCGGTCTGTATAGAAGGTGCGGTCGAGCACCATGCCCTCTTCCTCAAAGATGAGGTCGATGTCGTACTCACCGGGCTCGTCAAAGCTGAGCTGGAAGTTGAACAGCTCGCCTGCCGGGGCAGGCACAGCATCTTCATCAAAGGGGCTGTCGGGGACGCCGTTGATGACATGGGCCAGGGCAATGCCGAAGTCATAGGCGCGATGGCCGTTAATGAGCTCACCGCCCGCGGTCGGATCGGGATCGCCCGCGCCCTGCACGTTGTAGATGAAGAGGTCCGGGAAGTCCAGGAACTGTATGTCGCTGGGCAGGCCGCTCCAGACGCCGTCCATATCGTTCTTGGCTCCGCCGACAGCACCATTGTTGAAGCTGTCATGCACATAGCGGCAGCCCACGGGAGCAGCCACACGCGCAACCATTGAGAGCAGGTCGCTGGGCATCTGGCCGGCGGCCACCACAATGGTGACCGGCTCGCCCACTTCCACTTCGGTCTGCAGCGGGATGGCATAGAGCGTATCGGCCTCCAGCTCCAGCGGCGGCGAGAGGACCTGCACCGAGCGGGCAGGCGGGGCGGCCAGAATACCGTCGCTGACAGTGAAGCTGGCTGTGCCGCTGGCACCGCTCAGGACATCGCTGGGTGTAAAGGAGAAGCTGGCACTGCCCTGCCCGTCGGCGATGGTCTGTGCATCCGGAGTGACAGTGAAGCCGCTGGGCGCAGTAGCTTTCACAGTGATGTCGTCCCCGTTGGGATCGGTGGCTGCTACGGTGATGCTGGCGGTACCGTCGCCAGTTACGCTGCTGATGCGCGGCGCGGCAGGCGTGCTGACCGGGGGAACAATTGGCGCCTCGCCCTCCGGCGGTCCGCCAGGGGCCGGAGCACCTGAAGAGCAGGAGGCCAGCGCGGTGAGAGCTGCCAGAGCCGTGAGCGCTGCCAGCTTAAGATGAGTGCTTTGCATATGCCTCTCCCTGGCGGGACTGCAGCCGGCAGTCCGCCGTGTTTAAAGTTCTTTCGCAGATAGCGTATCCGCCCTGAGCGGCCCCTGCAAGAGACAGTGCGTGGCGTTTATTGCCGAACAGGACTGGCTGCAGCATGAAATGAAGAGGGCCATGTCGCCATGGCCCTCGCGCGAACAGAGTGGCAGAAATCTAGTGCACGGTCACGGTGTGCGGCACGCCGCTGTAGTCGTTGCTGATCTCTCCCCAGTAGAGTTCGAGTCCTGTCTCGTCCCCAACCGGCTGGCGCTCCATGTAATAGGTGCGGTCGACGCCCTGGTGCAGCATGAAGCTGACGTCATACACACCCGGGCTGTGGAAGGCCACCTGGAAGTTGAAGAGCTCGCCCTTGGCCTCTTCAATCGCGAACTGCGACAGGTCGTGATTTCCCGCCACAGTTTCGATGGGAGTGATGTTGAAGTCATAGCAGCGCAGGCCTTCATGTAGCTGGCCGTTGCCCGAAGGCGAGTTGGGGTCCTTGATGAAGACATCGGGCATCAGCAGGAAGCTGTGACCGGCAGGCAGCGCAGCCCAGGCGCCGTCCTTGAAATCTTTCGCTCCGCCCAGGGCACCCACGTTGAAGGAGTCGGAAACATAGTCCCACGCCTCGGGGGCGCAGACGCGTACACCGGTCATAAACATCAGCGGATTGGGCAGCTTGCCTGTGGCTACGAGAATGGTCACCGGCTCGTCCACGGCAGCCTCAGTCTGCATCGGTATGGCATAGAGGGTGTTGTCGGCGAAGTCCAGTGGCGGCGAAAGCACCTCGACGGTCTTGACCACCTCGGGCGTGGTAAGGCCATCTGTCGCAACAAAGCCGGCTGAGCCGCTGCCACCGTCGAACACATCGCCCGGGGTAAAGCTGAAAGTGGCAGTGCCATCGCCGTCCAGGATCACCTGTGTGTCGGGGGTCACGGTAAAGCCGCTGGGGGCCGTCGCCGTTACAGTGATGTCATCGCCATTCGCGTCTGTTGCGGCCACTGTGATGAGGGAAGTACCCGCACCAGTGACGCTGCTGATATGTGGCGCGGCAGGCGTCTGCGGCGTCTGGTCATCCGGCGGCTGGACCGGTGGTGCGGTGTTTCCAGAGCAGGAGCTCAGCGCGCCCAGCAGGACTGCCAGCGCCCCGAGTCCCGGCCAAATCAGGTTTTTGCCCATCTTGCACTCCTGTGCGGCGCTCCAGGCCCGAAGCGCCGCTGATCAATATGATTGCCAGCTAACGGTACCTGTCTTGACGGGGGGACACAAGTGACAAGCTCATCCCATTTTGCCCGAACAGGGTCCGGCCTGCTCAGGGCGAACACTTGTTCGGCAAAGAAGGCCCCTAAGTGTCACTTGGTCTGCGAACACTTCGCGGTAATAATCACTTGGCTTGCTACACATTGAAATAAATCATGAGGCGAATGAGCCTGTCTACCGGCAGATTGGGCGGCAGATCCGCCAGCTGATCTACGATGGCCTGCTGGCGCCCGGGGCGCGCCTGCCCGGCATGCGGGAGCTGAGCCGCCAACTGGGCGTCTCACTCAACACCATCCACGCGGCCTGCGACGGCCTGGTTTCCGAGAACCTGATCACCACGCGGCGCGGCGGCGGCACCTTTGTCAGCGAGCAGCTCGATATCGCGATGGGCACCAACCTGCGCACCCGCGAGGAGATGGGCGGCGGCAACGGCAATGGCCACCCGGCGATCCGCTGGGAGGACTACGCCTTCAAGAGCGACTTCTTCCTGCTGCCCCCCGCGCGCGGCGGCGGCGAGATCATCAGCTTCGCCAAGGCCAGCCCTGACCCCTCGCTGTATCCCTTCGAGCGTATCAAGCAGACCGTCAGCAACATGCTCTGGAGTCCGCAGGAACTGTTCTTTGACCGCGGCCATCCGCAGGGCTATCTGCCGCTGGTGGAGCACCTGGAAAAAGAGATGGCGCTCAGCGGCGTGCCGATGGCCGAGGGCGAAAACGACATCATCCTCACCGGCGGCTTTCAGCGCGCGCTGTCGGTCATCCTGCGCCTGCTGATCAAGCCGGGGCAGAAAGTAGCCATTGAGTCACCGACTTATGCAGCAATCCTCAACCTGCTGCTGGCGGAAGGTATCCCATATGTCCCGATTCCTTTAGATAAAGAAGGCATGGATATGCGGGTGCTTGCAGGTCAGTTGGGACAGGGCGGAATCGGAGCGATCATTACAATTCCGACCTACCACAATCCGACGGGCATCACGATGAGTCAGGCAAAGCGGCTGGAACTACTGGAGCTGGCCGCAAGACAGCGCGTGCCTGTCATTGAGGACGACTGGGGACGTTTGCTCCGCTATGATGGCAGCGCTCCACCACCACTCAAAGCATTGGACAGCCACAATAGCGTGATTCACATCGGTACATACAGTAAGTGCTTCCTGCCGGGCCTGCGACTTGGCTGGGTGACCTGTCCCAGCAAACTGGCTGTCACCCTGACGCGGGCCAAGCTCGGGGCCGACCAGGGCGACAGCTACTTCCTGCAGTCGCTGATGTATGAGTTCATTCAGCGCGGGCACTTCTCACGGCATGTGCGGAATTCAGTCAGCGAGTACAAGAAGCGCCGCGATGCCATGTGCAGGCTGCTGACCAAGCATCTTCCCAGGGGCTGCAGTTTTGAAAAGCCACTCGGTGGGTTCAGCATCTGGGTCAAACTGCCGGACTCGATCAAATCGCTTCCCCTGCTTTCACTGGCACGTAAAGCTGGTGTTGAGTTTCTGCCTGCGGCTTTCTGCATGCCCGACCGGCAGGATGCCGCGGCCTTCAGGCTAGCGTTTTCGAGAACTGATACAAGTCAAATCGAACGTGGCGTGCCGCTGCTGTGCCGTTTGATCGCAGACTGCATTGCTAAACCAGCCCTGTTGAACCAAGGGGCGAAGGAATTCAAGGACATCTAAGATGAACAAGTATGTTGTGTCACTCTGTTTCCTGATCTCCTTTGCCTGCTGCGCCTGCGGAGGTGCGCGGACACAGCAAGCGCCGGCGCAGCCCAGTGAAGTGCCTGCAGCAGGCAGCGGTACGATCACCATAGCCCTCAACTGCAGCGGTGTCGGTTTCAACCTGCTTGGCTCAGCAAGCACCTGTGAGCTGCATGTCTTCACACCCAAGACTTCGCATCGACGAATTGATCCAGGTGAAGTTGTCGACAACATCGGTATCGGTAAGGTCACTCCCATCGGCAGCGGAAGTTACCGGCTCAGCGGGCTGCCTCCGGGGCAGACCCTGATTCTCAATGTAGTGCTCGCGCCAAAGGTTGATCTGAGCAGCGGGCAGGCCGTCGGGGTCAAAAGCAGCTATCGCGCCAGCCTCAACATTCCCTTCAGCGTGCCGGCGGCGGGCAGCGCGGCCAATGACATCAGCATCAACTTCAAGCCCAACCCCCTGGGCGGCTATCTGGCCGATATCCGCAATTTCCGCCGAGACGGCACTGAGCCACAGCTGCATGCACAGCTCAACTATCGTGCCAAGACTGTCTCACGCGATAACGACGGCGACGGCAGCTTTGGCAACGAGACCGCTATGCCTGACCCGCAGCTGCTGGGCATCAGCAGCTCGCTGCTGGCACGCCTCGATGCACAGAACAGTGCTGTCACTCAGGCGCGGGGGTCTTTCAGTGCACGAGTGGACTCAGTCGATCTGGCCAGCGGACAGCTGCAGGTCAGCAACCTGCGCCAGCTGGGCGAAGGCGCGGCCACTGTGCCGCAGTCGCTCAGCCTGCACTTTGCAGAAGACAGCGGCTTTACCCGCCGCAGTGTGAGCCTGGAGAAAGTCAGCTCCGGGGCCATCGTCGCCAGTGATCTGGGCGCGGGCGCGCAGCTGAGCTTTGAGGCTGCTGCGCTGACAGCCAGCACCGGTGCGCCCCCGCAGATCTGGCTCGACAAGGTGCAGGACCTGCACCTCGACCTGCCGCCCGACAGCATCGCGGCAGTGCCGGACCGCCAGTCGGCGCGCCCCGGCGAACCCGTGCAGGTGACGGTGTATGTGAACCGTACTGCCAGCCCCCTGCGCAGTGTGGAGCGCCTGCGCGTCTCTTTCAATGCCAGCGATAGCTACCTGCCCGGCTCGCTGGATCCGGGGGAGCCCGGTGGCGGCGCTCTGCAGGCGGACGGCGTCTGGGCCGGAATCAGCGGCGGCTTCATACTGCCAGAAGGCGACAAAGTCGCCTCCGGCACTTTGAGTGCAGCGCGTAACTACGTGGACCTTGCACTGGCCCCCGCCAGCGAAGCACGGCTGCAGGACGCCACTGGAGCCCTCTGCAACTTCTCGCTGGTCTGCCACAACAATGCCCTGCTGGGCGTAGAGAAGACCGCGGTGGATGGCCCGGCCACACTGTATGTTGGCGACGCTGGCAAGAGCCAGCAGTGGAACGTCTGCGCTACAGCCACCAAGCCGCAGGTGTCGGTCAGCGGCAAGCCGATTATCCTCTCACTTGCCGCACCGCAGCTTGTGGGTACAGGCGGCTGGGACCGCCCCTATCTGGCTGCGACCGGCACTGAGATCCAACTGAAGCTGGTAGACCCCGTGGATGGCAATGTCACCAACAGCTCGGATGCAATTTACTTTGTCAGCGGACGCAATGGCATGACCTTCCCCTGGCACGGCAGCAGCTTCACCATACCGACTGGCTATTACGGCGCGCTGAAAGTCATCGCGCGCTATAAGGAGCTGTTCTGCTCCACCGAAAGCGAGGTCAATATCTTTGTGGACGAGCCGCGCTCACTCAAGCTGGAGGTAGACGAGGCCCAGAGTTATATCTTTGGCGGCGGGGCCAGCGGCTGGGAGATCGAAGGCGAATCCAGCGATGACTATTACTACATCGCCAACATCAAGGTGCAGCAGCCCAGCCACCTGCAGGCTCTCTACTTCAACATCAGCTTCGATCCGGCCATTTACCTGCCCTGGGATTGCGAAGACACCGGGCTCTTTACCACCGCGCCCGGCACGCTGATCATGGCCGATCCATCCGCACTGCGCTATAGCTCAAACGAAGGCGTGGCCCGTTTTGGTGTCGTCCTGGAGCATCCTGAGGCTGGGCCCGGCCTGAGCGGCGAGGGCGGCACCCTGCTGCGCGTGCGTTTCAAGCGCAAGTCCCTGCTAAAGAACAACCAGTACGAAGACTGGATCAACTCCCCAGGTTATCTGCCGCCCTTCAACGGTAGTGCCAGTGTCTGCATCATGGGAGAAAGGGAAATCCGCTGGGTCTATGGAGTGGTCGGCGACTTCAACCAGGACGGTGAGGTGAATTACATCGAGGCCGGGCCGGGACAGTACTGCGACCTGAGCGCGCTGGCCATGCATATCGGCGCCACCGGCTTTGGCCAGAACTCCGTCGAAAGCCTGATGGACCAGAATTTCTACGTACCCTGGTCCGGCGTGCAGAGTGACGGTGTCATCGACCTCAAGGATATGGTCAAGCTGGTGCTGGAAAACCACCATAAGGTGGACAAGTGGCTGCTGTTCCACGCCCCTGACAGCTCCAGGTACCCCTTTCTGGGCAACGTGGTGGCCAACATTCCGCAGTCCGCCTTCCTGGGCGACCCGACCAGGGAGCGGATCTACTTTGAGTGGAGGCCAGCCGAGCCGCTGCAGGAAGGTATCTACTGGGTCACGCCCTACCTGGGAGATTATCCGGGCACCGCGAGCAGCTATTTGAGCTACCCCTCATTGTGAAGACTGCGCGCAGCGCGCTGGCAGCGCATGCGTATAATCTACCTATGCGCTACCTCATCGTCGTACCCGCGCTGCTTATCGCGCTCTTTGGGCTCGCTCTGCTGGGCGGCTGCCCGGGCAGTGTGATCCAGCCTCTGCCCGAAGGCGGCGGCGAGGGCCACTACATAGGCCAGTTCACCGACGAGTCCGGCGATCTCGTCTTCGGCCAGTTCACCCTGGACATTGACTCCAGCGGCGTGGCCGAGGGGCAGGGCCAGCTCAGCGGGCGCGACGTGGAGCTCAGCGGCATCCTGGATGGCAGCACTGGCATCTTCGACGGCTTCATCAACGACAAGCTGACCCAGCTGGGCGGCGACTTTGAGGCCAACCTCGCGGGCAACACGCTGGTCGGCGACTTCAGCCTCGACCAGGGCGCGGGCGACCCGGACCTCGTGGGCTTCTGGGACGCTGTGCTGCAGCCCTAAGCCCGAGGCAGCCTTAGCCGCTCTGTGGCGGCGCAAATCCCATGATTGTTCGCAGCGCCTCCCACTCGGGCGGCGGCTCCGCGCCGAACTCCATTGACTTGCCGTTGCCAGGGTGCAAAAATCCCAGGCGCGCCGAGTGCAGAAAGATGCCGGGGTAATCGTTAAGCAGTCTGAGCAGCAGCAGGCGGCGCTCACGGGAGACGGCGGGATCTTCATCGTCGAAGACATCGCGCCAGCTGGCGCGCAGGCCCGCATCGCTGCCGCCTTTGAGCCAGCGCCGCAGGCTGGTATTGCGCGCCTCGCCGTACTTCATGTCGTTGAGGATCGCGATGCCGATGGCCTGCAGGTGCACGCGGATCTGATGCGTGCGCCCGCTGTGGATCGCCACATCCAGCAGGCACAGCGGCCCCCAGTCCTCGCTAAGGCGGTACTCGCTAAGCGCGCTCTTGCCCTGACCGCCCGCCCACATCAACTTGCGGTTGCGCGGATGTCGCTCGATGGGCAGATCGATGCGCCCCACCCTTTCCTTCGGCGGATCAAGGCAGAGCACCATGTACTCCTTCTCGATCAGGCGCAGGGCGAACTGCCGCGAGAGCGCGGCGTGGGTGATGTTGTCGCGCGCGATGACAAGCAGGCCGCTGGTCTCTTTGTCGAGGCGGTGCACGATGCCGGGACGGTCCGCTCCACCCTCGTTTGAGAGGCTGCCAAAGTGCGCCAGCAGGGCGGCGGCGAGGCTGGGTCCGCTGTCGGTGGGCGAGGGATGCGTGCTGATGCCGGCGGGCTTGAGCACAACGGCCAGCTTGTCGTCGCTGTAGACAATTTCGATGGGCAGCGCGACGGGCTCGATGTCAGCTGCGGCCGGCGGCCTGACCTGCGCGCGCAGAATATCCAGATCGATAGTGAGCTGCATGCCGGGGCGCAGGTTCTTCTGCCCGCGCGAGACTTCCACGCCGTTAAGCTGCACGCCCCCCGCCTCGATCAGAGCCTGCACGCGCGCGCGGCTGAGCCCCTCAAAGCCGGGCAGCTCGCCGATGATCCGCGTGAGCACGCTGTCGGCGCGCTCCCCGCTCGTCCCCTCATAGGAAATGCTGTGCCAGTCCGCCATGCGTGGAGATTGTAGGTGTAGCCTTTGGGAGCGCCGGTCCTCAGACCGGCAATTTATGTAGGGGCGGGTCGCGACCCGCCCTTTGTAACAATTCGCCCATTCCTAACAAGGGCGGGTCACGACCCGCCCCTACAAGCCCTACGGCGGCGTACCAAAGGCATACAGCTTGTTATCCTGGCTGCCCACATATATAGTCCCGTCAGCGCCAATCGCGGGGGAAGAATACAGCCCGCCGCCGGTCAGCGCCGACCACTTCAGCGTCCCGTCAGGCTTGATGGCATAGAGCTTGCTGTCCCCACATCCCACAAAGATGGTCCCGGCTGCATCAATCGCGGGTGTGCTGGCCACGTTGTCCCCGGCACTGTAAGCCCATTTCTGCGTGCCATCCGGGTTGATGGCATACAGCTTGTTGTCGCTGCTGCCTACGTAGATCGTCCCGTCTGCCCCCAGCGCGGGTGAGGAATTGACCTGATTGCCAGTGGGGAAGGTCCACTTCAAACCGCCGTCCGGGAAGACGGCATAAAGCAGCGAGTCATCGCAGCCTACGTAGATCGTCCCATCCGTACCGATCGCCGGCGATGACTGCACAAAACCTGCCGCGGTATAGGCCCACTTCTGCGTGCCATCCGGGTTGATCGCATGCAGCTTCTTGTCCTTGCTGCCCACATAGATCGTCCCGTCCGCTCCCAGCGCAGGGGAAGAACCAACGAAGTTGCCGGTTGGATAGTTCCACTTCAGGCTGCCGTCCGGATAGACTGCGATAAACCCGCTGAAGTCGGTGCCCACATAAATCGTCCCGTCACTGCCCACCACCGGCGAGGAATTTACTATTGTGTCGACAAAGTAAGTCCACTTCAGCGTGCCGTCCGGCCAGAGCGCATAGAGGTTGCCGTCAAAGCTGCCGAAATACACTGTCCCGTCGGGGCCGAGGGCAGGAGAAGAATAAATGTCGTTGCCTGCTGGGTAGGACCACTGCAGCGTGCCATCGGGATTGATGGCATAAAGCTGAGAGTCATGACTGCCGACATAGATCGTCCCGTCCGCGCCAATCGCTGGTGACGAATAGACGCCGCCCACGCCACAGGTGTAGTCCCACTTCAGGCTGTTCGTCTGCGAGCCCACGTAGGGGCTGCGGCCGGTGTGGCGGTCATCGTGTCCCCGGCCTGGCCAGGCGCCGTCAAGCTCAAGCACCTCGTTGATCAGCAGCGCTGCGCTAACGCTGCTTTGAGCGCCAACCGTGTCCGTCACCCGTAGCTGCACCGAGAAGCTACCGCAGCTGCTATAGGCATGGGAGGCGCTCGGCACCGCGCCGTAGCTGTCGTACTGCCCGTCACCGTCGAAGTCCCACTCGTATTTCACCAGGCCGCCATCGTTGTCATCGGAAAGGCTGCCATCAAAACTCACGGTGCTGCCCTGGTCCGCAAACAGTCTGTCCGGCGTGAAACTCGCTGAGGGCAGCTCGTTGCCCGCTACATTGACACTGATGGCGACGGTAGTGCTGTCGCGCGCGAACTGCTCATCGGTCACGCGCAGGCGCACTGTCCACTCGCCCGGCGTGGTGAAGGTGTGGCTGGCAAAGGACTGATCGCTGATGCCTTCATACAGCCCGTCGTCATCCCAGTCCCAGGCGTACTCGACGATCGTGCCATCGCTGTCGCTGCTGGCGCCGCCGTCAAAGCTGACCTGCAGCGGCGCATCGCCGCTGCTGATGTTGGGCTGCAGGTCCGCCGTGGGAGCAATGTTCGCAGGGTTGATGCTGCGCACCGAGAGAGCGCTCACCGTGGCAGTGTCGCCGTCAGAGCTGGCTACCGCGCAGTAGAGGAGTCCGCCGGGGGAGAGGAAGCGCTGCTCATCGACGGCCAGGGTTTTGCCTGCCGTGAGTGGTCCATGCCACTCCCAGACGCCCTTACTGTAGTCCGCCAGCGCGATCCAGGCCTCGCTGTCATCGTCCACATCGAGGGCCACCGACACGCTGTCCAGCGCAGTGCCCTGCAGGTCGAGGCCGTAGACGCCCCACTCCAGGCTGCCGGCGCTGGCGCTGAGCTGTAGCGCTGTGCCGTTTTCCACTGCATTAGCGCTGCGCAGGAAGGTGAACTTACCCAGGATCAGCGTTTCGGTCAACCCTGCGCTGCCGCGCGTCTGTGCCAGGGCACTATCCAGTGTGCTGAGCGCCGGCAGCCCGGCAGTGCGTGCAGTGTCCGGCGCCTCTGCGACGTCGACGAGCAGTCCCGACTCAATGGGTGTGGAAGAGGTTCCGCCGCAGCCAGCGGCAAGCAACACAATCACGAGGCAAAACATGAGGGGGCCGATCAGCCCAGGCAGCCTGTTCATGCAATCTCCTTAGTGGAAGCCCTGCAATCTTACAGGTAAGCAGAGGATGATAGGCAGTGGATCGAGGTAGGGGTCGCCCTTGGGCGACCCGTGTTGGGTATTGGCACTGCGTTGCAAGGGTCGCCCAAGGGCGACCCCTACTTCAGACTAGACGGGCCGGGCATGGCCGGCCCCTGCAAATTGCGCGGACTAAAGTCCACGCCCCGCTAGTCCCCGAGGCAGTAGATCACCGCGCCTTCGCCCTTGAACACGATGCGGCCCTGCGGCGAGATCGCTGGCAGCTCATTGCAGAAACTCAGCCCCGAGCGGCTCCACTTAGTACTGCCGTCAGGATTGATCGCAAGCAGCTCGCCGTTCTCCAGCCCGAGGTAGCTCACCCCGCTGCTGTCGAGAATCGGCACTTTGCTGGCCAGTCCGCTGTCGAGGCTGGTCAGGGTCACAAGCGTGCCGTCCTCGCCAAAACTGACTAGGCTCGCCGCTGTGGTTTCCGATGCGGGCAGGACTGTGACTGGCAAGCCCAGCGGGCTGATGGAAATCGGTGGACGCTTGGAAATGTATACATATGGCAGGCTCTGCAGCCAGCCAATCCTGCCATCCGGGTCGATGCGGAGGAGGCTGTAAGAGCCAATACCGTATACAAACCCCTGGGATCCAGCGGCAGCACCCTGCCCCAGCCCGGTGGCGATTGAGACTCCCAGGACCTCACCTTGCGGGCTCAGCTTCAGGCGGCCCAGGTTGACCGGCAGGATGAGGTTGTCTTCCGCGTCCAGGCAGATTGTCCCCCTGAGCGTATAGTCGTCCGACCCGCTCTTCATTTCACTTGCCCAGTTGAGGCTGCCGTCGCGGTCAAGGCACAGTATCTTCGGGAGGTTGCCATGGAGGTTGCCATGTTGGTAGAGGTAGATATCACCGGTGGGACTGACGACAAATTCACCAGTAACTATATGCCCCGCGTTGTAGAAGTCCCAGAGCTGAGCCCCGGATTCGCCGTCCAGGCAATACAGGCGCCGGCCACAGGCGAAGTAAACATGCCCTTCGCTGCAGGCCGTGCAGACCGGCGGTTCATCAGTCCTGGGCAGCTCGAACTTCCAGCGCTCAAAGCCGCTGGGCGAATACGAACGGACGGTATTGCCGACAGGGATATAGACATTGCCCCCATCGTCGAAGACGGGGCTCCGCCCTTCCGCATCATCGTAGCCAATGTAGCTGAGCGTCTGAGAGTTGGTGTCATAGCGGGCTAATGTTGGCGCACAGGGGATGATCAGCACGCCCGGCTCGGGCTCCACCATGCGGCCGATGCTGGCAGCCGGCAACACCGGGTCAAACGCAACTGGGTAGCCTTCAGGGGGTACTGTAAAGAGGCCTTCATCCCAGGTCAGACCATCTCCCTGTCCTGGCACCAGATAGATGTTTCCATTGCTGCTGAACAGCGGCGCGACCAGGTCATTGATGAACCAGCCTATTGGATACATGTAGTTTCCGTCAGGGTCGATGCGAGCCAACAGTCCTTCTCTGCTGACAAGCGCATAAGTGGTCCCCAGCGCATCAATGCTCAGATGCAGCCTGGAGAGCTCGTAAACATTGTCCTGAACGAGGTGGCAGTACCACAATTCCGAACCATCTGTTGCCAGCTTTCGAATTGCATCCGGCTCGTCAAAGATATGGTCAGCAATCGCATAGCCCGAGCCATCAGGGTAGACCGCCAGGGCTTCGCCAATGCAGCTTCGGCTCCACTGCTTCACTCCCGCAGCGTCAAGACAGATCAGTTCGCTGTTGGCTTGATCATCGTCCCACACACCCACCGACACGAACAGTGTGCGGCCCAGGGTATCGAAGCGGAGCGTGGCCAGCGGCTTTTCCGGTTCCAGCCCTTCCGCATAGCGGTAGCGCAGGCTGCCATTGCCTTCGAGGCAGTAGAGCGCGGGCTCGGCGTTGACGAAGCAGACCGCCCCGTCCGGCGCGAGCGCGAGTGACTCGCTGATCGTCGCACCGCTGTCGAAGACCCAGACCTGCTGGCCGCTGCTGCTGAGGCAGTAGACGAGCCCCAGTGTGTCGGCGAAGTAATAGTTGCCCAGCGCATCAAAGGCTCCGCCGCCGGAGGGCGCAGACAGGGCCTGGAAGGTCCAGATGGTCGAGAGATCTGTGCTGTCGACGCAGTACACCGCCTGCTCATTGCTGCAGCCAACGCAGACCCGCGCCTTATCCGCACTCAGTGCGGGCTCGGTGTCAAAGATCTGCCGGTAGTCTTTCTGCCACAGCAGTTGTGGATTCTGCGGCCCCGGGTTGGAGGCACGGCCATTGCGCCGCGCGTTGGCGCGGTATTGCTTCCAGCCGGTCGGCTGCTGCTCACCGGAGAGGTAGCCTGAATCGGCCGTGCTGTAGCTGCCCATCCCGGACTCCGGCAGGGCATGCACCCAGTAGCGGTGCGCGATCCGGTCATACACCCCGGTATCGACATAGCTGCTGACCTCAGGGCCGAAGGTAGCCAGCGGCGCGGTGCCTACCGAATCACGATAGAGCTGGTAGCCCGTGGCCCAGTCCGGCCCGCTCCAGCTGACCGTGATGCGGTCGTCAAAGCTGCCGTCCGAAGCCGCCAGCGGAAAGCCCTGGCCCAGGCCATAGAAGGGCTTGTCCACCGCAAAGCGCAGGCTGCTCAGGGCAATGTTCTGGCCAGAGGAGACCACGGCGATATAGCACTGCCCGGACTGCGTTGTGTAGTCAACATCATGTGGAATCTTGAAGGACGCCTCACTGGCACCGCCGCTCCAGACCCAGCGGTCGGTAAGGAAATCCGCCACGCCGACCCAGAGCTGACCACCTTCAAAAGTGGGGATCACGCTGATTAGTTTGCGGTTCTCCGACTGGCTGAAGCCGCTCACGCCATAAATGGCCCAGCTCATCTCCTTGCCGTCTGCCGGAAAGAAGTTGAGGTTGCCGCTGACAAACTGCGCGTTGGCCGCCAGCATTCCGGGCGGGCTGAGCAGCAGCTCATAGGCCGCAGCGCTGGTCTGCCGGCGTGGCAGCTCGCCTCCGGAAAGCTCAGCCGGGCCGGGCAGTCCGGTCTGCTGTGCGCCGGGCAGCAGGACGGCAGGCAAGGGCGAAAGGTCCGCGTTCAGCCGGGAGTTGCCCTGGCCGCAGGCGACGCAGACAAGCAGCAATCCAGCAGCACAGATACGCAGTGTGCTGGCAGTCCAGTTGGAAGTCGAAGGCCCCACAGCTTTATCCTCCCGGCACAGAAAGGATAACGCGGATAGGCTTGTTCGGCAAGGAAACTGCGGCAGGCGGCGAACGGCAGCCTGCAAGCCTGAGCCTATACTCGCTGCTCTTGGACACCCCCTACGAGATTGCGCTGATCACCCGTGGCGTGGGCCGCAGCGCCTACAGCTGGCTCGGCCCGCCGGGGCTCTTGCGCGGCGCGCTGGTCGCGGTGGTCTTTCGCGGACGCATTGAGATCGGCCTCGTGCTGGGCGAGGACCCGGCCCCGCCGCAGACCAGGCTGGCCCTGCTGTGGGTGATTCCTGTAGGGGCCGAGCACAGCTCGGTCCGCAATGGGATTCCCGGTCACCAGACCGGCAATGACGCGTGGCAGCAGGCACCCGTGCCTGCTGATTCAAAAGGACGACAGGCAGGGGCGCCTGTCGCCACGCGAGAAGAAGATGCGGACCTGAAGGTCCTCGCTCCGCAAGGAATTGCCGGTCTGGAGACCGGCGCTCCCAAAGACGGCGCTCCCGGCATCGGCTCACTGCTCCTCACGCTCTGCGAACTGACCACAGCCGCGCCGGACGAGCTGGCCGGGCATCTGCTGTTTGAGGACGCGGCCAAGGCGCTGCGCCTCGCGCTGAGCATCTACGATCCCGCAGCGCTGCCGCCGGCGCTGCTCAGCCGCGCGGGTGCGCTGGCCGGGCTGCTCAAACCGGCGCAGGGCAAGCTGCTGGCGAGCAGCGAGCTGTGGGAGCCGCTGGCCCGCCTGAGCTGGACGCGGCCCGTCGCGCCGCTGGAGCTGTCGCTGCGTCTGAGTGGCACACCGCTGGCCACCCGCGCCCTGCCCGCTCTGCGTAAACACTACGCACTCGACAAGGCCAGCGCCAGCCTGCTGGGGCTCAATCAGCCGCGCGAGAGCTGGCCGGGGCATTACCTCGCCGGGCTGGTCAGCCCACCGGAGCTGCGCAGACTGCCGAGCGCGAAGGCTCAGGCAGCAGCAGGGCCCTCCGCTGAGCCTGCGCAGGCTGGGCTGAGCTGGCAGAGCGCAGCACTGCACCCCGCCTGGGAGATCTGCCAGCGCTGGCCACGCATTGCAGCCCTGCCACTGCGGCGGCTGCAGGCCAGCTGGGAGGAGCTGCGGCAGAGCGCGCCGCTGCCGGGCCTGCCCAGCGAGATCGGCAGTGCCATTGCGCGCGGCGAGAAGCTGCTGCTCATCGCGCCGCAGGCCTGGCTGCTGGACCGCCTGTGGCCGCAGCTGGCGCAGTGGGCTGAGCGCTGCCTGCGCTACCGCCCCGAGAGCGGCCCCGGCTCCACGGCCTATCTGCTGGCGCGCCTGGCTGAGCCCGGCGGGCTGCTGGTGGCCAGCGGGCCGGGCGGCTTCAAGCTGCCGGCCCACGCGCACTTCGATCGCGTGATCCTGCTCGACCCCACGCATCCGCAGTACGAGCCCTCGCGCTCACCTTATCTCGACCCGCGCCTCGCGCTGCTGCTGCTGCTGACGGGCCACGAGCCGCTGCCGCGCCTGGACCTGCTCGAGCTGGGGCTCTCGGCGCTGGACGGGGCCAGCAGTGGCCCGTCGCTCTCGCTGTGGCCGCCGCATGAGGCGCTGAGCGAGGCCGCGCCACAGCGGGGCCAGCGTGCCGATACCGACCCCCTGCCCCTGCCCCTGCGCCAGCCGGATACGCGCCGCCTGATCTACTTCAATCGCCTGGGCAGCGGGCGCGGGCTCTCCTGCGCCGAGTGCCACAACGCGGTGGCCTGCCCCAGCTGCGGGTCGCTGAGCGTCTATTACAGCCAGAAGCCAGCCGGTTATAACTGCCCCGTCTGCAAGTGGAAGGGGCGCGAGCTGCGCTGCCAAAGCTGCGGCCTCGGCACCCTGGCCATGCAGTCGCCGGGGCTGGAAGCGCTGGCCCCGCGCGCGGGCGACATCGTGATCAGCGGCAGTTCGCACAAGGCGCCCTCGGCGCAGACGCAGCGCCTGATCGGCACCCAGAGCCTGCTGGACGAAGAGAGCGGCTTCTGGCCCCAGGAGATCGTGTACATGCACAGCGAGTCGCGGCTGGGGCCGAGCAGCGACTGGCCCGCCGCGCTGGACATGGCCCTGCGTCTGGCCGCGCTGTACGCCAACCCGCAGCTGCAGTCGCTGCATATCGTGAGCGCGCGGCTGGCCCAGCAGTTTGGCGCAAAGCTGAGCAGCGCCGAGATCGCGCGGCAGTTCAAACAGGAGCAGGGACTGCGCCGCCTGGCGCTGCTACCGCCCTTTGGCTGCATTTACGAGCTGCACTGCACGGCGGCCAGCCGCGAGCTGCTGGAGGAGGCGCGGCGCCTGCTGGGCGAGGCGCTGGCTGCGCACAGCGGGACCACGCTGCTGCGCCTGGGCAAGCCCTTTGCGCAGAGCCGCGCGCTGCGCCTGAGCGGCTATCTGGCCAACAGCGAGCTGAGCCTGCGCGAACTGTGGGAGCTGCGCTGGAAGCTGTTCGCCGCGAAGACGACGCTGCATATCCACCCGCTGAGGAACCCGTGGGGGCTCTGAGCAGTGGTCAGTAGTCAGTGGTCAGTAGTCAGGTAGCAAGCTACGAATGACGGCAAATTCCTCTTAGCGCTAGTAGACATACAGGATTGGCTTTCCGTCTGGAGCTACCGGCAGCAGCCTGTATGAAACGCTCTTAGGCCGCTTACTCTCAACCAGTTCAAACACGAAGTCGCCCGCCTGAGCGTCTCCTGCGAATGGCCTGCCTGTAACAGGGTTGATGCTGCTGGTGTCGATGGTCGTCTGGCCACTGGCAAGCAGCTCCGCCAGCGAATCCGGCAGACGGCCATGGGAGCTGAAGAAGTCCTCCATGCCGATGCGTAGCAGCGCAGCCAGGGAAAACAACTTCCACTGCGCCTCAATCTGCAGGTCGGGCAATGCGCTGCGCTGATCTGCCGGCAGCTGTTGAAGCAATTCAGCGAAGGTTTGCGGGGGCTGCAGCGTGTTGTTATAAGCGGGGAGCCCAGCTTCAAGCGGCAAGGCAGACATCAGCGCCGCAGGGTCAGCCTCGGAAGGCGCGATGTAGATCACATCCCCCGGGAAATCCAGCCTGCCGTCGTCGGGCGACAGCAATTCACCCTGCGGACCAAAAAGATCCGCCTGCACCAACTCGGAAGCCCTGACCTCTTCCCAGGACCGCGGCCACTCGCCACGTAAGCGATAGTACTCACGTATTGCGGTATTGATGAGGTTCGTATGAGGGACATATCTTGCCTGAGAGTCTATCGTTGACTCGGCTACGGCAGCTGAGAGCGGCAACAGGCCGGCTGCTGCTATACAGATAATAAGGCTTATGAATTGAAACGGCCTCTTTTGCATCGGTCCCTCCCAAAAACGCCATGCTCCTGAGCTGTGGCTTATAGCTGGACGCAGTGCCTATCCATACTTGTTCAAGCCTGGATCATATCATCAACACTTAACCCTGGAAGCTGTAACAAAACATTGAGTGAAGGCATCTAATAGGCGCCACGGTGAGGTGGCAGGGTTGAGACTCGGTCTCGCAAGATGTAATCATCTTCATTCATACCGACTCCGCATCGGGTTCCTCACCAGAACCCGTGCTGCAATTATTCCAGCCAGTGACCTTATCCACTGGCGCGCGCCTAATCAGGGTTTAGGTGTCAGGTTTCAGGGGTTAGGGGGACAGGCAGGTTACGGCCGCGCTGGCATTTGTCGGGACGCTATCTATGGCGTCCGCCGTAGGGACTGGGCGTGCCCTGTCCGCTGATGCTCCAACAAGGACAGGTTAAACGCAGAGACGCAGAGGTTCGCTGAGTTCCTATCCTGGAATTGCACGCTTGACGAGCTTCTCAGCTACCTGTCTTGGGCTATCCAGGCTGCACCCAGTCTGTGCCCTCTCCTGGCAGGCTGTAAATGTAGTAGCCATGAGTTCCCTCGTATGGCTGAACGGCGAAGTTATATCTGGTGTACATTCCCCAGTGTTCTGTTTCTTCCAAAGGGGCAATTTGCACTTCTACCCCGCCTTCAAATCTCAACACCAAAACGCCTGTCTCCAAGGCATGGCAACTGACGATCTTGAGCCCGAGTAGGTCTAAAGCCAAGGGGCCAGTCTCTGCGGTTCCTGGCATCAACAGTTTGTACGGCACAATTGGCCCGAATATCAAAGATACACATATCGAGACGTACTTGTGCTTCATTCGAATACAGGAAGAACTCTCCGGGAAGGCTGACGCCTCCCTTGTCGAATCAATAGCCCGCCAGAGCGATCCTCAGATCACCGTTAGGCTCTTCAAGTACTGTGACTTCAGGATCTTTGTACATCTCTTTATCTCCGCCACCAGAACTCTTGCGCACCGTTTTCTCTGCGATCCTCTGCGTTCTTTGACCGTTCTCTGCGTTGGATGTTCTCCTTACGTTCGCATGTCAACGCCGCGGCCCTGACGGGCGAGCCATGGCTCGCCCCTACGGCGGACGCCATAAATGGCGTCCCTACAACGGAACAACGCAAGCGTTGTCCCTACGGCGGACAGGGCAAGCCCTGTCCCTACCAAGTCCTGCGACCCGTGTCCCGTTAACCGTACCCCGCGGCCCGATTGCTACAGGCCAGCGGCCCGCGTCCCTGCTACTTCCCGAGTTCTATCCCCACCGGGCAGTGGTCGCTGCCGCTGACGCCCGGCTCGATGTAGGCCTTCTTGAGGCGACTCTTCAGCTTGGGCGAGACGAGGAAGTAGTCGATGCGCCAGCCCACATTGCGCTCACGCGCGCCGCTGCGCTGGCTCCACCAGCTGTAGTGCCCGCCGCCGGGCTCAAAGTGCCGGAAGCTGTCGATGAAGCCGCTGTCGATGTAGCGGTCGAAGCTCCTGCGCTCCTCGTCGGTAAAGCCCGCGCTGCGCTCGTTGCCCTTGGGCCGCGCGAGATCGATCTCCTTATGCGCCACGTTGAAGTCGCCGCAGGTGATGACCGGCTTCTTCTTCTCCAGCTTTTGCAGGTGCTTGAGGAAAAGGGTGTCCCAGGTCTGCGTGCGGTATTCCAGGCGCGAGAGGTCGTTCTTGCTGTTGGGCACGTAGACGTTCACCAGGTAGTAGTCGGCAAACTCGGCGGTGATGACGCGGCCCTCGGTGTCGTGGTCCTTCGCGCCCAGGCCGAGCGTTACGGTCAGCGGCTTCTGCTTGCTCAGGATCAGCGTACCGCTGTAGCCCTTCTTGTTGGCGCTGTACCAATAGGGCTCATAGCCTTTGGCCCAGGCCATGTCGGGCACGTTGATCGCCTCCGCCTTGGTCTCCTGCAGGCAGATCGCATCGGGCTTGCTGCTGACGATCCAGTCGGGCAGCGTGCGGCCCAGCACGGCGCGCAGACCGTTGACGTTCCATGAAACAAGTCGCATGCCGCGAGTATAGCGAATGGTGACTGTAGGGGCGCACTGCGTGCGCCCGCAATTGTCAGAATAAGAAGGGCGCACGCAGTGCGCCCCTACGCCAAGCCGCGTTATAATCACCCCAAGGCCCACTATCTCCGTCCTGGAGGTCCATATGGCGCGCAATGTGTTCTTATTGGCCAGCCTGCTGCTGGCGCTGTTCATGCTTGGCTGCACCAACGGCGGCCCGGCCTCACCCCCGCCCGATCCACCAGTGCTGGGCGAGATCGATCTCCCGGCAGGTCAGTTTGGCGCTGAGACTGCTGACTTCTCAGTGGCCTGGACCGGCGGAACCGCGCCTTACACAATTAGCTGGGACTTCGGTGGGGGAGCAGCCCCCAACAGTGTCGGCCCGGTTGCCGCTGCATCTCCTGCCTCGCAGAGTGTGGAGTTGTCGAACAACGCAGGCGGCAGCTTTACGGTCTCCGTCACGGTGACCGCCGCCTTTCCAGCACATTGGGATCCTAAGCTTAGAATTCCACGTGGACAAGTTGTCG
>JADMIO010690271.1_pt1 | contig 52981 bp, 63 predicted proteins | sample 8958161 | NCBI WGS metagenome assembly JADMIO01 (sample SAMN16585339, study PRJNA669376) | soil metagenome | isolation source: Crop rotation soil | place: USA: Cullars Rotation, Alabama | collected 2011 | reverse complement strand
TTTTTACCCCCTTTACGCCGCCGTAAGGCGAAAAAATCTTACCCCCTAAAAGTAATTTTAGTTTCTTACTTCCCCTTCCCTGCCGGATCAAAAACGAAATTTAGAGACCCGGTCTTCTCGGCGGCACCACGTAATCTCGGTGCCAGAATAAACTCCACAGCTTTTCCAGTTTCACTGTCTCCACATGTCCATCGTAAAAGGAGATGTTGATGGCGCCGGGCAGTTTGCTACGTGGTGGTTGATCTGTGGGAACGGTGCGCGGACGCGAACCATGTCGCGGAATGCTAAACATACTCATTCCAGCCGTGGACGACCCGAAACCGCCGAACACCAAGTCTCTTGCCGGAAGATCATACTCCATGGGCCCCCACCAGGAGCCGCCCCACCACCAACCACCTACGCCATCACCAAACATTGGCGTGCGCGAACTGTCCTGGATATCGGCATCGGTCCTAAAACCCCATCGTTGCCATGGAGAACCTTCATTTAGCAGGTAGCCGCCCCACCATCCATTTCCGCCGGTCCAGTTATTTTGAACGTAGCTCCCCGCCCTGCGGAAGTTTCCTTTCGGCCCTACGACTACCGCTGGAAAGTATCCCCAATTGGGCGGAAAGCTCCATGCCGTGTCCACTGAACCAGGATATGCATCTGAGCCCCAGTTTACCGGGGCTTTTCTCCGGCTTGCTTCTCGTCGTTCGGGTGCGGTGGGACAAATCCATCCTTCATTCGTTTTCCCCCAATGCTCCGCCCACCACTTACCTTGTGGAGTTCTTGCGAAAAACTCCAGTGGGTCCAGGGGCGCAGTTTGCTGAGGTTGCCACATGCGGCCACCGTCGTCATCCACCGCTACACGAAACTGGAGATTGATTTGGCGGAGGTTGTTTTTGCACTGAATGCTTTGCGCTTTTGCCTTCGCTGAAGAGAGTGCCGGCAACAGTAGCGAGGCGAGAATCGCGATGATGGCGATTACGACGAGCAGTTCAATGAGTGAAAAACCTCGTTTGAAATGCCGCGTATTTTTCATGGAAGCTAATCCCTACACACGAATATGTGGAATAAAGGAAAGTGGATGTCATATTCATGGGATTAAGTCGAGCCATTTCGAGCTCTACTTCCCCTTCCCTACCGGGATATCAAAAACAAGATTTTGGATTACGCAACGCGGTGGAAGAACATCTTTTTCCGGCCGGTAATCTGCATATTGATTTTCGCGGTAATCGGGATTGATCACGATCTCAGCCTGTAATCGCAAAGATGAAACGTTCTGCGCCCACTGTTGATTTGGTCTGTACTTAATCGCCGGTCGAATCTCTTCGCCTGGTTTGATTTCCGTCAGCTGATCGGGCCGCGAAACAAGAGAATGAATGCCTGTGACTGAATCTTCGTTCGATTTGCACTCCGTTCCATCGGTTCCAATGAGAGAACTTCGGAGTGGAACGGGAGAGTAATAATTCGGCTCGCCATGCATTGCGACCGCAATTGATTTCGATTTGCTTTTGTTTTCGAAGATTAAATAGAGCAAAAGGCTTCCGTCCTGTGCCCCGGTAACCCGCTCGAATGAAATGGTGAGGTCACCAAATGATTTCGAGATTTTTGGCTTTTCCGGCTTCGCGTTGCCTGAATTCGATTCCTCCTTCCGATCTTCGGTTACGCGGGAGAGTAGCTGCTGAACATTCTCATTCGTTTTGAACGATACGCGCGCGGCTCCCACAATTTCCGCGGTATCGGTCGTAATCACTTTGGCCGTAAGTTGGATGCTTTGATTCATGGGAACGATAGTTCCCAAAATAAGAGCATCCACCCCCGCAAACATCCCAAGTTTCTTTGCGTTCTCAGGATCGACGAGTCCTGATGCAGTCAACTTGTGCTCCGCCAAAATCTTCGCGAGATTTGCGCGGTCAAGCACTGCAAAGGAGTTCTTACCGATGACAAACTCGACGGTGAGTTGCTCTGCAATGTATTTTCCGAGCTCGCTTCCGCTCCCGTGAAGATCCGTGAAATCAAGCACGGTAATTTTCTTCGTGCTGTGTGCCTTGATCGGTTCAGCAAGTTTCTCTGCAAGAGTTGTCAGTTCCTTGTCGATCTCCTGGGCCTTCGCGGGCAACGCCGACAATATGAGTCCAAGGATACAAACGATTAGCGATTTCATATTAAAGCTGGGGATGGCTTGGCATGAGCGTAAATTTTGCGTCCCGGGCGACCTGGGTCATAATTCGCTCCTCGGCTGCGAGTTGTGCATCCGGTTTTCGGAAGCCCGGTCCCTTTGCGTGCCAAACAAAAGTTTCGCGATTGTTATGATCGGTGAACCGGATAATCGAGACATGCAGGTCTAGGGAGGCTGTTACGAGATTTTGCAATTCTGGACTCGTTTCGAATGCGATCTCTTCCCATGCGAGAACAACCCCATCAAGCACCTTGGAAAGCTCAAGGTCTGCAATGAGTTCATTCGATCCATCCGCCAGAGTTCTTAAGTTGCCGTCCGCGACAAATTCGGATGTGAAATATGAAGGAATCAATTCGAGACCGTTCGTGGCCAAACGCGAAACAAGTTTTGAGATTAAGGCTGAGTTTAACTTCCCTTCCGGCGTAGCGGCTACGACTGCAAACGATGGAATAGCCTTTCGGCTGAAACCGGGATTGACATTGCGGGTGATATATCTGGCGTGGGCTTCCTCCTTATCTCGTCTCTCCTTCTCCAATTGAAGCGCCATGTTCTGTGATGGAGCGATGGGGTGAACTGACTCCTCAGGCGGCTGAAATGTAATTTGTGGACGAGAATCACTTTGCGGCGGAGCCAAACGCTGCGGACTATACGACGGGATGCGATTGGCCTCGCGCATTGAAAATGCGATGGCGATTAGGGAAAGACTGCCGACGAAAAGCCCCGCTTTCCACCCTTCTACCTTTTTCATGCCCTATACGCTTTTTGGAAGTGCCTAATACAACTCCCAAAAACTAAATACTTTCGCAAGTAAAACTATCCTGTGGAAAACGAAAACATCAGGAATGGGATATAATTGTAATTCTGATTTTTTGCAGACACACCTCTATTACCATGCTGGTTCGTTAAAAGCGTTTGCTGGCATTCCTTTTCCGCGGGTCATCGCAAGGACACGCGCAAGGCGAGGGGATTCCCTTTGTGGAGTAGAGGTTTGCTTGAATGGAATCCGAATCACCCGAAATTTTCATTGGAAGCCGGCACGGATGGGGACAAGACACTCCATTTGGCATTAACCTGGATGATCGGCGCCAACATCTTTACCTCATCGGTCAGTCAGGCTCCGGGAAATCGACGCTGCTTCGAAACCTCATCCTCGACGACATCGACAAAGGTCGCGGTGTCGCTCTCGTCGATCCTCACGGAGATTTAGCCTCCGATATTCTTGACCACATTCCCCGGTGTCGAACGGAAGACGTGGTGTATTTCGACCCGACATCGCCCTATCCCATTTCAATTAACCTCCTGCGGGCCACAGGAAACAATTGGCACCTTGTTACCTCCGGCATTGTGTCCACATTCAAGAAAATTTGGGGTGACTCGTGGGGGCCGAGACTCGAATACATCCTTTTCGCGACTGTTGCAGCCCTCGCTCAGGCAAACAATACGACTCTCCTCGGTGTCTCCCGAATGCTCTATGACGACAGGTATCGGGAATGGATTGTGCGCCAAATCAAAGACCCAATGATTCTTTCGTTTTGGATCAACGAATTCGAACTCTATGATAGTCGCCTTTTGCAGGAAATAATTTCACCGATTCAGAATAAGGTTGGGCAACTATTCTTCGTTCCAGCACTACGCAATGTTCTGGGGCAGGTTGGGACGAAAATAAATTTCCGGTTTATGATGGATAACCGGAAGATCTTCATTGCGAACCTCTGCAAGGGAAAGCTTGGGGAAACGCATTCAAGTCTCCTTGGGTCACTCCTTGTTACCGGCTTTGAAATGGCTGCTCTTTCTCGTGCCGATGCACCGTCGGACAAGCGCCCCAACTTCTTCCTTTACGTAGACGAGTTTCAAAACTGCGCCACAGATTCTTTCGCAAGTATTCTCTCAGAAGCCCGCAAGTACGGTCTCTGCCTTACTCTCGCTCATCAATACGTCGCCCAATTAAGCGAAGAAATTAGCAACGCGATTTTCGGAAACGTGGGTTCGTATGTTTCCTTTCGTGTGGGAGAAGCTGACGCCGCCGTCCTTGAACGTCAGTTCGGGAACGAATTCATCCGAACTCAGTTTACCGGACTTGAAAACTATGAGCTTTGCGTCCGCCTTCTTAACGATCAGCCCTTTCGTGCAAGATCACTCCCCGGATTTGCGGCAACCTCAAGCCGAAGGGGGCAGATTCTCGGACGTTCCAATCAGAAATACGGAACGAAGGTTGAAACCGTCGAAGAAAGAATTGACCGCTGGCTTAAGCGCAGGCATTAACGAGCGGGATTTTTATGAAGCCCTTGGATGCAAAACTGTATTTCAGGTTTCAGGTCGTTATTAACAGCCTCATTATCCTCGTCATCTTTCTGCCGCTCTCCTGGTTCTTCGCGCAAACGCAGTATGCTTTCTTTGCAAATGTAGGCATCATTGCACTCCTCTATTTTCTCTTTTTCCATGTCCTTGACGGCAAGTCGATCGCTCTTATCTGTCCGAAATGCGCCAAGCAAATTGATTCTATCACACCCTGGGTATGTGGGTTCTGTCAGCGGCGGAACGCAAAAACTACGCAGTTTTCACTGCTTCATAAATGCGAACATTGCGAAGCAGAACCGAAGGCCTACCGATGCCACCACTGCGAAGAGCTCATGTTTTTAAGCAAGGATGAGCAAAGAGCCAACTTTGCGTATTGCATAAATCTCGATATGCCGAAACCCATAACCCCGGATGCGAGTTTTCAGCGAAAGGAAGCAAAAGAAGCTGCGCTTCATGAAATCGAAATGACTGAACTCGCAGGAAGGCTTGAACTGACGAAGAAACGAGTGGGATTGGGAAAGAAATCCACCAGCGACGAAATCGAAGAAAGTTTTCAAAAATTCTTCGTATCACGAATGGGCCGCGAGGAATTCGCCAAAAACATGCGTCCTGTATTTGCCGAAAAATACAAAGATGACGTGGAGATGCTTGAGAAAGCAAACGACATCATGATCGCTTGGCTCCGGGAAGAGACGTAAGCGATTCGGTCGCTCGTAACCTTTCGAGAAGGTGAAAGGTAAGATATAATTAATCGCGGAACTTTCGTTCCTTTCACCTCAACAAAAGGATTCCGCTTGCACCATGAAATTGTTTATACAGATGAATTGTGCCCTAAATTTACGTTTGGGTTAGTTCTCGCAACGCCAAACGCGCTCGGATTAATTCCGAACCACGAAATGCTCCGAGCCTTGAACAGACACCTTCAAGGTGATTGGGGAACGCTCGATCCCGAGGATATCGAAGCAAACGAAAACGCGCTTCGCAACGGGGGGCGGCTTTTCTCGGCCTACCTGACATCCGCCGCCCTCAAATTCTGGATTATCACCGAAGCCGACAGATCAGCCACAACCATACTGCTACCGGAGGACTATTAAATGAGCACTTGGGTGGACTTCAAAGACCTTCGGGCAAAACTTCGATTTGATCTCGTGCTTGAACACTATCAAGTCAAAGTGAAATCCAAAGGCAGGCAGCACATGGGATATTGCCCGCTGCCAAATCACAACGGGAAAAGAAATTCACCGTCGTTTTCTGCCAATTTGGAGCGAGGTATCTTTCATTGCTTCGGCTGTGGAGCGAAAGGCAACCTCCTCGAATTCGCCGCTTTGATGGAACGAGTGTCCCCTGAAGATGGTAACGGCTTACGCGCCGTGGCGCTCGATCTCCAAAGGCGTTTCTGTCCCGGCTTCGAGATGCCCCACTCGCGAATAAACGAGCGACCCAATCCTGAGATTAAGGATGCTCCCCCCAAGCTTGTCGTCGTGAATGCACCCCTTGATTTCGAACTCAAGGACCTCGACGCCAAGCATCCGTATCTTAGGAATCGTGGATTCAATCCGTTGACCATCGGACATTTCGGTCTGGGATTTTGCTCCCGTGGGCTTCTCAAGGATCGAATTGCAATTCCGCTTCACGATGAGCGAGGGAGACTCATTGGGTACGCAGGTCGGGTCGTCGATGATAGCGCCATCACCGAAGACAACCCACGGTATCGACTGCCAGGTTCCCGGAAGCGAAATGAACTGGTTCATGAGTTCCGGAAAACCTTGTTACTTTACAATAGTTTTCGAACTCGGGCACCCGTAGACGACCTTTATGTTGTCGAGGGATTTCCTTCAGTTTGGTGGCTCTTTCAAAATGCGCTTCCAAATGCCGTTTCGACAATAGGTGCCGACTGCTCGGAACGGCAGGCTGAACTCATCGTATCGCTGGTTAAACCAGCGGGGCGGATCTGGATCATTTCAGATGGCGATGATGCAGGAGAACGGTTTGGAACCACTGCATTATTGCAAGTTGCTGCTCATCGATTGGCTCGGTGGGTAAAGCTCGAGAGAGAGACACAACCCACCGATTACCGAATTGAACAGTTACATCAGCTTTTGAAAGCTTGATGCAGGGCGGCTCCAATCACAATTGGTGTCGCTTCTTCTATTCCGAAACGCGCATCAATTCACGACACCGATTTACCTATACTCCCGCAGACCTTATCAGCCTAACTTCCCGGCGGCTAAAAAAGTGTTGTCGAGGCTGAACGAAAACGCGAGAACGCGTGGCAAAGGAAAAAGGCAACTTCCGAACAGAACTTTTAACCAAACGCTAAGGCCGCGCCGGGTCCACTTTTTATCGATCGACATAGGTTGACAACCACCCCGTGGAGACCGCAATATAGCTATTACGATGCAATCTCCCGAGGAGTTTATGCGCTGCTTCTTCGTCGCCCGTACGGCAGAGTTAAGAAGAGAACTTGAGACTCGCGTCCCTTTCCGTAAATCTTATTTCACAGATGATTGCGTTTGGGACAGTAGAGCAGGCACTGTCGAAGCCAGCGAGGCTGAAGACGTTTCTGAGGTCTCTCGGCAAGGAGCCGAAGCAATCGTAATTACTGATTACGTCCGAAAGTCCGACTACCTCCATCGCCGGCGTTACCATTTGAGGCAGGAGAAGGGAATCTGGCGAATTCAAAAAGGCGAATTTGAGTGCAGCGCGTGTCGCGGCAAAGAACAGGGATTACCGAGAAATCCAAATTGCGTAGGATGTGGAGGAACCGGTTGGGTCGATCCGATGCGACTCCGGGACAAAGTCCAATTCTGGAATACACCAAGTTTCCGCGGTCGACGTTTTTAAGGATGCGATTATCTTTGCGATTGAGTAGAGCTCCTCAGTTTGCGCCAACTGGTCCGCAAACATGCGGACCAGTCCGAATGAGAAGAATAATCAAGTTTTCGAGTTGTACTCAAAAAGCGATAATAACACCAATTAAGGCGGGCAGCCCGCCAGTGCTAACGATTATAGCTCCAATCGCGCCAACCGCAAGCGTTGAGCCACCGATTACGATTCCGTCACAAATCATCGGGTGAGACTGACAAAACGTTTGCCGTAGTGGCGGCTGTGCCAGCGGAGGAATCGGTCCCCCCGGATGACGATGTGGAACCGGGCAGACAATCGGGCCACCCGGTTTCGGCGTCTGATCATCATCATCATCGCACGCCGCAGCCGCCGCTAAAAGGGCATCTTGCGCCTTGATGACAAGGTCGAAATCGTCTGGATCTGCAGCCGCAGCCGCCTGTGCCTCGGCCAATTTTGCTTTCGCTTCATTACATTTCGTTGATAGAAGCCCCAATGCATCTCGCGAGCTAATAGGTTCATTTCCAGCAAAACGATACAGATTAATACCTCCCGCTTCCTCGATCGGATCCCGATTGTTCCATCTTTGGATAGAAGTATCGTAAAACCGATAGCCGAAATAATAGTAGCCACTAGGCGTCATCGCTTCCTTGCTAGAAAAACGATGGGTATTTGCCGTAACGAGAGTACCGCTGCTGGAAATTAGTCCACCGAAGGGGTTGTACCGGTAAAGGGCGCCCGCCGTTACGGATTCCGCGGTGGTAATTAACGCGGTAATATTACCATTAGCATCCGAATGGTAATACGCGGGGGTGAGGGTCCCGCCACCCGCCCCGCTATGGGCGGTGCGCGCGAGCATGCCGCCAATCCCGCCAGCGCCTTGCTTTGTCCCACTCAAGTCCGGTCCTCGGGTGTAGCTAACCAGCAAGTTGTTGCTTCCGTCCCGCTCTTGAACTACGAGTTTCCCATCATAGATGTAACGAACCTGGCTTGAAACCGTCCAGGAACCACTCGGATAGCTGCCAGAATAATTGCTGTAATCCTTGCGAAGGCGCAGGCGTCCTTTGCCATCGTAGACGAACTCGGTGCGCCACCAAGTCGATTGGGAAGCAGCGCCATATTTGAACATAACCGCAGTCAACTGATTTTCGTCATCATACTCAAAAGATTGCTCGGTGCTGGAGGTGAAAGTTCGATTACCATTGGAGTCGTAAGTGTCGGCGTTTTCGTTCAGGTTATTAATGGTGTAGGTGAAAACGGTGCCATTGTTCGTTTTCTTGGTCATGTTTAGCGCGGGGTCGTAAACATACCCAAATTTCTCAGTCGAAATAACGGTTCCCCCGCTGTTGGTGCTCCAGGCGGACTTCACTTGGCCGATGTCATCGTAAGTGTAATACGCGTAACTATCATCGGTACGCTTGGCCTTGTAGCGCTGATTGCCAACGTTGTAATCATAAACCATCTGGTCCCTCAGCGTGCCACCGGAGGTGTAAAGCTTGGTGGCCAGCATGCGCCCGGAGGTATCGTATGTGTTCGTGATGTAACTGGTGTTCGGAAGTGTGAGCTTGCCAATAAGACTCGGCGAGGCCGTCTGTGAACCGGCACTTGGGAAATAAGAATAGCTGAATTGGCCGCTGCTGCCACTGGACCACGCCAAACTCATGCGATGGGCCTGATCGTATGTGTTGGTGACAATGAACGATCCGGTTGGCTGCGTAATCGTCATGTTCGTTCTCATGCGCGCGGCGTTGTAAATGGAAGTGACAGTGTCACTTGTCCAAGGGCCGTCTTCCGTGAGCATTTGCCCGGTGAGATTGTAAGTAAAGGCGGAAGTGCCCGCAGCATCGACCATCTGAGTGACTCTACCAAGGGCGTCGAGGGTGTAAGCGAGATCGGTGCTGGCCGCGTAATCGACCCCGGTAAGATTGCCAACGGCATTGTAAGCATACTTAGTGTCTCCCTTCGCGACCGACCAGCGGTTGGTGAGCCGGTTAAGGGCGTCGTACTGATATCGTAAGATTTCCGTAGATGCGGCATCGGTTTTGTTGGTCACCCGGCCAAACAAGTCATACTTCCATGAAGTGACCTGCGCTTTGCCGTCGCTCAGTGTGAGCAGGGCACCGGTAGCATCGTAGGTGAAATTGTTCGTGTAAACGCCCGTGGCCACTTCCTTCGTTTTGCGTCCGTAGGCGTCATACGTGTAAACCCAGCTTTTCGAAAGCTGGTCGGTGAAGCTGGTGGGCCCGGAAATGTTCGCCGTATATGCGTACGTTTGCACCCCGGTGTCCGGCGCGGTGCTCGTAAGGAGCCGCCCGAGTCCGTCGAAGGTGCGAACCGAGATCACGCCGTTCACGTCTGTGTTCGTCGTGACGCGATCTTCCAGATCGTAGATGTTGAGGCCGATCTGCCCGAAATAATTGCTGCGAGAGTAGAGGCGACCCAGATTATCCATTGTATTCGTAACACTGCCCAAGCCATCACGAACGATCGTCAACTGGCCGAGGGAATTGAATACGTTGGTCACGCTCGTGCCGTCACCCAAGGTGGTGAGAGTGAGGCGGCCGGCGTAGTCGTGGGTGTAAGTCGAAGTCGTGGCGACACCCGAAACCCCGAGAGCTCCCGTAACCGTGGCAACACTGCCGCAGTCGCAATAAGTGTAATAGGTGACCGTGCCAATGGCGTTCGTAACGTAGGCCAATCGGCGAACGTTGTCCCAAGCAAACGACGTTTTATTGCCGAGACGGTCGTAGTAAAAGGTCCGGTCGAGGATGTTCGTGCCGCCCGTGCTGTTCGCGTAGCTCGTACCCGGCGGTATCCAATAATAGTTCGTCTCACCTGTGCCATCCGGGTAGAGGCGAGTGGTAAGACGGTTTAGACCGTCGTAATTATTCGTGATGGTTGTCCCGCGCTCATCGGTGAAGGTCCGGACCAACCCATTCTGCCAAGTGTAACTGTTCGTTCTTGTGGGCGTGCCGCTCACCGAATCCACCACTTTTTGCAAGAAGTTACCCGAATAGGTGAAGGTGCTCAGCACGCCGCTGGGAGTCGTGATCGTCGCAACACGATGGCTGCCATCGTAAGTATACGTGGTCACTTCGTTGACCGCATTAGTCATGCGAATGGGCATGTGATACGCATCCCAAGCGTAGCCGCTTTCGGCACTGCTCGCGGTGTCATAAGGATTTCGGTGATAAAGGAGATCGATTTCATTCGAGTCGTAAACGTAAATGTTAGTGCGTGACATGGTGGTAACTCCATCCACGTCCAACCATGATTCGAGAGTGTTCGTTACGTTGCCGAACACATTTCTATCCATCTGAATCCACCATGTGCTCCCATCGGGTTGAACGCGCGCAATTAAACCGGGCAGGATCTCCGTGCCTGCCTGTTCAGGACTTCCCTTCCCGGCATACCCATACCAGGTGTACTGCCCTTGAGTCGTGCCGCCATCGGGGCTAGGTGAACGTTCCATCACCATCGTATCCACATCGAAGGAGGCGCCCCCGCCATGTTCACTCCAGTGACGCCAGCGACCCTTCTCAGTATCGGTCCAAACAATATTGGTCAGATTGGTGGTTGAGAGCAGCGGGAACTGAGCCCGATTCCAATAAAAGCTACAGAGAACATTTGGATCGGTAGTCCAGAGCATGTCCGGAGGAGTTCCTGAAGGGATGACTGCAGAATCGTAAAGGGTGCCCGGATGCCCTGTAATATTATCGGCCCACCCCGTGAAGGCCCAAGCCTGCCTGCCTCCATCCGGCTCCGCAACCGTGATGTGTCGGTCGATGTGCTGATATCCGTGACCTTCCGGCAACTCGCCATAACTGAAGCCGGTCTTTCCGTACGGAGTGGTCAGCCATTGGGGCACATAGGACGCATCGTAGGAAATGGTCGAAGTGATTCCGGCTGCATCCTGAATGCTCGTCAAATTCACATTGTCCGAGGAAGCAAGCGTGATTGAGCGAGTGCCATCGGAAATGCCGGTGATCAAATCGGGAGCGCTGCCATTCCCGTAGCTGAGGGTCAGGACATTGCTATCAACATCGGTCACTGTTTTGAGATGGACTCCGCCATACATTGCATCGTAACCAAGCGTGATTTGATTCCCTTGCGCGTCAACGATCGCGCTAAGGAAATACAGACCTGTCAAATAACTTGCGTTGTGATGTCCGTAGATCAATTTTCTGCCATCTTTCAACCACACCTCGAAACTGGTTAGATTATTTGATCCGTCCACATTTACTTTTACGCGCCGGTGGCCAAAATACTCTGGATCGGTGAGAGTCACACCCGTGCCGGTGGAAAACCAGAAAGACCCGCCGCCTGGTAAATAGACCGTTCCCGATGCAGTGTGGTACGGGCCATAATAAGCGCCGTCAATGTATGAAAGCCAATTGCAGTTCCAACCGGCACCCACCTTTGAGTAGCCAGATATGCTCGCCACATCTTCATCGCGCTGCTTGTAAGAAATTTTAAACTGCACCGGGGGGCCGTAAGATGGCTGATAAAACAACGGAATGTCGTGAAGCCACAGATTGATATAAGGTTCATGCACTTCCCAAACCGGCATTCCCCCAGCCGACGCTCCTCCGCCGCAAGCGCCGCAGCCCCCTAAAAGTGGTGGGAGCGAAAAGCCCCCTGAGCCACCGCCAGCCGCACCCCATGGGTTACCTCCGGCAGGAGCGGGTCCACCGCCCGATCCGCCGCCGCCAGGGCCGCCGCCGACGAGTGGGCCACCTCCGCTCGGGCGACCGCCGCCGCCAGGGCCGCCGCCCGGTCCACCCCCACCGCCACCGGGTCCCCCCCCTCCATGTCCACCGCCGCCTGGCCCGCCGCCGCCGCCAGGGCCTCCGGCTGGACAAGGGCAGTCTTCGCATTGCTGGTCATTAGGGTCCGTAGTAGAATAGCCGTAGCCCCGACCAAAAACCATCGATGACTCCGGTAGAGCTGAAGCACGCCATGCTGCACTCAATTGTGCTCCCGATGGAACCATAAAGTAGCCGCTGGCTTCCGCATTCAAAGTGGCCGCATCGATATACATGGTATGCCCGAAGGTCGGGTCTACAACGCGGTACTTATCACCGACCGCCCCTATGATTGCGGCATAATGGTTCAGTTTCCAGTGTACGACACTTGGAACGACAATTTCAGTGCCGCTTTCGCGATAAACCGCAGTGTATCCAAGCATGTCAGCGTCGGAATACTCCTGCAAATCGCCGAGACTGAAGCCGGTTTCAGGGGAGCGAGCTTTGCTTAAGTTATCGAAGAATCGTCCGAAGGTCTCGTTTGCGGCATTGTTGAGCGCAAACACACCACATTTGTATGCAATCTCCGGCTGGATGAGCATATGCGCGAAGCCTTCACGGGTCCGCGACCACATTTGCGCGGTTGCACCGGAATCAAACACCCGCTCCTTGTTCGCGGCGAACAACTCCGTAAGCGTCTCGACGCGGCCTAAACTGCCAAGTAGTCGCGTCCAATGGGCCAGGGTATAGTCAGCTACGTGCTTTGCGTTCCCTGTTTGGGCGGCGCCGGTCGCGTTCCAGGCGGCTTCCCAATAGTTGAGCGCCATACTGTAACGACCATGGTCGCGGTAATATTTTCCGACGCAGGCCTGCAATGATGGCGTCCATGGTGAATTCGGATTCTCCGCGATAAACCGATCGAGAGCTTGAATCTCGGCAGCTTCAATCTGGGCGATTTGACCGCTGTGATCAGGCTGAGCTTCGACGGTAACGATTGCCTCCGTGCGACTGGATTCGATCTGCGCCAGCACCAATGTATCCGGCGAAGTCACTGTCGTGGCAGAAACGGGTATGATTTCCTCCTTCATAAACGGGGAATGAAAGGTCAAACCCCCGCCAATGACGCTCATGGCGGCAAGAGTGGTGAACAACCCACCAATTGCTGCGTTTCGAAAACACTTAAATGCCACATTTATCATAGTTAGCCTTCCAAGACGTAAATTTAGGTTTTGCATGCGGTTACCTTTCGATGCCGGTTTGAGAATGTTGCCAGGAGCGCTCATTGAGCACCTCCACTGGTGAGGGTTAAAATAGACTTCGGGTCACTCGTCGATTCCGTCGAGCGGGCTGCCAAAACGCCGGTGTCCTCGAAGACCGCATTACCTTTGTCTTCGCTTTTCTGGTCCATGAAATAGAGCGCTTCGAAAAAATTGGTCTGAACGGTGCACGCGCGGTGAAACAAGCAGCGCCATTCGAGAGAGACTGGGTAATCCTCCGCCGTGATAACGACGTTGTCCTCGGGGATTGTGGAGACCTGCCATTGCTTCGTGTAAAACAACTTCCGCGTCAGCCGACTAATTTCACCAAAATAATGGGTAATCTGGTCAAGACGCATCTCGTGGAGGGAGGAGATGTTGATGAACAAATCGGTGGATTGATCGGGCAGAAGGTGAAGTTGCGAGGGTAAAAGGAAAGCAATGTTGGCAGATTCGAATTCTTCCCGGATTTCCTCGTAGTCTTCGAATGGCCGGAACGGAAACACTTTACGGTCCCGAAACTGGCTCGTGAGGTAGTTCTGCGCTACAAACAAAGCCGGTGCGATATCAATGATCACGTAGCGGATCGACGGATTGAGTTTTAGGAAAACGAACGCGTCACGCCCATATCCCGCGCCGAGTTCGAATACCGTCTTGATTTCAGCAGACTTGCCGTGCGGCAACATGATGGACCGGTATTCCATGATGGAATTCGCCAGATCCTGGGAAATGCGCTGCCCGGCCTCGTCGAGTACCCGCGGAGCGTTGCCTTCCTCAGGTTCAGCCAGTTGGGGCAACGGGTTTTGTTCGTTTTGCCTTTCCATGGCGGCCCACACCAGTTGGGTGAGAAATGAATAAGCCCAGGTATGCCGCCAGCTAAAACTTTCGAACCTGCGCGTCAGCAACGTTCTCCATACCGCTTTAAACGTAGTCAGAATGGGGAGCAACGCGGTGAGAGCGCGGATTTGCCGGTCAAAGGGATTGACGATCCAGGTAAAGTAATTGAGTGCGACGGTGCGTTTGAAGTTGGCGTAACCGTGCTCGGCCAGTTGCTCAAGATTTTTGCGGTTCAGGAATTGCCAATATCGGGAGGGTTTAACAACCTCCGGCCCTAAAGCCAGCGTGGAGATCATTTCCTTTAGGACATGGCTTGCGAGAATTGTTACATTGCATTGGGGTTCTCTATTCATACTCTCTCGGGGTTTAATAACGGCTTATAGCGACAGATATTAATCCACGAAGCAATTTGGTCTATGGAGTACAAGTACCCATGCCAAAGATTGCTTTAAAACTTGCTATTTAACTCAAACAAAGCGAACGACGGCGTCGCGGCACTACCTAACCCCGATCATCAAAAAGCGGCATTTGCGCTGAAAAACCACGACAAAGAGGATTGGTAGGGAAAAAGGAGAGAGAAACTATATCGATATCAGACCCATGCGGAGAGCGTATTTGGTCAAATCCGCTGGACAGTGCAGTCCCAATTTTTTCGAAGCCATATCCCGATGCTTTTCCACGGTTCTTTGGCTGATCATCAGCAAGGCGGCAATTTGCTTGTTGCATAAGCCTTGCGCAACGAGGGTGATGATTTGGGTTTGCCGTAGCGACAGGGGGCATTGACGACATTCCTCGGGACGCAGTGAGGTCTTAACCGAAGACCATCGGTTGCCAACACAGCATTCCGAGCCATTCAGCACCTCTGTCAGGCCGTAGATAAAATCATCAGCTGCGCACCCCTTGTCAATGAAACCGCGGATTTGCTGACGGCGGCCAGCCGAAAGAAGAGGCTCGTCAATCAAGTCTGTTAACCAGATGACTCGTAAATTGAGAAAAGTTTCCTTGAGGGTTTGTGTCAGTGCATATACGGATATACCGGGCAGGCCCACTTCGACGATGATAATGTCTGGCTTCGCATCTTTAATTTGAGCGAGAGCTGAATTCCCTTCGAGTGCAGTACCCGCGACTTGAAATTGTGGCACATCCTTAATCCAAAATCTTATTCCATCGAGCACCATCGATTGGTGTCCGACGATGAAGATTCGACACTCCGGTTGGCTATCAACGTTCATATTGCCACGTCCAGGGGAATTCTCTTGGAATGCCAAACACCAAAGCAAATCTTTTGCCACGATCAAAAAGGCGTGTGTTTTCCAATCCTTCCCCGGATTTGACAAGGTCTTTTCGTTCTCGTTCAGCTTGTGTGGGTGAAATCTCCAAGGGCGTTCGGGCGACCGCACCAAAAAATCCTGAATGCAAACGAAAATCTTGCGTGAGCATCCCGCACCTAATGTGAAATAGACGCATTGCCTCTATAAGCTCGGATCGTGAATGAGTAGTCAGCCTAGCTAATTTTTTCGACGGTAGGGTCAACTCTTATTACCGGCGTTAATCATGAACCGGCTGCTCCCCTTCCATATGTTTCAAAGAAACATTGGAGTTCCCTACTTCCAACAGAAGGGCGATCCGGCGGATCATTCGGGCGACAGTTTCATGGTCGCCACTCTCGACCGCACGCAATGCGCTCTTGAGCAAAGGCGCCACGTTATACTGCCATGAGAGCCTCGTCTTTTTCCTGGTTTTCGCTTTTTTAGGTAAATATTCGTTCACGACTTCGGTTACAAGCTTCCCGGTGACCTTCCCTCCTTCTGCTCTCTTGACTGCCTTTTCCCACGCTTTTCGAGTCAAATGTTCCGGCAAATACCCCAAAGCCCGTATCTGACATTCGTTTTCGGGAAGTGGGAAGTTTCCAATTGGAAACAAACGGGCTTTGATTTCGGCAGCCTTCAGGAAGCGATACGCGTACAAGCGACCAAAATCCCACCGTTTACGGCAATACTCATCGAACGTCGCGAAATCTTTGCGGTACAGCTTCTTGGAGCGGATTGTGGCTAGTGCCGCACCCACGCGGAAGAACGCTTTTGCATCCACATCGATGACTTTTTCACATTGATTCAGTTCAACTGTTTCCTCCTCCGATAGGGGCGGATCGGCCGGTGAGCCTGTGTTTTTTGAGAATATTTGAATAACCGCGCCGGATTTGGGCGCGCCAATGCTCGGGTGAGTTGATTGCGCGATCATGTCTCTACTTATATATACGGATCGAGAAGGCCGAATCTTTCAACTGGCGCAAACTTTTTTTTGAAATCTGGCGCGCTTTCCAAAACTAAAGCGAATACGGTGCATTTTGACGTAGCGCTTGCCTGGGGCAGCATAAGTTGCGACCATGGGAACTATGAAGCTGTGGAGCCTTCTCGTCGTGTTCGGATTCATCTGTCTTCCTCTAAATGCAGCGACCTGTTCAGGTGGTGCGAATTGTAAGGCATGCCGAAGTTGCAGTAGCTGCAAAAAGTGCGCCAAAGAGGGCGGCTCTTGTAGCGTTTGCAAGCCCGCAACTCCGAAGAAAGAAGAGAGGAAAAAGTGAGCATTCGCGTATTAGTTGCTATCGCCATCTGCTTTGGCGTGCCCCTGTCGTTTGGGAAAGGCGGAGGCGGCCATTCAGGCGCTGGCTCACATTCATCCGCTTCCCATTCAGGCGTCGTTTCGCATGCTTCCGGACCAGTGCATGTTAGCGGATACACCAAGAAAAATGGCACGGTTGTTCAACCCCATTATCGCTCGGCGCCAGATGGCACGAAGGCGAACAATTGGAGCACAAAAGGAAACGTCAATCCCTATACTGGAAAAGCGGGCACGAAATCAGTCTCCGGCAGCTCGATTTCCTCGTCCGGGCGACCTCCTGCACGTGGAAATGCCGAACAACCGAGCGACGAAGAACGTCCAATAGCAATTTCAATGCGGCGGGCAGAAAATGAGCCGCAGCCGACCGTCTCCGTTGAGCACGCGGCGCCTATCATCAGCAGCGGGAAGGCAGCACCTGACCCAATTCTCGAATTTCAAAGGAAAAATGCGGCCAAAGGATCACCAGAATCAATGAGAGCGATGGGACTCCGCTACCTTGACGGGAATGGTGTGGAAGAAGACCCTTTGAAGGCTCAAGAACTTTTGAAGAAAGCAGCTTACAAGGGTGATCTGCCGGCGCAGCGAAAGCTTAAGGAGCTCAAGTTTTGGCCGGAATAGGATAAACCGCTGCGGCACCGAACACCTAATCCAGCTTCATCTGATTTTGCAGCCAGAATTCCTTGAGGTCAGGGTCCTCAAGCGCTCTTGTTTTGAGCTTTTTATCAAGCGCTATAGCAGCTTGTAAATGCACGCCGGCTTCTTTGAAAAGACGGACGGCCGTAAAATAGCGAGCCAGGTTGTATCGAACCAGCGGATATTGGTCTCCATTCTCGCGCGACAATGCTTCACCGAGCTTTGCAATCGCGTTGTGATACCTCCCCTGTTGAAAGAAAGCTTCGGCAAGCTTGTTGATGCCGAATAAGTCGTCGGGCTTCGCTTCATTTAGGGTCGTTGCGAGAGCTTCGACTTCTGCCCACTTTTTCTTGGGTTCGTAGATCCGAATCCAAGCTTTCGCGTATGCCGTAGTCGCTTTCCAATCATGCGGCAAATTGTGAAGCTCCTCGCAAGCTTGGTCGTAGTCGCGCAGGTCGATCCACCCGTCGATTGATCGAAAAGCGCGCTTCATTTCTTCGGGAATCTCCGACATAAATAAAAAATTACCGGTCTGAGGGCATGTGCAAGCTCAAAGCGCCGCGGTCAAACACCGACAAAGAAATCTTGAACCGAAATATCGATCGCGTCGGCAATCCGAACCAAAGCATCGACTGAAACGTTTACTTCGCCGCGTTCCACCCGGCCAATGAAAACGGGGTGGAGGTCTGCTTTTTCAGCCAGTCGCTCCTGACTCAATCGAGCGTTACGGCGGCACGAACGAATGTTCTCGCCGAGTGCAATTCGATATTTGGGGCTCTTCGGCACGCATAAAAGTCACGGTGCGGGCCAGAATTCGACCACAGCATATATGCTGTATTTTGTTCTTGCGTTTCAACTGTGTTGCTTCAATGTGGATACATGAACTGCGCACCGGTATTCGTCAAACGGCTCGGCCCGGACCCGCATGCAAACGGCCAGTTGACGCCGGCGCTCTCCGGTTGCCCCGACCTATTCGAGCTTTCCACCGGAGATTTTGCCGTTATTGGAATCGACATCACCTCCGACGCTATGAGTGCCCTTCCTCCGTCGGCTGGATGCGGTCCGGATGAACGGATTGTCCGGATCCCGCGCAAGACGTTGGTCCTCGCGAAGTCCGATATTCCAGAGCGGTAAGCTTCTTCAACCTTCGCAGTTTTCCCCAAATCAGCTGCTACAGAGTTTTTTCATCGCATGTTAAAATGCGGTGAGAATGTTCACGTTTGAACTTCCGAACACTCGCTTAAAAAAGGCGCCGTCCGCGCTTCCAGCGAGAGTTACCCAACCAGAAGCAACCGCTTCCTACGTTCCCCTCCCCTACGAGTCGTTCGTGACTCGTATCGAGAAACAATTGGCTGTCGAAGGAATGCAGGTCAAAGAGGAACACCTTGCCCTTGCGGCCAATGGACAACGTATGTTCGGCTTACTCGGCCTTGAAATGCCTGGGCACGCAAGCAGCGTCTATCGGTGCGTTCTCGGGCTTCGCAACTCCTACGACAAATCCTTTTCGAGCGGAGTTTGCGTTGGGGCGAGCGTGTTCGTCTGCGACAACCTCTCCTTTAATGGAGAAGTAACGTTCGCACGAAAACACACAACCAATCTGCTTCGCGACTTGTCGTGGCTCATCTCAGAAACAGTCGCCCAGTTGCCGCAGAAGTTCGCGCGGCAATCCGCGGCATTTGAGGCATACCGCCAGACGGCAATAACGGATGCGCAAGCACATGACATCATGGTGCGCTTAATCGATGATGGAGCAATAAACGTTACCGATCTTCGGAACGTTTTGCATGAATGGCGAAGTCCTCGACACCCAGAGTTCGCAGAAGGCAGGAATGCCTGGCGATTGTTTAACGCTGCCACGGAGGCCATCAAGGGTGACTTATGGCGCCTTCCGGCTCGAACATCACGCCTTCACAAGGTTTTGGACACCCTATGTGAAGTTTTCGTGACCTCAGAGTAAAAACACAGCCTCCCCCCGGGAGGCTTTTTTCTATCGATGTCGGCCGCGTGCAACCATTGAGATTATCTGGTACGATTCACCAAATGGACTTCCTTCATTGGCTTTCCCACAATTGGTTCGAGACCCTTGAAAGACTCTCTCTTGCGACAGGCCTTTTTCTCTCTGCCTACAACACACGAATTGATTGGAAATCTCGGCACTTCAGCAGCCAAATTGAGATCAACAAGGCGCACCGAGAGATATGGTCCGAGTATGCAAACTCCCCTGCCCTCAAAAGAGTTAAACTTAGTCGCGTGGACTTAGTGGCACATCCGGTCACTCAAGCCGAAACGGACTTTGTGGTTAAGCTCATGAACCACTTGGCCCTGGTTCGGTCGGGAATCAAATTGAAGATGTATGTCGCACCAGAAAAGCTCTCCGAAGACATATCCCAATTCTTTGCGCTACCAATTCCGCGAGCGGTCTGGAATAGCACGCGGCACTTCCAAGACCGTACTTTTATTGAATTCGTGGAGAAACATTTTCAACCGTAGGTAAGCTGTCGGCATCCTCCAAAATAGAACATTTCCGAATATTCGATTCCACGAATATCTCACGGGCCGTCTGGCGCTTGTATCCCCAGGTTTGAACCTGCCCCTTAGGTTCGAAGGGGGTGCCCTTCGACGCCTCACGATACTCCAACGGGCGGATCCAAATCCTGCCGAGAGGGTCGGCTTTTACTTCGTCGAAAGTGGAAAGATAAACGAGTTTGGTAATCGGCTGCCGGCTTTGCAAAAAGCGCTCGGCAATATTGTTTCTTCGCTCCGCATTCCTAAAAACCATGAGGACACGGAATGGAAATTTTTTAAAATCTGAGGCAATCCCTCCATTCTTTACAGCGAAGCCCCCGGATCGAAAATGATCCATATAACAGGCTCCCCGGGATACAAGGGTGTCCAAGGTTTCGCTTGAGCGATCGAGCTCAAAGAAGAAACTGCTCTCGAACGTCGCTTTGTCGTTTTCCAGTTCCTGGATTCGGATGAAACCGTCAGGCTTCACGGTAATCTCTCCCGCACCGAAAGAGGTCGGGCAGGCTTCAAATTGGCAGAGCGCGGGCCACGTGGTGAATTCTGCAATTCTGAAGTCTGCCTTTGATCGCATTGACGAATAAAATGCGGCTTTAACATCCATGACCGACAGTTCGTGGCGCAAAGTTAGTTCGCTAACGCTCGACCGTTTTACGAGAGAATTTAGGCTGATTGGAGGATACTCTTTAAGAATGCCTTGTTCTCCAAGGAGCTTCAACGCCTTAGGTGTGAGAAAAAGAATGGATCGTTCAAATACTCTCCGCTTTCGTTCTCCGAGAAAACCCCCGGCTTTGAGTTTGCGAATTCGTTGCTTTGCAGCATCTCCGCTTCCCCCAAAATATACTGAAGCTATTTGTGCCGAGGTCATTATTCGGGACTCGAAAAGACCACGGAACAAAACAATGTCTCGTTGCTGTATTGAAATCGTCAGCTCCAAACGCGCACAGTCACGCATGGAAAGATTATATCATTGTCGGGCGAGCCTTCGCACCGAATTCCAACTACGCACAAACAACTGGGCAAGGCATAAACAATGCAGAATCTTAGCACCGACCCGACCGCCTCTTTCGCGGTCCACCCCCGCCACCGCCAGCCATATGTAAAATAATTCCGAGGTGTGCGAGGATTGCTTTAATCATTTCCATATTTTGGTTCCTGTTTAAACTGCCGCAAACATAAAAAACCATCTCGGGTGGCAATTAAAACTTCCCGAGCAGACCGGTCAACTATCGTGCCAGGCGGAAACGTGTGCGATTCATGCCATCCACATGCATCTTGAATGAGCCAATCTCGTCCATCAAATGTAGCGTAGGAATCAAATTTACCAAAGGCCCGAACGATATTGTCCAACTCGCGAATTGACAGACCGAAATCCAAGGTCCGATCCCTTTCGCTGGGCATCGGCCAATAGCTTCCAGCCTCTTGAGGAACGCCCCCGTTCCATCTTGTATCAAAGTCAGAGAGGATCTCTCTCAGGAGCACCACCGCAGATTTACGAGCCTTAAATGAAACAGTCTCCAGATTATCCGACTTAATGATCTCGAATTTCCTACTTCCAAGAATATCTCCAGCATCGAATTCGCGGACCACCTTATGAATCGTAACCCCGCCTAGGTCCATTTCCTTCAAAAGATAGTATGGCAACGGCCATGGTCCCCTGCCTACCGGAAGAAGGGTCGGGTGAATATTGAACGCGCGAATTCCAGCGCGAGATAGCTCGTCTGCAGGAAGTCGATAAACGTAAGCAGCTGCACATACAAAATCGCACCCTTGTGCAACCAACCCTGCGATGTCATCTTTGCTCAAAGCGCGCTCGTGAAAAGGAACCGAATGCTGTTTGCAAACGCTCTTAATCACTTTTGACGAATTGTAAACACCGTCAACGGGATGTGAGAAAGCACATAAAAGCTCATGCCCACTGGAAATGCAATCCAACAAACATGAGTCGAAAAAATCGAAACCACAATATACAAACTTCATAATTGAGTAATTATACTATAGGCCGCCGTAAAGCGCATATAACGATACCAAATCGCTTTAAAAGAGCTTCGTGGGAAAGAATCGGAACGGCCGGGATATGTTCTGAGTTCAAAAGGCTATCGTGGTAATACCATTGACCAGCCGCAAACACCTCACAAACGCAATGTGTCCAATTTTCGCATTGTTTATACAACTGCCTCGGCGTTAAATGGTAGAAGTAGGCTCGTTCGTCAAATCCGGCCGCAAACCGTTCAAATTTCTCGGTCGTAAAACATACGTGTGTCCAATACCGCACTAATAATCGCCAAGAGAAGGGCAGGCAAAAAGCCAAGGGAGTTATCCGGACCTTCACAATAAAATTGTTGGCTAAAAGCAAGCCGATCATCGATAGGGCGTTTCTTGCAGTTTGCGCCGAGGACGGCTCTGGTTGATTAAGTCGCCTGAAAAGGAAACGAATGCAAGAATAGCGACAGTTTACCAAGCGGTATTCCATGTTAGGCCTTCCTCCACCATGCGAAAATTACGCCATTTTTTGGCACTAGCCATTTGTTATATCTAAATTCGATTATGCCGTTCTCATCGCTTAAATTCATGTCGTTCGGAGCCCGACATCCGCTAATAAAGTTCTGGTTATAGACTTCAATCACGTGCTGCACGGCACTATAATCGAAAGTGGCCCGAAACTCTTTAGTGGGCACCTCAATGTTTATCGCTAAAATGCTTTCTGTTTCTAGGGGAAAGTCTACTTGATAACTGATGGCAAGTTCGTCGTTGCTAGAGTAGTAACTATCTGGAATATCAGCAGTGAAATCGATAAAACGAGCGTCGTCAGGATTCACGCGAGTTAAGGGAAGCGCGTGAGTGTTGTTGATGACAAGTCTGCCTACGGAATAATACCTGCTTGGTAAAACGGCTGGAAGAGTACGTTCATCGAGTTCGAAATAACACTCGTGGGCAAAATATGCATCCCCTTGGATTCTGCTGTCTCTGACTTCGTTTGGAAGGTGCCTTGCAATTCGGAAGCGCAAATGCTGATCAGCCCAAAGTTTCTTGTAAGAATAGGAGAGGTGGATGGCGATCAGGTTTGGTTCCGGTCCCTCTTTCGCGGCGATACTTACCGTATATCCGTGACATGTCTTTCCTCTGTAGCGGTTTATTTCGGATAAAAAATCGTTAAGAAAACTTACATCGGAAACATGACAAAGCACGTCGAGTTTTTTTATCGCGAGTCCGTTTTGAACAAAGAGGAGTATTACTGCTGCGGCGGCCGATGCGAAGATCCCTACTACCAAATTGGCGACGAGTTCAGTGACCCTTGTATCCCATTGAAACATTTTACCATATTCGCCTCCAACCATCTGGAGGCGCATTGCGGCGACGGCGCCGAAGCAAATTGCAGTAAAAGTGACGATCGTTCGTTTTTGTATCTTTGGGACTGAGGACAGTAAGTCTCCCTCGGCTTTTACCAGGTTTCTCGCTTTCATAGGGAAGCTCTCTGTATCGCAGGGTTGTAATTAAACGCAAGCATTAAAGGAATAGGAATCACAAGCTGTGTTTACCCGGAATACCGAACTCGTCTTTTATTGCTCCCCAAATTTTCCTCCGCTTGCTTGAACAAGGATTCTGCAAATGTATTTCCTCTGTCCTGAATTTGGTTTTGCGCTTTTTCCCCTGAGAGTGCAAACGGTAGTTTCGTGTAGCAACGGTCAAGGAACCGCTTTATCCGATCCCGATTGCCGGGCATTTGCTTCACGTTCGGAGTAAGAAGTGAGACTGGGGCGTTCATTCCGACGAGGCGAGCGACCCCTTGCTGTTGTTTTTGATCAAAAAGCACCGCCATTGCACGAAACAGTTGCTCGTCGAGGCTTCGGAATTGGACGTGTGAGAGCTCTTTTCCGAATTCCGGAATGAGAGTTGGCACAAGACTTCGGGATTCTGAGCTACTTTCCGACCATGATTCGCTCTCACTTTCGGAGGCGGATGCAAACTGACTCCATGATTGGCTTGTTTCGAGCGTCTCTTCGTCGTCAAAGAAGGCTGCGGTGCCACCTGCGCCGGCGCCGCCTGCAATTCCCCGCTGTGAGCCGCGACCTCTGCCGGACGACGTGCTGCGGCTGATGACCTCTTTCAACTCCTCCCGGTATCCCATAACCCTAGTGGAATACAGTTCGTGTTTCACCTCGTCTGGGTTCATAACCCCCATAAAAAGCCATTGTGCCATGACTTTGAGGTTATCTTCGTGTGAAAGTCGGAACACAACTTTGCTTGAAGCATTTTCCATGACCGAGTTGTAAACACGTCGTCCGTTCTCGCCTCGGTCGAGCAGTTGGTTGGGAAATTGGTGAGCCATCGTCAGGTGCAGTCCGAAACCTCGCGCTTCATCCAAATTGTCAGAGATTGTGGGTGTTACGAAGCGCTGGAATTCGTCCAAATAGACGTAAAAAGGCTTCACTCCATCCCGTTTACCGCGCTCCTGGGCGGCCGTCCAAAGGTCACTTAAAAGCAGGGTTGCGAATAGCTCGGCGTTCTCCTTCGAAATCTTTGCTTGTTCTGTAGCGAGCGAAACGAGAATTATCGAACCCTCATCTAAAGCTTTGCCAAGATCCATCGAAACGCTCGGCTGCCCAAACATCGAACGCATGGTCTGATTCCGTATGAACCGCTGTAGCCGGTTAACTGTACTCCCGATTTGCGATTCAAAGTCTTTGGCGCTCAATGTGTCGGCAAACTGCCAATCCTGACGAGAAGGCTTGTCCTTCATGTTTGCGGTCATCGCATACCGAACTTGTTTCGCGACTCGATCCACGAGGTGTTCGGCCTCAACCAGCGTCAAATTCTTTTCATACAATGCCCGCAGGACATTTCCCGCCCAACGGGCGAACAGGGGAGTCTGGTTCGTACCGCCTTGACCCCAGACGTAGGCCATCGCGTCGACCAAGTTATCCACAAGCACGGCAGGGTCGGCCGATCTTCGCTGTCGCAGGAGATTATATGAAACGATCCAATCGTCCTGGCGAAGGTCGATTGGAATTATCGGAACATTGAGGACGGTGCCATTCCACGCCAGCCATTGGATGAGACTGTCGTAGAGCGATCCGTGCGGATCGAGAACAATGAGGCCGCATCTACTTTTGTGCCAATTGCGGATGTCCTGTCGAATGAGGTTTTCGAGAAATTTTGATTTTCCGGTCCCAGTGCCGCCACAGACGTACAAGTGCTTATCGCGTTCCGTGCGGGGCAATGTTAACGTTGCACTTCTACCGGGAAGCTTTCCAAGAACGATGTCGTTTCCAGGAATTGAGGACATTTCAAAACATTGAAAACGAAGCCAAATCCGTCAATTGTAAACTGGCACCTTGTGCCATCCTCAGCGTGGTTTTATTTCTCCATGAAAAGTCTCGCCGACGGCACGACGAATTCTCCTCCTCGAAAACCTTCACGAATCTTGGGAAAGAAATCTTTGGCAATGTTATATGTCCCTACACAGATAGGTGAGCAAACACGCTTTAATTTGCGACTGGAATCTCTTTTATTGATGTGCTTACCACTTGTGAGGCAATCGTAGTGGAATTCGAAGCGATATCCCGCGACATTTGACTCGCCAGTCCAATAATACACGCGACCAAAATAGGCTGCGTGAATCCATTTTTCGAAAAGACGCGGCCTATAGCGTTTGCTGCCGAGATATGGCGTCCACAGCAGAAGCCACAAAACGTAAATGCCCCGACGGGAATACTCGGCGGTGCGTTTTACAATCGTTTCCATCGAAACCGTGCTTATCTGCACCTCAATGGCGACAGGCACTCCGTTAATGCGCGCAGAAATATCAGGGCGGCATGTCTTAAGGGAACGCTCAAGTGCGGCATTTTTAACGTTTGGTTCTTTAAGAAGCGCTTCATAAATCCCTTGTTTGCATTTCCGATGGGCCTCGGTTTCAAGCGCGCCAAGACGGCAAAGACTCTTAGGACTATGTGCGAAGTGACTAGTTCGGACGGAACTTTTCCGTAGGAGAACCGTCTCCCGGCATTCGGGACAAAGGAAAGGCCCGTTTGATCGAGATTCTGATGCGGCAATCACAGATTTTCGAGTTGAATGTTTGAGGGCGGTTAACATGGTGATTTGCAATCCCGAAAAGGGGCGAAGATAGGATCTCAGATATCATATCAAACCGTCACAATATGAGCCAACGACCGAATCGAAAGCTTGTTTTTCAATGGGAAAAGATCGCCATCTAACACGCACGAAACAAACGGGTCTTTCGTTAAACAAAGGGATCGATATGAAAAACTTCGATGTCGCCTTAGTAAGAGCTTTTCTAATGTTCTTGCTTTTTCTGTCGCCGGCGACGGTCTTTCCGAAAGGTGGTAGTGGTCACTCGTCCGAGCCAGTATATGTTCAAGGTCACACAACGAAAAGTGGCACTTACGTGGCCCCCCATTACCGGTCCCATCCAGACGGGACGACAGCCAATAATTGGAGCACCAAGGGAAACGTCAATCCATTTACCGGTAAGGCAGGGACGAAGTCCTTAGGCGCGACTCCGGCCTCCCCGGCGCGGGGGGCCATGGCGAAAACCACCTTGCTGGTTCCCGCATCAACTTCCAGTGGGAGTGATGAAGTTCCTGAATCGAACGCACCTGCTATTTTAAATACTGATAAAAGATCGCCTTTGGACGCTGGGCCTCGTATTCCGCCGACGATCTCGAGCGCCCCAAGCTCTGATCCGTTGTTAGAATTTCAAAAACGAAATGCTCTCAAAGGGTCTCCGGAATCAATGCGGGCAATGGGACTACGGTATTTAGCCGGAACGGGAGTCGAGGAGGATGGAGAAAAAGCGCGGGAGTTCCTGAAGAAGGCGGCAAATAAAGGCGACCTCCCGGCGCAACGCAAACTCCGGGAACTTTTCCTGTGGCCGCCGGAATCTCCTTGATCCAATCATTACGCGGTTTTCATAAATGACGGTCACGGAAGCAAATTTGCTTGCTGGAATTCGGGAGTCCGTCGTCGATTACTTCCATCTCCACGGCTGTTTCCCGCACCGCCTCTGGCTATCCCAGGAGGCGGCGCTACTCCTCATCGATGAACTCATGGAAAAGCCTGAGCTTTATGAAATTCCCGTAGAAGTGACGAAGATGCTCAAAGGCATAGCATACCTCACCAAAAGTGCAGACAAAACCGGGTTGCGGACGCTTCTCGCCTGGAAAGCACAATGAGACGGCGAAGTTAAGTCGCCCGCAAAAAATTTTCCCGTCGGCTTAACGCAAATTTGGACACTGAAAGGCGGACGCAATCGCACGATTTTATGCGTGAAACCGATTCAGAGAAAGACTTGGCAATGACACACAGCGTATTCGATCTTTGCGGAATGCCCGGAAGAAGACGACTGCCAAATTCGAGGACACTGAAATCCGCATAATAACCCTGAGAAACGAAGAACTCGGTCCCGGTCTTACCACGCGCATGTAAGCGACCCAAGTTCTCAGCCATACGCTAAGCAAACGATATTGGGAGCGGCTCTTGCAGGGATGTCCGGGCGACCTTCGACCCAAGATAACGATAAAAAAGACCCAAAGGTTCGAACTTTGGGTCTTTTGTCCTACCTGTGGGCCAGAAGGGCTTCAGCTTTTTGCATGTTGTCAACCACACCAAAGAAAACCAATGCATCGGCTAGTTGTTTCCGCATTGCAGCCGAAACTCGAATTTTCCTCGCAACCCGAACCGCGCCTCCAACGTCTCCCGAAGACAAGCAGCGTCGAATTAGTACCCCGCCTTGTTCGGCGCTTCCTTTCGTTTTAAGAAGTCTAAGCAGCGACAGAGCTTGATCAACATCTCCATTTCGAATAGAGGTCCTTAACAATCTCTTTAGCTGCACGGTCGAAAGCGACGACCTGGCGCCCTTAAAGAGCAACTGAATCGCGTGCTTATTCTGGGTGACCCAGAACGCATCAAACTGCAGTGTGAACTCTCCTGACATATGTTCCTTTCTGAGGGCTTAAATTGAGCCCTCCCCGTCAGCGGAACATCATGCGCCGAAGGGGCGGGCCCCCATGGCCGGCTCCCTCCCGCGACAAAACACGAGAAGACAAGCGGACAAGAGGCAGTTTAGCCTACCATAATTGAGGCCGTGAACACAACCTTTCCGTTCATATAAGCTTGACTAAAATTCACGAGTCCTTTATCGGCTCATAAGCCCGCACCATGTATGTATTTGATCGTACGAAAAACTAGGAACAAACACGCCGTAAAACAATGGACGGTCTTATTTTGCGTAAATAGTGCCACGATCGGAGGTAAATACACACTCAAGACAAGGGATGGCTCGGAGCCGAAAAGCCTACGACACGATGGGCATATTTTTCACTTAATAGAAATTATCGGCTCAGGCGGCTATGGGGTTGTTGTTCGAGCGGAAGATCTCGCCTTAACGCACCGCGTAATCAAGCTTTTCCTCCCACCACCGAGTCGGAGCAATTATGAACCTCTATCGCCGGGGTGGTTGAGCGAATCCACAAATTATGATGAACTTTCTCTGACAAACAAACAGCCCGTCAAGCACGTTATAGCGGTATCAGATCATGGGAAAACGGCGGTTGAACCGCCCCCGAGCAGTTTACCCGCTGAATTTGAATTGAACCTAGCAGCCAAGAGACGGACAACAGATCTACTTCCATATAATGTGTCACCGTTTGTCGATGGTATTCCCCTTGATAAGCTTTCCACTCTCTTGAGCCCTATTTACGATAAACTTCTCTTATCGCCTGAAGCAGTCCGAAATATTCGAGATGCCATGCTCAGCATTTTCGCAGATATTTTATCGGGTCTCTCCGAGCTTCATACTACGAATATTTTCCACATGGACATCAGGACGGCGAACGTCCTCGTGTTCGCGCGAAAATCACCATCAACGCCATTAAACGAAGACAGCTCATCCCAAGCGTTATTAGAAGCCCTACTTAAAACGGATGTTTCGTGGGAGGGTTTTTTATTGGATCTGGGAATCGCCAGGTATGTCTCGGCCAGCGCAAGAGGCAATTCCCCAATCGCCATTAGTAGACCCGCGTTTCCCGAAGAGTATTTACCGCTTCTTCGCGAGAACGCGCCAGACGGATATGTTTTATCAGAACGCCTATGTGCATATGGTGCCGCGATCGATCTGAATATGTTTGGTCGAGTGGTCTGGAACATTTTAATGCCTGGCTCTAAGCTCTTCCCGGTTACGGGCTCAGCAGCGAAAACTGAGGAAACACGCCGAACCGCCTTTTGGCGGACAGTTTTTAAAGATGATTACCCTATTTTAACCGGCATTGCGGAAGAATTGGTTCTCGGCCCAAAACAGCCACACATCAAGGCGAAAGAGTATTTAAGAAGACTGCGAACAATTCCGCTTTTTAGTGACCGAGACGTTTACTCTTCCTCTCTTTTAACTGATCGTTACTCATCTCACCAAATCCGCGCTGGATCGGTGGTCGTAAGGTTCGGCGACGGTTTGAAAGATATCATTCGCCATCCAATCTTTCAAAGGCTACAGCGTATTCATCAGCTTACAATGATCAGCGAACACTTCCCTGACGCTACGCATTCACGATATTCTCATTCGTTACGTACTTTTCAAACGGCAAAACGAGCAATAATGAGCCTTGCTTCGAACAGCGGTTTTAGACTTTTGTTTTCACGTCACGACGTCGATACTGTGCTCACGGCCGCACTGCTCCACGATATCGGTCAGTATCCGCTTGCGCACGACATCGAAGACTTGAGAGAACTCGGTGACCTATGCAAAGAACCGTGCTTGATGCGCATCCGAAGGGATTATGAGTTAGCAGATGCCGCGTTTCGAAAGTCAGATCCAACTATTGGATCACTGGCGGATTTAGTAACAAGCAATGGTTTTAACGCTGGTGACGTTTTGTATTGCATGACCGGCGAGCCGGAAAAGGGACAATCTTTACCGCTTCGCATTGGTCGCTCCTTAATCTCAAGTACGATCGATGTCGACCGCATTGCTTACCTCGTCCAGGACTGCGAGCATTCTGGCGTTCCGTTTGGAAGTGCTATAGATATTGATGCTTTATTTGATTCGTTCACACTAACCCCTCCGCTTTCATTCGTAAGCGACACTAATCCTACCGGGATTCAACTGGCGATTGATGAAAGCGGAGTAAGCTCGGCTGAAGCCGTTTTTACGGCTATTTATTGGATGTATCGAAACGTTTATTGGGACAGCACAAATCGCGCATTTGCCAGTGCGGTAAAATTTGTAGTTAAGCGACTTTTTCTTGATTATGGGCGCGACTTCGAATGGCTGTTTACGTCAATAGCCGGTCAATCCGATTGGCAAGCGTTAACGTTACTTTCGGATGAGTTCGAACGGAAATGTCCAACTGGCATTTTTAATCCACTTTCGGATATTGTTAGGCACAGGCAAATTCGCTTTAACAGGGTGTTAACCATCCAGAGAGCGGATAAGGCGACCGCAGCTCTGCATCGATTAATTGTGAAGCGGCTACATTTGAGGTCTGAAGAGGGCATTGCAGGAGCTGTCCTCACACTTCTTGTGAGTCGAGGTATACGTGCTGAGGTAGGAGACGTGTTGGTCGATATTACTCTTAAGCCAAGGGCTTACAGCAGGAAGTCCTTGCCGGTCCTGTCGCGGAATCACTTATCTCACCGTCTGTCAGAACCCAAAGACATAACTGATTACTCCCGCCTAGCCGGCCGCTTGGCGCGCATGTCGGACTTGGAGTTCGGTAAAACCCGGGTGTTCTTATCGGAGCGGACGTTGACTCAGATGTCAGAGTCGCAGCATGTTGATCTTGAAACTCGGCTACCGTCTGTATTGCTTAAGTATCTAAGTGAAGAATAAATGCGGCCTTCCCGGCAGTAGGCAAGGTGGCTTATCAACGATAAGGAACTCCCTAGCCCCAGGCGGCTTCCGGTGTTAGGAGGATTCGTACGGCCGTATCATTTTACTTTCACCTAATGCACACTTATCTTTGCAGTCGCATTCTGGGTCTATTCCAAGGTCACTCTCATCAAGTTCCCAATGTGGCAGATAGAGGCGAAGATCATGGGGCGTTCGATTTGTGACATGCAAAGCCACCTGCATAAATTCGAGAAGCGCCAGACTAACACCCGCCATATTCAGGGGCAAAACACTTGGCGCGATTCCTTCCGTTTCCGTAAACGGCAACCCGTACGCAGCTTGGCGTTCAATATCACCCTGCACGCCCTGTGCTTCTCGTGTGAGCTTACGCGAATCCAGAGTGCCAACACACCACGAACAAGGCATCCCAGGCGTGAGGATCTGCGCGTGGGTGAACAATGCGTCGACAATTTGTCCGTTTGGGTGAATCCAAGATGAAATATCGATTGTTGGAATTAAATGCCCATAGGCATTTGCGCATAGAGGCACACGTGCTGCAAGCTTGTCCACACAAGAAAACAGCAAGTCACAATCGCGAAGTTGAACGAGTCCTTCGGAAGTGGTTGCCCAATTACCAAACGTGACTATTTCTGCCGGATTAGCAGTGGCCATATTCTTAGCGGCACCCTTGAAGATATCAGCCTTTAGTTTACCTACGTCATCGGACATAACACCAACCAGGCGATGCAGATTCTCCTTTGCCAGTCGGTCTTTATCCCACCCGAACAAGCTACCGACTCCCATGACGGCAAGACTCAAGAAAGAAATACTGCCCGTTCCTCCCAAGCCCACAACTCCAACGGTCAAATTCTGGAGAATCCGACGGCCTTCCTTTCCCCAGATCCTAGTCGATCTATCCATAATTTGCGGATCAGGATGATCTTTCCATTCGGATGCAGCCAGTTCGACCAATCGAAGTTGAGGCCCTACTATTCGCAAGACTTGTGCACTTTGAAAAACCAAAGTTTTCTCCTGCGCCATCCAAACGCGTCCGTCTACCTTCAGAGCTTCTGCGCCGATAACGATGCTAGTGAAAGTGGCGGCCGGATTTGCATTAATGACCGTTTGCGCAAGCCGCGCGTCATACCAATCATCCCGCTGGCTAAAGCAGGCTTCCCCTCCTACTCCAGGTGGGTGGGTGTGAATGAGTGCGATTCCGGCAAACGGCCCAGCGTCATTTAACGCATCGAGTGCTCGGGAGATGTAGTTCGCCGATATTTCAAGCGAATACTTTGTTGCCGTTACATCCCCGGGTTCCGGCCACATAAGCTCGCGCAAGAGCACGCTAAGTCGGCGAATACCTTTAGAACGCCTTGTGATTACAAAACAACACGCCTCCTTCGGAAACTCCGACCGCAAACGTCGTTCCATCTCGTTCCATGTCTCGGCTTCGCACGCGATATGCAACTGCCTATAGAGACGAACCCCCCCAATTGCTGCCGTACTAATCATGCTCCGGCACCTCGAAACGCCGTAGTACATGCCGATAGTGATCGATAAGAGTATGAGTTTGTCGTTTCCAAGCTGTTTTATTCCAGAGATGCCAAGAGAAATTCCGAACAGGTCCATCCAGAACACCGTTGGCTATGTTCGGATCAACCCCCGCACGGTTAATTTCCGTTGAATTGCGGACTGGATCGGGGATGCGTAGCGCAATTTCCGCCGGGTGCAGAAAAAAACAATCCTCCGGGCCAGCGTCCGGAAACGTGCCAGGTACGCGGAAGCCCAAAGATGCGGCGGCAGGTGTATAATGCTCAGGCAACGGATGATTTTCTGCGAATACAATATACATTTCGGTTCCAGGCACAGGTTTTTCACTCACCCTGAATTCGATTCCGGCATCAGCGGACAACGCGCTAACAGCAGCACGAATCTCCTCACTCGGCGGCACCCGGGCCCCCTTCCGATGGGACCGTACGAAACCGATCACCATTATTTAGTTCGGTCTCATCCCCGTCCCGAATAGTTCGCTTCTTTTTGCCATCCTTTGTTAGCTCTTGCGTTTCAAACCCAACTACACGGTTTGGGTCACCCAATTGCCGGATTTCCAAACCGTTCATCCGTCGCCTCGGGGCGCTCACCGGTTGCCCATCGAGTGTGATTGAAACCGGCCCTTGTTGCCCAGGCGCGTTCTCGTTTGCCATATGCCTATTTTCGGTTGGTTAATGCTTAGTGTCTCTTGGTGGGATCGGATCGTTGCCAAAGCTATCGGAATCACGAATCACCCCATTTGGCCGATGAATAACCAGTTCCACGCCGGCCTTTCGCGCCAAGTCGCGGCCATGCTCAATGGCATCGGCTTGAGTATCGTGCAAAGACGACACCCGCTGAGCCCGTTCTTTCTCCACCGCCCATTGGTCAGTTCTTAGAACCACATGATAATCTCGTTTGTCCATATATTTTTGCTCCGTCTGTTGAGGCATCGCCTCGATTTCCCCGATCCTGTTAAACACACGTCCCCGTGTCAACTCATATTGCCGTAAAATTAAACGACAGCAATACTGTCTCTCGTGTAAAGTATCGCTTGACAGTGAGCATACGTATTATCATACTTACCTGAGTGCCACGAATAATTGACCCGTTTTATGTTGAACTCGGGCGCCGAATTCGAATTTTCCGTGAAAAACGCGGAATGACCCAGGCGGACGTTGGACGGGCGTTGACACCCAAAGTAACTCGTGCGTCGATCGCAAACATCGAAGCTGGTTCACAGCGCTTGTTGGCGCACACCCTCGCACAGCTGTCGTCATGCCTAGAGGTTTCATTTGAGAATCTTGTTCCCAATTGGACGCCTGAGCGGAATCTGACTCAACCAACGGTTGCCGAGGAGCTCACAAAGCGCCTGACATTGTCCCCCATTCAATTACGAAACCTCACCAAGAAGCTTAAGTTGCCCTCATGAATGCTACCGCAGCTCGAAACCTTGCAGAGAAGATCGTTAGGAAGTTCGCTATAGACAGCCCCCCCGTCGACGTCGAACTTATTGCAGAAAAATTAGGTCTCCGAGTGATCAAAGAGAATTTGGGAGACGCTGCGTCCGGGCTTTTAATCACTACGGCAGATGAAAGTATCGTCGTCATTCACTCTGGCGACGCACCCCATCGACAGCGTTTTACGCTAGCGCACGAGATTGGGCACTACGCACTCAAGCATCATTTCGGAAACAACAGAGTTCATATAGACAATGGAAATTTTATCAGCCGACGTAGTTCGATCTCATCGACAGGTGTTGATCCCATGGAAATCGAAGCTAATCAATTTGCAGCGTCGTTACTGATGCCCGCTTTTTTCCTAAATCATCGAATAAAGCAATTAAGTTTAATTCCATTGTGGGATCATCATGTTTCAAATCTTGCGGAAGAGTTCGATGTAAGCGAACAGGCTATGACAATTCGCCTAACAAGCCTAGGCCATCTTTAACCGGCCTTCGCTCCCAGATCCGTCAACCATTTTAAGTCACATCACCAGCTTATTGAAAACGTGTTCGTTGAGATCGCCTTCAGAAATAAGACCCACATCCACTAATCGATGTGCTGCGCGTAGGAAGTAGGCATCGAAGTCTCGTTCAAGACACTTCAGAACTTCGCGTAAAAGCTTTGCGCGTTCGGGATGCTGAGGCGTGAGTTGCTTCGTGTGGATGTTGAATTGAGCGGTAAAATCTCCTTTCGGAAAAAGAATTGCGGCAGATAGAAACTTTGCGTCGGTTTCAATCTTCCGATGCTCACCGACGTTTAGCTCGTGGCCACGAGCGCCTGGCGGCAAGTCTTTGTTCTCAAAAAGTTCAAATTCCAATATGATATGGCAGAGTTCCTCGGCCACGCCACCCCGGTAGACGGGGGAGTACGAACAATCCGCTTCAGGAATAACTATGAAATGCGGATCTCTGGCACAGTATGCATGGACGTGATTTTCTAGACCGCCCCGCCGAGGTAGAATCGTCAGTCCGCAGTCTTCTGAAATTGCCTCGACGTCGACGATTAAGCCACTGCGGCGATTTCGGAACCGCGTTAGAATTACTTCCGCAATTTCCTCAAGCTCCCGCTTCGAGCGCTGCGCGTAAATGTAAGGCTTCGCCGTCAATCGGCCTCAAGCGGCGTAAAAACGGCTTTCAGGATTGCGATCCTTTTCTCATCCGTTATGACTTCATTTTCCTTCGTAGAGCAGCGCGCCGGCTCAAGCTGCTCATGAGTAAAAACATCGTCAAATTTAAGGCTTGGTGCTTCTTTTGCTAAAAACAGTTTATGGGAGAACTCGGCCAATTCGTCGTCCTGGAGATCGAGCATAATTGTTACGAGCGATTCCTGCTTTTCATTTAACCAATGAACTATGCCCGCCTCAACTTCTGCATATTGGGCAGGTGACAATTGAATTCGTCCTGCGAAGACTCGCGCGACGATGTCCTTTTCCTTTCTTTTTGATCTGAGCCATTCGCCGAACTGTACAGCGGGATGCTCTCCTAACGTTTTATTCATGGTTTATTCACAGGTTATTCACACTCTACTGAAATCGTAAGCCATTTTCATGCCGATTTCAATAGTGTGGGTCACCCGCGTAGGCAGACACTGCGGAAACAAACACATTCCGTCAAGGGCATTTGGGGGAGCATTTGCCCTAAAAAGTGAACTCTCACTAGGCGTGCGCGGATAATCGCCCACTCTGTTTTCGCACATAAATTTTGTCTTCAAGATCCGTCTTAAAGGCGCCATTTCAACAGCAGTTTGGGACTCCCAATTCGCAGGAAAGCAACGACCAAGTAATCCCGGCCAGTTTCTTAGGTACTTTTCGGCTCGGTTATCATTCTTTTGATCAAATCTGCAAGCACAGTGAAATGCGCTTTTAAGCCATGAAAAGATAGCCCAGCGCCCGCGAGACCTTGGACCTCGATCAATTTTACTGATTCCTTTCCCGGGAACGTATCATTGATGACGGTTGTTGGGATTGCAAAAAAGCGCCACTGATCAAGATTCATCGGCTCAACCGTTGTTTTGTCCTGATGATCCAACAGCGCGAATACATACATGTCAGCATGGCGCTTTCGTTCCTTCACCATTTTATTCGTATTTGCATCCCAATAACATGTCTCGGCAATTGAGAAATTGATTAGCGAATACGCATTCTGATGCCAGCTTTGTAGATACGCGGCGGACTTCACTTCAATCTTGATGCCCTCCGCGGTTTGGAGATCGAAAGGATCCCAATCGTTTCGAACGCCTGCCGTTGAGATGCCCAAAGCTTTAGCAACGATGAATTCGGCCAATCTGCCCCGTGTTGCATTGCTCAGAAGATCGGACGCTGACCATTGCCAGAATTCGAGAACATTGAAATCCACTGGCGAAGCGCGCGAAACAAAATGTTCAGGTCCACTCTTCCGATGAGCCTGTAGACGACCCAGCTTTTCAGGTGCGGTTTTTGGCATAACGAGTGAAGGAAACGGGCGGGGCACGCCATTTGTCGTCGAAGGATAATGGCGCACAACGCGACGACCGATACCATTTCATCAAAGGAGCATCGGAATCATGCCGCGCAACGTAGTCTCAGATCAATGGTGACTGAAAGAATCGGCGGAACCGGGGAATCTGCTAGCACAAAAACCTCCCAGTCGCCTACCACGCGAACGTCCTCCGAGTTTAAATGCGCTTCGGCAGAGCGTGCGGAAAGGTGTGCAATTTCTCGACCTTGCCACGAAACTATAACATCGCGCTCGCCAGCTTCCCTATACCGAATATCTGCTACTCCGATTCTTGGGGACCAGTCGTCTTGGTCGGTCGGTGTTGGTATGTCAGTAACCCTCCGTCTCCCCTGCCATCCACGGCGAGGGCCTTCAACATATGAGAGTTGTTCCACCGTAAACGCGTAAATGTCGGCTTGCGTCGAATAATTGCGATCAACAGTCTGGATAACAATTTGTCTGTTTCCGCATGAAGAGCGGCCCTGGAAAACGTCTAATTCCACTTGGAAATAGCCCGCGTAATCCGCGGCAAACGGGGAGACGCCATTTACGACCTCCACGACATTCAAAGGTTGATTGAAGAAAGGAGGCAAACCGAGTCCCATCGCCACGAGTGAGCCCGAATCAGCACCAGAAGTTTGCCATCTCGCGGTTATCGTTTCCAAGCGGCACACGTGGCGCGGATGTACATCCAATTCAACCACGCAGGTAACAGGAGGAGGTGGCGGCGGGGTCATAGTAGATCCTCCGGGTCGAACCGAGCGCGGGGGCAAACCCAAAGCAATCAATGTAATACCACCACTCAAAAAACCGAGAAGAAACACCCACCACATAGCAACCCTGTTTGTGTTATTCGCTGTTAGTTGAAAAGATGCGCCTTCCGAGACGCTCAACCGTTATTTATGAAAGGAGTGCTAAGTCGGTCAATAAAAAACATGAATAGCCAGAAGCCGCTTTTTTCGCCACTCCGCGAAGATTTGGAAACGCTACAAAAGCTGTGCCTGAATAGCGGCGGGCTTAAACGGTTCAATGCACCTGGACGTCTCCAAGCCAGGAGTTGAGACGAACCAACCCACCATGTAGGACTTTAACTCTCCGGGAAAGGTTCCAGGAGGTATCGATTCAAGGTTCCGAGGTTTGAGCCACTCCTCGATTTGATCGGGAAGTAAAGTTCCGCCGCGATTCCCGCGAGCAACGTTGCTGTCCGCAGGTAGGTTCCGGCGGTTCCAAGTCCGCCGCCCGACATTGCAATTACTTTCAACTTCGGCTGCTTGCGACGAATATCAATAATCAGTTCAATCCCGCTCATCGAGGGCATTGTTAAATCGGTCAAGACGACGTCAAACGAATCGCTCGTTAACCACTTTGTCGCTTCATCTCCGTTACAGGCATGGGTTACGGCGTAGCCTAATCCCGGCAACACAAGCTTAAGCGTTTCTGCCAAGTCGAGATCATCTTCGACTACGAGAATACGCTTGTTCATATAGTAAATTCAAACGCGCTCGCGAGAACTCTGGGCGACTGAACCACTCGGAGAAAGATGTCCAACATTTGCCGAAAACATCCAATAGCCGCGGAAGAATTCGAGCACGTTCTTGAAATCTTCTCTCCCCACGGGCTTGACGAGGTAGGTGTTCGCACCAAGTTCGTAGGCTCGCTTGATACTTTGGAGATCGCGGATGCCGCTTAAAACGACAATGAGCATCCGGCGCAAATCCGGACGTTGAGCAATCGCATGTAAAACATCAAACCCACTGATCCCAGGCATGTTCAAATCAAGAATGAGAACACTGGGAAGGGGGTGTCTTTGCCGATCTCCAAACGGACCTTCACCTGCGAAATATGCGAGCGCGGCCGCGCCACTGCCCAGATGGTGAACGGGGTTTTCCAGCTGAGCCTCGGTAAATTGTCGCTGCATAAGGACCGCGTCGGCTTCAGAATCTTCGACGACCAAAATTAAATTACTCGGGAGGTGGTGTGCGTTGTTTTCGAATCGTTTATCCTACCGAACACCTCGTGGGATAGCACATCAGGAAATTCCCTAGGGGTTTTTACTTATCAGCTCCCCGGGGAATTGATAGGGTGGGCCCATGCACATCAGGAAGTTCCTGATTTTAAGCCTTTTTTGAAAAATTGGCCTTTTTCAAACCGTATCAATTTACAGAGATGTCACGCGATACAGAAGATCCGATTCAGCATGCCGGGATACGAAATCGTCCATTAAGTCTGAGCCCGAAGCAACGAACGGTTGCGGAACTTACCCGAGCCGGCAAAACCTGTCGGGAAATTGCCCACGACCTGCATGAAAACCTTCGGACCATAGAACAGATTCGCGCCCGAATAATGAAACGACTCGACGTGCATAGAGCGAGCGATATGGTGAGGGAACTGGAGAGAATCGGGTTTCTGTGATCTATAGCCTCCCGAATGGGCCACCGACCGGCTGTATCCAAACTTTTGTATGCTCTGGCAAGAATTGATCGTCGAAATAAATTCAAATTTGTTAAAAACGATGGGGCCTTTTCGAGAGGGTATTTGGAAAACTTCCGCTGACCCTGAGTATGTTATTCGAGTCGACCTTCCGAAACTTGAACTGAAGGGCCTTCGTTATGTTCATATCGCACATCGAAGTCGCCTGAAGTCCTCATCCGGTAGACAGGTGCTATCAAAATTCAATCGACTCCCTGGGAAACGTCACCTCCCGAAAGACTTTAAAGGCCTGGAGGCTGCCAAAACGATTGCTCGAAGAACATTGAATCTCAGCGAAAGCGCCGTTTTGGAGCAAGTGCCTTCGACCTACGCCGCAAATATTCTGGTCGAATGCGCGTTGCAATCGAACGATCTTTCTGCGGCAGCTCTGGTGAATCACGTTGTGTTGCGCGTGAGATCGCGGCCGCAGGACGGCGGTACTGAGAATAGTTCTGAAACAAATTTCCGCAGATACATCGTGGATACCGCGACGTCCCAATTTATCCGGGCAGATGGGAGTTTGGCCGCCAACATCACGTCCGCGGTTTCTTTCGATTCAAGCGCGGAAGCAACTAGATTTTCGAAGAAGCACGATTTGCGAAATGTAGATTTGCTGTTGCGCATCAACGAAAACCCAAAATGGGATGTTCAGACACCGCTCGCGTAACATGCAATGAAAACCAGAGATTCAAGCGTTAAAAACCCGCTTGGGTCTATCACGCCGGGGGCCTTGGACTCCAAGAGGAAGTTCGTGCTGGTTGTGGATGATAGCAAGGAAATGCTCGATTTGATTTCTCGGCATTTTTCGAAAGAGGGCCTTTTGCATCTGGCAGCACATTCCGTCGAGGATGCATCGAAAGTTTGGGCGGCCCGCAAAAACGAGATTTCTGTTCTGGTCACTGACCTACAAATGCCCGAGTTGAGCGGTGACGAACTTGCAGCCAAGTTCCTGTCAGAAAAATCGTCTTTGCGGGTTATACTGATCACCGGATACGAGAACCATCCGGCGTCACACTCGAACATCCTGGTCCTGCCCAAGCCATTTCGTTTTCCACAGCTTATTGAAAAAGTGCTCGAAGCCCTAAACTAAGAAGCAATGTATTATTCTCCGCACCGAAAGCGTGTGGAAGAACGTTTCACAAACTTTTTTTCTTTTTTTACCGTTAATCCCGTCCTCTCTCCCCATGAGTCAACGATGTCCGAAGCGATCGAGTCTTGGTCGAGTCAGTCAAGGTTCATGTATCTGAAAGGCGGCCAAATCCGCAAACTATGCTAGTTTTTCAGATGGTTCGATATATTCGCGTGCTGTTATGTCTCTTGGCCGTTGCAACCTCATACGCACACCAGGCTGAGAGGATTCACTCCCAGACGTTTATCCGCCAGTTCGGCACATACATTTTCGATGACGCGGGCAGCTCAATTGAGGTGATTACCGCCGAGGACAAAACGCCGTCGTTGGTCTTTGAATTTCGGAGTATCACTAAGCATTCCAACAGTTCCACCAAAACATCGTTCAACGAAACCGGCATTCTTCGAGCCAAGGAATGGTTCGTCTTTGTTGAATCGCCCCAACGAATATGGATCTTCGATGGCAAGAATAGTCTATCAGTGGTGGAACAACGCGCACTTGGCGAGAACATCACCACCTCCATTAAAGATTTTGACGCCCAATCCGACGCAATTTGTCCCATCCAAGTCAAAGACGCTCTTCCCCGAGAGGCTCGCGAAGCTCTATTCAAAAAGAAGCGTTGAATGGAATCACAATTCTCCAGATGGCTTCCGAGCCGTTCCATTTCACAGCCCCGGTCGTTTCGCTGGAGTGCGCCAGTTTCTATGCCAGTTCAGTTGCCAAAGCCGTTCAAGATTCACCGCTTCGACATGTCCGTCATAGAAGGCCACGTTGATGGCTCCCGGCAGTCTGTTTTTCGGGTCAAAATCCTGTGAAACCTGCTGGGGTCGCGACCCATGACGCGGGATGGCAAACAGTCCCATTCCTCCGGCCCGCGCGGCGGATTGGTTGACGTCCACATAGTTTCCGAACTTGAGGTTCGTAGGCGGAAGATCAATTTCAAATGGCCCCAGGAAATAAAAACCGGGAAAGTATCCGCCCGAGACTCCGTCAGCAATAATGGGAGTGGAGGCGGGTGTCTCCAAATCGGATTCCGTCGTGAACTCAAACTGCGGATTCTTCGGATCAATCGCTTGCGGCCACCAACCAGAGAGCCAATCGTTTTCAATATAGCTCCCCGCTCGAATCTCCGGGGAGGCGGTCTTCGGATACGCGCTGCCGAAGGCCGGGTCTGAACTGGTATCAAAAGTCCAGGCGGTATCGACCGCACCGGGACAATCGGTCTGCCGCAAGACGTTATAGTTTGCGGCCGCGCGCGGAGGCGGCGATGGCCGCTGCGGGGCGCTGGGACAAATCCATCCTTGATTCGTCTTCCCAAGGTTCGCGCCGAACCACTGGCCCTGGCTCGTTTCAGAATAACTCTTCTGGGATGAAACGGCTATGCGGGCAGGCTTAAAACGACCGTCATCGGCATCGACGGCCATTTTAAAACCCAAGGCAATCTGATGAAGATTGCTCCGGCATCGAATACTTTGACTTTTCGCCTTTGCAGTGGATAGCGCTGGGAGCAGCAGGGAAGCCAGTATTGCGACAATCGCCACCACAACCAGAAGTTCAATGAGGGTAAAGCCGGACTTGAAATGGCGACCAAATTTCATGAACTTTACGATCGAAGCAGAACGGGTAAGGCCACGCAACTGCGTGTTTCAGAGCACATAAGTGTTATTTTCGGAATGCTTTCCGGGCCGGGAACTTACGCGGCGAGACATCGAGTTAAAAAAAGCTTTTTTGAAGCGGGCGGGGAAATATTCCTCGAACACGGAGCATCCCAGGCACGAGCTTCTCTCGTTTTGTTCGAAAAAACGCGTTAGCTTTAAATGGCATGCGGGCAAGGCGTGTATTTATCGCGGCAGGATCACATTCGCGGATAAATAATTGATAAAATTTGAAGGATTAGAGTCGGATGCGGCTTCATTTTTCATTGCCAATTCCGCGCGCAGTCTGGGAGGTCAAATCCATTCCAAAACGCTTTCGCAAAATTTCTCGAAGAATGCAGCAGCGGGGCAGCTTAAAATGCGAGATAAGGTTTAACGCAACCGGTCGAATCGCTTGTGCCGAACCCTGGCATATTAATTCCGATGGAGCCTAAATAGTTGCGAGGTCTCGCTCTCTCGCCCTTTCCTTTGCCAAATTTTGGGGATTCGTATCCTGAAGCGTTTAGAAGATATTCATGGGAGCAAAAATCCGCATATTTTTTAAGGTGGCGAATTTCTTTTCCACCCTAGTCACCGCGTCTACTTCCTCCCGCCCTCGGTGATTTTCTTTTAACCTTTTATTCGGTGAGCGAGCGATCACCGAAGCTTGCGAGGCTTCGCTCTCTCGCCCGTTCCAAAGGTCGTTTGGACTATGCACGTTAATTTACCCCGACGTGATCCAGGCCATCCAAATCAACAGAACATCGCTGAATCACCTAAAACAACCAAACGCCGCATGGCAGGTTTTAGGTGCGCGTTTCGATTCGCTCAATGTTCAGTGAACGCCCCCGACAAAACATGCCCGAGATCCAGATGACGTTTAGACGCAGTTTCGTGGTGTAGTCTCGGCGAGTCGACACCGTAACGCTCACGGAAAATTTTGTCGGCACGTTCAGCACTGACCGTGAGCCTAATCGCCTTCCGCAGCAGCAGTTCCTCTGGATTAGAAAAATGTGATAAACTGTTATAAACGGAGGTTTTGGTATTCATAAGCTGTCGAAACTTCTGTCCACCACTGATTTCGAAGATCAGTGGTGAATTGTTTTTGGGACAACGAAGGTGACTGAATGAAGGCGTGGGAGAAACATGGGCGCACTGAAGAGCCACTTACCGCTTGCACTGGTAGCCTGTTTCGCATCTGAATTCTGCCGTCGTCTTTTGAGACGACAGATGTCAAACGCGGAGCGTGCCGGACATCATCAGGAATGGGAAAAGAACTTTAGCCGTAGTATGGCAGGTTCAATCAAGGCGTCAAGTTTTGAAATGCAGTTCTCTGGTCATCCTCTCCTTCTCCGCGTGTTTGATTTCGACTCTCGAAGTTCCGCGCATTTGGTTTTTCTTTAAACCATTTAACACGTGTTCCCGCGAGTGAGCGATGACCGAAGCTTGCGAGGTCTCGCTCTCTCGCCCTTCCCCATGCCAAGTCTTGGAGTTTTGCGAAACGGAAGCGGCCGGAGGGATCGAGGGCCTTGTCTCGTCACGTGAATTGTCAATATCGTCTCCTGAAGTCCTCCATACGTTCCAAGAAAAGATGTTCGCTTTGCAAGATCGGCGACATTTTATCGTAGATGCAGGAATTGAATGACAGAGCCTTGTTGCGCGAATTCGTGGAACACGATCGCGAAGAAGCCTTCGCCACACTCGTTGCGCGTCACATTGACCGGGTCTATTCAATCGCGTTACGCCATACTCGAAATCCGCACCAAGCAGAAGAGATCACGCAGGCCGTCTTCGTGATTCTGGCCAAGAAGTCACGCCATCTGCGCAAAGGCGTCATACTGGAAGGCTGGCTCTTTCAAACCACGCGGCTGACCGCGATCACACATATCAGAAGCGCATTTCGGCGTGCTCGCCGGGAACAGGAGGCATTAATGCAAATCGAGTTGAACGAAAACAAATCTGAAACTTGGGAGCAAATCGCGCCCTTTTTAGATGAGGCACTGGCCAGCCTCAACGAAACTGACCGCAACGCTGTGGTGCTGCGTTTCTTTTACGACAAGAACATGCGCGAAATCGGTGAAGTCATCGGAGGCAGCGAAGACAAGGCGAGGATGCGGATTAATCGCACGATGGAAAAACTGCGGAGCTTCTTTCTCAAGCGCGGCGTATCTTCAACGACGGCAATTATTGCAGGAGCGCTTACCGCAAATTCCGTGCAACCCGCCCCTGCCCTTCTCGCGAAAACTGCGGCGAGCGTTGCGGTGGCGAAAGGCGCAACCGGATGCGGATCAACATTAACCCTTATCAAAGGATTGAAAGTAATGGCTTGGACAAAAGTAAAGACCGCGATGGTAGTCGCCATCGTCATTATTTGCGCGGGTACGAGCACGCTATGGCTCCTTCATAATCACCAGCGACCTAAAGTCCCGACGGAACTGGCGCGTGCATTGTGGAAGTTCAGTGGTTACGCAACGCCAGAAGATGCGATGCAATCCTCCGCCTGGGCGGTGAGGATAGGAGACACGAAAGCATTTTTAAACAGCGTTACGCCGGAGTTCCGCGATTGGATTGAGTCGACGTTCAGGGGAAAACCCGAAATTGTGGTCGATGGATTGAATGGAGTCTCGAGCGAAACGACGAGTTATCGAATCGTCACCAGAAATCAAAAGTCCGACAATGTGGTTCTTCTCTTTATCCATTTTTTAACTGTGGACGGAACATCTCACGGCGAATCGGTGCCGCTCATAAAAGTCGGTAGTGAATGGAAAGTCGGGAGTCCGAAACAATTAGCAGAAAACTAAGCGTTCTCGACCGTAATGTTCCACAGCCTCGTATTGCAGAGAAAAGCTTCCCCCTGGGGGAGGAATCTGGCAGGGGCACGGGGGTCGGGGACGCCCCTCGGGCCGTGACTTCGAAGAGCCTGCTTTATCTTCGTGCCTTTGATCGGCACTCATTTAAATCCCGGTTCGGGTTGAGCAAGCAACAAAGACGGCGACCCTGTAATATGCCCCCTACGAAAGCGCCAACAAGAGCTCGTCCTGAGAAAACGGCTTCGCCAAAATCTTTGCCGCCCCGAGCAAACTCGCGGTTCGTAAATACGTTCCGGAGTGCCCACTTCCGCCGCCTGACATCGCGGTTATTTTTAATTCCGGCTGTCTCCGACGAATATCAATAATCAGTTCAATCCCGCTCATCAAGGGCAACGTTAAATCCGTTAAGACAACGTCGAACAAATTGCTCGTTAACCACTTCGTAGCCTCTTGTCCGTTGCATGCGTGGGTGACGGTGTAGCCTAATCCCGTCAACATAAGCTTAAGCATCTCGGCTAAATCAAAATCATCTTCGACTACGAGAATCCGCTGGTTCATACAAAGGACTCAACCACGGTTTCGAGAATTCTGCGACGTTGAAGCACTCGGAAACAGATTCCAAACGTTTGTTGAAGCGTGCAATAGCCGCGGAAGAATTGAGAACGGGTCGATTCTGTCTGCCTCGTTAAGGTGTCGTCTGTTTTCGAGGGGTGAAACGCACGGTGACGTCATCGGACTGGATGATAAAAGCTAAGTCACCCGAAGCCCGCGACGTGGATTGGTAATGCTTACTCACGTCCACCTTTTTCTCGTGGGCGCGTTTTTGGCTATCGATCCATTTAACCAAAGCACTCTCCGTTATTTTGCCGTCATAATACACATGGGTTTTTTCGGCGCCGGCCGGTATGGAACCCGCGACACTCCCGCCGTCTCCCATGATGACCTCCGCTTTCTTTATATCTTCACCGCTGCCGTTTGCGACTTGTAGGTTGAGAACTCTCTCAGATTCACAACCGAAGCAAAAGCAGATCAAAACGAAACAAAGGTGAAGGAAGAAGATTCTCATTGTTAAATCGAACCGGGCAGCCTCGATTTCAAGTCAGCATTCACCATCGCTCTCAATTGTGTCAATCAGCCCGCTCCCGAAGCGTTGAGTTACGACTGGAGAACGGACATGCTCATCCGGGGGGCTTCAGTGCAGAAGCCCTGGCGTTACCGTTGAACGTCATCTCGCCCGGCCACGGTCATGGCGAGGCAGCGCAAACAGGCAAATGTCGTGGGAATTTTCATTTGATGTTTCCGTTCGGCTTCATTCAATCCGAAAATTTCATATTTGCGCAAGAAAACCAACCGCAGTGGAATGGTTGGGGCGGCCAACCAAGCCCGGAAGGCCACCCCAACGTTATCCAAACACTATGAACTTACGCGAAGATAGACGAGAGACACCGAAAAAGGCTTCAAATTATCCATGCCGGGTTTCTGCGGCTTCAAACCAACTTACGATTCACTCGATATCGAATTCTTATCTTTCCCTCCGAGTCAAGGATTTCAAAGCCAGCCTTGCGACAAAACTCCTGAAGATATTCTGAGATGGCTCGGAGCTTATCTGGCTTATTTCAAAGTCGGCTCGACCAATTCCCCGGTCAAGGCGTCGAAAAACCAAGTTCGGTCGAACTCAGACTTCTGACATTCTTCGATAGGGACATCGACATCCGCCCATGACGAAGGACCAAAACCTCCGGCCACAATCACGAGCCATGTTTCATTGAACTGATGGCTGTATTTTTTACGTTTCTCATTCTTGGAAACAATTCTTTCCGAAATCGTTCTTCCACTTATTGGAGCAATGAATCCAGCTTGAGGAACCGTCCAAAAAGGACGAAGCTTGCTCCCCTTCCAATAGTCAATCTCCACACCTACAATGCTCCATTTCCCGAGGTCTGGTCCGATGTGCGCGTCGACATGTTGCAACCCTTCTTCAGAGGGAGTGGGTTGTGCTTCTACGAAATCAACTAGGCGGTTTGCAAGCGTATTAAGGCTTTTGCTATCAACCGCAAACTTTGCCCGCGAACGGTAGTTAAACCGAAGCGTGACGCGAAAAAAACTAACCTTTCTTCCGCTGGTCAATTCGTTGCATCGACGCGCAAGATTTTGAAGAAATTTCTCTCTTCCTGTAAGATCACCATTCGTAACATAGCAAGTAAGTTCCAAACCCACGGATGTCCCCGCATTTTGCGAGATGAAGTCAGGGCTTTCGTGCGGAATCCAAATTCGTTCGAAATAATGAGGAGCTTTCTGGGATAAGGCCGCGAGGATACGCTCCTCGTGTGCTTTTTGTTCAGATTGCGACATTCAAAAACTTAGCGTCCGCTCCCGAAACCAAATTCTTTTTCTCAATACTCCCATCGTCACGAATGTCTACCGAAATGGAAAGCATCATGCGTCCGGGTTGCCCAGCCGCTCCTTGCCTCACAGCGAGAACGAGAAGCCGTTTTTTGGGCCTTAATTCGAGCGGTTCTCCTTGTCCATCTCCTTGTGGACCTCGTGGAGAATGGACCGATCCGTTGACCCAACCGAATATCCTTGGGTGAAAGCCTCCTTCAAAGCGAGTCGGTACGACTCTGGATACGCGGCAAGTTTGGAGTCCTTTTCCAAAAGAGCTTTCCAGTAAGCGTCAAATGCTCCGTCGATAGTGTGATCCATTATTGTTGCAAGGAAGTTTTCCGTGCGTCCGTCAAAATAGAAAAATCCATATCGAATTGCCGGTTTTGAGAATGTCCGTCAAGGTTGTAAGCGGATAGGCATGAAATTTGATAACGTTTATCGGAATCTTTTTTAAACATGGCAGCAACCACCAGAGCAGAGGCGCTATTTCAAAAGTTCAGCGGGATCGACGCTCGTAAGATTCTCCAGGGACTGGTTCCGCCGCACGCAATAAGCATGCAAAAATTTGCCTTTCAGTGCATTCTGACTAATCACAGAATCATGAGGTATTCGTATGTCTGATGATGACAAAGGTGTTTTAAGACCATTTTTATTGGGATGCCTGATCACGGTGATCGGCGGAGTTATTCTCGCTGCCATAGTAAAGCCTTTTCAAAAGATACTCGATCCAGGCAAACGCCTGAATTACAGCGTATCCGCTCCGGTGACCTATCTCTCGATGCCGAGCGAAACAAACCTCAATATTACAGTAAATCAGAATACGAACACCTTTCCGGTCACCAAACTCATCGGCTGTAAAGTGAAGATTTGGAATTCAGGTAGCGATCCCTTAAAGAATTTACTTGTTGAGGTTTTTTTTGGAACAAACAGGGACTTGTACTGTTTTTCAGATGTACACAAAACGATGCCCGTTCGCCAGTTTGGCGTTATTGAACTCAAGCCTGGGACTCTCGATTCGCGAAGATACGAATATGAGCTTCTTAATCCAGGAAATGAGGATGAAGTGAGCTTTGTATTCAACGGCTATCCCGAAATCGAGGTTTCCGCAAAGAGCGAAGGGCTTACTGTGAAAAGGCAAAAACCAGATCCCGTTAAATCCAAAGGACGCGGCGGATTCGATTGGTCAATGCTCGCTCTAATGATATTTATTTGTGCCGCTAGCGTTCTCGAAGTTTTCTTATCGCTCGGTGTAATCAAATGGCGTCGGAAGAACCGATAGGAGATTTCGCACCACCACCGCGGAACCATCTCACTTTGAAATGATGAAGCCGCTTTTGCGGCTTCTGGGATTGGTCGTCATTACCTGCTTCAGGGGCTGACCGGTGCACGACCTTCACCGGGGCCCCAACGTTTTAGTCGTTTGCGAATGTTAGAATAGAAAGCGGCGAGTTGTAATTGTGATCTCGCCTCAATGATAAGGCCTTCAAACAAATGACCGTCTGAAATCGCTTCATGAATTCCTGAACATGTCACTTGGTTGCCCGCCATCGTCATTTCCATGGTTGCCGATATGCCTTTCTCACATACCGTCTTCGCCCGATAATATCGCAGGTCGACATTTACATTGCCGGGGCGAAATGGAGGTTTGAATTTGGAGTCGTCAATCCAGCGGTGACTTTTTGATACCGATGGACAAGCTCCAATACTCAATCTTCCCATTACCTCTGGCGCTTGTGTCGAAACTTGGTGATTAGAAGAAACTTGATCACCCGGACTATCATCGAGAGACACAGAATCACCGGTGAATAAAACTGATTCGGATCTCTGGTTATCCAAATGCTGGTGCCAATAAAAATCGGCAGAGCAACGAACATCAGAAACGTGATGAGGCGAGACCGCGTCTTCACGACGTGTCTCATCCCATACCCCCTGTTGTTTGTTTATTTCACCATTATTTTGCTTTTCTAGGTTTTCGGTTGAATTCGAATTGCGGAGTACGAACGAATTCGCACTGTCACTCTCATTCCCGCAGCATGAAGGCGCCAAGAAGCGAACTTGCGCCACGACGACTTCCTTTTCACCATACCAAAGGAACGCCCGTTCGAGCTTCGAACAGGTCTCTGGTGAAAAACGCGATCGTGCAGAAGGCTCTTTTGCGGGGGGTGGTGGAACCTCCCTCCATTCATTCGCTTTTTCGTTTTCAGACATATTCTTGAAACGCTTGAAGCAAGCGACGGGAGCGACAAGGAGTCAAACAAATCAAGAGCCACCATGACCTATCAACGACGACAGGCCGGTTGGACGTGATTGACGAGACTTTTTCCACCTCCAGTAACGACTCTCTGCCCGCTACTGTCGATTGTCAATGTGATCTCCACGCAGAAACTCGAATTCGCTTTCTTTTACCTTTTTTAAATGCTTCGTAAGCGAGCGACGACCGAAGCTTGCGAGGTCTCGCTCTCTCGCCCTTCCCCATACCAAGTCTTGGAGTTTTGCGAAACTGAAGCGTATGGGGAGGAGCGCAGTTCCCAATAAATTTCGCGAATGGCGTCAATAATTCCCAGTCTGCGCCATTTTGACGCAGTAACTTGTCCCATCATTGGAAAAACACTGCATAAAGTGTTGGTGGGTAACGGAACCACTACTGGTTGAATATGGTACACCTGATGCTTTCCTAAGGCCGAATAAGGGTCGCTGCGATCCAAGGAAACAGAAAAACAGTAAAGGTAAGGGAAATTATGGCAGTCAATGCTGAAATTAAATGCATCAACAAAACACACCGGCAAAGTGCGCACGAGCGAATCTCCCATGTGGGCGGGGTTAATCCAGACGGTGGACGGTGGAAAATAACTCAAGAGGCAGCCATAATCGGCATTGAAACTGGCCAATACGCCTTCCACGTCACGCAGGGAGGCCGAACCGTGCGAGTAATTGTCGCGGTAAGTCGTTACGGGAACAAATATCTCAAAACGGAAGCTGATGGCGAGCAGCCGGACAATCTCTTGAGTCTTCCAGAATGCCCATAATCCGAGGAACAAAAAGATCGTAGAGCAATTCCGATGCGTCGAAAATCAATTCTCTTGCAATCCTTCGGTAAAGAAAGTGCTTTGCCGGATGCTGACAACTTGACAGCAGTTTATAATTTTCTTCGCTCGAATTACGGCGGTGCCTGGGAAGCAAACGAAATTACTGAATTAAGGGAATGCACAGCTCCACTCCTCCTCTCTGCAATACAAGACGCGAGAGATGCTGATTATTGTTTCGTGTACTTTCAAGGCAGCGGTCGAATGGCGAAAACGGACTTACCGTGGGCAGAGGCTCAACTATCGCTGAGCTCGGGAGAGAAAATTACCGAGAGGGACCTCAATACTGGTTCCCCGTATTTGGCGCAAATATTGGATTGTTACGAGGAAGGCACCAAATTGCCCATCTCAACTGCCGGCCGCAGGGCTGAGGTTTCGGAGGATCGGGTAGCGCGTGTCGAGGCGCGTAAAGCCTTCGATCAAGCTGTCGCCGTCGCCGAGCGCGGTGTGGTCAAAGCTCAATTATTTTCATCTTCCGCCGCCCCCTCAACGCGTAAATCTTTCATCGATCATCTACTTAGTGCATCTCGCTTGTGGATTGAAAATCACAGCGGAGTTCTGCATTTAGACAAGGCCATTTCGCTTGCGGCTGAGTCAATGTCCGCGGACGGTTTTGGGAGCCTACCAGAATATATCGGCGGTCGTCGCCTCAGTCACTTTCCTTTCGCTTTGCGCCTGTGACAAAAATTCTTATTTCAATAGTAACTCTACGAAATCAGTTACGGAGATTCTTTCAGGAAATATTTGCACCTCAAAAATTCCTAGCTGAGTCGGCACGCGAAAAACTGAATATTCAATTACAGAAACGATGGGATCCTCACCAAATATTCGTTTACGAACTAATACGGGAAAACCGAGACGACGAGTCGGCCCCGCAAAAAAAGTCGCAAACCCCCGAATATATTGTTTTTATCGATATTGAACTCGATGTGGACTGGATTGCTGATGGTGAACTCACACCGGAAGCACAACAAGCGGTTTCTTTTGCGGAGTCGGTCAGCGCCAAACGTTGCGAACATTTACCCAAAAGCCAGATCCTCGAGTTCAAACGACTTATCGGCCAGGCAATTGTGAACGGCCTGCAGGGTGCCCCTCTGTGTTGTCGGGAACTAGCAGGGGAAGCGAGCCGTTTTTTAAGGGAAAGAACAATTGAACGATCTCGAATCTGGACGCTTGTATCGGCGCATTTCTTGGCACTTCTCTTTTCGTTCGTTTTAGCGGCTTCATGGGCGCTGGTAACAATGAATTTTTTCGATTCTGGTGCGGCTTCATTGCTCTGGAGCGCAGTTCAAGGTGGGTTGCTCGGGGCCTATTTATCAATTCTCCAAAAAACCAGCCGGGGAGAGCGCGACGCCGCAGCCGGTGTCGAGCTGCACCTCATCGAGGTTGTGACGAAGCTTTCGGCTGGTGGCATTTTGGGTGGAATTGCATTTGTGTTTTCTCAGTCCGTCCATGCCCCTCCTTCCCTCAGGGCAATTGCTCCCGACGCTTTGTCATTATTCTTATTCGGGGTTGCAGCAGGCATGTTTGAGCGAGTGATTCCGAGAATGGTTTCAGCCTATTCAAACTTCGAAAATGAGAAAGAAACGGAAAAAACATGAAACGAAAAGCTATCTTGATTGAAGCATCGGACGTTCAAGGTCACACCGACCTACCCGGCGCACGGGTTGACATCGAAAACTGGACAAATTTTCTAAAAAGCGATTTGGGGGGGACATGGGAAAGCTCCGAGATCGTGTGTCTTCGAAAACCGATATCAACCGACGTAGCCAATCATTTAAACGTCGATAGCGATTGTTATTGTTTCGTGGCCTTCTCTGGCCATGGCTGTGACGGTTCGGTGCTCTTGAACGAACACTGGACAGCCGGTTTTCCCGTTACGGATTTAATGCCCAAGACAAAAAAAGGCGTATTAATCGTAGACTCATGTCGAGGTTGGGCGGACGCGGAGCGGTATTCCTTTACTAAACAGGCGCTAACTAACGAAGCAAGCCGCGGTGTTGCAGTACACGCCCGAAGAGGGCAACCGGTGGTGTTCGCAATTGCCAACGAAATCTCGGAGCATATGATGTTGAATAGGGCGGGAGACATCACTTCACACAGAAAAAACTGGGAAAGCGCGCTGAGTTCCGCATCCAACGGTGTAGTTGAGATGCTTGCGTGCTCAAAGGGACAAGCTGCAGGGGAAAATCCTACCGCAGGCGGATACTACACGAGCTTATTGCTTCAGTCTGCAGACTTGTGGCAGTTATCGCCGCTTGGAAAGGTGCATACGACGAAAAACGCCCACGATTATGCATCCAGCAAACTGCCTTCGCAGCAAACACCAGAATATCGACCGGCCCATTTGGCATTCCCCTTCGCAGTGACGCGGTAGTTACCGGTCTTTGTCTTCACTTCGCTTTAAACCAATAATCCCTTGAAAAAAAGCCGGTGCAGCCGCGCCAATTGAGACAGCCCTCAGAAAAGCAAGATATTGATTAAATCGAGATGGGAAAAGTAAACACCTACCAGCGATTCCGATACTGAAAGTCGACCGACCCGACCGCCCGGTATCCACGCCTAACTCCAACTGACACCACTCCTTCCTCTCCGTCGCGGACGCAAACCATTCAGATGTGTGCAGGCGCAGCTGTTGACGCGGGCAATTCGCGGAATTGCCTTCAAAGGTGAAGACCCCAGCGATGACGGGTCCTGAGTTCGACCTCTCGAAACCAAAGTTTTCGGGTGAATTCGTTTTTTCTTTTACCCGTCCAAAATCGTCCCCCGCGAGTGAGCGACGACCGAAGCTTGCGAGGTCTCGCTCTCTCGCCCTTCCCCATACCAAGGCTTGGAGTTTTGCGAAACCGAAGCGTCCGGAGGGATCGAGGGCCTTGTCTCGTCCCGCAGGAAAGCGGAGGGAAGCAAAAGCTCACAAGTCTTGGTATGCCATGGAGGCGTGAGCCTCCATTACCCGTGTGAGCCCGAACAATGAGTGGATGTTCCTATGTCCACTGATTGGAAGGGCGAATCCTAAGCTTCCCAAAGTCTTGTGAGTTTGGAGTCCTGGAGGGTGTCCCCCCGAGGGGGTAAAGGGGGTCGAAGGCGGGGATCCCGAAAGGCGAGAAATCTCGCATGTCTTGGGAAGCTCACCCGTCCTTCTTCACTCATTCTTCCCAACCTGTATTTTCTTCCTAAAGGACATGTCCTTTTTCCCC
>JADMIO011434964.1_pt1 | contig 52991 bp, 36 predicted proteins | sample 8958161 | NCBI WGS metagenome assembly JADMIO01 (sample SAMN16585339, study PRJNA669376) | soil metagenome | isolation source: Crop rotation soil | place: USA: Cullars Rotation, Alabama | collected 2011 | reverse complement strand
CGACAACTTGTCCACGTGGAATTCTAAGCTTAGGATCCCAATGTGCTGGAAAGTCTCCACCGCCAGCAGATCAGCCCGGCGGCGCAGGTCTTCACCTTCCCAGCGGTTGCCCTTGTGGCCGTGATCTTCCATCCACATACGCAGGCATACATCAATCACCTGCCGGTCCACAACCTGGCGGTCGCCCACGGCGATGGCGCTGTCTTCAAAAACCAGCAGCTCGTCGGGGTTCAAATCCAGGTTGCGCAGCCATTCGGCGGCGGCGGCGCGGCGAGCATATTGCTCGTTGGTCGCCAGCAGCTCGCGGCTGTACTTCTTGCCGCGCAGCCAGGTGTCTAGATACAGGCGCCGGGCTTCGCTGTCATCCTCGATGCTCTCGGGATCGTAGCCCTGTTCCTTGAGCCAGTTCCAGGCATCTTCGGTCACTTCGCGCCAGGCGCGGGTAACCAGCCAGGCGCGGGCCAGCTCGGCCTCGATTTCCTCTTCCTTGGCGCCGTCAAACACCGGCGTCACGGCGCGGAAGCCCAGGCGGTCAGCCGCCCAGCCCAGGTGCGTCTCTAAGATTTGGCCGATATTCATACGGCCTGGCACACCCAGCGGGTTCAGGATGATGTCGATCGGCGTGCCGTCTTCAAGGAACGGCATATCGGCCACCGGCACTACGCGGGAAATAACGCCCTTGTTGCCGTGGCGGCCGGCCATCTTATCGCCTTCGGTCAGCTTGCGGCGCTGCGCCACGCTGACGCGCACCATCTTATCGACGCCGGCGGCCAGGTCGTGGTACTCGTCGCGGGTGTGAATCTGCACCGCGATGACCTTACCCTTTTCGCCGTGCGGCAGGCGCAGCGAGCTGTCTTTCACTTCGCGCGCCTTCTCACCGAAGATGGCCCGCAGCAGCTTCTCTTCGGGGGTCAATTCTTTCTCACCCTTAGGCGTGATCTTGCCCACCAGGATGTCGTTCGGGCCAACTTCAGCGCCGACGCGGATGATGCCGTACTCATCCAAGTCCTTGAGGGCGTCTTCGCCCACGTTCGGGATGTCGTAAGTAATTTCTTCAGGGCCAAGCTTGGTGTCGCGGGCCTCGACCTCGTAGCGCTCGATGTGGATCGAGGTGAACTTGTCCTCACGGACCAGGCGCTCTGAGATCAGGATGGCGTCTTCGTAGTTGCCACCTTCCCACGACATAAAGGCCACCAGCACGTTCTGGCCGAGGGCCAGCTCGCCGTGATCGGTCGACGACGAGTCGGCGATGACTTCGCCCTTCTTCACGCGCTGGCCCTTCACCACGGCCGGGCGCTGGTCAATGCAGGTGCTCTGGTTCGAGCGGTTGTACTTGCGCAGCCGGTAAGCGCGGCGCTTGGTGCCGGTCTGCACCACGATTTCCTTGCCGGTCACCGAAGTGACCTCGCCGTCATCTTCGCAGACCACCACCTGACCGCTGTCGCGCGCGGCCTGCATTTCCATGCCGGTCGACACCACCGGCACATCCGGCTTCAGCAGCGGCACAGCCTGGCGCTGCATGTTCGAGCCCATCAGCGCGCGGTTGGCGTCATCGTGCTCCAAGAAGGGGATCAGCGCGGCGCTGATGCCCACGATCTGGCGCGGGGCCACGTCCATGTAGTCGATCATGTCGTGCGTGGCGAACAGGAACTTGCTGGCGTGGCGGCACGACGGACGCGTGCGCACGAATTCTTTTTGTTCGTTCAGCGGCGTGGTCGCCTGGGCGATGGTGTAGCGATCTTCCGCATCGGCCGAGAGGTAGTAAATCTCCTCCGACACGAACGGGATCACCGGAATATCGAGCAAATCGAGCTTGGCCACCCGCTTCAGCAGGTCCTTGGTGATCTCTTCGCCCTCGGTGGCCAGCGCGGCCCCGCTCTTGGGGTCGAGGATATCTTCGCGCAGCTTGCGGCCGAGCAAGCGCTTATCGTCCGGCTTTAGGGCGCGGTATACCTTGCGGTAGGGCGTCTCAATGAAGCCGAACTGATTAACCTTGCCATAGGTGGCCAGGCGGCCGATCAGGCCGATGTTCGGGCCTTCCGGCGTCTCAATCGGGCAAATGCGGCCGTAGTGGCTGTAGTGCACGTCGCGTACGTCAAAGCCGGCGCGCTCGCGGCGTAGGCCGCCCGGGCCCAGCGCCGACAGCGTGCGCTTGTGGGTCAGCTCAGCCAGCGGGTTGGTCTGTTCCATGAACTGCGAGAGCTGGCTGCTGCCAAAGAACTCGCGGATGGCAGCCACCACTGGCCGGATATTAATGAGGGTCAGCGGCGTGACGTTGTCTTGATCACGGATCGACATACGCTCGCGGATCACGCGCTCCGCCCGGCGGATGCCGATGCGCAGCTTGTTCTGGATCAGCTCGCCCACGGTCTTCACGCGGCGGTTGCCCAGGTGGTCGATGTCGTCCTTGGCGTTGACGCTGTTGTTGATGTTAATCATCCGCTTGACCAGCGCGATGATGTCGTGCTTGGTCACCGTGCGGTGGCTGAGCGGGATGATCTCGGTCAGCTCGAGCTTCTGGTTGAGCTTGTAGCGCCCCACCCGCTCCAGGTCGTAGCGGCGCTGATCAAACAGCTGCTGCTCCAGGTACTCGCGGGCGTTGTCCAGGGTGGGCGGATCACCCGGGCGCATGCGCTTGTAGAACTCGATCAGCGCCTCTTCCGAGATGCTGCGCTTCTCCTTGCGCTCCCAGGTGGGCTCTTGGCGCAGGGTGGCCGGGATAAACAGGTGATCGGGGTTGTTATCCACACCTTCGAAGAGCTTCATGATCTCTTCGTCGCTGCCGGTCTTCACGGCGCTCTCGGGCAGGCCATCGCTCACGGCCGCCAGGGCGCGCAGCAAGATCGTCACCGGCACGGTGCGCTTGCGGTTAAACTTGATGGTGATGTAGTCGCTCTTGCGCGTCTCGAATTCCATCCACGCGCCGCGGTCAGGGATCAGCTTGGCGGCGGCCAGGTTACGGCCGCTGTTGCGATCTTCCTCGGCTTCGAAGTACACACCCGGCGAGCGGATGAGCTGCGACACGACCACGCGCTCGGTACCGTTGATAATGAAGGTACCGTTATCGGTCATGAGCGGGAAGTCGCCCAAGAAGATGTCGTTCTTGATGGGGTTGGGCACTTCGCTGCCCATCAGCAGCACCTGCACATACAGCGGCGCCGCGAAGGTCATGTCGCGGTCAACGCACTCATCGATGTTGTACTTCGGCTTGTCGAACCAATACTTGAGGTTGAAATTCGGATCGATGCGCTTGCTGGGGAACCACAGCTGCATGCCGCCATTGAACGACTCGATCGGCGAAACCTCTTCGAACAGTTCCGCCAAACCTTCGTTCAAAAACCAGTTGAATGACTCGAGCTGTACCTCAATGAGGGACGGCAGGGTCAGGACGTCATTGATCCGGGAATAATACTTACGACCCAAAATATCTGCCATTCTCAAACTCCCGGCCTCGGCCAAGCGAGGCCTGCTAGAAGGTACCCTTAAATAGGCACTAACGAACGGGGGCTTCTTGCGAAGGGGTGATTATACGTGTGTGCGCTCTAACCGTCAATGGGCAACTTAAGACAGCAAAACAGCCGGGACCACGCTTCCTGGTCACAAACTCGGCGCAAACGACAACGCGGAGAGCTGTGACACCGGTAAACCGGGGTCCGGCCAGTTCTATGGGGTCAAGTTTGGCCGGCGGCGCCCCCCTGAGTGGTCACCGTGCGGCTAAAGTGATTATAGCATAGGGGCGCAAGCCCCCAGTGCTAGGCGTTCACCTGCTCTGTCGCCAGCGCTGGCGGCTCAACGGCCGCGTTTTTGGGCGGGCGCACCCACGGCCCCACCCGCCCGGTTACGGCCTGGGCCGTGCGGTAGGTGACGAACCCCAGGCTCAGCAGGTACACCGCGCCGCCAAGGCCGGCCATCCAGCGCAGGCGCTGTTCCCTTTCCTTTTGGCGGGCGGCCACGGCGGTCGGCTGCCATTCGGTCAGTTTGGTGCGCAGCTCGGCTGCAAAGCCCGGGCGCGGGGCTACCGGCGGCATCGCTTGGTACAGCCGCCGGGCCAGGCCCATCAGGCCTTCTAGCTCAGCCCGCTCGACGCCGGCCGTGGCTGACAGCAGCTCTGGCGTGCGGTCTACGCCCGCCAGCAGACCGCTGGCCTGCTGGCTGAGTATTTCGGCGCTGTCGGTACGGATGCTGGCAGCGGTGTTGGTTTGCATGACGGTCCCCTACCCCTCGACGTAATAGGCCAGGCCCACCGTGCCGGGGCCAGTGTGGGTGGCCACGGTCGGGCTGGCTTCAGCCATAATGCCCTCGACGGCGTTCAAGCGCTGCTTGGCGGCGGCCAGCAGGTTGGCGGCCTCTTGCGGCGCGGCCGCGTGAATGGTGGCCAGGTGCACCGCCCCCTTGCCCGCTACCTTTTCCGCGATCAAATCAAGCACGCGATCAATGGCCTTCTTCTTGGTGCGCATGCGCTCCACCGGCTCCACGCGGGCGTCGCGCAGCTCCAAAATCGGCTTCATGTCCAGCAGGCCGCCTAAAAAGGCCTGTGCGCCGCCAATTCGCCCACCCCGGCGCAGATATTCCAGCGTTTCGACTGTAAAAACCAGCCCTACCCGTGGAATGGCCGCTTTGGCCGCCGCGATGACTTGCTCGGCACTTTGGCCGGCCTCGGCCGCGCGGGCCGCCGCCAGTACCACAAAGCCTAGCGCCATGGCGGTCGCGTTGGAGTCGAGGATGGTGATGTTTTTGTCAGGCAACATGGCCCGCCCTTGCTCGGCGGCGTTGAAGGTGCCCGACAGCTTGGCCGAGATATGTATGCCCAGCACCACCGGGGCCAGGTCGGCCGCGCGCGCATAGCCGTCGCGGAACTCACCCACTGACGACACGGCCGTGGTCGGCTGCACCGGGTCGGTCTTGAGGCGCTCAAAATACTCGGCCGACTGAATGTCGATGCCGTCGCGGTAGGTCTTGGTGCCCCAGGTGACCACATTTGGCACCACGGTGATGCCGTACTGGGCCACCAGGTCTCGGGGCATGTAGGCGGTTGAGTCGGTTACAAGGGCGATCTGGCGGGCGGTCATTCATCCTCCTGGGCTGAAGGGGGTGGGGTTAGGTGATGCACACCCGAACCGTTAGACGGCGGCTCGGCGGTCTTGGTCAGCTCATCGCGCAGCACAAGCAGCGTGCGGTGATATAGGCTCTTCACCGCGCCTTCGCTGCGATTGAGCACCTGCCCAATCTCGGCGTTCGACAGGCGCTCGACAAACTTCAGCACCAGCAGCTGCTGGCGCTCCTCTGACAGCCGCCGCACCGCCGTCAGCAGCCGCTCTTGCTCTTCGCGGGTCTCGGCCGCCAGCTCGGGCGCCTCAGTGCGCAGCGCCGCCCAATCGCCCCGGGCCGCCTCGTGCAGCGGCAGCATCTGCCGGCGGCCCCGGTCGCGGTGCCAGTTGGCCACCAGGTTGTGGGCAATGCGGTAGAGCCAGGCCGAAAACGGCAGCCCCCGCGGGGTGTAGCGATCCAGGCTGACCATGGCCCGCTGAAATACCTTGGCGGTCAGGTCTTCGGCGTCGTGCGCGTTGCCGGTCCGGTAGTACACATAGCTATAGATTTTTTGAACATAGCGCTCATAGAGCGCACCAAAGGCCTCCGGATCGCTCTTGGCCTGCGCGACCAGCCCAGCCTCGTCGTTGAGATCTGCCAACCGCCCCGTTCCTATTGGCGCAGGATATGCAGCGTAAAACACCCGCGTCTCCTAAAAGTTACGTCGGCCCCGGCGTCGGTCGAGGAGTATAGCCTGTTTTTCGAAGTAGGCGACCAGTCCTCGCTCGTCGGCGCAAGGCGGGCTGAGTCGAACAGTTGGCGGCGAGGTGCACAGATCAACCGACGCTGGAGCGTCTGGCCCAACGCTGGGCCGCCGCCCCGCCCACGTACCGGCCACCGGGTGTCTTGTCTAGAGCGCCGCTCGCCTGAATCCCACCGCCAGCAGTGGCCCGCGTTGACGCCCCCTCCCCTGCATGTTATAGTCCTCGCCCTATGCGGGCGTTTGGGCGCTATCTGATTGTGGTGGGCCTCACCCTGGCGCTGGTGGCGGGTGCGGGCCGCCTGACGCCCGCCCACGCGCAAGACGTCGGCGTGGCCGTCATCACCTCTCCCCTTGAAGGCGCGGTACTGAACGGCCTCATCCCCATCACCGGCAGCGCCACGCACCCCCAATTTACCCGCTACGAGCTGGCCTTCGGTTACAGCCCCAACCCCACCGACACCTGGTTTTCGATGCAAGCGCCAGCCACCAGCCAAGTCATTAATGAAGTGCTGGGCACCTGGGATACGACCCAAATCAGCGACGGCCTGTATGTGCTCCGGCTGCGTGTCTTTTACGCCGATGGCGCCTACCTTGAGTCGTTTGTGGCCAATGTGCGGGTGCAAAACAACAGCCTGACCCAGCCGCCGCCTACGGCCGGCCCACCCGCCACTGAAACACCCGCGCCAACCGCCACGGTGCCGGTGATTGACCTGCCGCCCACCGCCACGCTCTCGCCCGGGTCATCAGGCAGCACCGATGACGGCAGCACCGGCCAGCCCGATGACGGCGGCTCCCTGATTGATATTCCGGCCGGCCGGCTGAACACCGACCTGATTACCGGCGCATTCATGGATGGCGTGCGCCTGACCGTCATCAGCTTCCTAATGCTGGCCGCCTACGTGGCCCTGCGTGCCGTCCTGCGCTGGCGGCGGTAGCAACCGGCCAGCGCTTGTGACGACTTTACTGACTCGACATCACCTGTAGTTCAGCGTCCGTCAGGGCGCTCACCGCCCTCGCGCTTCTGCGAGGACTGACCGCCCTGACCCGTTAGCAACGACCGTCGGCCCTAACCCCGGAACTTGCCTGGTACTGGGCTGGCTGTCACGTTCAAAAGCTATATCGCCTGAAGCACGCACAGGGCTGGTCGCCGCGACGAGCCCGCGCTAAGTTTTAACCCGACTGGATCACTACGAATGCCGTCTGACCTTTACCTGCTGGTGGGCCTGGGTAACCCGGGCCGCGAATACCAAAATACCCGCCACAACGTGGGCTTTATGCTCATGGGGCTGCTGGCCCAGCGCCAAACGCCGGCGGCGCTGGCGCCGATCAAGCCGTTCAAAAAACCCGGCTTGTTCAGCCGCAAGTCTGGGCCGCCCGACCCTGCGCCCATCGCCTTTACCAAACGCGAAGGCAAGGCCCTCACGGCCCGGATCACCCTGGCCGGGCGGCCGGTGCTGCTGGCCAAGCCGCAGACCTACATGAACCTCTCCGGCGAGGCGGTGCGCACGCTCCTGAACTTCTATCAGATCCCCATCGAGCGCCTGCTGATCGCCTTTGACGAGATCGACCTGCCCCTGGGCACGCTGCGGCTGCGCGCCGAGGGCGGCTCGGCCGGTCACAATGGCATGCGCTCGATCATTGAGCAGCTTGGCACTGAGAAGTTTCCGCGCCTGCGCATCGGGGTGGGCCGGCCATCAGGCAGCAAGGCTGCTGCCGGCTATGTGCTCAAAGACTTCCGCGGAGAAGACTTGGAAATCATCACCAACACGTTGGAGCGGGCCGCCGACGCTGCCGAGACCTTCGTGCGCGACGGCCTGACCACTGCTATGAACCGCTATAACGGGGCCGCCGAGCCGCAATGAACCTAGACGGTTTGCTGCCCACGCTGCGCGGCCTGCCCGAATATCAGGCGGCGTTAGACAATCTGCGCGCTGCCACCCCGGGCACGCCGGGCTTTGCGCTGCACCTCATGCGCTCGGCCCGCATCCCGGTGGCCGCGGCCTTCAGCCAAGAAGGGCCGGTCACACTCGTCATCGCCGCGCGGGCTGACCGCGCGGCCACGGTGGCCGAGGAGCTGTCGGCCTGGGCGCCCAACGCGCGGGTACTGTCTTTCTTAGAGCCTAACCCGCTCTTCTATGAATACGGCACCTGGGGCCCACGCACCATCCAAACGCGCCTCAACGTGCTGGCCGCCCTGACCACGCCGCCGGCTTCCGCCGAGCCCCCGCTGGTCGTCGTGATCTCGGCGCGCGCGCTCATGTCGCGCACCTTGCCACAGCGCGAGTTTCTAGCCCATACACGCGTGCTCAAAGCCGGCCAGCCTTTCCGGGTGGAAAAGACGCTGGAAAGCTGGGTCGGCGCGGGCTATACCAACGCCACCATCGTGGTCGAGCCGGGCCAGTTTGCGCGGCGCGGCGGCATCATTGATATCTACCCCATCGCCGCCGACGGCCCCGCTCGCATTGAACTGTTCGGCGAAGAGATCGACACGCTCCGCCGCTTTGACCCGGCCAGCCAGCGCAGTGGTGAGCGCCTCGACAGTGTCACCATCACCCCCGCGCGCGAGGCTTTGCCGGGCCTGTGGAACCCAGACTGGACGGTAGAAGCCGCTGACGATGAGGCCCCGCCCACCGGCGACGGGCTGATCGTGCCGAACCTGGAGTTTTATTTGCCGCGCATGTACGCGCCCGCCGGCTTGTTGGAGTACTTGCCCGAGCGCGCGCTGGTGCTGGTGGATGACTGGCGCGAGCTGGCCAGCACGATTGAAGAGCTGGAGGAGCAGGCCGTCGCCTTGCGCGGCGAGCAGATCGAGGCCGGTCTGGTGCGGCCGGATGACCCCTTGCCCTATTTGCCCTGGGCTGAATTGCAGGATGAGCTGACCAGCCGCGCCCCGGCGCCCGTGGTGCTTTCCGCCCCCGAAGATGACAACCTGCCCCTGATTGAGCTGGGCGCGCGCTTTCACCCCAGCCCCCGCTTCGGCGGCCAGCTGAAGAACCTGCTCGACCAGCTCGAAGCGTTCAGCCGCAGCAGCGACCGGGCGGTAGTTGTCACCCGCCAGAGCCAACGCCTGGCCGAAATGTGGGGAGAGCAGCAGGCTTACCTGGCGCCGGCCGACCACATCTTCGCGCTGCCGCCGCGCGGGGCGCTGGTGTTTGTGCAGGGCGCGCTGGCCGACGGCTGGCGGCTAGACCTGCCTGAGCCGCCCGAGGGCGGCGTGGCCGAGTCGCTCCACCTGCTGACCGACGCTGAGATTTTTGGCTGGGCCCGGCCGGATGCGGCCCGCGCCCGCCGCCGCTCGCGCCCGGCCGCCCGCTCGCCCGAAGCGCCCTACGCCGACCTCAGTGATGGCGACTACGTCGTCCACATGGATTTTGGCATTGGGCGCTTCCGCGGCCTGGTGACGCGCGCCATCGAAAACCTGGAACGCGAATATTTGCTGCTGGAGTACGACCAGGGCGATGAGCTGTATGTGCCCATCCACCAGGCCGACCGCCTCACCCGCTACGTGGGCGTCGACGAGAACCACGCGCCGGCCCTCTCACGCCTGGGCTCCGCTGATTGGATCACCGCTAAGAGCCGCACACAGCAAGCGGTGGAGGCCGTAGCCCACGACCTGCTGGCGCTCTACGCCAAGCGCGCGGCCGTTGGCGGCCACGCCACCGCCCCCGATACGGTCTGGCAGGCGGAGTTGGAAGCGTCTTTCCCGTATGTTGAAACCGAAGATCAGCTTCGCGCCATCCGCGAGGTGAAGGCCGATATGGAAGCGCCGCGCCCCATGGACCGGCTGATTTGCGGCGATGTGGGCTATGGCAAGACCGAAGTAGCGCTGCGCGCCGCGTTCAAGGCCGTCATGGACGGCGCCCAGGTAGCCGTGCTGGTGCCAACCACCGTGCTGGCCCAGCAGCACCTGCACACCTTTCAAACACGCCTGGCCCCTTACCCGGTCAAGGTCGAAATGCTCTCGCGCTTCCGCACCCGCGCCGAAGCCGATGACATTGTGGCCCAGCTCGCCGAAGGCACCATTGATATCGTCATTGGCACACACCGGCTGGTGCAGAAGGATGTCGTCTTCAAAAACCTGGGCCTGGTTATCATCGACGAGGAGCAGCGCTTCGGGGTGACCCACAAAGAGTATTTCAAGAAGCTGCGCACAGAAGTAGATGTGCTGACCCTGACAGCCACGCCCATCCCGCGCACGCTCTACCTGTCGCTGACCGGCGTGCGCGACATCAGTACCATCAACACCCCGCCGGAAGAGCGCCTGCCGGTCATCACCCACACCGGCCCGTTTAATGAGCGACTGGTGCGCCAGGCTATTCTGCGTGAGCTGGACCGCGACGGCCAGGTGTTCTTCGTGCACAATCGCGTGCAGTCCATCGGCGTCATCCGTAACAAGCTGGAGACGATTGTCCCAGAGGCGCGCGTGGGCATCGGCCACGGCCAGATGGACGAGCACGAGCTCTCCCGCGTGATGGACTCCTTCACCGCCGGCGAGATCGATGTGCTGCTGTGCACCTCCATCATCGAGAGCGGCCTGGACATCCCCAACGCCAACACGCTGATCGTGGACCGCGCCGACACCTTTGGCCTGGCCCAGCTTTACCAGTTGCGCGGGCGCGTGGGCCGCGGTGCGGCGCGCGCCTATGCTTACTTCTTCACCGACCGGCGCAATAAGCCCACCGCTGAGGGCTATCAGCGCCTAGAAACGCTGGCCGAGCAGACCGACCTGGGCGCGGGTTATGGCATCGCCATGCGGGACTTAGAAATGCGCGGCGCCGGCGACATCTTGGGTGTGCGCCAGCACGGACATATCGCGGCCGTCGGCTTTCACTTGTACACGCAATTATTGGGCAACGCCGTGCGCCGGCTAAAGGCCGCGCAGGCCAGGGGCGGCGCGCCGGTGGCGGCCACCACTGAGGAAACCAGCGGTGACCTGGAGGCGCTGATGAGCAGCGCCATCGCCGTGGACTTGCCCATCGCAGCCTCGCTGCCGTCTAGCTACATCGGCGACCGCGACCTGCGGCTGCGCATTTACCGCCGGCTGGCGCACACACATGAAGAAAGCCAGCTCGATGAGATTGCCAAAGAGCTGGCTGAGCGCTTTGGCCCGCTGCCCGAGTCAGCTCAGAACTTGATGTTTCAGCTGCACGTGAAAATTCTGGCGACTGACGCGGGCGTGAGCGCCATCGGCAGCGACAATGGCCAGATCGTGCTGACCACTCAGCCCGTTGGCGAGGTCGATCAAGCCTATCTGGGGCTCCAGCTTGGCCCCGGCGCCCGCGTGAGCAAGAACAAGGTATGGCTGGGCCGTGCCGCCAATCCCCGCTCAGCCGACCCCACCTGGCGTGACCAACTGCTCAACGTGCTCCGGCAGATGGGCAAGCTGGCCCACGCCGCCGCGTCGGGCGAGTAGCGCGCTGGCCTCCGCCCTCTCGCGGCAGCCCGACGTGTCATAAGCCCGTGCAGGCGTGTTGCGTCAGTCGCAGCGGAGATGGCCGGTGCCGCCTCCTAATTAGAAACCGCCCGGTTCGTGAAATTAGTGAAATGCGTGGCTCGTTTTTCAAAGTACCCGCGTCCCTACAACAACCCCGCCTCCCGCAGCTCATCCTCCCGCTCCGGTATCGTAAACTGCCGCACCGTCGTCCGATCGACCAGCCCGGGCAGCAGCTGATTGACCCACGCCGAGAGCCGGAACGGCCACGTCACCACCAGGCTGCGCTTGGGCCGGCGGGCCAAGCCCACTACTGCCTCGCCCACCTGCTCGGCCGTCAGCCGCATCCACGCCGGCGTCGTGGCCTTGGTCTTGCGCTGAATCCCAGCGTGGTCGCCAAACTCGGTCGCCACGCCACCTGGGAAAATCACCGACACCTTGATCCCCCACGGCGCCACCTCGCGCCGTAGGGCCTCTGAAAAGCCGCGCACCGCGAACTTGCCCGCCGCATACACCGAATAGGTTGGCGTGCCCACCAGCCCCGCCACTGACGCCATGTTGATGATATGACCGCCCCGCTGGGCCAGCATCAGCGGCAGGGCCTGCCGCGTCAGTTGGATGACGCCCAGCACATTCACGGCCAGCTGCGCTTCGATATCCTTCACTGGGTCGAGCTTCTCCAGCCAGTTCAGCCGTCCAAAACCAGCATTGTTGAAGAGTATGTCTATGCGCCCAAAGTGCTCTTGGGTTGCTTCCACCAGCCGCACAATGTCGGCCAGCTTGCTCAGGTCCGCTTCTACCGGCAGCGCCGCCGCGCCCGTCTCCAGGGCCTCAATCTCGGCCGCCACCGCCTTCAGCTTTTCTAGCCGCCGCGCCGCCAGCACCACGCGCGCCCCGGCCCGCCCAAAGGCCAGCGCCGTGGCCGCCCCAATACCCGACGAGGCCCCCGTGACCACGACGACCTTGCCCTTGACCTCAGCCGCCATCGCGACCTCCGAATTGTTTGACGACGTGATTGCCGAACGATGATCGGACGCGGAAAAACTAACCGGGACTGCTAGGGCTGCTCAATCCGCGGCAGCAAGAAGAAGAAGGACGACCCGACCCCTTCCTCACTCTCGACCCCAATCTGCCCGCCGTGCACTTCCACAATCCGCTTGCAGATCGCCAACCCCAGACCAATGCCGCCGCGCTTGCGCCGCGCCGACCCATCCACCTGATAAAAGCGGTCGAACACCCGCTCCACGTTCTGGCGTGGAATCCCGATGCCGGTGTCACGCACTTCCACGCGCACCCATTCGCCATCCGGCCGCATATGCAGGCCAATGGTGCCACCGGCCGGCGTGAATTTCAGCGCATTGCCCAAGAGATTATCCAAGACCTGGGTCAGCCGCAGCGCATCACCGCGCACCAGCAGCGGGTTGGCCGGCAGCTCGGTGGTCACCCGCACGTCGGCCTCCTGTGCCATAGCCGCCATGCCTTCCGCTGCGCCGCGTGCCAGCTTCAGCAGGTCCACGGGCAGCCGCGCAATCGTCGCCGGCGTCACCGCCTGCAGCGTGATGATGTCGTTGACCAGCCGCACCAGCAGCTCGGTCTTGTCGCGCACCACGTTCAAACTGCGCAGCTGCTCGGGCAGCAGCGGCCCCAGGTCGCCGCCCAGCAGCAGATCAACATAGCTCTTCAGGAACGTCAGCGGCGTGCGCAGCTCGTGCGAGATATTTTGAACCATCTCGTCTTTCAGATGGTCCATCTCGGCCAGCTCGTTATAGGCGGCCTGCAAGCTCTCAGCGCGCTCGCGCAGCTTTTGGTACAGCTCGGCGTTCTCAACTGCCACGGCCGCCTGGGCGGCAAAGCTTGTCAGCAGGTCAAAGTCGTGCTGTGTGAAATCACGCTCGCCTTCCCGATAGAGCGCCAGCACGCCCGTGGTGCGCAGCCCCAGCCTCAGGGGCACCACCAGCAGGCACTCCGGCACCATTGGCGTGCCGGTGATAACCTTCACCCTGGGATGCAGATCGGCCCGGTTAAAGATTGCCCCCACACCCGTCTCGGCCACCCACCCCACCAGCCCATCGCCCACCACAATTTGGTCGGCCATGGTCTCTTCGGCGTACATTTCATCCAGCACAAAGGTTGGTGTTAGCAGCTGGCCATCCGCGCTCATCTGGTAGATGGTGGCCGAATCGGCGCCGACCAGCTCGCGCGCATGCACAATAATCGCTTGAAGCCGCGGCCGCAGCTCGAGTGTGGAAGTGACCGCCAGGGTAGTCGCCAGCAGCGCCGTGACCTCGGCCGCGCGGCTGCGGGCTTCGGCAAACAGCCGCGCATTTTCCAACGCCACCGCCACCTGCCCACTGATGGCCTCCAGGGCGGCGATTTCTTCTGGGCCGACCCGGCCCACCTGGCTCACCTGCACCGCCAGCACGCCCAAGGTCTTATCGTGCGCCACCAGCGGCACAACCACTTCGGCCACCACCTCGTTTACTGGCAGCGTGCCAGGCGGCAGCGGCGGGTTGGGCTGTGTCTGGGCGGCGTAGCGCGGTTGCGCCTCGCGCGCCACCCACTCAATAATGCCCGGCCCATCCAGCGGAAAGCGCTGCTCCGGAAAGCCGCGCCCGCGCCGCTCATCTAGCCGCGCGCCAAAGACGATCTCCTGGCCGTCTATCAAGCCCAGCTTGGCATGATAGTAGCCAAACGCACCTTCCAGCCGGTGGCATACCTGCGCTACCAGCGCGTCCACATCTAATATGCCGGTGATGTCGCGGCCCACCTCATTGACGAGCCGCATCTGCTCCGCGTGGCGGCGGGCCGCGGCGTACAGGCGGGCATTCTCCAGTGCGGCCGCCGCGCTGGCCGCCAGCGTCTGGGCCAGGTTGACCTCAGCCTCGCTGAACACGCGGTCGCGGCGGCTTTCCCACAACTCCACATAACCCAGTGCCCGCCCCTGGTGCAGCAGCGGCACCACCAGCCGCGCCCGCGCGCCATACTGCTCTAAATGCTCGCGCTCGGCTGGCAGCGTGGTGGCATCATTCGTCGACACCTGCACCGGCCGGCCCAGCGTCAGGGTGCTGAGCGCTTGGGTGAACTGCGCCGCCGGATAAGTCAAATACATATCCGAGACCAGCTCTTTGCTGTTGGCCGCCGCGCCATAGTATTCGGCCACGGTGGTGATCAGGTCGCCCGACACTTCGACCACATAGGCGCTGGTCACATCCAGGGCGCGGCCCATCTGCTCCACAATCGCCGTCAGCACGGCGTGCATATCCAGGCTGGCCGAGGCCGCTTCTTGCACCCGCGCCAGCAGGTCCAGGTCGCGCGCCTGGTGTTCAGCCTTATCGCGCAACTGGGCGTTTTCAATTAGCGGCGCCAGCACGCCCGCCACGCCAGTCAGCACTTGCTGATCGGCCGCGCTGAATGCCCCCGCGTGATAACTCTCCGCATTCAGCACGCCGATTACCCGTTGACCGACCGCCAGCGGCACCACCAGCTCTGATTGCACCGCCGGATCGTCAGCCCAATAGTCACCGTGGCCGCGCACCTCAGCCACGCGCACCGCCTGGCCCGTGCGCAGGGCCAGCCCCACCAGCCCGCGCGTCACCGGCAGTGCCTGCGGCCACGAGCCCACTTGGTGTTTGCGCACATAGGAGGGATGTGCGTAGTAATGCTGACCGCTCTGATCGAGGAGCCCAACGCCAATGACATCGTAGTCCAGCCGCTGGCTCAGCACCCGCGTGGCGGCCGCGACTACCTCGTCTACGCTGGCGGCGGTCACGGTGGCCAGCGCGATTTCATGCAGGATGGTCAGTTGGGCCACTTGCTGTTGGGTAGCATGGTGCAGCTGGTGATGGCCCCAGGCCGCCGCGGCCTGCGCCGCCAACATCTCGGCCAGGTCGCGCACGTCGGGCGCGAAGGCCAGGCCATGCGCCAGCAGCACACCCAGCGGGTGGCCGCCCCAGCGCAGCGGCACGGCCAGCGTCGCCCACTCGCCGGGCGCCTCGCCCCCCACCATGGCCAGCATGCCATGCGCCGCGGCCTGGCCCAGCAGGGCCGCCGCCACAGCTTGGTGCGCTTCATTCAGGGTGCCGCACTCCGCCATCGGCTGCGGCACGCCGCTCTCTTCCAGGGCGTAGACGGCCGCATAGTCCGCCGGCAGCAGGTCGGCGGCGCGCGCGGCCAACAGGCGGGCCAGCGCCGGCAGCTCTAGCGGCTCGGCTAGGTCGCGGGCGGCCTGTTTAAGTTGCGGTAGGCGGTGGTCAGTCACGGGCAGTGGTGAGGCGGCGGCCCCTCAACCGGCGCAAACGAACCCCGGCCCGCCAAAACAAAATTTGGCGGGCCGGGCGGTTAGCTGGCGTAGCGGCTGGGGCGGGCCCGGCCATTCGGCCGAGCCTTGCCTTTTGCAGCGGCGCCAGACTTGTGCTTGCTTTTGGCCTTGGCCGCTTCTTTCTCCACGGCTGGAAACAAGGCCTCGGCCAGCACGGCGTCCATATGGTCCACAAAGATAAACTTCAAATCGTGCTTGGCGCTCTTGGGCACGTCCACCAGATCTTTATCGTTCTTCCGCGGCAAGATGATTTTCTTGAGTCCTGCTCGGTGCGCCGCCAACACCTTTTCTTTGACGCCGCCCACTGGCAGCACCCGCCCGCGCAGGGTGATTTCGCCGGTCATGCCCACTTCTTTGTGCACCTTGCGGCCGGTGAAGGCGCTGATCAGCGCCGTAGCCAGGCTGATGCCGGCACTCGGCCCGTCTTTTGGGATCGAGCCTTCTGGGATGTGAATGTGCGTGTCGGTCTTTTCAAAGCGGTCATAATCGACGGCGAGCGGTTTGGCGCGCGCCTTGAGGTAGCTCATGGCGGCCTGGGCGCTCTCTTGCATCACTTCGCCCACCTGGCCGGTCACCTGCAAACCGCCCTTGCCCGGCACGAGAGACACTTCGATCGGCATCGTGTCGCCGCCGGCTTCGGTCCAGGCCACCGCCGTCACCACACCCACTTCGTCTTCCAGTTCAGCTTCCAGCGGGGTGTATTGCGGCGGCCCCAGGTACTTATACAGTGCCTCACCGCTGATGCGGGTGGGCACGCGCTTGCCTTCGGCTTTGCGGCGCGCCACCTTGCGCAGCACGTTGGCGATCTCGCGTTCCAGATTGCGCACGCCGGCTTCGTAGGTATAGCTGCGCACCATGCGCCGCACGGCCTCGTCGGCCAGGCTTAGGTTCGCGCCTTTCAGACCGTTCTCCACCATCTGCCGGGGGATCAGGTACTTGCGCGCAATGTTCAGTTTTTCTTCTTCGGCGTAGCCGGGGAATTCGATAATTTCCAACCGGTCTTGCAGCGCCGGCGGCACAGTCGTCAGCACGTTGGCCGTGGTGATAAACATGACCTGCGACAAGTCGTAGTCCACGTCCAAGTAATGGTCCACAAAGGCTTTGTTCTGCTCGGGGTCGAGCACTTCCAGCAGCGCCGCGGCCGGGTCGCCGCGAAAGTCTTGCCCGAGCTTGTCGATCTCATCTAGCATCAGCAGCGGGTTGAGGGTGCCCGCCCGCCGCATGGTCTGGATCAGCCGACCTGGCAGCGCGCCGATGTAGGTGCGCCGGTGGCCGCGAATGTCGGCCTCGTCGCGTACGCCGCCCAGGCTTAGCCGCGCGAATTTGCGTCCCAGCGCCTCGGCAATGCTCTTGCCCAGCGAGGTCTTGCCCGTGCCGGGCGGCCCCACAAAGCACAAGATTGGCGCGCGCGTGGCCTCATGAGCCAATTGCCGCACCGCAATGTATTCCAGTATGCGCTCTTTGGCTTTGGGCAGCCCGAAGTGCTCGCGCTCCAACACCAGCGCGGCGTGCTTCAGGTCCAGGTTGTCAATCGTGGTGGCCGCCCAGGGCAGGTCCAGCAGCCAGTCAAGGTAGGTGCGGATGATGCCCACCTCCGGAGCCATTGGCGGCATTTGCCCCAGCCGCTCCAGCTCCTTGATGGCCTTCTGCTCCACCTCTTCGGGCATAGCCGTGGCCGTAATCTTTTCGCGCAGCTCGGCCAGCTCGCTGGTCCACATGTCCGTCTCGCCCAGCTCGGTCTGAATGGCCTTGAGCTGTTCGCGCAGATACATCTCGCGTTGGCCGCGGTCAACTTCGTTCTGCACCTGGCTGTGAATGTGATCTTCCAGCTCCAACACGTCCAGCTCGCGGCCCAGCAAAATGCTCACCCGCTGCAGGCGCGCCGTCGGGTCAAACGTCTCTAGGATCGACTGCCGCTCAGCGATATCGAGGTTGATGGTCGAGGCCACCAGGTCCGCCAGCCAGCCCGGCTCTTCGATATTCATGGCGAACACATAGGCTTCTTCGGGCAGCGAGCGGTTGAGCTGAATGCACTTTTCAAACAGCGCCAGCACGGCCCGCATCAGCGCTTCGGTTTCGCGCGGTTTGCCGGTGGGCTCTTCCACCAGCCGCGCTTTGGCCACGTAGTAGGGTTCGTTCTTCGTCACCGCCACAATCTGCACGCGGCGGCGACCCTGCGCCAGCACGCTGGTGGCGTTATCCGGCATGCGCAGCATGCGGCCCACGGCCAGTTCCACGCCCACGGTGTACCAGTCATCCGGGCCGGGGTCTTCGACCTCCGGGTTGATTTGCGTCACCGCCAGCAGCGTTTGGTTGGCGGCCTGCGCCGCATTGATGGCGGCCAGCGACTTCTCACGCCCCACAAACAGCGGCGTGACCATGTGCGGGTACATCACCATGTCACGCAGCGGCAGCAGCGCCAGCTCAATCAGGCCGTCGTCATCAGGCTCGGCCTCGCTGATGTCGTATAGTTCTTCCGCGCGGCGGCTCATCGCCTCAGCAAATTCTGAGCGCACGAGCCACTCGCGGTATTCTTTTTCAAAGGTTTGCGTCAAGGCCATTCTGCTTTCCAGACCGCCCATTATCGCCGGCGGTGCTTAGACGGCGCGCTTCACCCAGCGCTGGCTTAGCTCATGCCAGGCTGCCGTTGCTTCTGCCACAATAAACAAACTGCCAGTTGCCAAAATTACATCTTCCGGCCCGGCCCACTCCAGCGCCTGCCCCAGCGCCGCGGCCACACTGGTGCTGGAGGCGGTGGGCACGTTGTAAGCCGCCGCCAAATCAGCCAGCGCTTCCGGCTCTAGCGCGCGCGGGTGCACCGCCTGCGCCGTGATCACCTGGGCCACGCCCGTCTGCGGCGCGAGCAATTCGGCCAGCATGCCGGCTACATCCTTATCTGACGAGGCCCCAAAGATCAACGCCACCCGGCGGCCCGGGAAATACTCCCGCACCGTGTCCGCCAGCCGCTTGGCTGAGTCAGCGTTGTGGGCGCCATCTACCACCACAAAGGGCTCGCGATGCAAAATCTCGAACCGGCCCGGCCAACGGACGTTCTTGAAGCCGGTGCGGATCGCGTCACTGGCCAGCGGCAGCCCCCGCTGGCGGGCCGCCTGCAATGCGGCATAGGCCAGGGTAGCATTCTCCACCTGGTGCTGGCCCAGCAGCGGGATCTCAAGCTGAGTGGGCTGCCAGGTCACCCGGTGGCCCTGAGCCTGCAGCGCGTTCAGTTGGCGCTGCTCCGCCTCTGACCACAATTCGAGCGACTGCCCATCGAGCGTGTGGCGCACCGGCCGGTAGTGCCAATCGCGGCCTACATACTCCAGCGGGGCGCCGCGCTCGGCGGCAATGCGCTCTAGGGCGGCCAGCGCCTCGGGCGCCTGGGCGGCCGTCACAATCGGCACGCCCGGCTTGATAATGCCGCCCTTTTCAGTGGCGATCTCGCCCAGCGTATTGCCCAGCAGGTACGTGTGGTCATAACTGAGCGATGAAATCACGCTCACCGCCGGATGCACCACGTTGGTCGCATCCAACCGGCCGCCCAGGCCCACCTCGATCACGGCCACATCCACGTTCTCACGCGCAAAGTGCTCAAAGGCCAGCGCGGTCGAAAGCTCAAAGGTGGTCACGCCGGGGTGCTGCGGCACCAGCGCCTGAAACTCGCTGACGATGCCCGCCAGCGCCTCGCGGCTGATGTATTCGCCGTTCACCTGGGCGCGCTCGCGAAAATCATTCAAGTGCGGCGAGGTGTAAAACGCCGTACGGTAACCCCCTGCCCGCAAGGCGCTGGCGCAGAGCGCCGCCACTGAGCCTTTGCCTTTGGTGCCGGCCACGTGAATGACCGGATAGCGGTTCTGCGGGTCACCCAGCGCCCGCATAAACGCCACCATGCGCGTCAGGCTGAACACCTCGGGCGAATATTTTTCCGCCCGCACCAGCCCATAGTCAATGAAACTGTATAGGTAATCGAGGGCTTCGTCGTACGTGAGCATCCGATAATGGTAGCACAAGCGCTAGTGAAAAGAAAACCTGCCCGCCCGTTTAGCCCCAAAATAGACTTTTGGAAGCGTCTAAGCTTGCTCGGTAACCTGCCCTGGCTCTCAAGTGCCCCTGGTTATTGGCTCAATTCTATCGCCCTGGCCTACGCTTACCCCACTGGTTTCTGGCGACTGCCGGCGATCAACCGCCGCCTGTTTGAACGAAATGGCCCTTTCTGGTAGAGTGTCGCCGGTAAGCTCACGCCCCCATGAATCGCTCCCGTTTGCTTGTCATCGTGATTGCTGTGCTGGTGGTGGCCACCGGTGTGGCCGCGGTCTGGCCACTGCTGCGGCCCGGCGGCCCGCCGCTGGTATCCGCCGCGCTCGAGGATGCCGCTATTACCCCCAATGGCGACCGCACCAGCGACCTGACCCACATCGTCTATGCGCTGCGCCGCCCGGCCACCGTCTCGATCTATTTTGAAAACGCCAGCGGCCAGCGCTTCTACTTCCGCGAAGATAGCTACCGCGATGCCGGTGACTACCGCGTGGAATTCAACGGCGTGGTGACGGCCTTCAGCCTGCCCACCGACGACTTCGCCGCCATGATCGCCGGCAGTGACGCCGCCAACGATTTGGACGCGCTGGGCGACCTGCCCCCCGACCTGACTAGCCTATTCACCGGGCAGGTGCTGCGGCGCGTGCTGCCCGAGGGCGACTATACCTGGTTCATCACCGCGACCGATGACGGCGGCCAGGTGAACACGCTCTCTGGGCCACTCAATGTCAGCGCCGTAGACGATGCCCTGCCGCTGGTGGTCAATTTTCAAGTCAGCCCCACCCGCTTCAGCCCCAACCGCGACGGCATTGACGACCGCGCCGCCATTACCTTGGCGCTGACCAAAGACCTGCCCGCCGACGGCCTGCACGTTTACCTCATCGCGCCCGACGGCACCCGCCTGCCCATCGAAGAGCAGCCCGGTAAGCGCCAGCCCGGTGAGGCCGGCGTGCACAACTTTGAATACGATGCTGGTATTGACCAAAACCTGACCCCACCCGTCGATGGCGCCTACACCGTGCTGGCCGAAACCGAAGACGAGCTGGGCCAGCGCGTAGAAGTGACCACCCAACTAGCCATCACCAACGGCGGCCTGCCCCGGGCTGAAATCGTCCGCGCTGATGTCGCCTGGTCATCCAATAGCGTCGTCATCGGCGGCGTGCTGTCATTCACGCTGGTGGTCGAGAACTACGGCACCGCCCCGCTGCGCACCACCGGGCCAGAGCCGGGCTTCCAATACGAGTCAATGTCGATCAACGCTAACGCGCTCGGCGCTTACGAAGAATCCGGCGCGTGGCGCATCGGCCTCATGTGCCAGACTTGCAAGACCGACTACCCCTGGCGCTGGGCTATCGGCAAGCGCGAAGACTTGACGCTGATCCCCGACTCGAACAACCGCCCGCAGTATTACCTCATGCCCGGCGAAAAGTCAGTGGTCACCGGCAGCATCGTGCTCGACGAGGTCGTTCCCAGCCTCAACCCGCAGTATTTCTGGGCTGGCCTCATCCAAGAAAACGTGGCCGTCGTCAATAACCGCATCGACCAAAACCTCATCACCATCCTGGCGCCCTAGCGGCCCGGTCTTGAGCGGGCTGACACGGCCCACCAGTTGCCTTCCGACCACGTTGTAGGGTACAGTCAGCCCTAGTCACCAACGCGACCAGCGCTGCTACCCGTCACCCGCATGGATCTCGGCATCGTCATTGTCAACTGGAACGTCCGCGACCTGCTTGCTGCCTGTTTGGACTCGGTCTACATTGACCTGGCCCAAACCAGCAGCGACGTGCAGGCCGTCGTTTGCGTCGTTGACAACGGCTCTAGCGACGGCTCGGCCGCCATGCTGCGCCGGCAGTTCCCGCGCACGCTGCTCATCGAAGCGGATAATCGCGGCATGGGCGCCGGCAACAACCTGGGCCTGCGCACCCTGCAATCCCAGGTGAACCCCTTTGCCTTCCTGGTCCTCAATCCGGATACTGTCGTCCACGCCGGCGCGCTGCGTCACCTGGTCACTTTCCTGCGCGGCCGCCCAACCGCTGGCGTGGCCGCGCCCAAGCTCGTCAACCCCGACGGCACGCTCCAGCACACCGGCTTTCGCTTCCCGGGCCTGCTGCAAGCCACGCTCGACCTCTTTCCGCCGCCCGGCCGCCTGGCCGCCCTGCTGAACTCGCCGCTCAACGGCCGCTACCCAGCCGCCCGCTACCAAGCCGGCACGCCCTTCCAGGTCGATCACACCTTGGGGGCAGCCTTCGCCGTGCGCGCCGAAGCGGCCGTTCAATGCGGCCTTTTCGACGAAACGTTTCACATGTATTGCGAGGAGATTGACTGGCACTGGCGCCTGGCCCGTGCGGGCTGGGAGCGCTGGGTGGTGCCCGCCGCTGAAGTGCTGCACTATGGCGGCCAGAGCACCGCCCAGATCAAGCTCGACTCACTGCGCAAGCTGTGGATCAGCCGCCGCCGGCTCTATCACCGCTACCACAGCCCCGCCCTCAATTGGGTGCTCAGTGCCCTGGTGCAGGCCAGCATGCGCGCCCGCATCCGCGCCAACCACCGCGCCAGTCAGCGCGGCGCCCTCAACGCCGACGAGCGCGCCGAGGTCAACCTGGTCCTGAACGATATCATCCAGGCCTGGCAGCGCCGCCGCCCATCCGCCTGAGCGGCGCTCACCCATGAACCTCACGGCCGTGGTGCTCACCCGCAACGAAGAGCGGCACATCCCCGATTGCCTGGCCTCGCTGGCCTGGGCGCCGGCCGTCGTTGTCTTCGACTCGTTCAGCACCGACCGCACGCTGGCCATCGCACAGGCGGCCGGCGCGCAGGTTATCCAGCACACGTTTGACAACTATGGCGCCCAGCGCGATGCGGCCCTGGCCGCCGTGGCCAGTGAGTGGGTGCTCTTCATCGACGCCGACGAGCGCGTTCCGCCCGCCCTCGCCGCCGAGATTGAAACTAAACTCAGCTTGCCCACGCCGGCCTGGTGGGTGCCCCGCCACAACTATTTGTTCGGCAAACTTACCCTGCACGCCGGCTGGTTCCCCGACTACCAACTGCGCCTGCTGCGCCGGGCGCTGGCTCACTATGACCCGGCCCGCCCGGTGCACGAGCTGGCCATCCTCGACAGCCCGCTGGCGCCTGGCCATCTGAAAAATCCGCTCATCCATCTCAACTACGAAACCGTGCCTGAATTCGTCGCCAAGCAGCGCGACTACGCCCGCTACGACGCCGGCCAGCTCCTGGCCGAGGGCCGGCGCGCCCGCCTGCACAACTTCATCCTCCAGCCGCTGCGCCAGTTCTACTGGCGCTACGTGAGCCTCCATGGTTACCAAGCCGGCCTGCATGGCCTGCGGCTCAGCCTGCTCATGGCCTATTTCGAATTCCAAAAATACCGCGAGCTCGCGCGCCGCCAATCAGCGACTCCGCCCGCGCCCAAGCCGTGATCTAACCGCTTCGCCATAGTTTCCTCCTGTTTCCCGCCGCAACCTCTTAACGACTTCTCACCTCTGCTCATGACCAGACTCTTTCTGAATTAGCCCAGTAGTGCTAAAATTCAGCGCATTGAGTGAATACCGTATGAGTGAATTGCCGGTATTAGTGCTAAACGCGAATTTTGAGCCGCTCAATGTCTGTGATACCCGCCGTGCCATTGGCCTGATTCTCACCGGCAAGGCCGAGATGGTAGCCAATGGCCGCGGCTATATCCACACTGCGCGGCAAAACTATCCCCGCCCCTCCGTCATCCGACTGGAGAGCATGGTGCGGCGGCCGCGTCCCCGCGTCAAACTCACCAAGCGCGAAATCTTCCGGCGCGACAACTACACCTGCCAATACTGCGGGCGCCAGGCCACCCACCTGACCATTGACCATGTGGAGCCGCGCCATCGTGGTGGCGGTCACCGCTGGGATAACCTCGTGGCCGCCTGCCAGCAGTGCAACCGCCACAAAGGCGGCCGCTCGGCCCTCGAAGCCAACATGCACCTGCGCCGTAACCCGGCCGAGCCGGCCGCCACCGCTGCCTATCTCTTTGGCCGCCACCTGGCTGACAACGCGGACTGGGCGAAGTACATCGACGGCTGGTAATCGGGCTATCCAATTCCTCAATCAAAACGCGGCCTGGACTCATCCGGGCCGCGTTTCATTTCTGCTGTCTTCTACCTTAGCCGTCGCGTTCGCCCCAAAAGCAATGCGTGCCGACGCGATTCGCGGTAAAGATTGTAAGCGTCCACTAGCCTGATACCGCCGGCGGGCTCACCATCGCCACCACCCGCGGCCCACCGCGCTCGATCATGTCGCGCAGCTCTTTCACCATCTCCTCAAAGCCGCGCCGCGGGCCGCCATACGGGTCAGGCACATCGTAGCTGAACCCCACCATCTGGCTCATCAAAATAATCTTGCCGGCCGCCTGCGGAAACTCCGCGCGCAGCGCCTCCAGGTGCGAGCGCGTCATGCACAGCACCAAATCGGCAGACGCAATTAGCTCGCCATCCACCCGCTGCGCCTTGTGCTCGGCCAGGTCTAGCCCCTGCTCGGCCAGCACGGCGCGGCTAAAGGTCGAAGCCGGCGCGCCGGCTTCGGCCCAGGTGCCCGCCGAGCGTACCTGCCACTCGCCCGGCAGCCCCTGGCGCTTCACCCAATCGGCGAAGAGCGCTTCGGCCACCGGTGACCGGCAAATGTTGGCCGTGCACACAAACAAGATCGTCGGCATACCCCGCCCTGCCTCGCTAAGTGTTTACGCCAGGCGGCCGGCCTGCGCCGCCGCCACCAGTCCATACAAATCGCCCGCCACCACCCCATGGCCGCCCAGCACCACGGGCATGGGCGCCGCCACGGCCGCAGCCGTCAGCTCGCGCAGAAACGGATCAGCAATTTCAGCCGCGGCGCCCAAGTCACTGGCGTAGCGGTCGGCTGGCGTGGGCCAGGTCACCGCATGCAGCAGCACCGGTCGCGTGTCAAAAAACACGGCGTCCACCATCTCGCTGAGTTCTTCAAAAAACGCCTGCGGACCAATCCGCAGCAGATGCGCCCCCACCACCGATTTTACCCGACCGGCCGCCATGCGCCCGCTGGCCGTCATGCCGCGCTCTTCTGAGAACACGCGCAGCCAGGCCTGGGTGTTGCTCTCCACATGGGCCCACACCGCCGAAGACACGCGCCCAATCAGCGCTGCCCGCCCGCCAGGGGTGAAGAGCTGCCGCCCCGCCGTCAGCCAGCGCGTGTTCGCGAGCGGCTGCGCCTGCAAAAAGGCCGTCAGCGCGGCGCCGCGCACACCATGCAGGCCTAGCAGCAGCACATCCGCCGGCGTGTCAATATCCAGCCGGGTGGCAGCGCTGGCGGGCAGCGCCGTCACTTCCACCCCGGCATTGTGCTTCAGCACCCAGCCCAGCGCGTTGTCGGTCCCCAGATCGACCTTGCACGCCATGATGGCTGTGGGGCAGTTCGCCACCATCCAATCGGTCGAATGCAGATTGTTGACCACGGCACGCTGCGCTGGCCCCGCCGCCCGCACGCTGGCGATGGCGTCAATCAACGTTTCCACGGGCAGCAGCGGCGCACTGCCGGCGCCCAGATACACGTAAATATTGGCCGGGAAGCGCGCCATCACCTCCGCCAGCCGGTCACCAAACCGGAACAGCACGCCGGCCTGGTCAAAATCCCACTCCACCGGCCAGTCAGGGTGCTCATCGGCCAAGGCTGTTTCCGAGGTGGCCAACACCACCCGCCCAGCCCCGGCCGCCCGCGCCAAGGCGGCCGCATCACCCGCCGCCGCCGCCCGCGCCCCGGCCACCCAGCGCTCGACCGGCGAGTTGCCCTCCGCCCCCAGCATCACGACCCCGACGATGTCATCAGTCATAAGCAGCAATGTGGGGAACGAGCTGCGCAGCTCGTTCCCCACATCCAGTTCTCTACGGTGGTAGCGGCCCGGCGTCAGGCCACTTCAGGCTCAATCAAGCCAAAGGTGCCGTCTTTACGCCGGTAGAGCACGTTGATGCGGTTGCTGTCCGCATTGTAAAACACAAAGAAGTTGTTGTGGCCCAGCAGCGCCATTTGTTCCAGCGCTTCCGCTTCATTCATGGGCGCTACCGCAAAGCGCTTGCGGCGCGCAATCACGCCGGCCGGCTCATCGTCGTCCAGATCCACTTCTTCCAGCACGGCCTCGCCCACCACCGCCTCGCCCACGTTCGCGCCGCCCGCGCCGGTGCGGTTCTGCCAGCGTTTGCCCTTGTAGCGCTCGATCTGCCGTTCCATTTTGTCGCTCACGGCGTCAACTGCGCCAAAAATATCAGCGCCGTGTTCTTCGGCCCGCAGCACCACGCCGCGCATGTGCACGGTCAGCTGCGCGGTGTAGCGGTCTAAGGCCGAGCGCACTGTCTTGGCTTCCGCTACATCCACCCGGGCCTCGGTCAGCGAAGGCAAAAACCGATCGAGCTTGCTGACCTTTCTTTCAATGTGCTCGCGTAAGTGGTTCGAGACGTTCATGTCGCGCGCGTGAATGTGAACTGTGACCGTCATACCTACCTCCGCTAGTTGCTGCCGAGCCCGGCCGCCGGCCGCGGGTGGGCGGTCGTCGCCGGGGTCTCCGGTCTCAAGCCTGGTGCGGTCGCTGCCTGCTCGCGCGCGTCCACAACGCGCCACTATAGGGCGCCCGCGCCAGGGTCAAGCCCCACACCTGCCGCGCTCCACCGGCCAGGAGCGCCGTGGCACACGCGGCCAATGTCGCGCCGGTGGTACACACGTCATCCACCAATATAACCGTCTGATCTCGAAACTTGTTTCCCTCCACCTGGAAGGCGCCCTGCATATTCGCGCGGCGCTGTTCAGCGTTCAGCCGCACTTGTGGGGGCGTGTCGCGCACGCGCCGCACGCCGGCCGCTGTCCACGGCCAGCCGCGCACTTCGGCAAAGGCCCGCGCCAGCAGCGCCGCCTGGTTATAGCCGCGTTCCCGCCGGCGTTGCTCGGCCAGCGGCACCGGCACCACCAGCCCAGCTGGCACATCAGCCAAAGTACTGCTCACCGCCAGTCGCTCGCCAAGTGTGTCCGCCAGGATGATATCGCGTTTGTATTTGAAGCGATGGAGTGCCTTCTGCAGCGGACCTTGAAAAAAGGCGGCTGAGCGCAAACCAGCCAGTGGGGTTGGCGCGCGCAGACCGCCCAGGCACACATGGCAGGTCGGCGCTTGACCATTACGCCGGCGCGGCTGCGGATAACCGCAGTGTTCACACAGCGGCGCGGCCAAATCTTGAATTTGTGTCTGACAGGCTGTACACAACCGCGCGCCCGGCTGCTCACACCCGGCGCATCGCGGGGGGAAAACCAAATCGATTCCGGCCCAGGCTAGCTGCCGCGCGCGCCAGCGCCACGGCCGCCGAACGGAAACTGGGCGGGGAGGCACAGTTACCGCCATGCCGAACCTGGCCCGATCCGCCGGCGTAGGTGTCGCGCCCGCTTTGTCCCAGGCGCGGCCGCGGCAGAGCAGACGCGGCCCATAACTCAGGCGGCCCTTAGCCGCCTCCGAACACAGCCTTGAGTGCCGCCGAGTTCATCAGAATCAGCGCGGCCGGGCCAAGCAGCACCACGTAAATGGAGGGGAAGATCAAAAACACCATCGGGATGAGCATCTTCACCGGCGCCTCGTGCGCCTTCTTCTCGGCGCGTTGGCGGCGCTTAATGCGCATCTGGTCCGACTGAATGCGCAGCACCTTGCCCATGCTCACGCCCAATTGATCGGCCTGGATAATCGCCGCCACAAAGCTGGTCATGTCGGCCACTTCCATCCGGTCCGACATGTCGCGCAGCGCGTCACGGCGCAGCTTGCCCAGCCGAATTTCTTGAATGACACGCTCAAAGCCCAGCGAGAGCTCGTTTTCCCACTTTTCGGTTACTTTTGACATGGCCTGGTCAAAGCCCAACCCGGCCTCCACGCACACCGTCAGCAGGTCCAGCGCGTCAGGCATGGCCTTGATGATGACATTCTGGCGGCGCTGAATGCGGCTGCGCAGCAGCATTACCGGCAAGAAGAAACCAATCGCCGCGCCCGCCGCCGCGAAGCCCAGCGCCTTTAGGGTGCCAGTGCGAATTGACAGCGCCGAGTCAGGGGGGGCGATGAAGGTTACCAGCAGGATAAACCCGGCCAGGCCCAGCGTGGCCACAATGCGAATGGCCCAAAAGATCGTCGGGTCCAGGCCGCGCGGGTTGCCGGCCAGGTCGAGCTGGTGCTGCACACTCTCGAGCGAGGCCTGCGGCGTGAAGCGCGAAGCAAACGTGCCAAACCGCCGCATAGCCGGCAGCAGCACGCGCTCGGTGAAAGGCTGCGAGAGCTCGATCTCTTCCAGCGTGAGCGGCCGCTCGCGCGTTGAGAACTCAGCCAGGCGGCTCTGGAGTGGGTCAGAGCTGCTCTGCGAGCGCATGCCCGCCAAAATCAGCACGATGGCGATGACGATGACGACCCCGATGCCAATAGCGATAAAGAGTGGGTTCATGGACAGGCCTCCGCTAGACTTCGATGTCGACGATCTTTTGCACGATGGCGAAACCCAGTGCAATGAAGATCAGCGCCGTCGCCAGCATGGCCAGGCCGCAGATTGGAATGCCAAACACAATCGGCGGGCCGAACATGGTGTTCATGTAACTCGGGTTGATGATCCACAGGAAGATGGCCAAACCAATCGGCAGCAGCGAGATGACCCAGGCCGTAATCTGGCCCTGCGCCGTCAGGGTCGCAATCTCGCCCTTGATGCGCACGCGCTCGCGAATGGTGTGGCTGATGGTGTCCAGAATTTCGGCCAGGTTACCGCCAACCTCGCGCTGCACGTTGATGGCCGTCACCACAAAGTCAAGGTCGGCGCTGGGCACGCGGCGGGTCAGATTGGCCAGCGCGGCTTCTTGCGGAATGCCAAGCTGAATTTCCTGTACCACGCGGTGGAACTCCACCGAGATGGGCGGCGGCAGCTCCCGGCCCACCGACTCGAGCGCTTGCATGGCGCTGTAGCCGGCGCGCAGGCCGTTCACCACCAGGTTGAGCATGTCGCCCAGCTGGTTGTCAAAGTCGCGCAGGCGTTTGCCTTTGCGGTAGCTGAGATACGCGCGCGGCAGCAGCAGGCTGCCGGCCCCGGCCAGAATGCCCGGCACAATCGAGAAGCCCGTTAGTACCCAGGCCAGGGCAAAGAACCCGGCCGCCACCAAGACATGCAGAAACAAAAACTCGGCGGCGTTTAGCTTGACATCGGCGCGCGCCAGGTCGCGCTGAATATTGTCGGCAAACCCCCGGCCCATCAGCAGCCGGTTGATCGCCAGCGACAGCTCGGTCGACCCGCCGCGCTGCTGGCTGGTCTCTTCTACCGGGGTGATAACGATCTGGCCCGACTGCGTAATTTGGCCCAGGCGCTCTTCCACCGTCGTCGTCCGGCGGCGCTCCAGCAGCATAAATGCCGCCACGATCAGCACGTTTATGAAAACCACGCCGATGATAATGGCCCACGAGATGGGTGTCATCGTCTCTCTCCCGTGCCTGCCGGCCGCCCGTTAGTAGCGTGCGCGCTCGCCAATGCCAAATACCGCCGGAGGCAGGTGAATGCCAGCATCCTCGATTCGATCCATGTATTTGGGCCGCAGGCCGGTGGGGCGCAGCCGCCCCATGATGCGGGCTTTCTCGTAACCGGTCTGTTCAAAGACAAACAGGTCGGTCATGGTAATAATATCGCCTTCCATCCCTTGCACTTCGGCGATCTGCACCACGCGCCGCGAGCCATCGCGCATGCGCTCCAGGTGGCAGATGACATGGATAGCCGAGGAGATTTGCTCGCGGATGGCGCGCACCGGCAAGTCCATGCCCGCCATCAAGGTCATGGTTTCGAGACGGGCCAGCGTGTCGCGCGCGCTGTTGCTGTGGCAGGTGGTCATTGAGCCATCGTGGCCCGTGTTCATGGCCTGCAGCATGTCCAGCGCGGCTTCATCGCGGATCTCACCGACCACGATCCGGTCGGGGCGCATACGCAACGAGTTCACCACCAGGTTTTGAATGGTTACCTCGCCGCGCCCTTCAATGTTGCTCGGGCGCGACTCCAGCGTTACCACGTGTTCCTGCCGCAGCTGCAGCTCGGCCGCGTTCTCGATGGTGATGATGCGCTCGTCTGGCGGGATGAAGCCTGACAGCACGTTCAGAAAGGTCGTTTTGCCCGAGCCGGTGCCGCCCGAGATCACCACGTTCAGCCGCGCCGTCACCGCCGCCTGCATAAAGGCCACGGCCTCGGGCGTGATCGCGCCGAACTCAATCAATTTCTCAACCGTGATCGGCGTTCGGAAGAACTTTCGGATAGTCAGGCATGGGCCTACCAGCGAAATGGGCGGCACCACGGCATTCACGCGGCTGCCATCCGGCAGGCGGGCATCTTCAAACGGGTGGGCTTCGTCCACGCGCCGGCCCAGCGGCGCCATGATGCGGTCAATAATGCGCATCACGTGCTCGTTGCTCTCAAAGACAAACGGCACGCGCTCCAGCTTGCCTTTGCGCTCAATGTACAGGTTCTTCGGCCCGTTCACCATCACTTCGGTGATCGTCTCATCTTGCAGCAGCGGCTCCAGCGGGCCCAGCCCCAAGATTTCAGAGACGATTTGGTCAAACAGGCGTTTGCGCTCGGCGCGCGAGAGCACAATGCCCTCTTCCGCCAGGATGGTTTCATAGAGGTCTTCGATCGCGCGGCGCACGTCCGCCGTGCGGGTCACATCCATGCTCGGGTCTAGCTGCGCAAGCAGCTTATTCTGCACCCGGCTCTTCATGTCTACCCCGCCGCCCGCCCCACTGGCCGCCACCCCCGGCATGGGCGGGGCCGCCCGGCGCATGCGCAGCTCGGCCAACTTGCTGGCTTGGTCGCCGCCACCGGCGCCCACCGGCTGCGTTCCAGGCGTGCCACCCGGGGCCGGCGTGGCCTGATTATTGGAGTTCTGCCCTTGTTCGATCCGCTTTAGTAGTGACATATACCGCCTTCAATCCACCCCGTGCCACGTGCTGGGTCTAACGCCGCGTGAACAGGCTCGGCGGCTTGGCTGGCGGCGCCTTCGCCGGGGCTTTGCCGCCGGCCACGGGCGCCGTTTCCTTGGGCATAAAGTCTTCTTTCAACCGGGCCGCCAGGTCCAAAATGCCCTGCACCGGCGCCAATGTCTTCGGCCCGGTAATGAACGGCACACCCGAGTTGATGCTGGCTAATACGGTTTTATCGTCCAGCAGAATCTGCCCGCGCACGCTGTGTTTCAGCGTCTCCTCGACCGCGGCCGCGCTGATGCCGCCGCGCCGGTCGACCCGGTTGAGTATCAAAATCACCTTATCCGACGAGAATTCCAGCTTCTCAATCAGGTCGAAGAACTTCTTGATGTTCGCCAGCGACGGAATATCGGGTGTGGCCACCAGCACGACCTTGTCCGACACGTCAAAGATGGTCAGCTCCACATCGCGCAGCACCGAAGCGGTGTCGACAATGATGTAGGCAAAGTGCTCGCGCAGCGTCTCCAGCACCTTCTTCAGCTGCGCGGCATGCACCAGCTCGGCGTCTTCGGGCGTTGGCGGGGCCAGCAGCACTTTGATGCCCGATGAGTGCGGCGTCAGCACGCTTTGCAGCCACTCGTCGTCCAGCTCGTCCGAGCGCTCGGTCAGGCTCACCAGGTTGAACTTGCCCTGCAGGTTGAGGAACACGCCCACATCGCCAAACTGGATGTTGGCGTCGACCACGATTACTTTGTGGTCGGCATGGTGCATCGCCAGCGCCAGGTTGGTGGCAATTGTGGTACAGCCCGCCCCGCCCTTCGGGCTAAAAATGGAGATGATCTTGCCGCCCGCGCCCTTGCCGCCGCCTGCCCCCCCCATCGCCGGCTGGCTGGCGATCACCGCCTCTTTCTGGCGGCTCATCTCGCCCAGGCGGCGGATAGTGTTAATCATCTCGTCGGCCGGCGGCGGCTTCGAAAGGAAGTCGCGCGCCCCGGCCAGCATCGCCCGCCGCAGATAGTCGGTGTCACTTTGCACCGACACAATCACGATCTGCGCAATCGGCACTTCTTTGGTGATGATCTCCGTGGCCTGGATACCGTCCATATCGGGCATGTTGATGTCCATCAAGACCACGTTCGGCTTGGTCTCTTTGGCCAGCGTGATACCCTCGCGCCCGGTGCGCGCCATGCCCACCACGTCGATATCGTTCTCAAATTGAAGCAGCTTGCGGATGTTTTCGCGGGTCTCCGCGAAATCATCCACAATCAACACACGAATGTGCGGTGCAGTGTTGTTCGCCATCTAGGCTCTGCGTCCTCGTCTAACCGAATTCTACCAAACTGCCTCAGGTGCCTGAAAGTGGCACAGCCTCTTGGCGGCTCAACACCGCCAAGAGGCTTTCTCATCATACACCTTGTGCGCCGGCCGCGCCCGCCTGCAAAGCTTTAGGGCCCGACGCCGTAGTTGAGCTTGGCAGGCAGCGCGATGTTGAACCGCTCGAACATGTATTGCAGCGTCACGCTCTCGGTGTCGACCTGCGAGGTGTCACCGGCCGAGCGCAGCGCCAGGCTGACCACCACCGCCTGCGGATACTTCTCCACGATGCGGTTCACATAGTTGAGCAGCAGGGCGTCCTGCGGCGACACCACCAGCGTAATCAAGTCTGGCACGGGCGTCGGCGGGATGGCCGAGGGCGGCGGCTGAGTCACGGCGGGGTCAACCGTGGGGGTCGGGTAGATCACTTCCGGCTCTTGCGGGCCGAACTCACCCACGCGCAGCACGAGCGCATCTTGAATGATGCCCTGCGTCACCAAGCGTGGGCGCTGCGTCTCCGAGGGGATGACGTAGAAGTCTTCGCTGGTGTTCACGCCGGCTTCACCCCGCCCCACAATCGTGGGCACGTGCGCGCCGCCGCTGTTCACCACCGCCACCGTGCTCGGCGCAATCGCCAGCGTGGCATCCGGGTTCGGCGGTGACAGAACCGTACTCAAGTTAGGCAGCAGGGTTTGGAAGTTTTGGTCAATATCGACCATGGCCCACGAGACGATCACATTCACGTGGTCGCCATCTTTCACGCCATAGGCCACGCCGTTGTTGCGGTTGTAGGGGATCGAGATGGCCACAAAGCCCGGCGGAATGCGCGCGGCCGCGTCTGACCCGGCCGGCGAAATCTGCAGCAGGCTCTCCACGATCATGGTCGAGAAGATCGGCTCGCCACGAGCAATGGTGTAGCGAGCGCGGGAGCCCACCACCTGCGCCGGGTCCACCAGCGCCGACGGCGGCACTATGCTGGTCGGCCACGGTACGGCGATAATCGCCTCGGTGGGGATGACCACACCGCGCTCCAGCGTTTGCCCGGCGGCAATAATTTGCAGGAACTGCTCAGGCGTAGCCGTCACCGGCACCGCTGTGGCCGCTTGCCCGTCCGGCCCGGGCGTGGGCTGCTGGCCCCCAAACAGACCGCCCTGGGCAAACTGAAAGGCCAGGAAGATGCCCGCTGCGCTCAAAACGAGCAGCAGAGCGATCAGTATCAAGAAACGTCCCCGTCGCATAAACCCTCCTCGCGGTAGCCCGTTGGGGCCGAGCGAATACTACTGCCTGCGATTGAAAATCAAACCAATGCGCCCCATAACGCCGGCGCTGCGGCCCAATGGCCGCCTTGGCGCCCTAGTCGGTGGGGCGCTGTCCGGCTGGCACTTCAAATACCATGCGCGTGCCCTGCCCGGCATGGCTGTCAATCTGAAACAAGCCCGAGAGCAGCTCCATGCGCTCATGCAGCGTGGCCAGGCTGCTAGCTTTGTACTTCGACGTCTGCAGAATGGCCTGGTCAAAGCCCTTGCCGTTATCTTCCACCACGACCCGCACTCGGTGCGTGTCAAAATCCAGCGACAGCCGCACCTGGGTGGCCTGCGCGTGCAGCCGCACGTTGTTCAGCAGTTCCTGAATGGCGCGGAACACCACCGCCTCGCGGGCGCTCTCCATGCGGTAATCCGAGCCGGTTACGGCCAATTGCACCTGTAGGCCGGTCTTCTCTTTGAAGGCGTCCACATAGCGCCGCACGGTGGGCACCAGGCCCAGGTCGTCCAGCATCATCGGGCGCAAGTCAAAAATGAAATCACGCACCTTCTGGAAGGTGGTCGTCGCCGAGGCCTTCAGACTTTGCAGCTCCGTGCGCGCCCGCTCGGCATCAATATCGAACAGCCGCATGGCGATTTCGGTCTGCAAAATGAAGTTCGACAACGCCTGCGCGGGGCCATCGTGAATCTGGCGCGACAGCCGCTGCCGTTCGCCTTCTTGCGCTTCCACGATGCGCACAATCACCGAGCTGCCGTCGCCCTCCGGCTTGGTCGGTTCCAGCTCGCGCAGGGCCGCCAGGGTCCGTTGCAAGTGGCTTGCCAAACGCTCCAGGTTGGCCTGTTCGCCTTGCAATTTTTCCAGCTGCCCGCGCATGGTGAACAAGCGCTGCTGCGCATCTGAGGCTGCTTCATAGGCAGTCTTGAGGTCTTGCCGGTCGATCTTGTCGAGGTTGCCCTGAATCTGGCGCAAATGCGCCGCAATAGCAGCATTGCGTTGGGCCAGCTTTTCCACCTCGCCCCGGCTTTGGTCAATCATCCGGTTCAGCTCGCGCAGTTCTTGCTGGGCGCGCGCCGCTTCCTGCTCGGTGAAGGCGGTAAATTCCGCCAGGGGGTTCGTTGCCGCGGGGGCCTGTGCCATCAGTCCGTTGCCTCGTTATTCCTGCAAGCGTACCCAGCCGCGCCGCAGCGCATACACGGCTGCCTGGGTGCGGTCTTCCACTTTCAGCTTGTGCAAGATGGCCGTCATGTGGTTCTTCACTGTCTGGTGGCTAATCCCCAGCGACAGCGCAATCTCTTTGTTGCTGAGCCCGCGCGTCACATACTGCAAAATTTCCATTTCGCGGGGCGAGAGCGGCGAGAACGCTTCACGGCTGTCGTCGACATACGGCCGCCCGGCCTGCTCAACACTGCTGTCGAGCCAGGCTTGCAGGCCGTCTTTGTCAAAGACTTGGTCGCCGACCACATAGTGTCCCTGCACCACCTGGCGCACCACCTGCACCAGCTTGCTCGGCGGCACATCTTTGGGGCAATAGGCCGACCCGCCCGCCCGAAAGGCGTGCAGCACCTGCTCAGCATCGTCGTAGGCGGTTAGCATCACCACCGCGGCGCTGCTGCGCTCGGCGCGCAATTGGCGTGTCACCTGCAAGCCATTTAGGCCCGGCAGGTTAATATCCAGTATGAGTGCATCGGGCTGGAGCGCATGGGTCAGGTCAATTGCTTCCTGGCCGTTCGCGCCCTCCCCCACCACTTCCAGATCGGGCTCGCTGCGGAGTAGGTCGCGCAACCCTTGCCGAAACAGGGGGTGATCATCGACCACGAGAATGCTGATTCTATCCATCAACCCTTCCCAAACGTGCTAACAACGTCCTGTGAGGTCTATTGCCGCCGGAGTATAGCACCGCCGCTAACCTGGCGCAAACCGGGTACTAACGGAGTACTAGTCTAAATTGACCCGCGATTCTAACTACGGGCTACCCGCCGGGTGCCACTGATACACGGCCATATTTTCGCCTCCAGCCTGCTGGCTGGCGGTTCCGGCACTGGTATACACCTGTTCTGCTTGCGGCGATAGTAGAAGCGTGGTGTACCAACCAGGGAAAGTCATCACATAGTCGGCCCCTTCCGCATCTAACCATTCTGCCAACTTGCCTTCGTCACGCATAAAGGGGATGACCTCCGGCGAAACCAACCCGGCCAAGTCGAGCACCGGCCGCCCACCGTAGTACCCCAGCGCGCCGATATCGTGCGCGGCGATCACGGCGTCGAGCTCGGTGTTACCGGCAATCCATTTTGCGGTGCGCACCATCTCGGTTTGAATGATCTGCACATCCACTGCGTACGCTTGCGCACCCAAGACCCAGAAGGCGGCCAGCACCAGCCCAATGGCCCAGACCCAGGCGCGGCTGATCACGCGCCGACCCATACGGCGCGAGCGCGTTCGGACCCAGCCCGCCGCCCCAGCGCCGCCCAGCGCCACCAACACAGGGATGACCGGCATCAGGTAGCGTCCATGCTGATAGGTTACCGGCAGCCGCAGCGCATACGCGCCGATCATGGCCGCCACCCAGGCCAATGGCACGGCGACGCGCCACAAGCGGCCGGTCACGCTGCTGGTGTCAGCTTCATCTTCTGGCGTTGCCAGCTGGTCGCGGAGCAGCAACGCAATGCCCGGCAGCAGCAGCACGGCCACGCCAATGAACGGCTGGGCAGCCAGTTGCGCCAGCCGTACCAGCAGCGGGCCTTGCGCCATGGCCGCGTACTCAGCCTGCTTGGCAAACAGGGTATTGGGCCAGAGTGTGCCGGCCAGCCACAGGTTCAGCGCCAGGTAGGCCGCCACAATTACCCCGGCCGTGATCACGTTCGTCCAGAAGCGCCGGCCGCGCCGCTCGCCTGGTTCGAACCAGCGCGCCACTAAACAGGGCAGCAGCAGCAAACCATCTGGCCGGACCCAAATCGCCAGCCCGGCTGCCAGCCCCAGCCACGGCGCGCGGTGCTTCGGCGCGATGACAAACACCCCCATCGCCAGCGCCGCCAGCAGCAGCACCTCCATGCCGGACACGGCGGCCCACACCAAATGCCACTCGGCCAGCACCAGCGCGCCGGTCAGCCACGCCGCTCGCCGCGCCTTGGGGTGATAGTTCAGCACCAGGCGGTGCGCCTGCCAGGCCGTTGTGGCCAACAGCAACGTGCCGACCACGTAGGTCCACAGGTGCGGCTCAATCGGCAGCCAGTAGCCGGGCGCCAGCACCAGCGTCCACAGCGGCGCGGTCGACCCGGCCGAGGGCACCCCGGGCGTGAAGGCCAGCTCGCCGGTTTGCCCCAGGTTGCGGGCATAGGTCTGGTGGATCCAGGCATCATCCAGGGGATAGCCGATCTCACCGCCGGCGCGGCTGGCGGCCAGGTATAGTCCCGCCGAGATCACGGCCAACACGAGATAAACCAGAAAGGGGGTCGGTTGCCAGCGGCTCATGGTTGGCCGGTCAGCTCCAATAGATAAGTGGGTGCGTCGGCTGGGCCAAAGCTGGCGCGCAGCCTCAAGTCCGGATCATCGGCTAGCCCTGCGTAAAAAGGCTCCAGGGCAGGCGCATGGTTGGCATCGATCACCAGCCAGTGCGCGCCATATTGGCGCATGGCGCTCAGCAGCACAGCCCGGTCACCGGTCGGGAGGTTGATGGCCGGCTGATTGGTTTGATAGTGCCAGCTCGGTGGATCGTTCACCATCACCAGTGGCGCTGAGTCCAGCGCTGCCACAGCCGCGCCCGCCTCCGCATACACCGTGCCGCGTGCTGGCCACGTGGCCCAGCGCGGCGCCGTAAACGCTACGGCCAACAATGCGCTCACTGCTACGAGCAGCGCACTGAAGAGTGGCTTCGACCGCTCTGGCCGCCAGTGTTTCAGCCGGCGCGCAATCGCCTCCACGCCGGCGTCGAGGCCCGCCAGCATGACGGCCCAGCCTACCGGCAGCAGCGCCACGCTGGAGTGAAAGAAGCCGCCGCGCTCACCGGGAAAGGTGAAGACCAACGTCATCGCTGTGAACAGGGCCAGCGCATACAGCCCGGTCAGTTGCACCAATGGATTGTGCCGCAGCCGCCACGCGCCGGCCAACAGCAGCGGCAGGCCAAAGATGTTCATTTGGACGGCCAGCAACGAGGTGCCGTTCGTGACCAGCGCCGCCCACTTGCCTGCCAAGATATCCCCCCACCCGCTGGCGAAGTAGTGCACCACCGTGAGTTGCTCAGGTGTTAAGGTGAACAGGTCGGCATAGGTCACCAGCCAAGCGGCCCGCAGGCCTCCGGGGGCCAGCGGCGCGCCCACCGTCATTAGGTTGCGGATGAACCACGGCCCCATCACCACCAGATAGCCGGCCGCCAAAATCGCCAGTGTCGTTATTAGCCCGGCCGCTCGCCGCTGGGCCCACGCCCACCACAGGCCAATCACCAGCACCACCAACAGCCCATCGGCCCGCGTCAGATGCGCCAGCCCGGCCAGAGCACCTGCAGCGAAGAGCCAGCCCCCCTTCCCGCCGGCTACGCGCGCCGCCTGGTCCGCCGCCAGCAAGGCACCAGCCGCCGTCAGCCCATACAGCGCAAAACTCTCTGTGGTGGGCCAATAGATGAGGTAATACGGGCTCAGCAGTGTTAACAGCGCCGCGGCCCAAGCGTGCCGGCGAACGCCCGTCAGCCGCTGCGCCGCCGCATAGCTCAACAGCGGCAGCAGCGCTCCCAACAGCACCATCGGCGCCTGCGCGGCGCGGAACGACGCTGCATTGCTGAGCGGCCTGCCCAATAGGGCGTCGGCCGCCGCCACCGCCGGGGCGCTCACCAGCGAGGCCAGTGGCATCCAATACAAGTGGCTCGGCCACTGTCGCGCCGCGGCAGCCTCCGCCTCAAACGGCCGCAGATAGTTCCACAGATAGGGCTCGCTAAACCCTTGCCCGCGCCCCAGCGTCACCGCGCCGCCGAAATAGTATGCGGCGTCCATATAGCCGGGCTGGTTCACGCCCACCGCCACCAGGGTGTTGACCACCAGACCGATCACGACAATGAGCAGGCAGTCCCAGCGTAGTGTAGCCGCGGCGCGCGGCCCCGCTACACTTGGCCGGCTAGCCATCATGCGCCGGCCGTGGGCTCGCCGCGAAACAATAGCAGCGTAGCAGGCTACGCCCAGGACCAACCATCGATCACACTCATCCTTGCTGGGCTAAACCGTCCGGCGCCAGCGGCCTCGACCACATCAAGCACAGCCAACCACCGGTCATAACCACTCATTGTCGTGTGGGCCTAACCATTGCCGCTGCCATTGAACCTCATTCTAACCGTATCCTAACAAAAAGCCAGTTGCTGGTAGAACAATTCTTTCCCACACTCGATAGTCAGTTGGCCAACCAAGCCAGCGGCCTTAACAACGGCATATCGCTCGCGGCATCCGTCTCACCAATCGGTTATTACCGGTGACGTTAGTGACGATTTGGACGCATCACTTGACCGTCGTGACGTTAGTGACGTTTCCGATACATCACTTGACGGCCGTGACGTTAGGGACGACTTGGACGCATCACTCGACGGTCGTGACGTTAGTGACGATTCGAATGCATTACTTGATGGCCGTGACGTTAGTGACGATTTGGACACCTCAACTGATTTTGGTGACGGCGATCACCGCTGCCGGCTGCGCCACCACTCCCCGCCCCACCAGCACGCGACCCAGCTCCAATGCCCATACCACCATCAGCAGCGTCCGCGCCACAATCGTCAGCCAGTACCACTGCGTCAGCCCGCGCGAGAGCATCAGCGGCCACTCGCCAAAACACACCGCCGCCAGCACCAATGTAAACAGCAGCCCTTGCCGGTTGGGCCACACCAGCAGAATTAACGGCACCAGCATCTGCTGCCACTGTGGGCTCCACCCCTTCGACCACAACACAAACAGCGCCCACGTAAACGCCAACAGCTGCACCAGGGTCAGGTCGCTCACCAGGCCGGCGCGCCCACGCTGATACACCCGCCACCAGACCGGCAGGTACATGCCCAGAAACACCACCGCTGACAGCCAGCCGGGCAAACGGCTGGGCGCATGTTGCGGCGTCGTGGCCCAGGCCAAATCAAAATGCTGCAGCAGCGGCCCAAAGTTGCCGGTGATCGGCTCACCCTGCGCTGTTTGGAGGTTGCCATCCAGCAGCGCCCACACCGTGGCATACGATGACTTTGCCCCCTGTGCCGCTATAGAGGCCACTACCACCGCTGGCCGGCTCAGCCAAAGTGGCGCCATCACGGCCAGCACTACCACCGCGGCTACAGCCGCGAACAGGGCTGCGCGCTTGGGCGGCCGCGCCACCGCCGCCACTGGCAGCAGTAGTGCCGGCACGAGCTTGGTCAGCACGCCCAGGCCTGCCGCACCCGCGGCCAGCGCCTCGCGCCGGGCCAACAGCGCCCACAGCGCCAGCAGCATCCAAAACGTTGTTAGGCCGTCAAAGGTCCACCAGCCCAAGATCAGCGGCGCCGGCAGCACCGCGTACACCAGCGCCACCCAATCCGCCGTCTCGCTGCCATGCAGGCGGCGCGCCAGCCGGTGGACCAACACCAGGTTGCCCAGGTCCGCCACCAGCAACACCAGCGCCAGGCCATAGGCATAGACATGAAAGGGCGGCAGACTGCCCCGCCCCACCACCTGTAGGATCAAGATGGAGAGGTAGGGAAAGACCGGTGGGAACTCATACCAGTAGTCCTGCAGGGGCCAGCAGGCCGCCGCGCCGGCTGGGCAGTGCCCCGGCACGCTCCACGCCGCCAGATTGAAGTAATGCTGGAAGTCCCCGTAGCGGAAGATCGCATCGGCCGGCAAAGCAATCAGCAGGCCCAAGCGCAGGCCCAGAAACACCAGCCCTATCAGGCTGAGCGTCGGCCGCAGCGAGGCCGGCTCCGAAATAGCCTGCATGGTGGGTTTAAGCCGTCGCGGCCAATGGCCTGCCGGCGCGCTCGGTAGCGGGCTGGCGCGCGGCACGCAGCAGCCAGGGCCGCCCCACCGTCAGCACCAGCAGCATCACCGCGGGCCAGGGGAAGTACATAATGGATTGTTCCTGGTTACCCTGCACGGTCGCGAAGTGCATCCACCACATACCTACCAGCGCGGCCAGCATGGCCGCCACAATCGCCGACCGACCCACGCGCCCAGCGCGTCGGTCGAGCAACTGGAACACCCACAGCGTGGTTACCAGCATGAGCACATAGTTGGTCGTGGCCGAGCGCGGCACCACCAGGTTCGAGACCACCAGCGTCACGCCCAGTGCCCATTGAAACTCGGCCCGGTCGCTGGGTCGCTTGATGATGGCCAGCCACCAAGCCCATAGCAGCCAGCCGGCGCACACGGCCATCAATAGTAGCTCGACTGGCGCGCCCAGCCCTGGCCAATACTCGTGGGTCATCACCCACAACGGGCTTTGGCCCACCGTATAGCCAGGGTACTGCACCACGCGCTGCCAGAAGTCACCCAGCCAACTAGGCAGCGCCACAAAGCTGCCGGCGCACAGCACCGCCAGCAGCCCCGCGAACCCGCCAATGAAGTGCCAGCGCTTCTGCCGCGCCGCCCACAGCAGCAGAAACGGCACCACCAAAAAAACGAGCGTTGGCTTCACCGTGGAGAGCACCAGCAGCATGCCCGCCCAGCTATCGCGGCCACACGCCAGCAGGTACAGGGTGCCCGCCAACGATAGGAACCCGAAAATCGCTACCTGCCCCAAGATCACGCCGCGCGCCTGATGATAGTCCAGCAGCGCCCAGGCCACCACCATACCCAGCAGCCATACCGGCGGCCGCCAGCCCAGCTGGGCCAGGGTCAGCGCCACGCCGATGACCACCGCCGCTTGCAATAGGGTCATCAGCACGGCGCGCGCCAGCGGATAGGGCAGCAGGATGAAGGGCCCATGCAATAGGACCGAATAAAACGGGTACGTTAGGCGCTGTAAGTCTTCACCCGGAAGCGCCGGCCGCCCGTACACGGCTTCCTGTGTGTGCAGCGTGGCCTCGTCTGAGTAGGGGTTGAGGCCCATTTCAAAGTACGCTTCCCAGGCGGTGTAGCGCGCCAGGAAGTCATTACCGCCTGGCTGCTTGAGGGTGAAGTATTGCCATGTCGCCCAGGTATAGGCCACGGCTGCCGCCAGTAGGATGATGACCGCAACAACGTTCGCCGCTTGCTTACTGCCTGCGCTGCCCCTTCCAGTCATGGCTGGCTCCTTGCCGCCGTGCGTTGATACAGCGTAGCCCTATCATCGCTGTAAACATTGGTCCAAGCGCCGGTTTGGTCCAAACGCGTCAGCAGCGGCGAGCCTGTTTCGACCAGCACCAAGTTAATGCCGTGCTCGTTGAGCAGTTTGTCGTAGCCCGCGCCGCCGCCGGTCGTGATTAGGAAGCGTGTTAGCAAGTCATTCTCGTATAAATCCGTGCGGCCATCCACAAACACCGGATACTGCGGATACAGCCGCCAAATCAGGTAGCCGCCCCAGTTATACGAGTTCAGCAGTGGCCCCGGCAGCTGCGCCTGCGCGAGATAGTCAGCCGCCGCCACCGGCGATTGCGTTTCTAGCACGCGCGCATTGGCTTTTAGGCTGGCAGCCTCCCACACCTTGACCCCCACAGCCAGCGCCACCACCGCCAGCAGCGCCCAATTGAGTAAGGGGTAGCGCACCGCGGCTGCCGGCGGGTCAAGCAGCGCCGCGAGTTTTGGCCGGTTGGCTCGCAGCGCCTCAACTGCCGCCGCGAGGTGCCGCATGATCAGCGGCGGCGCCACCAGCGCCACAATCGAAATATTCCGTGCCGCCAGCAACGCCAGGTAGGTGAAGCCGCCGAACACGATCAGGTCGGTCAGATCGATGCGTCGCCGGCCGAGCGCCACCGCGCCAAACGTCGCCAGCAGCAGCCACAAGAAAAGCTGCACTGAGATCAGGTGAAAATTGGGTGACTGCCATTCTTGAATGGCATTTTGCAGCACCCCAATGGAGACCGTCTGAAACGGAATGGCGTACAGCCGCAGCCCATACGGGTTGACTACCACTGCGGCCGCGCAGATCACCGTCACGACAGCCACCGCCGCAATAGCGCGCCAGTCGAGCACACCCGGGCGCGCCGGCCCAAACAGGCGGCTGCCCACCTGCCCCGCCAGCGTCGCGCCGAGCAGCAGAAAGCCGATGGCAAAACCGCCGTGCAGGTTGGCCCACAGCACCATCAGCGGCGGCAGCAGCCACAACCGGTTGCGCCCGCGCCAGCGATACTCGGCCAGCACCCAGGCATATACGCTGGCCAGCACGAACGATGCCATCTGCGGCCGAGCCGCCCAAAAGATGGCCGAGGCCGCCGCCGCCAATACCAGCACAAAGGCCTTCAGGTAGGCGTTGCCTTCCAGTTGCCAGTACACAAACAGGAAGCCCAAGGTCACCAGCGCGGCCACCAGCAGGTTCAGCCCAGCGTACCCAGCTGCATTCCAAATCGCCGCCATCGCGATCTGCGCCAGCCAATACACATTCAGCCAGGGCTGGCCCAGCCGCGTGCTCGAAAACACATCCGTCGTCAGCAGCTGGCCATGCTCCAGCATCCACCGTCCGGCGCTCAAGTGCCACCACGTGTCGCTATCCACGGAAGGCCGCGCTGCCATTGCAAAGATGCCCAGAAAAACCAACGCAATGGCCAGGCGCGGCAGCGTCAACCGGCTCATGGTCGGGTCAATACCACTGCGCGCTCATCAGCGTAGCGCGTGGTCCAGGCCGGGTCGGCGGCCACCAGTTCGGCCAGAGCAGTGCCCGCGGGCGCCAGCATCACGCGGATGTCATACTTATCCAACAGCGCCTGCCAGTCCGAGTGCGCTTCCGACAACCGCAAATAGTCCACCAAAAAGTCGTTGGGATATAGGTCCGTACGACCATCCACAAAGACGTCATACTGCTGATCGAGGCGCCATTCCAGATAGCCGCCCCACTCATACGGGTTATAGAGCCGCCCCGGCAGGTGGTTCGCGGCCAGGTAGTCCACCGCACCCACCGGCATGCTGCGAGTGGTCAGCTGCTCGTTGAGGGTCGGGTCCGATACGAGCAACACCTTGACCAGCACTGCCAGTGCCACCAGCCCCAAGATCAGCCAATTAAACAGCCCCGCGTGCCGGAGCGGCGCGGCCGGCGCGGTCGGCGGCCGCTGCCAGCGCGCCAGCCCCGGCCACTGGCGCAGGGCGGCCAGCGCCCGCGTGCCATGCTGGCTGAGGATGGGCGGCGCCACCAGCGCAAACAGCGCCAGATTGCGCCCAGCCAGCAGCGCCAGATAGGTGGTTCCGGCGAACAATACAAAATCGGTTGGATCAACCGGCTGGCGGCTGTTGCCGACCGCGGCCAGCGTTAACAGCCAGACGAGAATAAATACCTGCGCCTCGCGCAGATGAAAGTTGGGCGATTGCCATTCTTGGATGCGGTCTTGCAGCGTGGAGATCGACACGACCCGAAATGGATACAGCAGTTGTTGCGGCCCGAACGGCGAGACCAGCAGCGCTGCCACGCACAGCAGGCCAATACCACCCAACACGAACACGGCCCGCCAGCGCTGTTGGCCCAGCAGCGCGCGCCAGGCCTCACCGGCGGTTACCATCCCCAGCATGATGAAGCCGATGGCAAAGCCAGGATGCACATTGGCCCACAGCGCCATCAGCGGCGGCAGCAGCCACAAATAATTGCGCCCCTGTCGCCGATACAAATGCAGAATGAGCAAATAAGCTGCCGCCAGCACTAACGAGAACATGTGCGGCCGCGCCGCCCAGAAGACGGCTGAAGCGGTCGCCCCCAGCAGCACCGCCGCCACGCGCACATACACATCGCCGGTAGTCGCAGCGTAGACCAAGGCAAAGGCCGCCACGACGGCCAGCCCGGTCAGCAAGTTCACGCCGGCATAACCTAGCGCCTGGTACCACATATAGAAAACGATCTGGCTCAGCCAGGCGGGATAGGTGTAGGGCAGGCCGGCGAAGACACTGGTGAACTCATCATGGTCCATCACGCGGCCGTGCTCGACCATCCAAGCCCCGGCGCGAAGCTGCCACCAGGTGTCGCTGTCCGTCGCCACGCGCACGGCCATGGCCAGCAGCCCCAGTAGCATGATTGCCACCACCAGCCGGTTGAAGTCGAGTTGGAATTTACGGGTCGTCACGCCCGCCCATCCCCCAGCCTGTTGAGACGCACTGCACGGTCCTCGCTGCGCTAGGGCGCGCAACAGTCCAGGCCAAAGCTGAACTCGTCCGGGGTCACGTGGCGCGAGAGCTCATAAAACACGTGATAATCGCCAATGGCTTCTTCAGCAAAGGTGACCCCCAGGCTGCGGAAGCCGGAGCGCAGTTGGCTGTCTAGCTCTGGATGGCGCGTGGTGATGTAGGCCACCCGCTCGCTGGCCGCCACGGCCTCAGCGTATGCTGGCAAGCGGCTGTCGCGCGCCGTATACCGGAAGTCTTCGTGATACGGCAGGCGCGCCACGTATAGCAGCTCTTCACCGCTCAGAAAGGCCAGCGGGTATTCGACCCAATAGTTGGTGTAGCCGCGCGTCTCACCATGCGCCCGCAAGAAGGCAATTAGCTCTGGCAGCGCCCGCGTATCCACCTGCGCGACCGGATCAAACTGGGTTGTGAAGCCCGGCGGGTAGCGCGTGGCCGCCCACAGGTTGCCCCACCAGGCATAGCTGACCAGCGCCAGCGCCAGCACCTGCCCAAACCACTTGCGCCACACGGAGCGGCGTTCTTTCTGCCGCCGCCGCAGACGAAACCAGTGCAGCACCTCCGCCGTGAAGATGGCCACCGGCACGGCCAGCGGCAGGAAGTAGCGGCCCGACGGATCGGCGCCGAATGGCGAGAATATAAAGGCGCCAATGGTGATGGCCATCACCCCGGCCAGCAGCCAGCGCCCCAGCGTAGCCGCGTCGCGCAGACGAGCCAGCCGCCGCAGCATCACCAACGTCACACCGATATTCATGGCCAGCGCAAAAGGCAAGAGCGGCAGCGCCACAAACTCTGCGCTCCACGGCGCGCGCATGCTCCACGCCACCGTGGGCCCGAACAACACAAAATTGAACAGGTGGCTGAAGACCGCCAGCACCGCCACCGTAGAGGAGGCGCCGCTAACCGCCACCCCGGTCATCTCAGCCAGGGTCACCAGGCCGTACGTGCGCGTGTAGTTCAGCCAGGGTGTCGCGCCTATGACAAATCCCGCCGCCAGCAGCCCTACTGTGGCGGCCAGCGGGGGCCACTGGCGCCAGTGGATGACCATGACGGCAATTAGCACCGGCGCCGTATAGGCCAGCGTGATTGGGAAGGTCCAAAAGGCCAAGCCCATCAGCGCGCCCAGCAGCGCCCAACCCACCCAGCGCTGCCAGCCCGCCATGCGCCAGTTATTGGCGCCTTCTTCGGGGTCACGCTCTAGCAACACCAGCGTGCCTAGCATTATCAGGTTACCGAACAGCAGCGCCTCACCATAGCCGCCAAGGGTGGCTGTGGTGTATAGCGTGACTAGCACCGAAGGCACGACCATAAACAAACCGGCCGCGCCGGCCAGCCACTGGCTGCGATAAATTTTGAGGCTGAGAAGGTAGGTGGTGGCGACGGTGCCCAGGTATAGCGGGGCCTGCACCAGCCGAATGGCCCCGACTGTCTGCCCAAACAGGCGAAACGCTCCCGCGATCAGCCAGGCATCCAAGCTGCCCAAATAGGCTTGCCCATAGAAGAAAACTGGCCGCTCGCCCTGCAGGATGTGGCGCGCCATCAGCGCCACGACGGCCTCGTCCGAATTGAAAGGCACCAGGTTGAGCATCCCCAGCGCCAGCTTGAACGCCGCAGCCATCGCCAGCAGCACGCCCAGGCGTCGCCAATCAATCGCCGCCGAGGTTTGAGCGCCTGCAGCGACGTCAGGCGGTGACGTTGGCGTCACCACGGACCCTGGGTTGGGCGCGTGTTGGTAAAGCATCCGACTATAATGCGGCTCATGTCCCTACCTGGCGGCGTCGGCCGCCTGCGTGCAATTTGGCCACAGTTGTTGCTCGGCGCACTCGCGGTTGCGCTGCGGGTGCTGCCGACCCCGCGCACCATTGATGACGCCTTCATTACATTTCGCTATGCCCGCAATCTGTTGGCGGGCGCCGGCTTCGTCTACAACCTGGGCGAGCACGTGCTCGGCACGACCACCCCACTCTACACAGTGTTGATGGCAACCCTGGCCGGACTGACGCGCAGCGAGAATTATCCTTGGCTTGCGCTTTTGGTCAATTCGCTAGCCGACGGTCTGACTTGTGTGCTGTTGGTCGCCCTGGGCCACGTCCTAACCGGCCGGCGGGCCGTTGGCTTGGCCATCGCCGCGCTCTGGGCAGTAGCACCCATGAGCGTGACCTTCGCCATCGGCGGCATGGAGACTTCTGTTTTTATCTTGCTGCTGGTGGCCACCGCCTGGCTCTATATTACCGAGCGCACGCGTTGGGCGGCAGTTGCAGCGGCGCTGCTTTTGTTAACCCGGCCCGATGGCGCGCTGCTCGTCGTGCCCATGACGCTCGACCTCATCATCCGTGGGCTGCGCGCGCGCCGGCTGCCCTGGGCTGAGGCTGGGCTGTTTCTGGCCGTGTTGGCGCCGTGGGGTCTGTTTGCCACGTTCTATTTTGGCTCGCCCATTCCTCATTCACTGGCCGCCAAGTCACTGGCCTACCACCTGCAGCCTGAAGAGGCGGCGGTGCGCATTATCCAGCATTACGGCAATCCCTTTTTTGAAGACGCTGCCCTAGGCAATCTTTGGCATTTGCTGGGGCTTGTTGTGTACTTGGTCCTCAGTTTGATTGGCGCAGTCGCCATGGTTCGCCGTCAGCCGCGCGCGTGGCTGATCAGTGCCTATCCCTGGCTATATGGCGCCGTGTTTGCCGTGGCCAATCCCCTGATCTTCCGCTGGTACCTCGCACCGCCGTTGCCGTTCTACATTCTGGGCATCGTGGCCGGCCTGAGCCAGCTCGCGCATGACGTGGCGGACAGTCTGCGATTGAAGCGTGCCGAGCTCGCCGCGACGACCGCCTGGGCCGTGCCGGTCGTGGGCGCGTTGGCGCTCTCGCTCAATGCGTGGACCCTGCACCCCGACCATGGCCCAGCGCGACCCGCGCCTGTCATGGCCTGGCACCAACTCGAACTGTACTACACCGAGATCGGCCAGCAGTTGGCGCCACAGGTCACGGCCGATACCGTCATCGCCGCCGGTGATGTGGGCGCGCTAGGCTTCTATTCGAATGCGCGCATCCTCGACACTGTCGGCCTCATGTCGCCGAAGGCCAGCCGCTACTTCCCGCTGCCGGACAATTACTATGTGCTGAACTACGCCATGCCGCTGCAGCTCATTCTGGATGAGCAGCCTGACTACGTGGTGCTGCTGGAGGCCTATGGCCGGCGCGGCCTGTTGGCCGACCCCACCTTCCAGCGTGACTATACACTGGCGGACCACATCGACACCGATATCTACGACAGTGACGGTTTGCTCGTCTTTCGGCGGGTGACGCCGTGATAGATAGACGGCGCTGGGGGGCGGTGGCGCTTTGGGCGGCTTGGGCGGCTTGGGCGGTCTATGCCGCCGCCATGTTGGCCACGCTGCCGCAGGTGCCGTTTCATCCGGATGAGGCCACTCACCTCTACCTCAGTCGCGATTTCGATCAACTTTTCTGGCAGCTGCATCCAGCCAGTGTCACCTGGTCATCCCAAGATGCACCAATTGAGGTAACCCACTTCCGCCTGCTCGAAGCGCCCCTCTCCCGCTACCTTATTGGCCTCAGCCGCACACTGACCGGCCAGCGTGACAAAGGTCTGTTCGTCGACTGGGATTGGTCCACCACTTGGGAGGCCAATGCCACCGCCGGCGCCTTGCCCGATCCCGGCTTGTTGCTGGCGGCGCGGCTGCCGGCGACGGTGGCCACCAGCGTGGGGGCATTGCTTATGTTCGCCATCGGGCGCCGACTGGGCGGCCGTTGGGCCGGCCTGAGTGCGGCCGTGCTCTACGGCGCCAACGGTGAGCTCTGGCTGCACGGCCGCCGCGCGATGAGCGAGGGGCCAATTGTGTTCGCGCTCTTACTGGCCGTGTGGGTTATGCTGCGCTGGGGACACCACGCAGTCGCGATTGGGGCAGCCGTAGGGTTGGCAGCGGCGGCTAAGCTCACCGGCGTGGCGCTGCTGCCGGCAGCGCTGCTGGCCGCGTGGCTGCCCGTCCGTGGGCACACTTGGCGCGCGCAGATCAGCGCGCTGAGCTTCGTCGTGTTCAGCTTCCTGCTCGCCAGCTTGCTGCTGAATCCGGCCCTGTGGGCGCCGCGGCTTGACACCCTCAGCCGGGTGCTGGGCGAACGCGCCGCGCTGCTCAATGCCCAGACCAGCGCCCTGCGCACCGCCAACGGACCTGTGCTCGATGGCCCGCTCGCCCAGACCGCCGCCTTATTCTATCAACTCTATCTGGCGCCGCTGCAATTTTGGGAAGTGCCCAATTACGCCGCCCAAACAGCCGCCGCAGAGGCCGCCTATCAGCAACTGCCCTGGCAGATCCTTTTGCACACGTCAAGCCTCACCGCCAACATCGTGCCGGGGGCCTTGCTGTTGCTCGTGACTGGCGTGGGCCTACTGTGGGGCCTGCAGCACGTTGTGCGGCCAGATCCCACGCCGCAGCGGCCAGGTGAGCGGCGCGGCCTAGCCGTGGTAGCACTCGCCACGGTAGGCGTAACCGCCACACTATTCGCCATCCCCATCGCCTGGCAGCGCTACTATGTGCCGCTACTGCCGCTCATGTGCCTATGGGCGGGGCTTGGGCTGGCGGCGCTCGCCCGCCCCATGGCGCAACGCTGGTCAGCCCGCGGCACCCATCCGTAAACCGGCATGGCTCCCACTGTTCGCCCTTCCGCCGGACTTTCACCTAATACTCTGCGCCTCCTGCAATTGGCGCTGACGCTGCTCATCGCTTTCTATCTGCTCTTGGCGGGCGGCACGTTCGACGCCACCCTGCGCTTTCGCGTCAAGCTCGTCAACATGCTGGCGGCGAGCGCCTTATTGGTGCTCTGGCTGGCGGTGCGCTGGCGGCAGCGGCGCGCGCTGGCGGCTACTGGCCTCGAGTGGCCGCTGATCGTTTTTGCCCTCAGCCAATGGCTGGCCTTCGCCACTTCGCTGCGGCCGCGCCTTAGTTTGGAATGGGCCGCCAGTATCCTGGTATGGATTGTTCTATTCTGGCTACTCCACGACGTGCTAGCCCAAGGCTGGCCGCGGCGGTATATGCTGCAAGCGCTCACCCTGATTGCTGTGGTGTTGGCCGGGCATGGCGTGCTGGCCGCAGCTGGCTGGTATGGCGGCTGGCTGGCGGCGGGCCAACTGCCACCCGTGACCTTTCGCTACAGCGGGCTGCTCGGCCACGCCAACTTGACCGCCTGTGTGCTGAACCTGTTGCTACCAGTGGTCATGGGCCAAATGCTGCAAACTTCACGCCGTCTCACTCGACTGGCGCTGGGCCTGTTGGCGGCCGGCATGCTGCTCACCGAATACCTGACGTCGTCGCGGGCCGGATGGATCGTCTGTGCTGCCACGTTGGCCGTCTGGGTCGCGATGTGGGCTATGCGCGGTGACCTGCGCCGCCATTGGCCGGCCTGGCGCGCTCGTTGGGCGGCCCTCGGCCGCCTGGGGCAGGCTGGCGTCGTGGTCGGCGCGCTGGCGGCAGTGGTCGTGGGCGGGTGGCTGCTTGTCCAGCAGTCGCAGCACATTACCCACGGCAGCTTGCTGCAATCGCGCCAGGAATTTTGGCGGGCCGCCTGGCAGCTCTTCCTAATGCAGCCACTCACTGGGGCCGGGCCGGATCTGTTCACGTGGTACTACACCGGCACGCAGTCCATCCCGCCTGGCTTTCTGGCGCCGCACGCTCACAGCCTGCTGTTTCAAATCCTCAGCGGCAGTGGGCTAATTGGGGTGGCTGCGCTGCTCTGGCTGGCCGGGGCTGCCGCCGTACGCCTGTGGCAGCAGTGGCGGGCCCAGGGCCGCTCGCTGCTCACCGCCGGCCTGCTTGCCGGGCTGGCGGGCTTTGCGCTACACCAACTCTTTGATGACCTGCTCACCGTTCCCTTCAGCTTCTGCCTGCTCATCGCTGTCGCTGCGCTGGCCTTGGCGCCAGAACAAACCCACCCAACTGTCCCAACCGTCATTCGGCGCCGCCTGCCGGCATGGCTGCCAGGCCTTTTGAGTCTTAGCGCGGCGGGGGTCTTTACCTTTTCGCTGCGCGCCGAGGGCTTGAACGAGACCGGCCTAAATCTAGCCGCCGAACATGAGTGGCCGGCCGCCGCAGAGGTCTTTGCGGCTGCCGATCGGGCTGACCCGGGGCTGGACCTGTATGCCCAAGCAGCCGCTTATGCTTACACGCAAGCGGGCGCGGTTGAGACCGCCATGCCCTATTGGCGCCGCGCGGTAGCGGCCAACCCGTATTTAGCCGTCTTGCCCGCTACCGTTGGTGTGCTGACTGATGATTGGCCGACGCTGCAGGCCGGTGTCAACCTTGCGCCTAATAGCAGTATCTTGGTCTTAAATGCTGGTGTGCTGGCCGAAGCGCAAGGCGATGAGGCGGTCGCGCGGACGGCGTACACGCATGTGCTCGATCTGGGCCAAACCAGCCCGGCGGCACTCTTTTGGCAGCAGACCCCTTTACGAACGGCCGTGCTGGCAGATTGGCAAAGCGCGCAGCCGGTAGGCGGCTCAGCGCTGGCCCAAGGTGAGGCCGCCTTAGCGACCGGAGACGCCCAGGCAGCCATCAGGTTTTTTCAGGAGGCCTTTGCCGCCAACCCTGAGAGTAACCTGGCCTATGCGGGGCTGGCACGGGCGCACTGGGCAGCTGGCGACAAGGCGCAAGCCCGCCGTTTTTTGGAAGCTGGGCTGCAAATTCCGGTGACAACCCTGGCTGATACCTTGCCGTTGCGACTACTGCGGGGCGAATTTGCCGCGGCCGAGGGTGACCAGCCGACCGCGTTGTTTGCCTTTGCCGAAGTGTTCTCCGCCATCAATGACTACACGCTGGCTGGCGCGGGCACCTATGGCTATAGCCAGCGCAGCTGGTATGTCTACCATCGACCGGCACTGCCCAGCGACCTGGTGCCGCAGTTTGCGCGCGCCGATATCACGCCCGCCATGGACGCTGACTTTGCTGAGTTGGCGGGTTGGTATGCAGCCGCCGGCAATGAGGAGCTGGCTTGTTTCGTGCTGGCCCGCGTCTACGCCGAAGCGCCGGCTTCAATCAGTGGCGCGCGCTGGGAGGCGGAGTGCGCTGGTCAATCGTAGCGGCGTAAGCCAGTCAGCTGTAGGCTCAAGTGCCAGATGAATTTGGGGTTGTAGATCAGGTAACGTCGCCACAGGCGCCCGGGCTCACGCACCAACCGGTAGAGCCACTCTAGACCGCTGCGCTGCATCCAGCGCGGCGCCTGGCGCTGGCGGCCGGTGAAGAAATCAAACGCCGCCCCCACCCCCACCAGCAGCGGCGCGGTCAAGCGCGGCCGAAACTGGGCCATCCAGACATCCTGCTTGGGAGAACCCAGGCCCACCCAGACCACATCCGCCCCTGAGGCATTCAGGCGCTCGGCCAATTCGGATTCTTCCGCCGGCGTTAGGGCACGGTACTGCGGCGCATAGGCACCCGCCATTTGCAGGCCCGGATACCGCCGCCCCAGCTCATGGCCCAGCGCCTCGGCCACGCCCGGTGCCCCGCCCAGGTAGTAGTGCCGCTGCCCCAGCGCCGCGCCGGCCGCACTGAGCGCCAACATCAAGTCTGGGCCGTATACCCGGCCAACCGCGCGCGCACCACGCAGCCGCAGTGCCCATACCACCGGCATACCGTCCGGCGTGACCCACTCAGCCCCGTTCAGCGCGGCGCGCACGTTGGCCTGCTCGTGCCCTTGCATAAGCGTATACACGGGGCAGGTGCAGGCATACGCGCGCTGCTTAGCGCGAATAGTGGCCTGCATCTCAGCCACTGCGGTAGGCAAATCAAAAGTACTGACTCGTACGCCCAACAGCGACAAGCGCGCGGCGCTCATTCGCGGCCCTGCAGCGCGCGTGTATAGACCGCCTCAGTCAGCTCGGCCAGCCGCGGCCAGGTGTAGCGGGCCTGCACTTTCTGCCGGCCGGCCTCACCCAAAGCGGTGGCCCGGCTGGGGTTAAGCAGCAGTTCGATCAGGCGGTCAGCCAGCTCGCCTGTGCGCCGCGACACCAGCAGGCCATCCACACCATCGCTCACCACCTGCCGCACCGCCGGAATGTCGGCCGCGATCACGGCCTTGCCCAGGCTCCAGGCTTCCGTGTAGACCCCGCCAAAACTCTCCTGCGTCGACGGCACGCACAGCAGCGCACACGCCGCCAGCGCATCGGTCTTGGTCTGCACGTCAACGGTATCCATCTCAACAATCCGCCGATCAGTCACCGGCGCAAACAGTTTGCGCGAGTAGGGCGTGCGCGGCCCAATGAAAACAAAGCGCGCTTCTGGCACGCGCCCCCAAACCGCAGGGGCCGCCGCCAATATCTCCGCCAGCCCTTTGTAGGCATACTGCTGGCCGAGGAACAACACGACCGGATCGTCGCTTACGCCGTGCTGCGACCGAAAACGGTTCGCATCGGCGCTCTCAGCCAGCACTGGCCCCATGCCGGTTACATGCACCCGCTCCGGCGGGGTGCCTAGTCGGACCAGCGTTTCCCGTTCGGCCTCGGTTAGCGCAATAACTGCGTCGGCCGCGCGATATAGTCGGTGATAGTAGCGGTGCAGCCAGCCGCCCCAGCGCGGGTGATGAACCGCCCTTTCCAGCACAGTGGGATCCGAAGCTTGGAATTCACGTGACTTGAAGTCGCGG
>JADMIO010833471.1_pt1 | contig 52998 bp, 28 predicted proteins | sample 8958161 | NCBI WGS metagenome assembly JADMIO01 (sample SAMN16585339, study PRJNA669376) | soil metagenome | isolation source: Crop rotation soil | place: USA: Cullars Rotation, Alabama | collected 2011 | reverse complement strand
CGCGACTTCAAGTCACGTGAATTCCAAGCTTCGGATCCCACTGTGCTGGAAAGCGACTCTGGGAGTCTAGTTTCTTTTATTATCTCGGACTCTCAAATACCTCTTACACTCCGTTATCAGGCATCGGTCTTATTCCATGAGTATTCTTGTAGATCGCGATACTAAGGTTATCTGTCAGGGCATCACCGGCAAGCAAGGGCTGTTTCACAGCCAGAAATGCCGCGAATACGGTACGCCAATGGTCGGTGGCGTCACACCCGGCAAGGGTGGCACGGAAATCGACGGGTTTCCTGTCTTCAATACTGTCGAGGAAGCCGTCGAGAAGACCGGCGCCAACACGACGCTGATCTTCGTTCCGCCCGCAGGAAGTGCGGAAGCGATTATGGAAGCGGCGGACGCCGGAGTGAAGCTGATCATTGCGATCACCGAAGGCGTGCCTGTGCTGGACATGGTAAAGGTCACAAACTATCTGAAGGGCAAAAGCAGCCGCCTGATCGGGCCAAACTGCCCCGGTGTGATCACTCCAGGCATTGCCAAGATTGGCATTATGCCTGGGTATATTCACATGCCCGGGCCCGTCGGATTGATGAGCCGTAGCGGTACGTTGACGTACGAAGCCGTCTGGCAATTGAGCAACCTGGGCTTGGGACAGTCGACTTGCGTTGGCTTGGGCGGCGATCCGATTGTCGGAACGAGTTTTATTGAATTGCTGACCATGTTCGAGCATGACCCGCAGACCGAAGCCATCCTGATGATGGGTGAAATCGGCGGCAGTGCGGAACTTCAGGCGGCCGAATTCATCAAGCACTACGTGACCAAGCCAGTCGCCGCCTTCATTGCGGGACGCACCGCGCCTCCAGGCAAGCGGATGGGCCACGCCGGCGCGATTATCTCCGGCGGTAAGGGAACGGCCCAGGAAAAAATCGATGCTCTCGAGGCCGCTGGCGTTGTGGTCGCACAAAGCCCCGCTGACATGGGTACTGCGATGCAGCGAGCAATCGCTAAAAAACGCGGCGCTTAGTTCTACTAACGATTCTCGATTGATCGTGGGTCAAGTGTTTCAAAGTTCATTTTTGGCCTGGAGTTGTTCCCAAATTGTGGCTGAACTCTCAAGGCGAAAAATGAACTTTGAACCACTTGACCCCTCGCTTTTTCCATCTCCGATTTTGCACGCGCGATCCTCTGGCTGAGGTTTGCTGCGCGTGGCTCGAACGCTTGCCGAAAAAATACGCGAACGGATGCCGCACGCTTGCGATGAACCGGTCGACATTCTCTGTCCACTTCTTCTGGACGCCTCGCGACTTGCTTCGCTTGTCGCTAGCTTAAAACCCGAGGAATCGGGTCACTACGAGCGCCGGGAAGCTCCGATCTCGCGGACTTTGCGGACAGCATGTATCATGCCGTTGGCCGCGTCATGGAATCGACCGGCACCTTTAATGCTTCCACATTCGGGAATTCATGATGATTCGAATGAGATGCCTGGTTTTTGCGCTCCTGGTGGTGACGAGTAGCGTTGCGTGCTCGCAAGAAAAAACGGAAGTAGCGGCCTCCAAGCGGACTGAGTACAAGAAACTGTTCACGGAGGGGACTGACTTAATTAGTCGGTATTTGCCCCTTGAAAACGGCAAAGTCAGAGATCCACGCAGTCCGCAGGCCAGGCGCGATCTGGCCAATGGGATCGAGAAACTCGAACAGGCCATCGCATTGAATCCAGACAATAGCCCAGCGCATTGGTTTCTCGGAAAAGGTCACCAGATCCTGGGAGATTCGGAGCGCGCGTACGAAGCGTTCAAATCGTCCTGGGACCTAGACCAGAAGAGTGCACTTGTCGCCCGGGATTATATGCTCACGTGTCTGATGCTGGGCCGTAGTTTGGAAGGAGTCGAAATTGCCGAGCACGCAATGAAATTGAAGCCGAAGGATGCGAGCTTCGTTGCGAATCATGCCTTGGCACTGCTCGTTAATGGACAAACCGACCGCGCTGAAAAGGAAGTACAACGAGCTCTGAAAATAGATCCGGAAGATCAGGTGACCCAGGACCTGAAAACAACAATCGATGAAGTGAAAAGCGGTAAACGATCTCGTCCCACAAAACTCGGCGACTTATAGCGCGCTCACATTGCGTTTGCTCGTGAATTCTTGTGAATCTACGTGCGTTTCTCAGTATTTCGCGGCGCACCCAAAGTTGAGCCGCTCTGGCTGGAGACCGTCCATGAAATTCCACGTGTTGCAGGAGTGGCTGCTGAAACGATCACACTTGATAACGGCGTTGATAGTGGCATTGCTCTGTCAAAGCCAGGTCGCCAATGCCGGCCAACCGGCGGAGACAACGCTCGCTGCAACCGTGTGGAAGGCAGGTGTCGCCAAGGCCATCATCACACCAGAGAAAGCTGTCTGGCTGGCGGGGTATGGATCAAAGCGTGCCCCGGATGGAAAACTGCATGATCTGTGGATGAAAGCACTGGCTCTGGAAGATGACGCCGGGCATCGAGCGGTCTTGATCACCAGCGACTTCCAGGGCGTTCCGAAGATGATGAGTGACCCGGTCTTTGAGCAACTCAAGGCCAAATTCGGGTTGGAGCGGACACAGGTCCTGTTCACGTTTTCTCACAACCATTGCGGACCGCGACTGGGCGACGACCTGGTTGACTATTATCCGATCGAAGCCGACCAGGTGAAACTGGTCAACGAATACACAGACCAGATGATCGCGAAATGTGTCGAGATGGTGGGCGAGGCACTGTCGAAGCTGGCACCAGCCAACTTGCAACAGGGCGAAGGCCGAGCCACTTTTGCTGTGAATCGGCGCAACAACCGCGAGCCCGAAGTGGCTGATTTACTTGCCAGTGGAACGCCCTTAGTTGGTCCAGTGGATCATGCGGTTCCCGTATTGACCGTCACTCGTCCGGGTGGCCGGATCGAAGCGATCCTGTTCGGCTACGCGTGCCACCCGACGACTCTGAGTTTTCTCACGTGGTGCGGAGATTATCCCGGCTTCGCACAAGTTGAACTGGAGCAGAATCACCCCGGTGCCACGGCCATGTTCGTCAATACCTGCGGCGGAGATCAGAACCCGTTGCCGCGCCGCAAGGTCGAACTTTGCCAGAAATACGGACATCTGCTCGCCGAGGGAGTCGAGGACGCTTTGAAAGTGCCTTTAAAACCAATTTCCAGCGGACTGAAGACGGCATTCGAAATCGTTGAACTTCCCTATTTGAAAGTCGCCACGCGCAAAGAGCTGGAGACCTATCAGAAGGAAACCAACGCGATCAAGGCCAGGTGGGCGACGCGGATGCTGGAGAAGCTCGACGCGGGTGAGACGTTTCCCACAGCCTATCCCTACCCCGTCCATGCCTGGCGCCTCGGGAAAGAAATGTTAGTGATCGGAATGGGTGCCGAGACTGTGGTCGACTATGCCATCCGCTTCAAAGGCGAGTTTGGGACTGGCACCTGGGTCTGTGGATATGCCGACGACATGATTTCCTACATTCCTTCACGCCGAGTCTGGGAGGAAGGGGGCTACGAGGGAGGTCCCAATCTGTATGAATACGGCCGGCCGGCCCTGCGCTGGAGAGGTGATATCGAAGACCGGATCGCGGCCACTGTACAGAAACTCGTGAAGCAGGTTCGGGAATAGTTCGGATTATCCTTGTGCTTCGCTTTTCTGTACACCGCTCCCCTCGCCCTGGTACTCCGGGGAGAGGGGTTGGGGGTGAGGGGAAAATCCAGAACGCACCGAGGGTGCAGATACTCCTCTCACAATCATATTTTTTTGACTTTGCCTTTCCAAAATAAAACATCAACCGTGAGCCCCTCACCCCCGACCCCTCCCCGGGGTACCGACGCGAGGGGAGTTGTGAAAGCGCGCGACACAGGTTGACTTAGTGAACAACAGGCTGACTTGACTCTCATCGCTTCAGCCTTCTGAGGAATTCCATAGAGACGATCGACTTCTCAACCACATTCAGGCGAACCTGTAGATCATGACTGTCGTATCATCCGGAAATTGCCGTCCTGCTTTGCAACACCTGCTGACTCTCGGAGCCTTTTTCATGCTGATCTCTGGGGCAACGCTTTCTTCCGCAGAAAACGCTCAGCCCGGCGGATGGACGCCGGAGTTGATGTTGCGGGTCAAGCGCGTCGGCAGTGTGCAGGTTGCACCGAATGGAAAACAGGTCGTCTTCACGGTCCGAACTGCGGTGATGGATGACGACAAGAGTGAGTACTTAACTCACATCTACCTGAGTGATTCAGAGGGAATTAAAGGGAGACAGCTCACACAGGGTGATAAGTCCTGCGACGATCCGCAGTGGTCGCCGAATGGAGAACGAATCGCTTTTATTTCCGGACGGAATGAGACGAAAAATCTCTGGCTAATCCGCCTCGACGGTGGCGAAGCGGTCCGCCTTTCGGATAGTAAGACAGATGTGACGAGCTTCAAATGGAGCCCAGACGGGACAACCATTGCCTTCACAGCGGCTGATGCCCCTGCTCCGGAAGACGAATTGAGGTCGAAATCGAAGAACGATGCTCATGTCGTAGACGAGCATTTTCGCCTCAGCCGATTGTTTGTCATTTCCACGCAAATCGCTGGCGGCGTGTCGAACACTGCTCGTCAATTGACGTCCGGTGAATTTCAGCATGTGATCGCAGAGAGCGGCCGTGCAGGCCGCCCGGCGTTTGATTGGTCTCCCGACGGCAAGACAATTGTGTTCGCTCACACAAAGACGCCTTTGCAAGACGACTGGACGACTGCCGACATCTCGCTGGTTGACGTTGCGGCCGCGACAGTCCGCCCGTTGTTGCACTCGGCGGCTGTCGAAAACACGCCCTTCTATTCCCCGGACGGCAAGTCAATCGCCTACATCACCAGCGACAATCCACCGACTTGGGGCGGGACTCGGACGGTCCATGTGATGGGCTCGAATGGCGAAGCACCTCGGCAGTTGGCAGATGTGCGGGATGGATTCGGCCGCTACTCGGAACTCATCGGTTGGTCTGCTGATGGAACCCGGCTGTATTTCACCGAAATCCACGGAACTGTGTTCAAAGTGATGGCTCTGCCACTCGAGGGTCCTCCCGTAGAACTGAGCAAACAAGAAGGGATGTCGCTGGCCGGTGCGTTTCTCAATGCATCTCGCACACATTTCGGATTCGGCTGGGAGCAACTCAACAAGCCTTCGGAAGCATTCCTCAGCGCGGTGGACCGGTTCGAACCTAGGCCGCTGTTTCGCGTTCAGAGGGATCTAGCTGAAGTCCCGTTGGGACGAACCGAAGTGATTCGCTGGAAGTCGACGGACGGCCTGGAAATTGAAGGTTTTTTAACGTACCCGGTAGGCTACGAGAAAAACAAGAAGTATCCGTTCTTGCTCGTTATTCATGGCGGCCCGATGGGTGTCTTCACGCAAACCTTTGACGCGACTGCTGCCTCCTATCCGGTCGCCGCTTTCGCAGCGAAGGGATATGCGGTCTTACGAGCGAACGTGCGCGGCAGCAGCGGCTATGGAAAAAAGTTCCGCTATGCGAATTACGGAGACTGGGGCGGGGGCGATTTTCGAGATTTGATGACGGGCGTCGACCGCGTGATCGAACTGGGCGTCGCCGATCCGAATCGCATGGGGGTCATGGGCTGGAGCTACGGCGGATTCATGACGTCCTGGACGATCACGCAGACCAAGAGGTTTCGGGCAGCGTCGGTTGGCGCCGGCGTCACCAATCTGGTCAGTTTTACAGGGACGGCTGATATTCCAGGATTCCTACCCGATTATTTTGGCGGCGAATTCTGGGACAGCCTCGAAACCTACCGTGCTCATTCGCCCATGTTTCATGTCAAAGGAGTGACAACTCCGACTTTGATTCAACACGGCGAACGCGATGAACGCGTGCCTTTGTCTCAGGGTCTGGAACTGTACAACGCCCTAAAACGGCAAGGCTGCGAGACGAAGATGGTGATTTATCCACGGACGCCGCATGCGATTGAAGAGCCACGGCTGTTGCTGGATTGCATGCAACGCAACTTGGATTGGTTCGACAAACACCTTGGGAATATGCCTGGCGTTGCAGCCGCGCCCAAGTGAGCGTCTAGTCTCTTTTTCAGCAGACAGCAACCTTCAGTCGATGAAATGAGTAGGAAGGATTTTTAACCACGAATAGCACGAATCACACGAATCAGAATAGGAATAAATGACCACCGAATTATCGCTGGCATACTCGAATAGATGTTTTGTGTATTATTCGTGTAATTCGTGCTATTCGTGGTTCAAACATTCCCAGATTGGTCCCTGTCCAAGGCCTGTACGTTTTCAACGGGCGCGGTACGTAGTGGAGAATGTTGCGCAAAAAAGGGGTCAAGTGGTTCAAAGTTCATTTTTCGCCTGATTTTGCCCGTTCATCGGAGCGAACTTGATGGCGAAAAATGAACTTTGAACCACTTGACCCCGCGTCGTTGGTTATCGATTCTATTCGTCGGTGACGCAGCCTTCGCTGGCGCTCTTCACCGTCTTGATGTATTTGTAGAGCGTGCCTCGCGTGGCTTTAAAGGCGGGGGCCTTCCAGGCTGCGCGACGAGTTGCAAGCTCTTGCTCGGTCAAGGCCACGTCGATGCGATTCGCTTCGGCATCAATTGTGATCTGATCGCCGTCTTTCACTAAGGCGATGGGGCCACCTTCTTGAGCTTCTGGTGTCACGTGACCGACAATGTAACCGTGCGAACCGCCCGAGAATCGTCCGTCCGTGATCAACGCGACGTCTGATCCCAGCCCAGCCCCCATGATGGCAGAGGTTGGCGTCAACATTTCTGGCATGCCCGGTCCACCCTTGGGACCTTCATAGCGAATCACGATGACGTCGCCTTTCTTAATCTTGCCTTGCTCCAGTCCGTGAAGCATGTCTTCTTCACTGTCGAAGCAACGGGCGACACCTGTGAACTTCAGGCCCTCTTTGCCGGTGATCTTGGCCACGGCACCGTCAGGACAGAAATTGCCGCGCATAATGCGGATGTGACCCGTTTCCTTGATCGGCGTTTCCAGCGGAACGATGACTCGCTGACCTTCCGCCAAGCCTGGAACGTCTTTCAAGTTTTCGGCGACCGTTTTTCCGGTGACCGTCATGCAACTGCCATCGATCAGCCCCTTTTCCAACAGGTACTTCATCAAAGCGGGAGTACCACCGACGTTGTGCAAGTCTTCCATGACGTACTTGCCCGACGGTTTGAGATCGGCAATGTAGGGAATCCGGTCACTCGTCTTCTGGAAGTCGTCAATCGTCAGCGGCAGGTCGATCGCTCGTGCCATCGCAATCAAGTGCAACACTGCGTTCGTCGAACCGCCGGTGGTCATGATCACGACCATGGCGTTCTCGAAGGCCGCACGAGTCATAATGTCCCTGGGCTTCAGATCGAGTTCCAGCAACTTTCGGATCGCCTGGCCGGCTGCGACGCATTCGCCCATCTTCAACGGATCTTCAGCAGGAATCGAGGAACTGTATGGCAACGACATGCCCATCGCTTCGATTGCGGATGCCATCGTATTCGCAGTGTACATCCCACCACAAGCCCCGGCACCCGGAATACTGCAGCGAATAATGTCGGCTCGGTCGTCTTCGGTGATCTTGCCCGTTATGAACTCACCATAAGCCTGGAAGGCTGACACAATATCGAGCTTTGGATGCCGAGGTGTGCAGCCTGGACGAATCGTACCGCCGTACACCATCAGCGAAGGTCGATTCAAACGCCCCATCGCCATGATGCAACCCGGCATATTCTTATCACAGCCGGGAATCGAGATATTCGCGTCGTACCATTGCGCCGACATCACCGTTTCAATGCTGTCCGCGATCAGATCCCGCGATTGCAGCGAAAAGGACATGCCGTCCGTACCCATCGAAATGCCGTCGCTGACACCGATCGTGTTAAAACGCATGCCTACCATGCCCGCCGCAACAACGCCTTCCTTGACCTTGTCCGAAAGCTTGTTCAAGTGCATATTGCAGGTATTGCCGTCGTACCAGACGCTGGCAATTCCTACCTGGGCCTTGTTCATGTCTTCGGCGGTCATGCCCGTGCCATACAACATGGCTTGTGAAGCACCCTGAGACTTGGGTTGGGTAATGCGGCTGCTGATCTTGTTGAGCATAGGTTGGTGATCGATATCAGTGCTAAGGGTGGAGACGTCGCGAAATCTGCCGAATGCGGTCGCACTCGGGAAATGATTCAAATTCCCACAGACCGTGTTTTAACGGTAGCAGTTAGTCGACGCGCGGTATCGAGATTGTCCACATTGACCAACGCCAAAGGCGTGAATCTCCCCTCTCCCTCTGGGAGAGGGGCCGGGGGTGAGGGGCGTCCAATGACTTGGGCAGTTACGAATAAGGACCGAACTTCCAGCAGGATTCTGGATGTCGAATTCCCTTCGGCGCTGCCCAAGACAGTCACGCCCCTCACCCCGACCCTCTCCCAGAGGGAGAGGGAGCACACGGTCGCTCTGCGACGCTCGATCCACACAAAAACCAACTTCTAAAACACGGGCTCAATCTGAATCCGTTGAAACGATCGGTGCGAGCCCACTTTCGGTCCCGCAATACACTACCGCCTAGAGACTTACGCCTCGTGCGATAGCTCTCGGATTGTTTCATGACCGATTTCCGTTCATGAATCAATTTCGCGAAAGGAATATCTTATCAAGACATCGCTCGATTTCCACTTCATCTCGTTACTGATGACGCCATGCGGACGAGATTCGATAGGCGTCCTTCCTGGACCGATTGATGCCCCCTAACGGCTGATGTTCAGCTAAGGCATTCCAGACGTTAAACGACAGTTGCTTGCACGCCACTTTGTCTAAGGGACCGCCGATCTCCTGTCTCGGTAACAATAGTAACGCGACTGATCGATAGGGAGATTCGCTTTCCGGCCATTCGACCGTCGCATCTTCAATTGGCATCGATTCGGTCGACGTCCGCAATTGCACCTGAAAATCAAACATCAGTGATTCTGACTTAAGCGTCTCTTCCAACATCAGACTCAGTCCGTCTGGTTCCAGTCGGAGTTTATTCACCACGTCGAGAAATGAGTTAGGAAGCTGGCTCGCTGGACGGATCCGATATTTCGCGACGTATTTCCCGAACCGGATTGGCACCATACTGAAATAGGTGTTCGCTGCGGGGTGAACGGGCATGTGGCTGGCAATTTGAAATGCGGTCGCCGCTTCACGCCAGTGCCAGTTCAGCGGATTCCAGTCGCCTCCCGTCAGGATTCCGGCCGCGGTTTCCAGCGGTTTATCATCGGACTCGATCATGACCTGTTGCAGTCGCAGGTAATCTTTCACATTCCGTGCGATGAACACGGGATGATTCACCATGATGAAGTCCTGGACTAAACTGTCCAACTGGGCAGACACAGCCGGGTCCTGGTCCGCTGCTGCAAAGATCTTCACTGCCAGGCCGCGGCCATCCGGGATCCAGTCGGGTTGAATCTGACTGGCGGCGTTGGAGAATCGGACCACTGCGCTGAATGTCCGATCTCGTTGAAACAATCCCTGGGCGAGTTCCTCGGGCAAATTCGGCAGTACTCGAAATTCTCCTTTCGCGCAGCCGACTTTTTTGACATGGACGTCCGGCTGATAGAGCCCGGTTTTTTCGTGCTTGCGCTTCAGCACGGTCTCGATGGCCTGCAAGACTTGGCGAATGTCCTCAGCCTCATCGGCGGGAATCATCTCGCCATGATCAGCGAACGGAATCGGAGTGGGCCTGGTACTTGTCGACATGAGAGCGAGCCTTTAAAGCCGAGGCGTGACGGTCGTCAGAATGCCGGGCGACGGACGTAATGTAAACTGCAGTCGGGGAGTGACCGTTTGCCCGGGAGTGAGCGTGAACTGAAACTTTTGAGCGATCATTGCCAGGACGATCGTCATTTCAACCATCGCAAACGTGTTCCCGATACAGATCCGGGGACCACTGCCGAACGGGAAGTAGGCACACTTGGGAAGCCGCTTTTCGAAATCATCTCGCCAGCGATCCGGGCGAAAATCATCTGGGTCAGGAAAAAATCGGGCGTCTCGATGGACGACGCCTTGCGGCATCATCACCGTTGTCCCTCGCGGGCAGTGGTAACCGCCAATTTCCACGTCGGCCAGCGCTTCACGACCGATGATAAACGCCGGAGGATAGAGCCGCATCGATTCCAGCAGCACGCATTCGATTTCCTTGAGTTGCGGAAGATCTTCAATCGTGGGCGAGCGTCCAGACAGGACTCGGTCGACCTCATCCACAACGCGGGCGGCGACGGCCGGATGCTGCGCCAACAAATACCACGACCAGGAGAGAGCCAAGGCGGTAGTCTCATGACCAGCGAGAAAAATGGTCAAAAATTCGTCCCGCAATTGTTTGTCGGACATGCCTGACTTTTCACCGGCATCCCGTGCGTTCAGCAACCGCGATAAGAGATCGTCTCCTTGTAAACCGGAAGCACGTCTCTGCTGGATAAATCCATAGATAATATCATCCAATTGCTGGACGGCCCGTTTCAGACGCCGATTCCCGGCCGTCGGGATCCACATGGGAACCTGTAACGACCGAGTCAACCGTTTGACGAATTCCTCGCGAGTCACCCGAAAAGCAGAGTCGACCCGATCGGCATCTAGGTCCACCTCAGCACCGAACAATGTCTTGGACACGATACCCAAAGTCAGTGTCATCATCTCGGGAAGGACATCGCGAACCTCGGCGGGTTTCCAGCGCGACAGCATCCGCGCAGCATGCTCGATGAACGTCGGAACATATTGAGCGATGTGCGATCGTTGAAACGAGGGCTGTGAAAGACGCCGCTGCCGCAACCAGAATTCGCCTTCGCTCGTTAACAGTCCGTTTCCGAGGACGATGGGATTGATGCGTAAGGCGAAGTGTTTTCGAAACTGCTTTGCCTGGGTGATCAGTACCGATTCGATCAAGGCCGGTTCAGTGACAAGCAAAACTCTCCGGAATGCCAATCGCAATGCCGCCACGCCGCCGAATTCTCGAGCGGTCGAACGCATCAAGCCCAGCCGGTCGGATTGAAACGCCTTCAGATTTCCGAACAGCCAATGCCCTTTAGGTCCCGGCGGAGCCACTTTGGGGTAATGATTCAAGTTTGCAGTCGTTTTGTTTTACGTTGCACGCGTCGCAAAACGTCCTTTGAGAGGATGGAAAACGGCTTGATGCTGGACGCATTATAAACAAGATGAGGAAGAGTTTTTACCCACGGATTTGCACGGATTGAACACGGATTAGGAATGGCAATCGATTCTGGTGCCTGAGGGACGATCGTCTGAGAAGAGCAAATCTTAGCTCGGACTAGACATCGGGTTTGCCTTCACGAATCCAAAAACGCTGACCGAAACCGTGAATCAACGAGCAAACGCGAAGTTGGCGAGCTGTAAAATCCGTGTTTCATCCGTGTCATTCCGTGGCTAAAAATGCTTTTTTTCATAAAATTACGGGCCGCCAGCCTTCATTTTTTCACATTTGTACCCTTCACCGTTTTCGACCTTCGACTCGCATGCTCGGCGAGGACTCGCGAGATTTCTCCCGGTTTCAGCGGCTTCACCAAGTGTAGATTGAATCCCGCACGGCGGACGGCTTCAACATCTTCTGCCCGTCCATACCCCGTTAATGCGATCAGAAAAATGTCCGCGTCTTTGATTTGGCGTCGTGTCTCTTTCGCGATTTCGTAACCGCTCAGTTCCGGGAGTCCGATATCCACGATCGCGACATCGGGACGCTGTCGTAGCACGGCCTCCAGGCCTTGCCTGCCGTCGCGAGCGACCGTTACGGAATACCCGTCCATTTTCAGCAATGCTTCCAGCATATCGCGACTGTCATCATTGTCTTCCACAATCAGAATTCGCCGGAAACGGGCATCACCCGACGCAGCATCACGATCAGATCCCCCCACTGGATGCGGTCGTTCGTCCGTCAGCGGCAGTCTGACAATGAACTCGCTTCCCTGATCCACACCTTCGCTGTAGGCGCTGACACGTCCTCCGTGCATGTTCACCAGGATTTGAACAAGTGTCAGGCCGAGTCCCATGCCTCCGTCCGAACGATCCAATGTATTTTCTGACTGCACGAACAACTCGAAGATACTTTCCAACATGTGCGACGGGATTCCGCGACCATTGTCCCGCACGCGGATCACGGCTTCATGATCTTCTTCAAGTAGCGACAGCACGATTTCACCATTCAACGGAGTGTATCGGGCCGCATTGGTCAGCAGGTTTTCCTGGATCTGAAGTAAACGCGCGGGGTCACCTTCGATATAAACCGGAGCTGGTGGCACTTCTATTTTCAATTGATGATTGCGAGTGTCAATCAACGGCTGGACCGCTTGAACAGCGTCTTCAATCAATTGGGTGAGATCGACAACCTGCCGACGAATTTCGATTTTCCCCTGGGTCACACGCGCAACGTCCAACAAGTCGTCCAGCAGCCGAGCCACCTGCAGGGTCTGTCGCTGAATGATATTGCAGGCAAATCCCACTTCCTGCGGAAGATTGGGCAAGACGCCAGGTGCCAACAGGTAGGAAGCATTCAAAACGGCATTCAGGGGGTTGCGGAGTTCATGCGACAGCATTGCCAGAAATTGATCTCGTTTCTGAACAGCTTCGCGATTGAACCGTTCGGCCCGCTTGCGATCCGTGATGTCTTTCGCAATCGTCGCGATGGCAACAGGCTTCGCCGCGTGATCAGTCAGCAACGAAAGAGTTAATAATACAGGGATGTCTTCGCCAGACTTATTGCGGCGGGTCGTCTCGATATTGCGCAATCCGCCCTTCTCCTGACACCGTTCGCGCAGTTCCTGAGTCGACGTCCGCTGCTCGGAAGGAATCAGTACGTCAACGTTGTTCCCTAATAGTTCTGCGCGTGTCCAACCATAGAATCGCTCGCCTTCAGAATTCAGGTCGATGACTTTCCCATCTAAATCTTCGATGACGATCGGGTCGGCCCCGTCGTGAAAGACCTTCGACATCAACAGCAGTTTCTTTTCGGCCCGTTTTAACTGCGAGATGTCAATCAATGTTAACAGGACACCTTCGACCTTTGCTTTCGACCGATAGGGTAAAATTCGCAGCAACAGTGGTTTCCCGCTTCCGTCGTGAACTTCCGTTTCGAACGGCTCTTCATTCGCGAGAACGCGTTTCGCATTGACCAGTAAGTCCACGCGATCGATATTGTGGGCGAAGTTATCGATCCGCCGGCCAATATCTAACGGCAAGAGATGGAATGTCTCTGCAATCCGCGGAGTGAACTTACGAATACACAGATGCCGGTCGAGGAAGACGACTCCCACCTCCGTATTGTGCAGAAGATTGTCCATGTCGGCGGTTAACTCAGTCAATTCCGCGATCTTCTTCTGATACTCGGCGTTAACCGTGTACAGCTCCTCGTTGACGGAGTGCAGTTCCTCGTTCGTGCTCTGCAATTCTTCGTTGGAGGCGACGAGTTCCTCATTCGTGGCCTGCAGCTCTTCGTTGCTGGTTTCCATTTCTTCGATCGTGGCCTGAAGATTTTCGCGACTATATCGCAACTCCAACTCCAGCGAGTGCAACTGTTCTTTCGATGCCTCGCTCATATCCATCGATTCCGCGTTATCATCCGCGGGCTGGACCACCACTTGCGGCTCGATCACAATCAGAAAATGTCCGGAATCGGCCTGTCGATCAGGGATCGGCTTGACGGTCAACTTGATCTGCTGTTCGCTCGCTTCTCCCCGTCCACCTTGAACTCGAACGCCATGCAGCACAACAGGCGCCTGCCGCTTGACCGCCTGCTGCAACGCCGTACTCAAGGGAATTTTCAAATCGGGCAACACAATATCCAGGACGTCGGTCGAGGGCCGGCCGTCACGCATGCGCAAAAAGTCTGAGGCACCACTAAACGATTGCACTAATTCTCGCCGGTCATTGATCAGTAGACTGGGAGGCGCGTAGTCCTTGAGCAATTCGTCGTAGGCGCGAATTAATGAACTGTTCGGAGGTGCCGGGAAGGACGAAGTCAGCTCCAGACCACGTAGCTTCGAAGGAGTCGCATAGCCCGAACTGAGCGGCAAGCGCATATCGGGAGGCAACCGTTTGTCGCGGCGTTTCCTGAAGATTTTCCAACGTTCGTCGATCGGGACAAACTCTTCAGCCAAGTCGCCGGGACTCTCACTGGGGCCCATAAACATCACACCGCCGGTATTCAATGCGAAGTGAAACAGCGAAATGGCCTTCTTCTGCGCTTGTGACTCTAGATAAATCAGCAGGTTGCGGCAGGTCACCAGTTCAATCTTAGTGAACGGAGCGTCCTTGACGATGTTATGCGGCGCGAACACGATCATCTGCCGCAGATCAGGAGAAACCTGATAGCCATTCCCGACGCGGGTGAAATATCGAGCCAAACGTTCGGGCGAAACTTCTGAAAGGCTGGCGTCACTATACAGACCGGCGCTCGCAAAACTCAGCGACGTATGATGCACGTCCGTCGCGAAAATCTTGACGTTTGTCGGCCGTTTCAATATTTCGAGTTGCTCGTGGACGATGATCGCGATCGAATAGGCTTCTTCACCGGTCGCGCAACCTGCCACCCAGATCCGCAATTCATCGTCTGGCCGCACCCGCTCAATGAGTTGCGGGACAACGTCGCGCTCCAGCCGTTCAAAGGCTTCGGTGTCACGAAAAAACTTCGTCACACCAATCAGCAAGTCTTTGTACAAAAGATTGAGTTCATTCCCGTCATTCCGCAATCGTTCTACGTAGACATCCAGATCGGTCACCTGATTCATCAGGAGGCGACGCTGAACGCGACGCGTGACCGTGGTCCGCTTGTAGTAAGAGAAGTCGATATCATAGCTTTTCCGAAGCAGTTGAAAGATCGCGTCAAAACCCTCGAGCATCGCCGGATCGCTGTGCAGGCGGTCAGCGAATTCATCCGCCTCTGGATGCTGGACGTACGACAACAGAGCGACCGGCATTTGATTCGGCCGCAGAACCAGGTCCACGACTCCGGTTTCAATCGCGCTCTTCGGCATACCGTCGAATTTCGCTGAATCCAGGTCCTGCGAGACGACGAAACCGCCCGCGTCATGGACGTCACGAATTCCTCGCGAGCCATCGCTGCCTGTCCCCGACAAAATCACAGCGATCGCCGACGCCCCGGCATCTTGAGCCAGGGAGCGCAGGAAAATATCAATCGGAAGTGTCAGGCCCTGTTCGGGATCTTTGTCGCTGAGCAGCAATTTCCCGTGGGAAATGACCATCTGCTTCCGAGGCGGCAGAAGGTAAATCGCGTCCGGCTCCACCAGCATCTCGTCCGTCACCCGATGAATGGGAATCTTCGTGTGACGCGCCAGAAGTTCATCCATCATGCTCTTGAAATCGGGCGACAAATGCTGGACTAACACGTAGGCCATGCCCGACTGCAGGGGGACATTGTCAAAGAAGGCCTCGATCGCTTCCAAACCGCCGGCGGAAGCCCCAATACCAACAATCGGAAAGGTTGCGACAGAAGCCGCTTTTCCACCATTCGTAACTGGTCCGTCGTTCGCAATTGGTCCATCGTTCGCGATTGGCCCAGCGGTACGGTTGTCCAGATCAACCGGATCTTCGTTCACAGCGCTTGGTTCAGCAGAGGCATCGCTTTCGGGGTCCTCTGATTTCAAATGTCTGGTTGGCATGATGGCCCTTTCGAAAGAATTCGCCGCGCGAACCAACACACACGTTGGCATCTGCCTTGGGATTCGCGTACTTCGGCTTCACTCTCGGCGTCATACGACAGTCGCGTTTCAGCAAGTCGCGTGCCAGACGTCCGGACTGATACTTAGGCAATTTGCAACAGAATTCGGGGACGTGCTGCTGGTCAATCGGCATCCAAATTGGATGCCCGTCAGCCACCGGTTGCTTTGAAAAAGGGAGATTGTTGGCGACGGGCGCGGGAAGCACCCGCGGCGGACAATTTGAGGTCTGGCGATCAAAATGGAGACCACCTAACAAGTTGCGATGCACGCAACAGTAGACACACAACGCAGAATTACGCTTTGTATAAGTGCGAGTGTTTCAAGGTGCAACACGACTTCCGCGCCAGTACACATCCCATTGAGCGTCGCGTAGCGACCGGAGCTCCCTCTCCCTCTGGGAGAGGGCCGGGTGAGGGGCGTCCAATGTCTTGGGCAGTTACGAAGGTCTTATGACATCCAGAATCATGCTGGGAGTTTGTTCTTTTTCTCGTAACTGCCCAAGAAAGTGACGCCCCTCACCCCCGGCCCCTCTCCCAGAGGGAGAGGGGAGATTTGTTCATGCCTTCGGCACTGATATATGGCGTACACACATGAACCATACGCATACTAATTCGTGAGTTCACCTTCCCCTATCTCTAGCGAGATCAGCTACAAAGAATCTACTTCGTCAGTTGTTCACGCATCCACTCCGGACGATCGGTTGTAATCCCTTGCACACCGATTTCAATCATCCGCTTCGCAACGGCAACATCGTTGACGGTCCAGACATCGAGGTTTAAGCCAGCTTCATGGATTTTCTGAGCGTACGCCGCATCCAAAGCTGGTGCGGCCGAGAGATCAAGACCATCGGCATGGATCTCCTTCGCCTTCTGAATCAAGCCCTCGACAGCGGGCCCTTTTTTCACATCGACCAGCCAATAGGCGGTGAGTGTGGAATCGGCCTTCTTGACGGCCGCAATCACATCGGCATTGAAGCAGATGACAACAATCTGCGCTGGTGTGATTTCTGTGTTCTTGAGCGTCCGGAGCAATCCAGGAACGATCTCCGGTCCACACTTTACTTCGATATAGACCTTCTTCCCGGCTGGGACAGTCGCCAGGATTTCATCCAGAGTGGGAATCTTTTCCCCAGCGAATTTCGCATTTTTCCACGTCCCGACATCGAGAGTCCGCAATTCTTCCAGAGTCGATTCGGCGATCACTTTGCTGATCCCGCCCGCGGTACGTTTGGTGTTCGCGTCATGGCAGGCGACAATCTGCTGATCCTTGGTCAGATAGATATCGAACTCGGCCCCGTCTGCCTGTTGTTCCCACGCGAGTTTAACAGCCGAAACGGTATTTTCTGGAGCATCAAATGACGCCCCGCGATGGCCGACAATTTTGACTTTCAAAGGATCGGCTCCGATGGCTACCCCTCCGACAACAAGACACAAAACAAGAATCGAGAAACAGTATCGACACTGTCGCATGTGATTAGTCCTTCTGGCACGCGCTTAATTCAAGTTGAAAATGCATCAACCACGACTTCCGACATGGTAGCCCAACTCAACTTTCTGAAAGAGGTGTTCAAAGCGCGATTCATGGCGAATTCTTATTTCAAATCTTTGAAAGATGCCACAGACTACGGGGTGAATCTCAACAGGAGCGAGACGATGCGGGAACTGCCGGAAACCAGTCATAGCCTGATTGCGCGGGTCAAAGATCCCGCGGACGGCGCGGCATGGACTGAGTTCTTAGCGATCTACCGCCCTGTTGTGTATCGACTGGCCCGCCACAAAGGCATGCAGGACTCGGATGCGGAAGATCTGGTGCAGCAAGTATTTCTGGCGATTGCCCGAGCCATCGACAAGTGGGAACCGGGAGATGGAAAGCCTCCTTTCCGGCACTGGCTGTCCAAGATCGCTCGAAACGCCATTCTGAATGCTCTGACACGCCGGAAGCTCGATATCGGCGCGGGCTCCACCAGCATCCTGGAGTTACTCAACGAGTATCCCGACGAGGACCTGGAGACCTCAGCGGAGTTCCTCAGAGAAAGTCGTCGTGAACTGTTTCGTTGGGCGGCCGACCAGATTCGCTCTGAGTTTACCGAAGTCACGTGGGCCATGTTTTGGGAGACGGCTGTCGCAGGCCGTTCCGTGGAAGAGGTCGCAGCAGAAGTGCAGCGTACCTCGGGAGCGGTGTATATGGCACGGTGCCGAGTGATGCAGCGTTTGAAAGAGAAAGTGGCCCAGGCAACGCAATCATGAATCCTTCTCCCGCTTGCTCAGAACTGGTTCGAGTTCGATCATTGCTGGCATGTGAGTTGTCGGCTTCGGAACTGACATTTGCCGAAGACCATCTTTCGCACTGTCAGCACTGCCGCGAGAAACTCGAACAGGCGATTGGCGATCGAAACTGGTGGCAGGAAGCTCGCGAATCACTCGGCGGGCATTCCGAATACAAAAAGACCGTGACAGACGAGGAGCCGGCTACCGAGCGATACACGGATGTCCTCAGCCTCCTGGGACCGACGGACGACCCACGCATGATGGGACGGGTTGGGACCTATGAAATTGTGGGAATCCTCGGCCGCGGTGGCATGGGTGTCGTCTTCAAGGGCTTCGACGCCGCTCTTAATCGTTTCGTCGCAATCAAGATGCTGGCTCCGCACCTTGCTGCAAGTGGAGCCGCTCGCAGAAGGTTCGAACGCGAAGCCCAGGCAGCGGCAGCCGTGGTGCATGATCATGTTGTCGCGATTCACAGTGTGGCAGAATGGCTGGGCGTCCCGTACTTTGTCATGCCGTATATCCGTGGGATCACCCTGCAGAAACGGTTGGAAGACCAGGGAGCGCTTGAGCTCCTGGAAATTCTGCGAATCGGAATGCAAACCGCAGGAGGCCTCGCCGCCGCCCATGCTCAAGGCCTGGTCCATCGCGATGTCAAACCTTCGAACATCCTAGTCACTGACGGAGTCGAACGCATTGCCCTGACTGACTTTGGGTTGGCTCGAGCAGCCGATGACACCAGTTTAACCCGTACGGGCGTTCTAGCCGGCACACCCCAGTACATGTCACCCGAACAGGCACGCGGCTATCCGATCGACTTCCGGTCGGACCTGTTCAGCCTGGGTAGCGTCCTCTACACCCTGTGTACAGGACGGCCACCGTTTCGTGCTGAGACCAGTTATGGCGTCCTACGACTGATCACAGACGACGATCCGACACCGATTCGCGAATTGAATGCCGACATTCCGGACTGGCTGTGCTGGATCGTCGGCAAGCTGATGGCGAAGCAAGCTGAAAATCGCTTTTCTTCCGCAAAAGAAGTCAGCGAGCTGCTCGAGATGTGTCTCGCTCACGTTCAGCAGCCCACAACCGTTCCGTTGCCAGCCGTCCTGATGGCCCGGTATCGGAAGCCCAAATGGACCTACCTGCAAGGAGTTCTCGTCATGGCCACGACGTGCTTAATGTGTCTGTTTGGTTTTTTCGGCTGGCAAATCACTAGCCCGCCAGAGATTGCCGGCCAATGGACAGGTGACAAATGGGGCGTAGTGACTCTCAAGAAGGTCGATGACACAAACTACACAGGGACATTCACCGACACCGACCACAAAGCCACCGGAGAGATCCAGTTGAAGTGGTCCCGCGCCGAGCGCCGCTTTAAAGGGAAGTGGGGCCAGGGACAGGCTCGGTTTGGGGAGCTGTTTGTGCGCTTACACAAAGGCGAGATCATCGGTGACTACACGACTGATGCAGACTCTGAGATTAATCCTGGAACCCCTGGTCAGTCTGAAGTGTTATGGGAGCCTGTTTCCAAGCAGGCGCTTGGAGCTCAGGAGGAAAAAGAGAAGGAAAAAATTGACGCTTCAAAGGGAATCCCTGAGTTGGAGAACTTGCCAATTGTCGGACCGCTCTTTCAGAAGGTTGAAAATGGGGCACCAGACGCTTCCCGCGCAGAGAAAAACGCACCGGGAACGCCCAACGGTCTCGGAAAATGGGGACCGCAATTGTCGAAGACAAAATGGACTGGAGAGCATAACCAGGTAAAAATCGAGTTGCAGTTTTCGGACGACGCAACGGCCTCCTGCTGCATCAACGAGGGGCAGCGGGAGCCAGTTCAAGAATCGCTCAAATGCACCCCGGAACCGGATACCGACCGCATTTATCTCAGCACTTCTGATAAAGGCGGAACCAATACAATCGGATTTGTGGAAACACGATCGTCCAATCACCTGGTGCTCACGATCCATGGCTCGAAACTCGGCAAATATCAGGTCATCGAGCGATTCTTATTGTCGCCCGTCGAAGAGCCAAAAATTCCCGGTGTGGATGTCTATGGCAACAGCCGTAAATTGATGGCCATGCAAGATTGGTCCATCGCGTGGGACAGTCAGTATCCGATTCGAAATGGTGATCATAGTCGCGTCGCACGGTTAAGAGTGTTCGCGGACGGACGTGTCGCCGCGCTGCAACAATTGCGAGATCCGCTAGCGGAAATCCAAATCCCAAAGGCGGACGCCGCCCAACTCATCAATTGGCTGATCGATGACCTCCATGCCACGGAACGACCAGCCCTCCCCCTGACGCTCATTTCGAAATTCCCGAGCGGCGAAGTTCAGGCAGGAGATGGCGATCCCTTACCCTTGAGTCTGTGGGATCAGGACGGAACCCGAATCACCGTGAAGCGAGACGGAAAGACCTATGATCTTCTATCGATCGAACCACACTATGCCGACCGCAAGCAGCCTCCCTCCCACCGCCAATTTCAAGTCGCTCGAAATCGGCTGGATCGTTTAATCTACCTGGCAGTCCTCGGAGGAACGGACGCTCAAAATCGAGCAGTCGAATTTGCCAATGCAGAACTCCACCAACGCTATCCCAAGACTCCGATTCAAGTCGGCGCTGAGAATATTCAACTGGTCACGGTCGATCACAAAGGCACACCGATGGTAACTTTCGCGTTTAGTGCACGTGATGCGAAATACAGTTTTCCAGCGGGCGAAATCACGCTGAAGACACCTCAGAATGAGGAGATTTTTGTCGAACATGCGGCCTACTGGACCGGCAAGCTGGAGGGGGAACGCTGGGGTCGCGAGGTCGAACAAACGTCGACGGTGAGCGTGATTCAGGGAGTACTGCTCGACGATGATACAGGCAAGCCGATTGCCAACGCAACGATTGCCTGTGGCGCCATTCTGAACGAGACGGGCGGCGGCGGAGCCAACGCAGTGACGAATGCGGCGGGCGAGTATCGGCTCACAGGGTTCTCACCCGGTATTTATACCGTCTGGCTCAAGTCATACGACGCCGTTCCCCACGCGACGGCCATCGCTGATGAAGGCCTGGTCGTGGAGGCCGGCATGGCCGTCGTTTCGAACCTGCGACTCAAGCTGGGTCGGAGGATTAGCGGCAAGCTGCTCGACGAAAAAGGGGCTGCGGTGGCAGATGCGACAATTGGGTGTTATTCCACTGCCCGTCCGATTTCCGGATCCACGGTCCATTCGGCAAAAACAGGCCAAGACGGCTCATTTGAATTCTACTTGCCTCCGGGCCGGGCTTATTTGTATGTGATGTCCCGTCTCCTGGAGGGAACACGAACTTCCGACAGCAAGGTGATTACTGTTCCTGAAGCAGGAAATGTGTCACCACTGACAATGGTGTTGCGACCGGCAGAAGCTCATTTTGGAACCGCGGATTGGCTCGAACGCTCAACTCCAGGCACCCAGATCGTCGGGCGCCAGGGCGACATGGCGGTGATCGGAACCGTAGTCGATTCATCTGGAAAGCCAATTGTTAACGCGCGTGTTTTCAAGACGGATGGCCCGGTGATCAGGACGGATATTGGAGGCCAATTTCGCCTGGGAATTGAACGCGGGACACAATTCGTCATGTTTGCCCAGGCCGACGGATATCGGGTCTGGTTCGGGTCGCCCACATCGGGCGATGTCTTAAAAATCGTGATGGAGCCCAAGCCGGGTACACCCCAATCGCCTGTTATTGAGAATTCGAATTTCAATGACAAAATCGGTACCAGGCGGTAAGACGCTGTTTTAGAGTTGAGGTCTGGATTGGTTGAGCGTCGCGGAGCGACCGTTTGCTCCCTCTCCCTCTGGGAGAGGGCCGGGGTGAGGGGCGTGACTGTCTTGGGCTGTGACGAAGAGTGTTCGGCCTTCAGAAGCCTGCTGCAGATGCAAATATTCCTAAATGAGCTTCTTGAAACCTGCAATAGTGTGTTCGGCATCAAGTATCCTTCTCTGTGATCAATCTTTCTTCGTAACTACTCAAGAAAGTGACGCCCCTCACCCCCGGCCCCTCTCCCAGAGGGAGAGGGGAGATTCAGGCCTTTGGCATTGATAAATTCCAACCATATTTGGTACGGCGTGTCTACTAATGGCACTTACCGAATTTGTAATCTTACGAGGCCAGTCTAACTGCTTCACCGCACGTCCCTCCATGAGTATCATACAAATGGCCATTGCCGCAGACCGGCCCGACAAACCCGGCGGTTTGCTGCCGCCGCCAGCGGCCTATGGAGCCAGATACAATGGTCGGATTATTGCTTCGATTGACTCGACGAGTCATCCCCGTCGGTGCTCCCATTCGACAGGGACGAATACTCATCCTCTTATCAGAATCACTTCGATTCGGTTTTTTACTGTTCGTTTTGTTGTCGCAAAATGGCATCGTGTGGGCGGATGATTCCGTTCCAGTTGAAATCATGCTGGGGCTGCAAACCAGCGGACATAACGGCCACGTGACAGGATTGATCGTTGATCGCCATCGATCACATCTGATCTCTGTGTCACATGACAAGACAATCCGCATCTGGGATCTGCGGGACTACGAGCCCATTCGCACGCTTCGGCCCCCGATCGGCCGAGGAATGGTGGGTGAGCTGTATTCCGTGACATTGTCACCTGACGGCAAGGTCTTGGCAGTCAGCGGCTTCACGGCCCCGGAAGGAACCAATGACCATACCGTGCTGCTCATTTCGCTGCCTGATGGAAAGCTGATTCGACGACTCCACGGCAACACGCAGCCGGTACGTACGGTCGCATTCTCGCCCGATGGAAAATGGCTGGCTGCTGGCGGTACTGACGGCACATTGCGATTGTGGAGCACTTCGGACTGGGCTTTGTCGAAATCATTGCTGGGGCATACCGGACGCATCGACAGTCTCGCGTGGCATCCGTCTAGTACGCGTTTAGTCACTAGTTCCTGGGACGGCACTTGCCGATTCTGGTCGATCGCCGATGGAACTTCGGCAGCAGTCACCGCACATAGTGGCTGGAGAGTTTACTGTGTGGCCTGGAGCCCGGACGGCAATTTCTTAGCCACGGGTGGTGGCGACGACTGGGTGAAGTTGTGGGCTGCCGATGGTCGCCTGATTCGAAATCTGGTTCCGGCGAATAAGACGATCAAGACCATCGCATTTTCTCCGGATGGCACAAAGTTGCTCTATGGCTTTGGCGGCGGACAAACGAATGTTCTCGGCGGAGCCATGGCTCGAGTTGCGGACGGAGCGGTCCTCGCGTTGTACCCCGGCCATTTAGATACAGCCCTCTGCTGTACGTTTTCATCGGATGGACGCTATGCCATCTTCGGAGACTGCGACGACCACATCTGCGTCTGGGAAGCAGAGACAGGACGCCTGGCAGCCAGACTCCGCAGCGAGGGCAACACCATCTATGCGACCGGTTGGAACATGGATGGTCACATGCTGGGGTGGGGTTATAGCCATCTACCCGGTTCGTCCCTGCATGCCACTAATCCTCTGCATCGGACATTCATGCTCGATAGACTGGAGTTTGGCCCACTACCGGCCGGCAACTTCATGCGAGCTCAGTCACAATGGGGCGGGCTGATACTCAACCGGACGTCGTATCAGCGAGCCACCGTCTTCCAAAACGGTTACCAGCTTTCCCAGTACTATGATCCCCAGATCACGATTCGTTCCCGGACGCTGCTGTCCGGTAACCGTGCCGCAATTGGTTGTGACCAGAATCTGATTGTGTTCGACATCTTAACCGGACGTCCGATTTATCGCCTGCCCGGTCACCTGGATGCCGTCTGGGCGGTGACTCCGTCGCCTGACCAGCGTCATCTTTTGACGGGTAGCGATGACGAGACGCTGCAGATCTGGAATCTCGAGCGTTATGAACATACGCTCTCACTCTTCTTCGGTGGCGATGAATGGGTTGCCTGGACGCCCCAAGGCTACTATGCCGCCTCACCCGGGGGTGAGGATTTGATGGGCTGGCACGTGCAGCGCGGCTTCGACGAAATGGCAACGTTCCATCCCGCATCGCATTTCCACGATCGCTTTTATCGACCCGACCTGATCCGCCGCATCGTGCCAGCCGGAGGCCCCGTGCAGGCACTCAAAGAGCTGGACCGCATGCGCGGCAGCACGAGTCAGCTCATCGATATCAAATCGAGCCTCCCGCCGTCTGTGACACTGACTCTGGCAGGTGCTATCACCGGCCCGGATGCTGCAGGTGCCATCCAGGTTCAGGCCTCAGCCTGGCCGTCCCGCGGCGATTCCATTCGCTCGATCCGACTCTTCGTTGATGGCCGCCCCGGACCTGAAATTCACGATACCGCTGCGCTGGCCCCAGCTCCCGCCCCCGAATCGATCAACGCGGGTGCAGAAGGGAAATCGCGAGTCAACTGGACCATCATGCTCCAGCCTGGAAAGCATCGATTGACAGCGAAAGCCATCTCAACCAAGAGTGCCGCCACGAGTGAAGATCTCGAAGTCGAATCTGCTGCACAGCGTGCCGAATTGCCACGTTTGTTTGTCATTGCGATTGGAGTGTCAGCCTATCAACGGCCGGACCTGCGTCGCGTCTTCCCTGCGATTGATGCTCAATCGATCGCCGCAGAATTTGCGAAAGCGTCACCAGATGCTTTCTCCGAAGTTCAGGTCCATCTGCTGCAAGACCAGCAGGTCACACGTTCGGAACTCGACACTCAGTTGCAATGGCTGCAACAGACGATGACAGGGAATGATGTCTGCTGCCTCTATTTTGGCGGCAGTGGTGAGCGGAATGAGGATGGGACACTGTTTCTGCAGCATCAGGAAAGCCGCCCAGGCGACCCGGCAGCCGGACTGTCCGAAACGGTACTCGCCAGTTCCTTGCAGAAGACGCCAGGCAAAATCATCCTGCTGCTCGACCTGACCGACAACGATGCGATTGGCACATCGGGAAATACACGGGAACGCCGCACTCTTGACGATCTGGTGAGATTGCTGGGAACCGATGAGTATGGCGTGACTGCGATTTCCGCAACGACTGCTCGAGAAGCGTCTAGAGACATGCCGAGCGGTGGCCATAGCGTGTTTGCCCAGGCGATCTTAAATGGACTGACCGGCAAGGCCGATACGAATTCGGACCGTGCGATCGATGTCAAGGAGTTTTCGCAGTACGTACGGTCAGACGTGAAAAAGCTGACATCGGATGCTCAGCGGCCAGCGATTTCCCACCCTTCCCTGGTGCATCATTTCACGGTCTTTCGATTGCGTTAGATTTTCGCGCAGCGAGAGGCAAAGAAAGTAGCCCTTTCATTCGGCGAGAGGAGGGCGGAGGTGGCCAGTATTGCGCAGATGAGCTCATCTGCGCCAAAACGCCTGTAGGATGGCCGCCCTCGGCCGTCCGGAGTGGATTCCGTCAATACGTGCGGTTCTCCAATCGCCCAAAGGCTCCCATGAGGTATCCCAAATCCGCCTGCACTTTAACTTCGAGAATTCAGACGGCCGAGGGCGGCCATCCTACAGGCTCTCATGCCGGAGAAGCTCTCAAGTATTCGAGATCGACGACTCAAGATTGGGAAACGGATGACAGACGCACTGACAACCGAGGCCACGGCTGAAAGGGTGCGCTGCTTAATCATTTGCAATCGCAGTTGTAATCAGCACCTTCAGCCGCGCCAATTCTTTCTGGACCGCTGACAAGTCTCCGCCACGTGCAAGGATCTCTTCGCACGCGGCGGCCGCGGTGGTGATGTCGGGGAAACCGTAACTTCGAGCCGTTCCATTCAACCGATGTGCGATACTGCGAACTTCCTCACACTGGTTTCCCGATTCTGCCGCCTCCAAGGTACTCAAATGATTCGACAGCGAGACGCGGTATCGTTCGACAAGGTCGGCAAACGAGGTCTTTTTCGGGGACTGGGGCGGCACTTCAACCGGTCGAGTTGAAGGCTTGGAGACCGCTGGTGGAAGCGGCGCCTGATCGATGGGGACCACCCTCAACCAACAGATATCGGCCAACGCCGCAACCAATTCCTGCCGCAGGACAGGCTTGGTGACAATCAGGTTGCAACCTGCTTCCAGGCAGCGTTGCTTGTCCGATTCCATCGCGAACGCGGACAGTGCGATGATCGGCGTCCGGACCCCTTCTTTTCGTAGCCGGGCTGTGGCTTCAAAACCGTCCATGATGGGCATTTGCATATCCATCAGAATGACGTCGAACACACCAGCATTGTCGCTTTTCATGACCGCATCGACGGCCTCGCGGCCATTGGCAGCAAGCGTCAGATGAATCCCGAGTGGTTCCAGCAAATGCGTGAAGATCGAAATGTTATCGGAGTTGTCCTCAACAAGCAGAACGCGCAGTCCAAAAAGTTCACTGGCGGCCCCGACATTGGGACGGACGGAATGGACCGTTCCAATCGGAGCAGATCTGGCATGGGATGAACTCGTTGAACTCGGAGACATGACAGAGTCATTCGCGAGCGCGAGGCCACTCTCAACGGGTAGTACGAGCGAAAATCGCGTTCCATGCCCGGGACGCGATTCGACCTCAATCCGGCCACCCATCAACTCGACCAGCCGTTTCGAGATCGCCAGCCCCAGGCCAGTCCCCGGCGTCGTCAACGTTTCCTGATGCAGTCGTTCGAACGGCTTGAACAGGCGGGCGATCTGGTCGGCAGTCAAACCGACGCCCGTATCGATCACGCTGATATGCAGCTCCTGTTCTCGACCGGTCTTTACCAATTCCAGTTCCAGTCGGATGTCGCCCTTCTCGGTAAATTTGACCGCATTCGAGACCAGGTTCGTCAGAATTTGCCGGATCCGTGTTGGATCGGACATGATCCAGGGCGGTAATTCCGGTGAGACATGGACGGCAAACTTCAGCAGTTTCTCTTCGACCTGGGGGCGAAACATCTCCGCCACTTCGTCGATAATCGGACGGAACTCCACGGGGCGGCGCTCGACAGTCAAACGCCCCGCCTCCACCTTGGAAAGGTCGAGAATATCGTCGAGCAGCATCCCCAGATGCCGCGCGCTCCGCAGAATCTGCCGCGCCCATTTGACGTCTTCCGGCGCTCGATTCTCCGGAGTCGAGAGCAGGTCCGCATAGCCCGTGATGGCCGTCAATGGTGTGCGGATTTCGTGACTCATGTTCGCCAGGAATTCGCTTTTGGCCCGATTGGCTGACTCCGCGCGAACCAGGGTTTGCGCCAGCATTTGCTCATCCCACTCACGCTTACTCGCGATTCCGGCGAGGTTCGCGGCCATTTCCAGGAGTGTTTTTTGATCTGCAGTGGGCGTCGCGATTCTCGGCAGAGCGACGTTGAAACAGCCTGCAACTTCCTGATTGACGCGGATCGGATGAGACCAGAAGGCCAGCATTTCCGACTCGGCCACAGCTTCAGCCGCGTCATCCCAATCGACGTCTGTGTGAACGTCCGCGATGTAGACGGGCTCTTGCCGGAAGGCCGCGACTCCGAACGATCTGGAGAGGACCGGTCGAGCGAGTTTTGAGAGCTCATTCCGGAAATTCGCAGAAACACGAGGAGCGTTCTGAAGTTGGAGAGCCTGGCGATCAAGATCAAACTGCATCACTGAGCAGATACTGTTCTCCAGCGCTGCCTCTATCAGCCGGCAGAGTTGATGGAGAACTTCTGGCAGCGGCAACCCCGTCGCGACTTGCTCCAAAATCTGACATTGGAGCCGAAGCCCCGCTTCCGCTTTCAACTGCCAGTCACCTGCTGGGCCGACGAACTCCACGGGACCGCTCGATTGGCGTAGTCGCTTGAGTTCCGAGAGCTCACATTCTCGAGACTCCAGGCGCGCTTCGACCTCAAGCCGGGCACGGCATTCTTGTTCAAGCTGTTTCTGCAGTTCCAGATCGCTCATTGGATGCTGGGATCGTCTGGTTGAGCCCGTCAAAGTGAATTCGCGAATCATAATAGTATCGCACACACAAATTGAGTTCGGCACCCAGGGCAAAGAAACTCGACTATTTCGTGCGAGTCTGATGCACCTGAACGTAATCGAATTTCCTGCCGCGCAGTGCTCAAAGGGCGCGCTGGAAGCGATGCGACCGAATGCCGCACGCTGGCGATAAACCACGAGCCATTTGCGGTCCACCTATTCTGGACGCCTCGCGACTTGCTGCGCTCGTCGCTCGCTTACGACCCGATGAATCGGATCACGACAAGCGCCAACACTTTGGAGAATCGCATTAGGACGCGAGAAAAACCAAGGCGGCCGAAATTGCTGTCACGAAAGCGGCCCGCGATTGAAGACAGCAAAATCGACCACCCTGAGTCGGCAGCAGCGAGAAAGTCCGCCGAATGTTCCACGAGCGTGTCAGTACAGGTGAAAACGGTAGCGGGTGGCCAAAACAATTGGGCCCGTTTGGCCACTTTGCCGACGAGTGGGATAGCGATCCGAGACTCGCGACAAATTTCCGCTACCATTCATTCACAGGTGTCTGACAACTTGGCCAGCACAAAAGAACGATAGAAGCAAACAGTGTGCCGTTCTCAAAAATCGATCAAACACCAGCAGTTTCGCGTTCTGGAGTGGCTGTGTCTCTCAGCGTGAGACGAAGTTGACTCAAAATGAGAATCGGCGTCTCCATTTTGTGATAGTCGTAGTGGAAGACGAAGACATTCACCACGAATAGCACGAATAATACGAATCAGGACAGAAGACGTGAACGAGCAGTCGGTACAATCAGCAGGCTATTAGGCCCTGCTCTGATTCGTGTTGTCAGGTCCAGGCACTGGTGGCTAGTGCAACAAACCGGAAATAACTCGTCAGCAGGGAGAGCGATTTGACTCGAGTGATTTTCTTTATCCCGGAGGGATTTCAGAAATTAGCCGGGGGTTGAGGAGCGGAGCGACGACACCCCCGGTTAGAGTTTTTACAGGCTCCTGATCCCGGAGGGGTCGAAGACGTTTGTGTATCGTTTGCTCGAACTTTAGGAGTGATGAGTCTGGCGTTTCTTGGGGCAGATCATTGAAACAATGCGGAGATGCCATCGTGTCTTCGACGCCCTCCGGGGTCGATCATTGTTCACGTCTCAACCGGGGGTGTCGCTACGTGTCTGTTGACACTTCGCTCAACCCCCGGCTAATTTCTTGAATCCCTCCGGGATTATGACCACCGCCATCCTTCTCGCTCTGGTAGAAATGTAGCCCAAAGCTTGGCTCCCTTGGTGAGCCATTATTTCCGAGGTGGTGCACTAGCGCCGTGCCGCTCACAATTCCAGTAGAAAGCCCTGCATGAGCGTCATCGAGCAACAGATCCGAAATTGGCTCGAGCGAATCGTCATCGGATTCAATCTGTGTCCTTTCGCGGGAGTGCCGTATCGTCAAGGCTTGATTCGGATCGCGGTCAGCGAGGCGAAATCAGAACGGACGCTGCTGGATGATCTCCGCCAGGAACTCGAACTGATCCGTGCAACGCCCGCCGCGACGCTGGAAACAACGATTCTGGTGGTCGCCGGCATGTTGTCGGACTTCGACGACTATAATTTCTTTCTCGACGAAGTGGACGTCTTCCTGAGGCGTGGCGGATGGGAAGGGGATTTTCAAGTTGCTACCTTTCATCCTCAATATCGCTTTGAAGGGACTGCTGAAGATGACCCAGGGAATCTCACGAATCGATCGCCCTGGCCGATTCTGCATATCCTCCGTGAAGCGAGCATTGATCGAGCCCTGGCCGGGTATCCGAACCCGGAAGAGATTCCAGAACGGAACATCGAGAAAATGAACTCGTTGAGCCCTGCGGAGCGGCGGAATTCGTTTCCGTGGCTGGAGGGTCAGGACTGAAGTCGTGACCGCTTGGCCCTCATGAAGACCGCGGTAACGTTGATTTGACTTGCTTTACGGATCGTCTCGACCTGAAGTAAGATGCGGCACGAGCATTCTCGTAGCTCGAGCGGTTTCACTTTGGGTCTGCTGCGAAATGGAGAAGATCTCTCGTCGAATCTCAAGAACCGACCGGCAAATGCAAGGTGAGCGCGCAATCAACAGTCCACATCCCGTAAGCATCTTTGACAGGAGCAGATTTATGCGGCGGTTTTTCTCAGCATTGATGATGACCGTAGTGGTCGGCATGGGAGTCTGTAGCGGCAAGTCTGCGGTTGCGGCCGACGAGTACACTTACGATCCAGTCCACTCGTCGATCACCTTCAAGGCGCGACATCTCGACGTCAGTTGGATTCATGGCCGATTCAACGAGGCGTCCGGCAAATTCTCCATCGACCGTGAAGACCCCACCAAGTCGACGTTCGAGCTCTCAATCGTCGCCGCGAGTGTCGATACGAACAACAAGCTTCGTGATGAACATCTGCGGCAGCCCGACTACTTCGACGCCAAGCAATTCCCTTCGATCGAATTCAAAAGCACCAGCGTGAAAGCCGTTAAAGGGGGCTACGAAGTCACGGGCAACTTTACGATGCACGGCAAAACGAAGAGTATCACCTTTGTCATGACCGGCGGAAAAGAAGCCTCGTTCATGGGTAAGAAGATTGTTGGATTCTCGATCGAATTCAAAGTCAAACGCAGTGATTTCGGATTCGATCCGAAAGGCATTGGCCCGATTGGTGACGAGGCCCTGATCTACATCGATTGCGAAGGGGTGCGAAAGTAGTGGATGCCTGATCCATTCCTTTATTCTGTGGCAATGACTGCAGCGGCCAGCGTCAGTATGCTCTGTATACTGACGCTGGGATGGTTGCTCCGTGCGAACAGTTCCGCTCGAATTAATCTGGTCGCTGTTCCAGGCATTGGACTGGGACTCGCGACCGGATTTGCGATTTTGAAGTTGCAACTCGACTGGCCGCCTGCCAACGCGATCGGTCGATTTCTCTTAATCATTGTTCCGATCAGCGTCGGAATTGAATTCGCGGCCAGTTTCGCACGCCTGCCGCGCTGGGTTGTCTGCCTGTTACGTACGCTTCTGGCGGCTGCGACGGGCCGAATTCTGCTGCACGGTTCTGTCTATCTTGGCAGTCCGAGAAGTGAATGGACGCCGCCTCAGGCGATTCTCATCTTGGTCCTGTGCGGCTCACTACTGCTGGCGGAATGGGCGCTCTTGAGCTGGCTGTCTCGACGTTCTCCGGGGGCAATTGTTCCACTCGCCATCGCATTGGCAACTCAATCTGCCGCCATCACAATCATGCTCGCGGGGTATGTGACAGGCGGAGCGACGGCGATTGTGTTTGTTGCAGCAATTGTGGGTTCAATCATCGCTTCAGGACTGCTTGTGAAGCGGCCCGATTCTCAAGGTGCGATCGGTATCGGTCTGGTTGGTCTTTACGGCTTGTTGTTCATCGGCCGATTTTTTGGTGCGCTCTCTACGATGGCTGCACTCACTCTGATGTGTTCACCGTTTTTTTGCTGGGTGGCGGAAATCCCCGTCCTGCGTCGGCAGAGGCGATGGATAGTTGGCGTCTGCTGCCTGACGCTCGTCGCAATTCCTTTGACAGTCTTGCTGGTTTTGGCAAAGCAATATTTTGATCAGCATACTGCTCCGTTGTTATGAACATAGCGTCGCGAAGCGACCGTTCACTCCCTCTCCCTCTGGGAGAGGGCCGGGGTGAGGGGCGTGACTGTCTTGGGCAGTGACGAAGGTCGTTCGGCATTCAGCATCCTGCTGAAGATCTGTCGTTTTTTGTGACTTCGTGAAACGATAAGGATCCTGTCGTCGGACGCCTTGGGCTGGTTCAAAGGCCAATCCCGGCGCGCCGGGACTCCCGCAGGGGGAGTGGGGAAGTTCCAAATACGCAGTTCATCTCTTTAAAGTTGCTCCTGCTGTTGGCTTTGTCTTTTGTCGTGGCTGCCCAAGACATTGGACGCCCCTCACCCCTGCCCTCTCCCAGAGGGAGAGGGAGCACACGCTCGCGAAGCGACGCTTAGACTGAACAACAAACCACAGACTAAAACACAGTATACAACAACGCTTGGGCCGAACGAATCAACCACACTCGGTCGTCCTTCGATAGCTCTCCCTTTTTCAAGATCTGGGCCGTCTTATCGTGAGCTTGCGTCACGATGTAGCTCTGAATGCTGGTCAGCTTGCGATCGCCTTTGCGATCGGCGTCCTGCAATAGTTTGGTGATGCGATGAATAGTCTGCGCTTCTTCCAAGTCTGGTAATGGCGAATTGATCCAGGTTGGGGGAGTGGGTGTATTGGCTGTCTGGCGGAGTACATCGAGTACGACGTTCGAAATGGCCGCCAACTGCGTGTAGTTCAGCTTATCAGCGGTATCTCGGGTCGAGTGATAGTCGGGGTGTTCTCCAGTCGAGAAGAATAGAAACGGGACTTTTTCATCTCGAAACGGACCATAGTCGCTACGTGTTCCCACGACATCGGCGCCTAGCCGGGCCAATTCGAGACTGGGTGGCGGGGTCAGTTCTTTCAGCAATGCCGTCATCCCCGTGCCGCGTTCACTCCCCATCACGAAGACCGCGGGAAAAGGCAGGTCGCCAAGTGTCCTTCCCAGTAAGTCAGAGGTGATGAACAACTTGACTTGCGCTAATGGCCAGGGGGGATGGGCCGCGAACCATCGAGAACCCCACAGCAGATGTTCTTCCAGATCAAACCCCACAAATGCAACGCTTCGCCGTGGCTTTTCCTGGGCCGTTGCCAGCGACCGGGCGGCTTCCAGCAGCATGGCCACACTGCTGGCATTGTCGTCGGCTCCCGGGTAGAGCTTACCGTTCACTATGCCGAGATGATCATAGTGGACACCCAGCACGACGATCTCATCCTTGAGTTGCGGATCGGACCCCACGAGCATCGCGCCGACGTTCATGCCCCAGATGGGCAACTTTCCATCAGACTCGCGAATTCCCGGCACCTCCTGTGAGTAACGGTCGCCCCATAAAGGCTGCAAGTTCAAGTTCTTGAATTCTTGAACGAGATATTTGGCCGCCAATTGGCGGCTCCTGGGGGAACCACGTCCTTCCAGAACTGGACCAGCGAGATACTCCACGTGCTTTCGTAAGGGGTCTGGTTGAATTACCTGTGCGACCGTGTGATTTGCAGGCGGAGCGGCGATGGGAGTCTCAGCGAAGCTTCCAGCAGTGATGCAGGTGACAACCAGCATCAGGGAAAGGCAAAACGTCCTTGTCATGATAGTCCTCGAAACAGTTGTCTTCTCAGCGGGTTGTCTCGTGTTGTGAATTGATCTCCTGGCTGCATTGGCGTGGCATAGGCCTTGGCAAACATGGCGAATTTTGCGTCCGTGTCATCCGCCATGTGCACCAGGAATGCTTCCGGAGTGTGGGGGGCGACGGGTGAACCCCATTCTGGCAGGTTCTGGTGAGCAACAATGATGTGTTCCAGCCGGAGCAATGTTTCGGGATTCAGATCTGGTACGTCCTTCGACTTGTCGCGGACCATGTCGCGTCCGAGAAGAATATGTCCAATCAGTCTGCCAGCGGCAGTATACTCCGCTCCACCGGGTTGGTGATCCAACTCCAAAGTCTTCCCGATGTCGTGCAGGATGGCGCCGGCGACGACCAGCGATTTTGACAACGGGGGCTTTAAATCCGGGTAATAGTCAGCGTATTTGGTCGCGAAATAGACGGCAGTTCGAGTCACCGACAAGACGTGTTCCAAGTAACCGCCAATAAATGAGTGATGATTCCGGGAGGCCGCCGACATGCGCTTGATCAGCTCCGCGTGATCATGGACGAGCCCCAGCACGAGGTCTCGCAACGGAACTTCGGTGATCTGTTGCTCGGCGATACTGACCAGTTCGGCGAACATCGATTCGATATTGAACCGGGTCCGATCGAAATATTCATCGGGATTGAAGCCCTGTTGCCGGTCGGCATCATCAACGGCCCGGATGCGATCGATTTCGATCTGCGGGCCATATTGATTCTCCGTGTAACTGCAGCGGATCTTGTAGAACTCGCCGGGTGCCCATTTCGATTCGCAATCGGGAAACCAACCCGTATCGCTCCAGATCATCGCCGTGGCGACTCGCTTGGCATCGCGAAAATTCACCCGGTAGTAGGGCTTTCCATCCCGAGTTTTGGCCGCCTCCTTGGTTGCCAATAATGCAAAACAATCGCCTTGCTCTCCTGCCACGAATTCACACAGGCGAACAATGTTGGGAATCAACGACATAATGGCCAAAAACAGGTGAATGAGAGCCAACAGTGAGGAAGCGGTGTCGCGCGGGGTGCACGAAGTTCTTCAATTCTAGCATTTGGACGAAACAACCCGCCAGTCGTTTGAGACTTAGGACTTGGGTTTGATCTGCGGCGACGGTAAACTGCGGGACAAGAAACTGCTTGATTTTTCGCAGATGGTGAGGGACCTGGATGAGAACTCGACGGAGCGAAGTGGCCACCGGTGCGGCGGCTTTAAAGATTCTGGAGACGCCATTGACGGTCATCGATTTCGAGACCACCGGACTCGACGCGGGGCTGGATCGCGTGGTCGAAGTCTGCGTGGCACGGATTGATCCCGGGCAACCGCCCAGAATTATCATGGACACGCTGATCAATCCCGAACGCCGAGTGGATGCCACTTATATTCACGGTATTACGGACGCGGACGTCAAATATGCGCCGCGATTCGCGGATATCGCTGGTGATCTATTAGATGCGATTAGCGGTTCTGTAGTCACTGCTTACAACGTCTATTTTGACCTCAAATTCCTGCGCGATGAACTGCAACGCTGTGACGTAAAGCAGGTGCCCCCTCATCTATGCCTGATGTATCTCAAGCCGTTGCTTGGGTTGGGGATGAAATGCGGTCTCCGTCAGGCGTGCGAGCACCTGGGGATCACGCATACTGGCGAACACTACGCAGCGATCGACGTCGCCGCATCCGCTCAGATCCTGGAAAAATATCTCGAAGAGATCAAGCGGCAGGAAATCCAGACGTTTCAGGATTTGGCTCGCAAGAAGCGGTACAAATTCTTTGAAAGTCTGAAACATGATCCCTGCGAACGACTGACCGATCGAGTAGCTGGAATCCCTCACAAGGCCCGGCGTGCGGCCGTCATCGATCAATTGGAAGCCTGTGCATGACAATTCTCTACTCCGATCCCCGATTCCAGGAGCATTTGACCGGACGGCATCCTGAATGTCCGCAGCGATTGGAAGCTGTCCTGGAACACCTGAATCAACAGAAACTGCCTGATCGGTGCAAGAAGGGAGAGTTTGCGCCTGCCACAATCGAGCAGCTACAAACTGTGCACTCGGCACCACATGTTAAGCATGTCGAGAAATTCGCGGCGGACGGCGGGGGGCGAATTGAAGCTGATACGGTGTGCAGCGCGAAGTCCTACGACGTCGCACGCCTCGCCGCGGGAGCAGCAATTGCGGCGGTCGACGCTGTGATTAAAGGGTGTCGACAAGTCTGCTTTATGTCTGGTACGTCCGCCCGGACATCACGCTGTCGTGGATGCACCGATGGGATTTTGCCTGTTCAACAACGTCGCTGTCGCGGCCCGTCATGCTGTCAAAAAGCATCAACTGGCACGCGTCCTCATTGTTGACTGGGACGTCCATCACGGGAACGGAACGCAGGATATCTTCTACGAGGACGAACAAGTCTATTTCTTTTCGTCACACCGATCGCCATTCTATCCCGGAACTGGTGCCGCGAACGAAACAGGTCGCGGAAAAGGCTTGGCGACAACTTTCAACTTGCCGCTTCCGTATGGAGTCAGCCGGAAAGAGTTTCTCGCGCGATTCGAAACCATGTTGAGCCAGGCGACGGAGAAATGCAAGCCCGAGCTCATTCTGGTGAGTGCCGGATTTGATGCACACCATGAGGATCCTGTTGGATCACTGTCACTGGAAACGGAAGATTTTGCCAAGTTGACCGAGCTGGTGCAATCCGTTGCGAAGGCACAGTGCGGAGGGAAACTCGTGAGTCTTCTGGAGGGCGGTTATCATACTCAGCGTCTGGCCGAGTGTGTCGGTGTGCATCTCAAGCAGTTGCTGTAGATGGTCTAAAAAATGTCGTGTAATCTGACGGACTTTGCCTGTAACCGGTGTATCGAGACATGCCACTTTGGGGTTAATACATCAAAATGTGCGTCGTCGCGTGTCATTTAGAGCGGCTTCATTTTGCGTCTTCCTGCGAAACCTCAATTCGCCCATCGAGAAAGCGATGACATCCGAAGACGTAAATTGAGCGCGTTACAAAATGTCGATTCTGTCTGAGGCGCTGTGACCTCGGGCTGGGTGATAAGACGTCGGCGTGCCCTCAACTTGGAAGGACAGTGAGCAATGGTGAAGAATCGTTTGATGGGTCTGTTGGTCGTGGCGTTGGCTCTCGGACTGAGCGCAACATCGGTATTCGCCCAGGGTCAAGGCGGCCGCGGTGGCCGTGGCGGCTTTGGTGGTATGGGCTTCGGCGGCGGCAGCGATGTCCTGTCTCTGGCCGGAAACGAAGCTGTTGTCAAGGAATTGGCCCTTTCAGACGATGTGACTGCCAAGTTGAAGAAAGTCACCGACGACTACCGTGCTGAGGTGCGTAAGAGCTTTGGTGAAGGCGGATTCAACCGCGACGCTTCAGAGACTGAACGTGCCGAACGCATGAAGAAAATCCAAGAGGCCACCAAGGCCGCTCGCGACACTCACTTGCCCAAGGTTAAAGAAGTTCTGACGCCAGAGCAGTTCGCACGCGTCGAACAAATTTCCTATCAAGCACGTGGCGTTGCCGCGTTCGCCGATCCGGAAGTCGTGAAGGCTTTGGATTTGACCAAGGAACAACAAGACAAGATCGCTACTGCAAACAAGGCAGCCGGCGATAAGCTCCGTGAATTGGGTTTTGCACAAGGCCAGGAAAATCGCGACAAGCGAACCGAAATCAACAAGGCTCGCGACACCGAAGTCGCTGGCGTGTTGACGGCTGACCAAACGGCCAAGTGGACCGCCCTGAAAGGCAAAGAATTCGACCTCGCAAAGCTGCGTCCTCAAGGTGGACCCGGTGGTGGCGGCCGACGTGGCAATCGCCCAGCGAATAACTAGTTCTGTTCATGCACGAACCTTCTGGTAACCGTCCAGATTCGTCAATGACGACCCTGGTACTTCTGGAAGAGGTCCGGCTGCAAGTTCAGAGTTGATCATCAGTGATCAAACTTCTTAAGTTGAGAAAATAGAGGTCGAGTACGCTCGCTACAGCCTCTCACGGCACCAAACTGTCGTTCATCTCAGTAGACACCCGGTTCAGCTCGAACCGGGTGTTTTCATTGGATCGGTCATCTTCTCGGCTGGTTTGAACGCTTCTACGTCTGTCTTTCGCTGCCCCCACGTCACCGGGTAAGACTTCGATGGCACCAGAAGATGCAATCGGATCTCATTTTAAAACGCATTTCTGGTTGACGGCATGGTATGCGTATGTTGAAATGTACAGAATTTGTCGATGGTTCTTTGTTCGTCAAATCTGTCCGGCTCCTGGCGACGTTGGGCAAGCCGATCGACGCCGGCATGCTCTCAATCTGTGGTGGAGTGCATCATGGTGCAGAAGTATTTCACGGTCTGCTTAGTTCTGACAATCGTCTGGGGCCCAGCCGTTTCGTCTGTGTCTGGTCAAGTCCAGAATCGCCCGGCCAGGGCCAGTTCCGGCGGTCGTGGGATCTCAAACACCGACTTGGCATACCTCGTTACCAATGATGCGGTGGTCAAAGAGTTGGCGATCTCCGCAGAGGCCTACGACAAGCTCGTGCGTGCGACTGAAAGCCTGCGTGCTGAACTTCGCCTGGCGACAGAAGATGCAGCGGGGCTGGAAAAGGGAACGCCCGAATATGCAGAAGGACGTCGTAAGCTGGCGAAGGCCACGGAGAGTGCACAAGACGCATTCCTCGTTAAGGTCCAGGAGATTCTAACGCCCGAACAGTTTACTCGCGTGCAGCAGATCACCTACCACGCGAAAGGAGTCGAGGCATTTGATGACCCGATGGTCGCTGAATTGCTGGCGTTATCGCAAGAGCAACACCAACGGATCGCCCGAATCAAGACCGAGTCCAGCAAGAAGATGCAGTCCGTGGCCAGCGAAGGGAATGGCAACGGCCGAGAGATCATCGCGAAATTACAAGAGCTTCGAAAAGAAAACGCGACTCAGATCGTTGGTGTATTAAACCCGGATCAGTTGGCGATCTGGACAAAATTAAAGGGCAAAGATTTCGACCTGACGCGCACACGCGGAGGCATTGTGGGCCGGCCTGGCAACGGCGAGGTACGTGGTGCCTCACCCGCGTCGAATTCCGAACTGGAGTCAATCAGCCGTATTGGCCCCCCTTATAATCACGGCAACCGGGATGTCCTTTCGCTGGTCGTGAATGAAGAGGTGGCCAAGGAACTCGGCCTGTCTGATGAAGCGGCTGGCAAGCTGAAAAAGTTGGCTCTTGATCGAAACGTCGAGATCCGCGAAGCGGCCGGTGACATCGTCCGCCCCGGCGTCGACAGGCTGAGTCCAGATCAGGTAAAAACGCTCGGGGAACGGAGCAAGGTCATTTGCAATACCTATGTTCCAAAGGTCAAGGAGATTCTGTCCGCGGATCAATACGTGCGTGCACAGCAAATCTGCTGGCAGGCGAGTGGCAATGGGGTCTATCACGATCCAGATATGATTCATGCGCTCGGTCTGACTAAGGAGCAACAGGACAAAATCACGACACTCGTTAAAGAATCCCGAGAGAGGTCGTTCGCCTTCATCAGGTCGGGGAGTGGCTACGAACAGGGGACGGAGGTTTCGAGGTTGCGCGAGCAGCTTGCGGAAGTGCTGACGACTGAGCAAACCGCCAAATTGAAGGTGTTGAAAGGCGAGCCATTTGATTTGTCCAAAATTCTTCGATTCCGCACTCGGCCAGGACGTCTTGGCACCGACGCGCCGCCAGTCGACTTATCCCGGGTCTTGAGTGCGCAACCTGATGTGCTGGCGATGGCCGCAAATCGAGGCGTCGTTCAGGAACTGGGACTCTCCGATGAGACTGCCGCGAAGTTAAAGACGCTCCTTGATGCGAAGAACGCCGAGATCAAAACGGCGACCGATGCCAAAAATGCGGAACTCGAAAGTGCCGAGAGCAACACCCGGCGGCCGCGCGGTGAACAGTATTTCTCTGAGCAACAGAAACAGATCGAAGAGGTCGGGAAAACAGTACGCGCCGCTTATGTGCCGAAACTTAAGGAGGTCCTGACGGCTGAACAATTCACTCGATTGCAGCAGATTACCTGGCAATTAAGCGGAGTGACAGCCTTGATTCACCCGGAGGTCGTTCAACTCCTTGGCCTGACTCAGGAGCAACAAGACAAAATCGTGAGTCTCTTGAAAGAGTCGAGCGCGAAGCTACGCTCGATCATTGATGATCCCGGGCAGAACGCGAACGAAAGACATGCGGAATCCGAAGCGATCCGCAAGCAGATTCCTACGGTACTAACCGCCGAGCAAGCGGCAAAGTGGGAAACGTTGAAAGGGATACCGTTCGATCGGTCGAAATTGTCCGGACGAAAGCGCACGGAACGACCTGATGATGTCAATCGGCGGACAATCCCGTAACGGGATTCAGTTCCTCAGACAGAGCCCGGACTATTCATGGTTCACGGGAAATCGCCAACAGAGTGCCAATGGAGCCACGACCATAAGGGAGTGGTTAAGTCATAGCTGTCCGCTCCCTTACGGTCGCGGCTCTGCGAAAACAGTTGCCATCCATCATAGAGACACCGTGGGACGGTCGCCGTTATCTGTTGCGATGGAGTTTTCTCGTAAGCCGTCGTTCTCTCGGACCCGATGAATCGGGTCACTACGAGCGCAAGCATGCACTCTACTCATGTCAATTCTGCAAAGACTTCCCGCGCGGCGGCGATTGTTGCGTTGATGTCTGCTTCCGAATGCATGGCCGAGACGAAATTTGCTTCGTATTGGCTGCAAGGCAGGTAGACTCCGCGGTTGATCATACCCCAGAAATAGCGAGCGAAACGTGCGGTGTCGCTACGGCTGGCGATGGTATAGTCCGTGACTTTTTCCGGGTTAAAGAACAACGTGAACATACTGCCCACCCGGGCTGCGGAACTTGGCAGCCCTGCGGATTTCGCTGCGTCTAACAAGCCGTCGACGAGACGCATGGTGTTGCTCTCCAGTTGTGGATACGGGTTCGTGGCACGGAGCGTTTTCAGCGTGGCAATACCACAGGACATTGCGAGAGGATTGCCCGACAATGTTCCGGCTTGATAAACGGGCCCCAGGGGAGAGATCCGGCTCATAATATCGGCCCGTCCGCCGTAGGCGCCGACCGGCAGACCGCCACCAATGATTTTCCCCAAGGTCGTTAAATCGGGCTTGATGTTGAACAATGATTGGGCACCGCCGAATGCGACGCGAAATCCCGTCATCACTTCGTCGAAAATCAGTACTGCTCCATGCGTGGTGCAGAGTTCACGGACCGTTTCCAAAAACCCTGGTTCCGGTAGTACGCAGCCCATATTGCCCACAACCGGCTCGAGAATCACACAAGCGATGGCGTCTCCGCGTTTGTCGAAAACTTCGGTGAGTTGCTCGACATTGTTGTAGTCGAGACAGACTGTGTCAGAGGTGCATCCTTTGGGCACTCCGGGGCTGGAGGGTGTTCCCAAGGTTGTGGCTGCGCTGCCGGCTTTGACAAGTAAGCTGTCCACATGACCGTGGTAACAGCCAGCGAACTTGATGATGACGTCGCGTCCGGTGAAACCCCGAGCCAAACGAATGGCGCTCATTGTGGCTTCGGTGCCCGAGTTGACCATACGAACGAGCTCGATCGACGGCACTGCTTCCAGGACGAGCTCCGCCATTTCTGACTCCAGCTCGGTCGGCGCACCAAAGCTGGTTCCGCGAGCAAGAGACTCCTGAATTGCCGAGATCACGGCCGGATGACGGTGCCCGAGAATATGCGGACCCCAGGAGCCGACGTAATCGACGAGTTTGTTACCGTCGATATCCCACAAATAGGCGCCATCGCCGCGCGAGATCATCAACGGCTCACCACCGACGCCCCCAAAGGCTCTGGCGGGACTATTCACACCGCCGGGGATGGACTGGCAGGCTCGCTGAAACTGAGCGTGACTTTTGGCGCGGGACGGGGAGGGTGATGCAGGCATGCCGGGCACTCGGTGTTGGAAGGAACCATGCGAAAAAACCAACACCGATTGTAAGTTGTGCGGTGAGGGAACTCAAACTGGTAGCCGATCTCGCCAGAGATTGGGGGAGATCGCCTAGCAACGCGCATGAACTTCCATAAATGGCATTTCGCTAGAGTCCTGCCTTCAGGCGGCGCGGTTCGCTTCGACAACGTCCGCTGCGCAGTTTGAAGGCGGGACTTCAACGTTGCTGCGTTATTTCTTCGCTTCAAGATACTGGAGCGTTTTGCGGGCAGTAATCCGGTCCGTGCCGGACCACGTATCGACGGCATTTTTCATCGCTGTTCTGGCGTCGTCCGTTCCAATCTCTTTCAGGATGTCGCAGGCCATCATCTTAATTTTCGAGTCTTCATGCTTCAGTAACGCAATGACCGCTGGTTGAGCTGGTTCGCCAAAGCTGATCAGCAATTCCATGGCCAGCTTTCGATCGTCTTTGTCCGAGAGTCGGCCAGCAATCAGCGGAGCGGACCCTTCGACTTTGTTTGCGGCCAGGATTTTCATCATGGACTGATGGACTTCAATCGTCGTGGATTTGAAGTTTTTCAACACAATGTCCTTAATCTCTGGTGAATACCACTTTTCCAATGCCTTGGCGACTGCGGCTCGAACGGTGATCTCTTCGACCTTCAGCAGTTCCGCAAGTTTCTTCGTGACTTCCGGATCGGACCCGGCCGAGGAATGCTCGCGCAGTTGCTCCGCAGCCAGCACTCGGCGATGATCACTCTTGGTGGCGATGATTTTCAGCAAATCGTCGATCGAGGCGCCGTCGAGGCTGATAAACCCGCCCTTTGCTGTTGTAGGCTTTGACGCTGTCGGCTTCGAGGTCGAAGATGGACGGGTCGACTTGGGCAAACCTGTAGAGCTCAAGTCCGGGATACCCGAAACGTCGGATCCTGACGAATCGTCGGCAGCGATCTTGGATCCTGCCGTGATTTGCAACATGCTCCGTGGGAGTGTTGTGAACGCATGGTCTTTCGCCAGCACTTTCACTTGGACTAACCCAGTAAAATGCGCTTTCTGAACTTTGACATCCATCCATTGTCCGTACAAAAAGGCCTGCAGAGTATCGCCTGTCGAAAGTTTGGTGGTCGCGGTGACCGGGGTCCCTGTGTACACGGGGGTCTTCGGTTGGTTATTCAATGAGCCATTTTGCCCTGGAGAACCAGCGTGTCCGGAACTCGCGACATTCGCCATCGGACCAGATGTCGCGCCGTATGTTCCGTTCGATCCACTCGTTGTTGCTGCCCCGTAGGTGCCGCTCGATCCACTTGTGGCCGCGCCGTAGGTACCGCTCGATCCCGACGTCCCATTCGCCCCGTGCATGCCCATGGGCATTGGCATCGGCGACGCACTGCCATAAGTCCCAGACGTGGAAGCTAAGCCAGGATTGGATGACGAGCCGCCGTGCATCGATCCAGGATTGCCTGACGCGGTGTTAGCAGGCATTGTACCCGCCCCATGCATTGATGCCGAACCATAAGTTCCGGGGGCTCCCGATGTGCCGCCTTCCGGAACGACCGGTGTCGTATTGATGACCAGTGAGTCTAAGAATAACTTCACCTCTACAGCATCTTTGGAAACGACAGGGCCTTCGACAGCCTGCATCAAGAACATGTCGTGAACGAGATAGATACGGAAAATACCGGCCATCTGAGGCTTTTGTTGACTGGCCGGAGTGAAGAGCTCGAATTCGACCCCATTAAACCCACTCTTAGTGATGGATGTTTGAGATTTGACCGTCGCGTTTTCTGCCGCTGCTGTGGCTCTAATTCGAGCGTCGAGTGCTTTCTGTAGTGCAGGGCCGGTGAGACTATTGGCTGAAACAGGCACTTTGATGGTCCCAATTCCAAACTCCCAGGTCCCCGTCAGGACTTCAAACGCTTGCGTGGCAGGGCTTTGACCGGGAACCAGGGTGGGCTTTCCCGGCATTTTCAGCTTATACAAATTATTAGGAGGCGAGAATTCTTCGAAGACCAAACCACCATCGCCGCACCCGCTGAGAAAGCCAAGTAGCAGGAACAACCCGATATAGGAAATAAAGCGCTTCATCGCGGGATCTCCAACCAAACGATCGCGAAATTTGGCCCCGAAGAAGTCAGGGATCGGAAGATGGACAACCAGAACCGATGCAACATATCCGTGAACTGGGCGGTGTTCCACATCAAAATTACCGTTTTTTAACATATGGATGCCGCGCGCCACTATGTACGTATACCACTTAGTGCGAGGGAGCGAAATAGACAAAAGACAACTTGGCAGAATAAAATCCTGGGAACGCGAGTCTCCCTGCGACTTTGGATGCTGGCATCACATGCACATCCGCTTATCCGAGCGATCAAGAACTGACATCACAGTTGTTTTGTCATCAAGGTTGCGGGAAGCATTGCTCTACAGCGAAATCAACAAAGAATGGCGAACATCGCCGCGGTTTTTCGACCAGATGCGGCGCGGACCTTGTCCGAAGTCCGATTCCTTGCGGATTCTTTCATCGGTACTCAGACGTATCGAATTGTTCGAAAGTTCCCCGGTGAGATTGGGATGACTGCGTGGAATGGAGCGTTTAGGGAAATGGGTGCAGCGGAGTGGAAAGAGCCCGTTTGTTGCCGTTGGCTATGTGCGGCCAAGTGAAGAATCGAGAAAACAAGTTCAGGTCCGATCGGTCGGGAATTGATCGCTTGGCCCAACGGAAACGATGGTCCGATTTAGCGTCGCGAAGCGACCGTCTGCTCCCTCTCCCTCTGGGAAAGGGGCGTCCAATGTCTTGGGCAGTTGCGAGTAAGGGTTGTCTTCCAGCATGATTCTGGATGTCGATCGACACTCGTAACTGCCCAAGAAAGTGGCGCCCCTCAAACCCGCCCCCTTCTCCCAAAGGGAGAGGGGATATTCAGGCCTTTGGCGCTCAGTAACATCGATCGTTTCTGTGTCGTATGTTCACTGTTGGCCGGGGGCGCCATCCGTCTACGTGCGCTGCCGTCGACTCCGTCCTGTTACTTGAATGTCCTGCGTAACGACTGCACTTGCGGCGCCTTGTCGATCGACTACCTGAACTTGGAAGTCACGGTGTCCCAATTTGAGGCCGCGACGCTTGGTTGAGAACGTGACGCCTCGCAGGGCACTTTGAACTTCATCGTTCGTGACACCCGTCCGGAGATTGACTGTGATTTGCTGGCGACCGTCAACCGTGGCGAAGTTGACCATGCCCAATGCCGTCAGACTGCTGACCCCCACTCGGTCCGGGTTATTTCTGCGGCCTGTTGTTGGCAGGCTGATCACCACCCGCCCGAGATCCGTTGGACTGTCGGGGTCCGTCACGACGATCTCAGGCAGCACGACCACCGAGTCCCGGCCGTGACGTTCGTAGACGGGTGGCGTCCCCGAATTCGTGAGCACAGGGGCATGATTCGTTGGATTCGCCTGTGTCACGTTGATTACGACGCTCTCTGACGTCGACAAGCCGCCACCATCGGTGGCTTTCACAACTAACGTCAACGTCGGAGATGTTGCAAAATTCAGAGCGGCTGGGTTGGTCACCGTGATCTGGCCGGTCGTCGGATTGATCGCAACCGCCTGGTTCGCGTTTCCACTCGTGATGCTATAGGTCAGCGTGTTGTTCGGAGCGGTTGTGTCGGGATCTGTGGCGATCACCGTTCCGATCACCGTATTGGCAGCCGAATGCTCAACAACGGAGAAGGACTGATCCGCAGGCACATCGGGCGCTTCGTTCACATCAGTGACATTGACCGTAACAAGCTGGGTGGCACTTTGCGCCGGATTGCCACCATCTGTCACCTGGACCTGCAAGTTGAACTGTGGCGAAGTTTCGAAGTCGACCGCACCGGGGTTCGTCACAGTAATCTGTCCGGTCGCGCTGTTGATCGTAAACGCATTATTGGAGTTGCCCCCGACAATGCTATAAGTCAGCATGTTGTTCGGTGCAGTCGGGTCGGGATCCGTCGCGGAGACGATGCCGACACTACGGGCATTCGCTGGATTCTCCGGGATTGTAAATATCTGACCCGCTGGGATCGACGGAGGTTGATTGGGGTTTGTGTTCGTCACCGTCACCGTGATGGTCTGCGTTGCACTGAGAGACGGCGTGCCGGCGTCCACAGCCACCACCTGCAAGCTGAATGGTGAATTGCCCGCCGTCAGGGCCGCTGAATTGGCAACGGTGATTTGGCCTGTCTGCGGATTGATCTGAAACGCGTTGTCGGTGTTACCACCCGAAATTGAGTACGTCAGGGTATTGTTTGGCGCAGTCAAATCGGGATCGGTGGCTTGCACTGTGCCCACGACCGTGTTCATTGGGGCTGATCCGGAAACCGACAGGGATTGTCCTGCGGAGATCGCGGGAGGCTCATTCACATTCGTGACGTTGATCGTCACGTCACTGGTCGCTGACAGCGACGGATCGCCACCGTCAGAGACTTGAACCCGCAACGTGAACTGGGATTGGCTTTCGAAATTGAGACCCGATGAATTGTTGACGCTGATCTGACCCGTCGCAGGATCAATCGAGAAGGCATTATTGGTATTGCCGGAGACGATGCTGTATGTCAGGGTATTGTCAGGTGCTGTCGAATCCGGATCAGTGGCAATCACAGTGCCGACAATAGTGCTTGTGGCGGAATTCTCATCCACTGAAAGCGTCTGTCCCGCAGGAATTGACGGCGGGTTATTCGGCGTACCGGTTCCATTGACATTGATCGTGACATCCTGCGTCGCGCTCAACTGTGGAGTTCCGGCATCAGTCACTTGAACTTGCAACGTATATTGCGCTGTGGACGCCCCGTTTAGAACGGCCGCGTTTGCCACCGTGATCTGACCTGTCGACGGATTGATGGCGAAGACACCATTCGGATTTCCGCTGACGATACTATATGTCAGCGTGCCATTGGGACCAGCCCCGTCAGGGTCTGTTGCGTTCACCGTTCCGACCGCTGCGTTGTCGGCCGCCGGCGTCGACACCGTGAAGGTTTGGCCAGAAGGAATCGACGGTGGATTATTCGTCGTGCCAGTGTCGGTGACATGGACCGTGACAAGCTGGGTCGCAGACAGTTGTGGGCTGCCACCGTCGACGACTTGCACTTGGAGTGCGAATTGAGGATTCGTATCGAAGTTCACCGCTGCGGGGTTACTGACCGTGATTTGCCCCGTCACGGGATCGATCGCAAACGCGCCAGCGGTGTTGCCGCTGACAATGCTGTAAGTCAGTGTGTTGTCCGGCGCGGTCGTATCAGGATCACTCGCAGAGACGGTGCCCACAACAGCGTTCTGGCTGGGGTTCTCTGCGATCGTGAACTGTTGGCCGGCCGGAATGGTCGGCGGTTGATTCGATCCGGTGCCGGACACGTTGATCACGATTTCCTGTGTCTGGCTTAAGGAGGGATTGCCGCCATCGGCGACGGTGATTTCGAGCGTAAACGAGGTTGTCGAACCAAGGGCCGCGGAATTGGCAACCGTAATCTGTCCAGTCGCCGGGTCGATGGCAAATGCGCCGCTGCCGTTACCACTGGCGATGCTGTAACTCAGAGTATTGTTCGGTGGGGTGGCATCGGGATCATTGGCCTGGACGGTTCCTACAACGGTGTTGTCGGGTGAATTGACATCAACGGTAAAGATTTGCCCCGCGGGAACCACCGGCGGTTGGTTACCCGCATCAACGGTGATTGTGACAATCTTGATGTCACTCAGCGGTGGACTACCCCCGTCCCGAGCTTCGATCTGGAGTGCGAAACTCGCTCCCGCAGTCACGGCCGACGGCGTGGAGACTGTGATTTCTCCCGTGAGAAAATTGATCGCAAACGCATTGTTCGTATTGCCGCCAACGATCAGGTAATTGATGGTGTTATCGGGCGCAGACGTGTCTGGGTCTGTTGCGATCACCGTTCCTACCACGGTGTTGCCGCTCGGATTTGGGGCAACCGTAAAACTTTGATTGGGGGCAATCGAAGGACCGTGATTCTCCTGATTTGAACCGGTGACATTGACCGTGACGATGCGCGTATCACTCAGGCTGGGGGAACCACCATCGGTCACCTGGACCTGGAGCGAGAATTGTGGGTTGGTACCAGAATTCAATGCCGCTGGCGTGGCGACTGTAATCAATCCTGTTGCAGGGTCAATCGCGAACGCATTGTTGAAATTGCCGGCAACAATGCTGTACGTCAGCGTGTTGTTCGGTGCGGACGTATCGGGATCAGAGGCAATGACCGTGCCCACGGGAGTGTTCGTATTTGAAAACTCGGGGATCGAGAAAGTCTGATTCGGCACAATAGACGGGGCACTATTTTCTCCGCCTGGCGCACCAACATTGACGATGACGCTCTGCGTTGCGGTCAGAGACGGATCGCCACCGTCAGCGACCTGGACCTGCAGTGTGTACTGTGGTGTTGTTGCAGAATTCAGAACGGATGCATCGTTGACCGTGATCCGTCCGTTGAGGGGATTGATGGAGAACGCATTATCCGTGTTGCCGCTGATGATGCTGTAAGTCAGTGAGTTATTCGGGGCCGTCGTGTCAGAATCAGTGGCGATCACTGTGCCGACCAGCGAGTTATTCGCAGCCTGGTCCGAAATGGAGAAGCTTTGACCTGCAGGAATCACGGGTGCGTGATTGACCGAGCTGACGATGACCGTGACGGTTTGCGTCGTGGCGAGATTGGGCGTTCCCCCGTCCACGACACGAATGGTCAGGTTGAACTGGGGATTGACGGATGGATCAAGGGCGAGTCCGTTCGCGACCTTGATCTCACCAGTCGTTGAATCGATGGTAAACGCGTTGTTGTTATTGCCACTCAGGATCGAGTAGGTGAGTGTGTTATTCGGAGCAGTGGTGTCGGGATCATTTGTGTCAACAGTACCGACCGACGTTCCAGACGGAGTATTTTGTGAAACAGTAAACGTTTGACCGCTTGCGACAACTGGAATTTCGTTGACATCATTCAGATTAATCTTCACATCTTGTGTGACGCCCAATGCGGGGTCCCCGCCGTCGACGACTCGGACTTGCAGCGTGAATTGTGATGTCGTCTCAAAATCGAGCGCTGTCGGATTGCTGACGGTGATCTCGCCGGTCGCTGGGTTGATAGCGAATGCAGAATTCGGGTTGCCACCTGCGATGCTGTAAAGCAGCGTATTCTCGGGCGCCGATGTGTCTGGATCAGTGGCGGCGACCGTGCCAACCACCGTATTGCTGGCGGCATTCTCGTCCAGCGTAAATTCCTGTCCGGCCGGAATCACGGGCGGTTGATTCGTGGACGTGACGTTGATCGTCACGGATTTCGTATCTGAACGCGCTGGCGTGCCGCCGTCAGTGACGGTGATCCCCAATGTAAACGGAGAGTTGCTTCCGAGGGCCGATGGAGTCACCACAGTGATTTCGCCGGTTGAGGCGTTGATGGCGAAGGCGTTGCCCGTATTTCCGCTCGCAATGCTGTAGGTCAGCGTGTTGTCCGGTGCCGAAGCATCATCATCCGTCGCCTGGACGATGCCGACAACGGTGCCAGCGGTCGAACCCAGGGCGACTCCAAACGACTGGTCATCAGCGATAACCGGCGCATCGTTGACATTAGTGACGTTGATCGTGACATTTGCGGTCGCGCTCAATGATGGTGAGCCACCATCGGCGACTTTAATCTGCAACACGAATTGCGGAGTCGTTTCAAAATCGACAGCAGATGGCGTGTTGATTTTGATCTGGCCTGTGGCACTGTCGATGGAAAACGCGTCGTTCGTATTGCCGCCCGTGATGCTGTAAGTCAGGGTGTTCTCCGGGGCAGTCGAATCGGGATCTGTCGCGACGACAGTCCCCACAATCGCTCCCACACCTCGACCTTCGCTCGTGGTAAAGAATTGGCCTGACGCAATCGAGGGAGCCGTATTCTCAGAGCCCGACGTGCCTACAGTGATCTGGACAGTTTCTGTGGCGTTGAGCGAAGGGTTACCGCCATCATCAACCTCGATCTGCAAATTGAAGGGTGGGGTCGAAGAATTGAGAGCGCTTTGATTCGCAACTGTAATCTGCCCGGTCGTGGAATTGATGGCGAACGCGTTGTCGGTATTTCCTGAGACAATGATATACGTCAACGTTTTATTCGGCGCGGTCGTGTCGGGATCCGTTGCCACGATTGTGCCCACTTCGGTTCCGACGGGTGAGAATGCCGGAACGGAGAAAGTCTGGTTCGCCGTGATCGTGGGAGCTTCATTCACATCCGTAACAGTGATGCTGAATGATTTGTCAAAAAAATCGCCCTGATCGTCGGTGGCTCGAATCGTGATATTGGCGACTCCACCCGACAGCGATTCGAAATCGAGGCCATTCGGTCCCACCTTCAATTGGTTGCCGGAGATGACGAACTGGTCACCTTGACCGCCGGGTTGAATCGTAAATGTTGCGTTGGTGGCGCCGTTGTCGTCCGATGCGGCCAACGTCCCCACGACGGCGTTTGCAAAGTTTTCAGCAACTGTCTGTGACGAGAGCGTGATATCCGTCGGACCGCCTGACTGGCCGCCATCGTTGTCCACAATGGTGACGGTTGTGGCGGAAGGATTGCCGAGCGTCCCGGTACTCGGCGTCCCCAACGTCACAATCACCGTTTCATTACTTTCCGTCGCTGAATCATCGGTCAACGAGATCTGGATTGTCGCGGTGGTGGTATTCGCCGGAATGACGAGCGGACTGGAAGAGATGGTGTAGTCCGCGCCACTTGTCGCAGTGCCAGTGACCGTGAACGGAATCGTAATTTGCTGTGAACTGGACGCCGAAAGCGTCACAGTCAATGTGACGGTCCCGTCTCCTTCACCAGCAGTTTGAGTTGCGGCACTAAACGTAATCGACGGACCGGAAGCGGCATTCACCCCTTCGAACGAGCCCATATCGACTGTGCCGCCGATGATGCGCGCCGCTCCCGTCTGGTCAGTCGTCAGAGGTGAGCCGGATTGGTCATCGGCCAGTGAATTGTCTCCGCCATTGATTGCCGGACTGCCTGCTAAGAGTGCGTGCGTTCTGGTTTCACCACCATTGATCTGCAAGGCTCCAAGCAACGGATCAATGGGATTCTGCGATGTGCCGATGAAATTACCACTAGAGTCTGGTGAACCCGAGGGCGATGCGCCAAGTGACGAACCCGTATTGATACCGATCAGACTGCTGTTGACGAACAGACCGGTCACACCCGCCCCTTGAAAGAAGTCATCCGCAGTACTTTGCCCCGCAGTATTATCGGCGAGAATCGTGTTATTCAGCGTGATGGAATTGGTCTGCTGGCTCCCATTCCCTCCTGAGAACAGACCACCACCGCCCGCTGTGGCGCCACCCGTACCGTTAAAGGCAATTGTCGTGTTGACTGCCTTGATATTGCCAGTGTAAGTGGCGATACCACCACCGCTCGAATTCGCCCCCTGTGTGGTGTTTCCGGAGATCGTACTATTGATCAGAGTAACCGGGGCCGAAACCGTAGCAATTCCGCCGCCAGGTGCGGAGGGTCCAATGGTCGAGTTTCCAGCGACTGTGCTGTTGATCAATACCACAGGACCGGTCAACGAATAGATGCCACCTCCCTGGGCTTGTGAACCGCTGGTGGAATTCGCGGTGACCGCGCTATTGGTCAGTGTGAACGTGCCGGAAGAGAAGGAATAAATACCCGCTCCGCCCGTGCTGGCTGCTGACGTCTGGCCGCCTGTCACCGTCAAGCTGTCGAACGTCACGTTTCCAGCCGTGTCGGTGATACCAAAGACTCGCGAACCCAACTGCGCATCAATGACGGTCGCCGATGCCCCGAGGCCGGTGATTGTCAAAGGATCACTAATCGTGAGTTGCCCGAGCGAGGTCAGAATGCGCTGGCCCGACAGACTGGAATCAAATGTGATCGTATCTGCCCCTTCCGAGTTGTTTGCCTGATCAATGGCTTCCCGCAGACTGAGGCCCGTGTCCGTCGCGCTGTCGTCGTTCGCGGTGGTGACGACAAAATTGGTCAAGAGCGCTCGAGATTCGAGGAATTCCACAGGCAGCGAGCAGAGGTTCCGCCAGGTGGCGCGCCGTTTCGCAGTTTTGGAAGTAACCCAATGTGTGGTGAGCAGGCGAGCCAGCGATTTCAGTCCCAGGTTGATTAACATGGTGTCTCTTTCAATGATTCTATTGCGCGCCCAAATTGGGTCTTCGTGTGGAATAAAGTCTTGAGCGGCGAACGTGGATTATTGGGCGGAAGACTCCGGCCTAAGCTGCTCGAATTGCGTGTCTGAAAAAAGTGGCTTCTGTCTCGATACGCTTCACGGACCGACCGTCTGCCCCGTCTCCCTCGGGGGTTTTTGTGTGCGCCGGGAATGAGAGACGCGACTGTCGTGGGCAGTTACAAAGGTCGATTGACGTTCAGAATCACGATTGGTTTGGCGATTAGATTGCGGTCATCGCAGATCAGTTCCCAATTTTTCGCCTCCGTCAGCATTGGCACAGCGAACACCTCCCGAAAGCCTTACGCATGAACGGAAAATAAGAATTGCGTTCCAGGCAAACTACTGTACAAACATGACTATCTTGAATAAACTGGAGTGTCAACGAACTCCCACTAGCGGTTACCTGCCATCGGTGGGTGACAGGTGCCGTGTTCGGTTTGGAAATCGTTAAATCGCTAAAAACGAAAAAGGCCGACGTGCGGGACTATTTCTGAATAGTCCCGCACGTCGGCCTACTTTTTAATGTGCGCCCCGGTATTAACCGGCCCGCCCGTTAATCGGTCGTCCGACGATGATCACGTAATATTCTGTACTCTGTCAGTTCAGAATGGGGCTTTGCAACAATACACCCATTGTATCCCATTATAGACGGCACAATCTGGAAATCTAGGGGGCTCGGAATGACAATTCCGAGTGTTTTCTGAGTAGGACACTCCATCAGCGGAAGACGATCCTGGAACGCTCCGGCTTGACGGAGCCCTCCAGGAGTTAGTTACGCGACGAATGCTGCGAACTCTTCCAGCTTCCGAATGACATCAGTGGATGATTGTGTGCCGGAGACCCCGGCTGCCCGGTTGACGTATGGCAGCGGCGGCATAGTATTGCGTTGTTCCCTAATGATATTGTCGTGCACCCAATCCGAATTCATCCGATACCACTCGATCGTATCCTGCAAGCCGTCCTTGAGGGAAACCAGGGGCTGCCACCCGAGTTCACGGTCGGACTTGATCCAGTCGACGGGCCGATGTTGCTGGGGCTTCAAGCAGTCGGTCACGTAACGGACTTGGGAACGCGTGTTCCGTAAGAGATCCAGCAAAAGCGGAATCATACCAGATTCTGTGGCAGCGGCACTGGCTCCAAACTGATAGACGCTGCCAACTCGTCCGAGATGTAAGGCTGCGTCAATACCACGGCAGTGATCGCTGACATGAATCAGATCTCGAAGATCCTGATCTGCACCATCGAATACAACCGGCTCATTGGTAAGGAGACGCGCGATGAGTGACGGAATGAATTCCGACGGAGATTGATAAGGTCCGTAGTTGCCTGATGAACGGGTGATCAAAGCCGGAACGCCAAACGAATGATGATACGAGCGGATGAGCGCTTCGGTCGCGACTTGTGCCGCCGGCAGGCAACCGTTGTGGCTGGTGGAATTCTCTCCAGCCATTCCCCCCGCCGATTCTGATCCCTCACGAGTGGGATTGGCCAAGACCTGCAAAAAACGATAAACGCGAGCATCGCGGGCCGCATCGAGCAGAACTTGGGTTCCCGCGATATCCGCGTGAGTCCCCTGATCCGAATGACGACGATTGTGATGAGCGGGAATTTCCCAGCCAAAATTCACCACCGCATCGATGGAATAGCGCGCCAGGAGAACTCTTTCCAGCACATTGGGATCCTAAGCTTAGAATTCCACGTGGACAAGTTGTC